>Ga0207997_1000224_pt1 | contig 28194 bp, 37 predicted proteins | sample AntAceMetag02UKN_FD_184777 | JGI IMG/M metagenome (GOLD analysis project Ga0207997, IMG submission 184777) | Saline lake microbial communities from Ace Lake, Antarctica - Antarctic Ace Lake Metagenome 02UKN (SPAdes) (version 2) | ecosystem: Environmental > Aquatic > Non-marine Saline and... | reverse complement strand
CGAACTTACTGATAGTATATTGGTTTCTGCACTCATTGATTTTCCTTATGGTATGTCTAATGCTTCAGTACGCCAACATTCATCATTAGATGCCCTACATAAGGGCGCAAATGCTATTGACCTTGCTATTAATACCCACTGGGTCTTAAATGCAAAACCAGACCTTATTACTGAAGACATTCAAGCCCACCAAAAAATGTGTGAAGACCATGATGCCACATTCAAAATCAGTATAGATTACAGACGCCTTAGATTATTAGAATTGCGATGGGTTTTTGCCCTACTCTGTGACCTAAATATAGAATATGCTTCAATAGCTACCGGCCACTTTATGGACAATTTTGCAGACCAGTTAGCGGTACTACATTTGTTACAAGATAGCTATAAAAACATTGATTTCATCATGAATGGCACTGTAAATAACCAAGGACATCTAGATAAACTAGCCTTTAGCAAAATCTTTGGCGTAAAATTACACTCAGCCCACGCCATTAGGATACTTTTCCCTGCTAAAATCGCTTCTTGTCATTAGTGGTGTATATTAAGAGTGGATAGGAACATTTTAATCATAGGACTTATAGGATTAGTTTTGGCCATATAAATAAGGTAAAAACAAATGGCTAACACACAAACGATGTATCGTATTGTTAATCCTGATGCGGCAGATTTTTATTATACTGCTGCCGGGGTTGCATACAATGCAAAAGGTGATTTTTCGGATTCTAAGAATCCAGCCACTCAACCTACTATTAATACTGGTAGATGTAAGAAATTATATTCTGACAGAGACCTATTGAATGCTATAGGTGAAGGTTATACTCGTCGTAATAACGGTTCTAAGGTTATGGCTGGTAACGATGTGGGTAGTGCCGCATGGGCTGCATCTGCTGTTAGTATTACTAGCGTAACTGCTGCAAGTAGTGTTGCAGTTTATACATTAGCTTCTCACGGGCTATCAGCCGGTGATATTCTTAATGTGACTGACACAAGTAGTGAAGTAGCCGGTACCCAAAGAGTTACTGCTGTTACTACAGATACTTTTACCACTACAAAGGCATATACAAGTGGTGCTGGTACAATGACTTATTACCTATATGCTGGTAATTTTGCTACCATGACTGCTGCTACATATGTTATGCGTAGAGTGTCTACCACTCTTGCTGGTATTTCCAAAACTGTGTTGCGTTCCGGTGCCGCAGACCCAACCAACCGTAGAAGTATCCACATGGCTCAATCGCTCTTCACCGATGGAGTCGCAACCGCTATTGTAGCTGGTTATTGGAACATTTACAGTGGCGCATGGTCAACCGCTCCAACGGCTTCTACTACTAACGCTGGTTACTATAGTATTTCTGATGATGCTAATCAAACCGATGGTTCTGCTGATGATGCGGCTAATCCAACTGCTTCAAAACCAGGTGAATTAGTTTACAAAGAGCCTAAGCCTCTTCCAGACCAAGATGATTACGCTGAACGTACTCTGTGGTAATTAACTTAAAGCGCCGGTAGTCAGGCGACTGGCTACCGGCCTTTTTAATGGAGCAACATAATGCCGAAAATAAGTGAGTTTAATAGGTTCTGGAATAATGGTACGGTTGATAAACTAAAAACCGGATTGGCCGTAGCACAATTTGCTATTATTCTTGTGTTAAGCATAGCAGCATTTTTTATAAGAGCAGAATTATCTCAAATACATCATGACAGAGAAACTATAGCAGAGCTAAGAGAATTTATGGCTGAGACTAGAGGTAACAGATTTACTGCTAGTGATGGCTTAAAAGTTTATCAAGAAATTGCCAAAATTAGAGAAGAAATGGCAAAAATGCCTACTGAGGTTCCTCCTCAATGGTTTAAAGACCTTGTAGAAGAAATTAAAAGTCAAGGTGATAGAACTCAAATGTCTGTAGACCAACTGAAAAGTGCAGTATTAAAAAACGGTGTGGAGTTGGGACACTTACAAACAGAAGTAGCAGATTTAAGACGAACCAATGGTACTTAACAAACAAACGACCCTATTATATAGGGAAGCAAAACCTCTGATTCAAGAAGCGGATGTGTTGTTGTTTCGTGGTCGTAGTTTAGTTTCTTATTTCATAGGTAAAGCAGGAGAAACAACTTATTCACATGTTGGTTTAGCATCATGGGTAAATGGTCTACTAGAAGTAGTAGAATTTAAAGAAAATGTGGGTGGAGTGTCATCAAACTTAGAAAAATTAGTTATTAAGAGACCTGGTATCATTGATGTATATAGACCCATTCCTGTATGGTCTAAATGGGAATTTGATTTAGAAACACAAACTACCACTCTAGTAAAAAAGAATTTTGATGGTAAAGCGGTTACCAAAACTATGAGAAAGATGACCGGTTTACCTTATGGTTACCGTCGTGTATGGTGGATGTTAAAGCACAAAATGGTGGGACTAAGATTGTTTTATAGTTCCAAAGACTTAATGGTTGACGATGTACAAGATGTAGTTTATCCGGTATGTAGCAGCACAGCAGCCTATTCGTTTAATTTTAATGGGTTTGATTTGATTCACAATCGTTCTGATGCATGGACAGAGCCAGGTCAAATCGCTGAATCTACCAGACTTTCGTATTTATTTACGCTTTCTCCTTGACAAATCCAATTTTTCACATATAATAAAGGGAAGAGAATAATGTTAACAGACCTTGCAACCAAGGTGGCATTAAAAACTAAGCCGCAACAAGATGAACAACAGGTTTTCATAGACCCTGCTACTATTAGCTTATTTATGACAATTATAAGTCAAATAGTAAATATGATTAAGTATTGTAGAGCTAAGAGAGATGAAACCTTAGATGAATCTGTGACTGTAGCAGTTAGAATGTTCAATAAACCATCAAGAAGAGAAACTAATGCTCTTCGTAGGATGTTAAGACGTAAGATGGGTTGGAGAACCTATTGGAGAGACAACAATAAGACAATGAATGCTTTGCTAGAAACTGGAAAAGAAACCAGTGTTAATGAAGTAACGGAGGTTTGGCACGAAGTATAAATTTTGTAGCGTTTAAGTAGACATTGGTGTATAGTATACTAAAGGAGGGTATATTTATGCCTAAGTGTAAAAAGTGTCACAATAATTTTCCATATCGTGTGAAAATAGATGGAAAAATCAGAATATTAAAAAGTCGTAGTTATTGTTTAGACTGCTCACCTTTCAATTCAAAAGCAGGATACAAACTACGTCGAGAAGTAGCAACAAATAATAGGATTACTACTAAAATATGTCCTATCTGTAGTAAAGAATTTTCTTGGACTAAAAATGATGTTTGTTCAGTATGTAGGAATCGTTATACTAGATATAAAAACAGGTTACGTGCTATTGAGTTCTTAGGAGGACAATGTATACATTGTGGGAATAAAGATATTAGGACATTAACATTTCATCATATTGACTCATCTAATAAATCTTTTAATTTAGCTGCCCATTGGCACGCAATGTCATGGAAAATCCTAGAACAGGAAATACAAAAATGTATGTTGTTGTGCCGTAATTGTCACGCGATAGAACATACTTTAAATATTGATGAGGTGTTGAAATATTATAAGGGTGTGTGATGAAACTGGTATACATGCGACACTTAGAATGTCGTGCCGAAAGGCGTGGGGGTTCGAATCCCCCCTCACCCACTTACTATTTAATCGAAAGGACAAGTATGGATGATTTTCCGTGGGAAATTTTGGCTAAGTCCGAAATGTTTACTAAACATGAAGATGTTTCTCTACCCTCATGGGATGAACAATTCATGGGACATGCACTTTTAGCAGCAAGAAGAAGCCCTGACTCTCAAACTAAAGTTGGGGCTGTTTTAGTAGAACCAGTAGGTAAAACTATTCTTACCACTGGATATAACGGATATGTTAGAGGTGCGCGCGATTATGCCCTACCTAACGTACGCCCTGACAAATATCTTTGGATGATACATGCAGAACATAATGCAATTCTTAATTGCGCTCGATTAGGAAGGGCAACACTAAACAGTGTATGTTATTGCACCCATAGACCATGTAAATATTGTATACAATACCTATATCAATGTGGAATAAAAGAAGTCGTTATCATAGCCGGTGCTCGTACTAACCTTGATAAAGATAACGATATATTCTATAGACAATTTCAATATATTACTTATGGAAATGGACCAAAAATCCGAGAAATCAAAGTTCCCGATAGTTTACTAACTGTCATCAACGGTGTATAATACATATGTCGGAGTATAAATCAATGAATCCTTAACGATGGAGTTCAAAGTGTCATTCCTTCCATTGATGGAGTTCACGTTCTCATTCCATCGTTTTTACTACGGTTCGTTAAAGCGACACCTCTTCGACTTATCTAGGTGTGTTCTTTCAATAGGTTTAATTATAATTTAATTGCAATCAATAAAAACAAACAATTTAAAGAACACCGTCACACAAATGCTCTGCGTAAGAGTAATTAATTCACAGTGTCGCTTAAAAATCACAAACCCGTCCACCATGGGCGGGTTTTTCTTCATTACATTGGACAAAGGAAACACACATGTCTCAACTAGATATTGGTAGTGGGCAGGAAGAGGTTGGTAGTGACTTTGAATTAGTAGTACAAATTCGTGACTATAAAGGTGACCCAACAGGTAGGACTAAGTCTTTAAAGCACCACGATGGCGCAAAGATTGCTGATTTTTGGCAAAAAATGGTTGGTAAGCCCAAAAGAAAGAAACATCATAGAGCAAGGAAGAACGAACAATTACCCACCAACAAAGAAGCCGAGAAAATTCTCAAACAAATCAACAAGGAGTAACCAATTAAGTGTCAGCTTTACCAGAATTAATGAATTATACTCTTGTATCTAAATATGCCAGATGGATTGCCAAAGAGAAGCGCAGAGAGACTTGGAAAGAAGCAGTATATCGAGTGCGCGATATGATGTTGGAATTTTACAACGATAAAGGTATAGATGAAGAGATAAACTGGGCATACGACATGATGCTCAAGAAGAAAGTGTTAGGGTCACAGAGAGCATTACAATTTGGGGGCACACCAGCACTAAAAAAGAACGCTAGAATATATAATTGTGTGAGTTCCTATTGTGATAGACCACGATTTTTCCAAGAATGTTTTTGGTTATTATTATGTGGTTGTGGGACTGGATTTTCAGTACAAAAACAACACGTAGATAGACTCCCTGGTTTTAGGCGCGAAATTCTCTCTCATCAGGAAACATTTGTTGTTCCCGATACCATTGAGGGTTGGGCTGACACCATTGGGGTGTTATTAAGTAATCACCTAGATGTAGTTATAGACCCTGCTTACGAAAAATATGCTAAATGTGGCGAAGTTGTTTTTGATTATTCTCAAATTAGACCTGCTGGTTCTTTTCTAAGTTCAGGTGTTGGCAAAGCGCCGGGGCCAAACGGGTTAAGAAGTGCTATTATACGTATTGATGCTCTATTAAGACGTTGTCGTTACCAAGAAGGTAGAAAAAGATTACGCCCTATAGACTGCTATGATATTGTTATGCATATATCCGATGCAGTTTTAAGTGGTGGTGTTAGGAGATGTATAGCACAAGATGAAAAGGTTTTAATCAAAGAACAAGGATATAAAGATATACAAGATGTAACCATTGGAGATTATGTATCAACACCTAATGGATGGAAAAGGGTAATTAACACTTTTAGTCAAGGTAAACAAAATTGTGTTACAATAAAACATCAAAATGGAACTATAAAATGTACCCCAAATCATAGAGTAGCTGTGTTAAACAGTTATGATGGTCAATTTACTTGGAAATATGCTAAAAACTTAACAGATGACGATTACCTATATAGTATTCGTCGTGCTGATAACCACAATAACACAACACGACTACCAAGTTTTAAGTATATAAAACCAGCCCGTTCAACTACATGTAAAAATATTGTTATACCACCATTAGATGAAAAAATGGCATGGTTTTTAGGAATATTTCATGGAGATGGCTATGTTAAGTTAACCCATAACAGTGGGGCTTTGTCTGTAGCTGTTGCTGAGGAACACAAACAACAAGCAGTTGATGTAGCCCAACAATTGACAAGATTTGGTGTAAATGTAACCGTTCAACACAGACCACACGAAGACCATTATTATAGGGTTAGAGTAAAAAGTAAGCAATTAGCTACCTACTTTCATACACATATCAAACAACCTAATACACCTATTAATATACCAGATTTTGTTAAAAAGGCTTCTGTAAACATAAGAATGGCATATATTCAAGGTGTAGTAGATGCAGATGGTTCGGTAAAAGTTAAACCCTTCTGTGTAACATGTACTATTTATGAAGACTTTGCTAAACAATTACAATCTTTATTATTAAGCTGTGGTATTATCAGTAGGATACAATTAAAAGCTGTATCTACATGGAAATGTAATCAAGGTAAACCAAATTGGAAAGACCAATACCATGTGAGTATTCTAAACAAACTAGACCTACAACAGTATATCGAGTTTGTATCTAAATATAGATTTGCAACTAAAATACCTAGAATAACCCACGATAAAAAAACATCAAATTGTTTTCCGGCTAAATGGTTTTCTAAGCCGTATCCAAAAGGGCTGAGACATTCTTGGTCTACAAATAACAAAAGAATGACTGGTTGGGTAGCCGATAAATATTATCATAATCAACACATAGTTCCTATTCGTGTTTTAAGCATTGAGCAAAATAATGCTATTGACACGTATGATATCGAGGTAGAACAAGAAAGCTGTTTTTTATGTAATGGAATATTAGTTCATAATTCATCCACAATATGTTTGTTTTCGGCCGACGACCATGAGATGATGACTGCCAAAACGGGCAACTGGAAAGAAGAAAATGGGCAGCGAGCACGCTCAAATAATTCTGTTATGTTATTACGTAACAAGACAACCAAGGAAGAATTCTTAGCTATATTAGAACATGTTAAAGAACATGGTGAGCCCGGTTTCATTTGGACCGACGATTTAGAAATGTTGATAAATCCATGTGCTGAAATTGGCATGTGGGCATATTACATTGTTGACCAAGCGAAATATGACAAGTATATGGAGACATATGATGGAATGGGATATAAAGCGCTACCAACCGAAATGGGTCTTGAATCTGGATGGCAGGGATGTAACCTTTCGACCATCAATTGCGCAACTATCAAGGATATCGCAGACTTTAATGAGAGAGGTAGAGCGGCAGCTATTATCGGTACTCTCCAAGCAGGATTTACCAGGCTTGAGTACCTCACATCCTGGTCCCAAGCAATATTCCAGCGGGAAGCTCTACTCGGCGTATCTATGACCGGAGCTATGGAAAATTTTGACATAGTACTTAATCCTACTAATCAACGTACGGTTGCTAAAACCATAGTTGATACTAATAAAGCATTTGCTAAGATAATTGGAGTTAATCAAGCTGCCCGTACTACTTGTATGAAACCAGAGGGCACATCATCGTGTCTATTAGGTACATCATCCAGCTTACACCCCCACCATTCAAAAAGATACTTACGTATTTTACAAGCTAATAGAGCTGAGAATCCTTACCAACATTTTAGAGCTACCAACCAACAAGCCTGCACTCGTTCAGTATGGTCGGCTAACGATACTGATGATATTATCATCTTTCCTATTGAAGTACCTGATGGTGCCAAAACTAAGAACCAAATGCCCGCCTTGGCATTACTAGACATTGTTAAAAGCACACAGGGTAACTGGGTTAATTCCGGTAAAAACAAAAAACTATGTACACAATCGTGGCTCAGTCATAATGTATCAAATACTATCACTGTTACCCCAACTGAATGGGTCGAAGTAGCTGATTTTATCTACAAAAACAAACGGTATTTTTGTGGTGTTGCCTTATTGCCTCAGAGTGGCGACAAAGATTATGCCCAAGCTCCATTTACTGCGGTGTATACAGCAAGAGAGATTGTAAGAGAATATGGAGATGCTGCCTTATGGACCTCCGGTTTGATAGAAATAGCGTTAGATGCCTGTGATAACCTATGGAAAGCATGTGATATTACACTATATGATAAGCTCAATACTAAGATTAGTACTAATGGAGGTGGAGACTCTGCCTTTTGGATGAAAATTGCCAAACAGTGTGCTATGGTGGAGAAAATGAACAAGTTTGCCATTAAGTATTTTGATGGTGACCTAAAAAGACTAACATATTGTATGAAAGATGTATACAATTGGAAGTTATATTGCGACCTAGTAGATAGTATTAAACCTGTAGATTATACAACCATGATTGAAGAACAAGACGAAACTCAGCCAGAGCAAGAAATTGCCTGTGCTGGAGGGGCCTGTATTTTAGTATAAGGAAACACCATGATGCCGCCTAGACCACTAAAGCCAAAGCGTAAACCAATCAGTAATGATTTAACATTGAAAAAATACCACCTTACTGGTAAAACTAATAATCAAAAACATTACATCAAAACAATTAATCAACATGGTATAACATTTTGTGTTGGACCCGCCGGTACTGGTAAAACTCACATTGCTGTTGCCTCCGCTATTATACGATTAGCTAAAAAACAATGCGACAGAATCATTATAACTAGGCCATTTGTTCAGGCAGGAGAAAACACAGGCTTTTTACCTGGTGATATACAACAAAAATCCGACCCATACATGAGACCTATCTATGATGAGTTAAATGTATACTGTAGCTTAGCTGATATTCAAAGAATGTTAAATGGTAATCAAATAGAGGTACTTCCATTTGCCTACATGAGAGGGCGCAGTTTACACAACAGCTTTATTATAGCTGATGAATGTCAGAATGCTACATTTGAACAAATTACTATGTTGCTAACCAGAATAGGTAACAATAGTACCATGGTACTTACTGGTGATATATCACAAACAGATTTGGAAGCCCATCGTTCGGGCGGACTTGAAAAATATATGCGTATTTTGAATGGTGTGGGCGAGGTTGGCCTTGTAGAGCTAACCAATGAGGATATTATTAGAAGCCCACTTGTTGAGGTAATTGTTAAAGCCGTGGAGGACTATAATGTCAAAGAAAAAGAGGAAGCAAAAGCAGATAGAGACAAAGCAGCGGACTAAACCAGTTGAGCAACACTGTGACAGTAAAAAGCCTCAACATCGTAAGGCATTAGTTTTAAACGCTGATTATACTCCATTAGGATTAATCGGTTGGCAGCGTGGTATTGTTTTGTCAATGATGAATCAGGATAATCCTGCAAATGGATTAGAGGTCATTGATTTTTATAAGGACGACTTCATTCAGGGTAGTACCAGGAAATATCCTATGCCCGCCGTAGTTAGATGTCCAAAATATATCAGACAAAACCGCAACAAAATTCCATTTTCCCGCAAGAATGTATTTATCAGGGACCAGTTAACCTGTCAATACTGTGGTAAACTAGAACATACCTCTGAGTTAACCTATGACCATGTTATTCCTAGGGCTGTATGGAAAAGGAATCACTATAAAGGAACGCCAACCAACTGGACCAACATTGTAACATGTTGTATCTTGTGTAACCGTAAAAAGGCTGATAGAACACCCAAACAAGCAGGCATGAAGTTACTTAGACCTGTTAAGGAACTTAATCCCGCCCAGTTTATTTTAGGCATATCTCCTTGGATGCAAATTCCAGAAGAATGGGTGCCATATCTTACACCTATTTACAAACACTTACTTAATAGGAATAAATCATGAACGAACGTAGAAACTTTTTCAAACTAGCCGCCCTTGGTTGTTTAACTATCTTAGGGGTAGATAAAACCAAGGTTATAGCTAAACCTATGAAAATGAATGATACAAAACGACATCCATTAAACATAGATTCTATTCGTCGTAGTGGTGATTATTCACATTGTGTAACCGGTATAGATGAACCATTTATACAAAGTACTTAGTAGAAAATTTACAAGAAACTCCCTATTTGATGCCGAAGGATTACTTTTTGGCATAGAAAGTGGTGTATAGTATAATGCCCACATATATTTTCCTATGTGACCCAGACGATAATGGATGCGGTCATCAATTCGAGATAAAAGCCTCAATGAATGAGGTATCCCAACTAAAACCTACCTGTTCTTCCTGCAAAAAGCGTAAACCTGTACGTAGAAATTATGTAGCTGAAAACTGTAATGTAGTTGATATTACACCTAAAACTGTAGGTTCTATGGCTAATAAAAATGCAAACAAGCTTAGCGCAGATGAAAAAGCAAGTATCCATCGTGAAAACAATGCATATAAAAACAAACCACTGGAAATACCTCTTGGTCCTGGCATGGAACAGGTTAAGAGGGATAGTCAGGGTCATATTCAAGTCAGCGAAAAACAATCTCGTATAGATAAAAGGAAAAATAATGAGTGAACCAAACATTCCTCATCAATCTGTGATTTGTGTTACAATTTATTATGAGCTTTGTGAGAAACAACCAGATGGTAAGGTGGGCACAAGGGTAAAAGATAAACATCATGAGAGTATACCTTTTACTATATGTGGTGATAGCTTAACTGAGTGTCAAGAAGCCACCAAACAATTTTTAACTAACCTAAAGGAACGAATTCATGCAAAAGGTAAACAGACATAGAGTACGTCCAAAAGATATGTTCAACTCTATGCACACTACTAAACACCAAAGCGCAGTACAGAGTAATAAGCAACACATTGGTGATGAAGAACGAACTGTTGTCGTATTTACAATGAGAGGCAAAGAGGATTTTTTTGAAACCGTAGAGATTTTCGGTAACACCCCTCTACCTATGCTAGACGACGTAGAATTTGATAATGGTAACGTAGAAGAAGCGGAAAATCGCTCAGAAGCGTTGGCAAAAATGGTAACTAGGGTAGGTACAGCAACTAAATACTATGTTAAGGTCGGTCCCGACTCTAGATTTTTTAATCCTATTGGCTTAACCGAAGGACAACATGGTAAACATAATGCCGGAGAACGGGTTATGAAATTTGCCCCAGTAAACAAAAGGGCATTTGCATTATATATTCAATTTTTAACCACAAAAAATAAAGCTTCTTTGTACGAAGCTGAAAGAGAGATGGCATAATGGCAACGGGTAAACTAAGTAACACAGAAAAATTCGCAATTAAGGGAATGCTAACTGATGGCAAGACTGTTGAAGAAATTGCTGTAGAATTGGGTAGAACAGCACTTACAGTTTCTAAATATGCTAGCGAAGAATTAGATAGTATTATCAACACTATCGTTGCTACACGTCTCAAGGCTGAAGAAACTGCCAGTGATGAAGAACCCGCATTCAAGGCCGAAATCAACAAAGAAACCAGAATACAAACCATGCATAAGTTAAAGGGTGCAGGTTTGGACAAGACAGAAGCCAAAGAAATTATTGAGCGTGTCTTGCGCAAGCTCGATTTTCATCCAGATAATGGAACCCAACTTTATGCATTATGTATTCGTAGTTTAAATGCTAAGGATTTGATGGTAACCCGTGCCGCTGGTGGTCGTGGTGGAGTAGCAGCAATGACTCAAGCTGCATCTGAAAGAATTGATGAATCTAAGAAACGTTCATCTAATAAACCATCTCGTAAAATCAGGGACCATGTATGGAAGCCCAAAGAGGGAGAAATGATGTAATGGGAAAGCAAACTGATAAGAGTAGATATCAGTCGCTTTATTCACCAGAAAAATTTGTAACTGCCGCACAATATATTATTGAGCGTGTGTGTGAAAGAAAGGCTGCCAATCTAAAAGTAGACCTTCCAATTAAGTTTTGGAATCTACCAGAGTGGCAGCTCTTTTTTAAATCACAACTGAGAAAGTGCCATACGTTACTAAAAAAGTATCATGAAAAAGCTATCATTAGAGCGTTACAAGATAAAGAAGCTAGTCGTATCTATTCTTTACACGCACCCTGGTTGATACCGGTGATTGAGCGATATAACAAGATTGTTTTAGCCGAATTGCAAAATCTGCAAAAAATTACAACACAGCCAGTGGAAAAACCCGCCACAATATCACAAATACGACAACGCAGGGTACGTAGTACTCCCCTTGGTAAGCTGAAAGATTTAGATAACGAGGTTTAAATGGCTAAAGAAAAAAAAGACCAACAAATTAAGTTGACACCTGATACTGTTGATAAACACTTGAGAAAAAAGTTTGGAGATGATGTATTCGTCAGCGGTAAAACAATTATTGACACCCCTAGAATGATTATTCCTATCAGTCCTACACTAGACCTTGCTACTGGTGGTGGTATACAAGAAGGTGGCATGGTAGTTGTTACAGGACCACCCAAGGTAGGTAAAACTAGTATGTGTTTGCACTTTGGTGGAACAGCACAAAGATTAGAATATAAATCATCTCTAACTGACAAAAAAGTAGGGCGTAAAGTATACTTTTTTAACGTAGAGGGACGCATTAAAGCAAGAGACTTAGCTGGTATACCACATCTATTAACAGACGAAAATCACCTACAGGTTATTAAGTCTAGACCGGGCAAAATCTTAAATGCAGAAGATTATTTGGAAATTTTAGAAGCATATATTCATACTAAGCCTGGTGCAATATTCATAGTAGACTCTATATCACAACTATGTAGTTCTGGTAGAATGAATGCTAATATAGGTGATAGAATCCGTGATGACGTACCGCTTATGCTATCTAATTTAACTAAAAGATTAAGTAATGTACTTCCTATCAATAATTCTATACTCATGTGTATCACACACCTGTATGCTAACCAAACACCTGGTAGTATGAAAAAATGGCAAGAGTCTTCTGGACAAAAAGTTCAATATGCTAGAGAGGTAAAGTTAAGAGCTACGCATTCTACCCCATTCATGGATGGTGAAGCACAGGTGGGTCAAATAGTACACTGGGTCTGTGATAGCTCTAGTGTAGGACCGCCTGGAGGTAAGGCAGACTCCTTATTGCGTTATGGGTATGGCTTAGATAAAGAATATGAAATACTGCAAATTGGCAAAGACCTCGGTTTAGTAGAGGTGGGTGGTTCTTGGTATACTATTGGTGACAAAAAAATTCAAGGTGCTGAGAAAGCATCTACATATTTGAGAGAAAATCCCGATGTTTACGATGACTTACATACTAAGTTTAGAGAAATGATGAGGTTAAGTAATGTTTGTTAGATATGTGGAAGCAAAAACACAGGTCCAACACGCTTGGAAACCCACTGGTGCAGACATTCAAATAGATAGTAGTAATAAAAGTAGCCTACATGTTCGTACTAGAAAACTACTTCAAAGAATGTTTCCTACTGTATCTACCTTAGAAGAAGTTTCCTTTTCCCCAGTTCAATTTAAGACATTGTATTTAGATTTTTACATCCCTGTCCTTCACTGCGCTGTTGAGGTACACGGTGAACAACACTACAAGTTTGTACCACATTATCATGGAACAATGTTAAAGTTTATGCAAGCTCGTAAAAATGACAACATGAAGAAAGACTGGTGTATTTTGAATAACATTATCTTCATTGAGTTACCATTTAATGAAACAGACAAAGAGTGGGAGCGTCGTATTAATGGCCAATAGTATCACAGCAGAAGAACGCATTAAAGCTGTTCAACAAAAATTGGATGAATACGAAGGGCGTTGTGGGTTGCCACCAGCCATGGCACCAGGCACAGATATTGAATTAAATGGCTATTTAACTATGGATAAGATTTCGATACTTTCATTATCTGTAGAAGACTGTGCTGCTATAGCATATCGCTTGGCACAATTTTCGTTTTACATTACAAGATTATACAATACAGAGCGTAGTAATCAACTGTGGGCTGAAGCCATTCTAAGAGAATTGCTTGCTGATGTTAAAGACAACTATGGTCAATATACTAAACATGAGTTAAAGTTTGCACTACTTGCAAAAGAAAATGCTTTCGCCCAAAAAGTTCACGACATGGTAAAACATGCTAATCATAGAATACAACGACTTACAGGATTATCTGAAGGTATCAACTTTTTGTCTAAAGTATTAATGGATGTACGTCGCTCGAAATACACAAAGGAAACATCTTATGGGTAAACCATCAGTAACAGATATCTTAAATGGCCTGTCAGAAGATGACTTAGGAGAAGTTCTAGAACTTATTCAACGCAAAGCCAAGGGTGAAAAAAAGCGTAAACAACAGCGCAAAAGCAAACTTATCCTCCCTGATGATGAGGAAGTAGTTACACCATCCAGACAGGGTAGAAAAACATCTAGAAGTCGCCGTCCTAGAAGACCTGAGTTCGATATACAAGAACATAGACGAGAGCGCTCTAGTGGTCGCCCATCTGGTAGACAAACAAGAAATGAGAGCCTTCAAACTGGACCTAGAGAAAACCAATTTAATCAGATGTCCGAAAAACACTCTTATAAAAGCGATACTGAAATAGACAAAAAATTAATAGGTGGTAATCAACCTACACAGCGTAGAGACAAGGTCAAATACATTGAAGTAGAATGTAGTCGTTGTAAATATTGGTATGACGTATTACCAAATGAAGTATATAGAGACGGTAATGGCATACTACAATATATCTGTGATGATTGTGAGGGGAGAACGCGTAGATGAAGGTACTATCAGATGCACCCGCTGAAAGAGCTGTACTAGCCGGCATTTGTCGTTATGGTTCAGACTCATACTTAGATGTAGTTGACATTTTGTCTTCTACTACGTTTACTATAGCAGAAAATCAGGCTATATATGATTGTGTACACCATGTTCTTGAACAGAATGATGGGGCTACAATAGATGTTCCAATCATTCAATCCGCTGCTATTGAACTGGGCATTGGACACCTATTTGAAACAAGACAACAAGCCCAACACCTACAAGCCATCTTTAATTTTCCGGTATCTCAAAAGAATGTTAGAAGGTTTGCAGCTAAGATTCGTAAATTAGAAATCGCCAGACTACTAGGTACTCAGCTCGACGACGCCAAGGGCAAGCTAACCAATCTAAGTGGTGATGAAACAGTAACTCATATATTAGGAATTGCAGAAGATGCTATATTCGACTTTACATCGTTGTTGCACGACTCTCAAGATAACGAACCAACTCTTTTGGGAGATGGTCTGCTTGAGTATATTACTTATCTTGGAGAAAATCCAGTTGACAGTATTGGTATTGCTACTGGGTTCCCAGAATACGACAGTGCTATAGGTGGGGGTTTGCGCCCCGGTACGGTTAATGTGATTGCAGCTAGGCCCAAAACGGGGAAAACATTACTCTCAGACAACATGGGCTATTATATAGCTGATACTACTGGAATTCCAGTGTTCAACATGGATACTGAAATGCGTAAAGAGGACCACCAGCATCGTACCCTGGCTATGATAACAGATTGCTACATCTACGACATTGAAACTGGACAATATGCTTTAAAACCAGACACAAAAGAAAAAGTATTAAGTGCAGCTAAAAAAATAGAGCAGGAAAAAGTACCATATTACCACTTATCCATAGCTGGTATGCCATTTGAGGAACAAGTAGCTATTATGAGGCGCTGGTTGGTCAAAAATGTGGGACTTGACGATGACGGTAAGGCTAAGCCGTGTGTAATAGTATATGACTATTTAAAGTTAATGACTCAAGAGGGTATTAGTAACGATATGAAAGAGTATCAATTATTGGGCTTTTTGATGACTTCGCTTCATAACTTTGCTATGCGCTATCAACTACCATTTCTTACCTTTATGCAAACTAACAGAGATGGTATCAATAAAGAGTCTACTGATACGGCCAGTGGGTCTGATAGAATCATTTGGTTATGTTCCAACTTTACTATTTTCAAACGTAAGTCAGACGAAGAAATAGCAGAAGATGGTCAGGACGCTGGTAATCGTAAGTTGGTGCCAGTGGTGTCTCGTCACGGTGCAGATTTTCAAAGTGGAGACTATATCAATTGTCATATGGTTGGTGAATGTGCTAAGATTACTGAGGGGCAGCGTAAGGTTGTGTGGATGATTGAACAGGCTAAGGAAAAGACAGGATTCCCCACTACTCAGGACAATGAAGGCAATGATATCCCATTCCAATAAACAATGGACACAGGCCAAGTTAAACCTACTATCACAATCTATTAGTGACAATTTTGACAAGGTGGTCCATTATTTTAACCTAGATATGCGCCAAACATCTAAGATGTACATAGGTAGATGTCCTATACACGATGGAGATAATGTTGATGCGCTCAATTTTTATCACTCGGGCCATACACACAGGGGTAACTGGTGCTGTAACACAAGAGCATGTGAAGTAATATTTCAACCCTCGGCCCTTGGTTTCGTGAGGGGATTATTATCTAAGGTAGAGTATGAATGGGTACAAAAGGGAGACAAAGTATGTGGCTTTATGGACACAATCAATTGGTGTATGAAGTTTCTGAATGTAAATTATGATAATTTACTAGTAAATTCCGCCAGTATTAACACAGATAGGTTTATATCCCAAGCACATATCTTTACAAGTCAGCGTCCCAAGGCCGCCTATACCGTTAGTAGAGCACAAATTCGCAATAAACTAGAGATTCCAGCTAAACCATTCTTAGAGTTGGGATTTTCTTCTGCAACATTAGATAAATATGACGTGGGATTATGTACTACACCTAATAAGCCAATGTCAGAACGTATAGTGTTCCCAGTATATGAAGAGAACGGTAGGTTTATGGTGGGGTGTATAGGTAGAAGCATTTGGGATAGATGTCCAGAATGTAAACTTTGGCATAACCCCGAGACTGATTGTCCATCACCAGAGTATGCACCACAATATGCTAAGTGGCGCAACTCAGCAGATTTTAAAAGTGAATATTGGTTATACAACTTGTGGGAGGCTCATACACACATTAAAAAATGTGGTATAGTTATCTTAGTTGAGGGTCCAAAGGATGTGTTGAGACTAGAAGATGCCGGTATTCATAATTCGATAGCCACCTTCGGTACAAAATTATCCCCTGGCCAGAAAACTTTATTGGACGCTTCTGGCGCTTTTACGATTATTTTGTTGACAGACCCCGACGAGGCCGGTATAGTAGCAAGGACAACAATCGCAGAGAGTTGCAAGAACCAATATAATATTTTAACCCCTGACCTTGGTGACAATGATGTTGGGGCAACCTCGATAGACGACTTACAAATGTTACTTATACCACTAATAGAACAATATAAAATTGAGATTTAATATGATAGTATTCGACACTAATGTAAAAAGGGGTAAGCAACTTAAAAAGGCTGTGAAACAAACCGGTGTTACTATACAGTATGTTGATACAGACGGACTTTGTATTGCAGCACTTGAATCTATCGTTGATACTAACACAATACTTTTAGGTTCATACTCCGAATATTTAGTTCACTGGATAATATCTATGCAACCAGCAGTACGAAATATTATTATTTATACAGAATCACATAAAGATGAAATGATGAAACTATTTATTGCTGCTAAATATGCAGTCAATTATGTACCATTCGACACTATGATAGAGAGGTTAATATAATGGCAATTTTGGGACTTTCGGGTTGTAAACAAGGTGGTAAAAGTACTGCTGCGAATTTTTTACTAGGTTTAGTTATGCAAGGCATAGCGTTAGTAGATGGAGAGTTCGTTATTGGGGACGATGGTAAGCTATGGATAAGCGACATCTTAAAAGACACAAGGTTCGCTGGTATATTTGACTACTATCGTCGCAATGTAGATATAGATGATTTAAAAAAGAATTACATAGACCGGTTTATTAAGCTATATAGTTATGCGGATAAGCTGAAACAGGATGTGTGTATGAGTGCGTTAGGACTAACGTATGAACAATGCTATGGTACTGATGCCGATAAGAACAGTGAAACTAGATATCGCTGGGAAGATATGCCAGGGATTATTACTCCAGAACAACTTAAATCTATGGCGAATATGTATACTGAACCCAAAGACTATAACGATACACAAAAATTGGTTACAGCACAAGGGCTCATAGTTCATATTTCAGGTCCAATGACTGCCCGTGATGTTATGCAGTATATTGGCACTGAAATCTTTCGTCGTATGTACGGTGATGTGTGGGTAGCATCTACTCTTCTCCAAATTAAAGAAGACAACTCTGCGTTTGCGGTGATTACAGATGTAAGATTCCCCAATGAGGTTCAGGGTATACAAGAGGCCGGTGGTAAAGTCATGAGGTTGACGCGCAATCCTTTTAAGGGTGAGGATGTACATGAAAGTGAAACTGCGCTTGACAAAGATAAGTTTGATTGGAATAAATTTGATTGGATAATTGATAATGAGAAACCAGTAACAGTATTGCAACAAAATCACTTAGTCCAACAAGCACTCATTGATAGCGGTTGGCTTACAAACATATAAGGAAATTAATGGCTATTCCAATCACATATTTGCGCAGCAGTGGATACGGAAGTCACGATATGTGCGAGATGAAATATTTTGGTGAATATATCTTAGGTCTATCTGGACCATCTAACATGGCGGCTGATAAGGGTACTATAGTTCATAAAGTTATGGAGACTTTTTCCAATGCAAAGAAAGCAAATCAGAATGGAAAGAAGTCCTTCCGTGATGACGACTTAGGTATTACTGCAACTATTGATACAGACCCAGAAACATTAACCTCTTGTGCATTTGATTACTTTTCTAAAGCATTTTCACATCACAACTGGTCTAAGAAGGACTATGATTTTTGTATTAATAGTGTCAATAAGGTACTAGGTACACAATTTGACCCACGTACTATGACTATTGTTGATGCGGAACCATTTTTTGACATAGAGTTTCCTGATAAGTGGGCAACATATTCTTATGAGTTAGGTGGTAAAAAGGTCGAGGGACAATTTGCTATTAAGGGTACTATTGATACTATTACTCAGGTGACACCCGAAACCTATGAGATTGTTGACTGGAAAACTGGCCTAAGAAAAAACTGGGCTACTGGAGAAGAGTACACACACGAGAGTTTGTTCTCCAATGCGCAACTAAGAATGTACCACTACGCAACACACCTACTATATCCACATGTTGATAATGTTTTTGTTACTATTCATTACATTAATCATGGTGGACCATTTACTATACCATTTACCAGGGAAGATATTCCTGATACTATAGATATGTTACGTAACAAATTTCAGAAAATTAGAGATACCGCTTGGCCAAAAGTTACTCGCTCATGGAAGTGTAAGGGCTTTTGTTATTTTGGTAAATCTACATTTGAAGATACTAATGTTAAACCATTAATAGAAAAACGAGCAGGACAAGTATGTCCATGTGGCACAAAGATGACAAAGTGTGAACAGTTGAGGTATTGTTTTAAACACCGCTCTATGCCAACCATTATAGAACACATGAGTAAACCAGGTTACAGTGTCACAGATTACCAAGCCCCAGGAGCAGTATGATGAAACTTATTATAGCAGGTACTAGAACACTCTCTGAATATTCATGGGTACAAAAAGCTATTGCTTACGCTGAATCCTGTGACCCACCACTAGTAGTAAAAGATATTACAGAGGTAGTACACGGTGCCGCTAGAGGCATAGATACTACAGGTGGTATTTGGGCAAACAACAACAATCTAAAGGTTAAAGAATTCCCAGCTAAGTGGGACGATTTAAAAGCTAAGGGCGCTGTTATTAAAACGGGTCCATATGGTAAGTATAATGCTAAGGCGGGTTTTGATAGGAATGAGAAGATGGCTAAATACGGAGATTGTTTATTAGCTATCATTAAGGGTGATTCACATGGCACCACCGACATGATTAACAAGGCTAAACAATACGGTTTACAAGTATGGGTATATGAGGTATGAACGGTAAAGGTAGTAAACGCAGACCCATGTATATAACAAAGAAGCGGTTTGAGAAAAACTGGAAAAAGATATTTGGAGAAAAGAAATGTTTGAAATAATAGATGCTATAGCTATGCAACAAGCTGCCGAACTGGTCCCAGGACCACAAGGACAAAAGGTAGTCTGCACCGCTGCACGGTCAGTAGTATTTCCACCTGAAACCACCATAACAATCAAAGCTATGGGATTTCATTTAGACAAAAATGATATTATAAGTAAGACTACAAAAATAATTAGGTTGGTTAATAAGGTCTTAAAAACGATTGGTATTGATGCTCAAGTATCTTCTATTGGACATAAAACTAATGAATAATTATGTACCCCTACATGTGCATTCGCACTACTCATTACTTGATGGTCTAAGTAAGTCCGAGCACATAGCTAAGCGCTGTGAGGAATTAGAACTTGAAGCGTGTGCTCTTACGGACCATGGGTCTATCGGTGGTTCTATAGCCTTCCTTAAGAAGATGAAGAACACAAAGCCCATCTTAGGTTGTGAGTTGTACATATGTACTGACCACTCTAAGTTGTTGACTAAGGATAATAGACCTCTAAGTCATACAGTTGTACTGGCCAAAAATACCCAGGGTTGGAAACAGCTAGTCAAAATAGTATCCGCCAGCAATCAGCCAGATAGTTTTTACCACAAGCCCAGGTTAAGCCTCAAGGAACTTGCTACATACTTGGATGGGTCTATCATAGGATTTAGTGGTCACCTCGGCTCTACTATAGCTAAGGCTATTCTTGATGCAGATGGTAAGTTACGCCAAGACTGGCGTACTAACGGGGTTAACCTCGCCCGCTGGATGGAGAATGCATTCGGTAGGGATAACTTCTTCCTAGAGGTGCAGTTGATGATGGCAGATGTTGAGTCATCCCAAAAGATTCTGGTAGATGCTGTTCGTGCTATTAGTAAGGAGACTGGTATTCCCTGTGTGGCTACACCAGACGCCCACTACACTACTAAGGAACAAGCAGATGACCAGCGCATTTTGTTGTGTTCTAATATGCACACGACGCTCCAAGAAGCATATAAGCCCCAGTTTGGACTCAGTGGGTTTTTCAAAACCGACCATCTACATATTCCATCTGCGCAAGAGATGCTTGATTACGGACATACGGAAAAAGAGCTTGCTCAGACAGTGGGGATTGCAAGTATGGTAGAAAAGTATGATATTCTACGTAACCCGGTGCTACCTAAATTTCCATGTCCAGATGGACACGATGAGAAATCTTACTTGCGAGAGTTGTGTCGTAAGGGTTGGGGTAAGCTGATTAAGGACAAGATAACCGACCAACAACCATATTTGGAGTCGATACAGAAAGAACTGGATGTGTTTGAAGAAGCTAATCTGAGTGGTTATTTCCTCATTTGTCAGGACATCATTAACTTTGTCCGTAGCAGCGGTTGGCTACCAGGACCAGGCCGTGGTTCAGCAGCGGGCTGTTTAGTGTCCTACCTAATAGGTATCACGTCCATAGACCCAATTAAGTACGACTTGTTATTCGAGAGGTTCTATAATGCAGGAAGAAATACCAAAGATAGGGTCTCACTTCCTGATATTGATATGGACGTACCGGTGAAGAAGCGCGATGAGGTCATTGACTATATTAAGAAGCAATATGGTAGTGATAGAGTGGCGCAAATGGTAACGTACCAAACTATGAAGGGTAGAGGGGCTTTGAAGGATGTCTTTAGGGCGCATGGTTGTGCGAAATTCGAAGAAGTAAATAGAATGACTGTGCATATTCCTGATGAGGCACGCATAGCGGACGAGCTACAGAACATGAAGGAGGAGTTCGGGAAAGAAAACACCTCCATCATTAGATGGGCACTGGAGAATAATAGTAAGGCGTTATCTCAATGGTGTCAGATTAAAGGTAGTGGGCCACGGGGTGAGAAAGCTAAGTGGCACACGGGAGACTGGAGTGACGGGCTGGAAGGAGAGTTCGCTAGTCAATTCGCCCAGGCAATACGTTTAGAGGGCACCTTAAAAAGTCAGAGTAAACATGCGGCTGGTGTAATTATGGCACCGCAACAAATTGATACTGCGTGTCCAATGATACTTGATACTCATAAGCAGCTTGTGTGCGGCCTTGAGATGGATGACCTTGAGTCTATTGGACTTGTTAAGCTGGACATTCTCGGCGTAGCGATGCTTGATAAAGTTATGGGAGTGTCTCAGATATTAGAGTATGGAGATATACAACAGTGATGGAGTTCAGATGGTCATTCCATCCATTGATGGAGTTCACGTTCTCATTCCATCACTGTTAACAAACAAGGTGGGGATGGAGTTCAAGAAGTCATTCCTTCCACTGAAGGAGTTCATCTGCTCATTCCATCCCCACTTATTATACATTTTTTACGGCGGAGTTCAGCGGGTCATTCCATCTAATGATGGAGTTCACTCTCTCATTCCGCCATTTTTTACTTTTGTTTTAGGAGAGTATGTTATGTACGTACTAGATTTCGGACTTACTATTGTGATGTATAACTCTAACGATGATACTACACAAACATTGTCGAGAGAAGAGTTCCTCAAGATACCTGAAACCTTACCTGTAAACAGTCAGCTTGTGTCAGAATATGCACACCTGGGCTGTCCTCGTAAAACAAGGTCTAGAGCACAGTTGTTTACAGCAGAAGAACTTCAAGCATTTTATAAAAGCTGTGAATACCATGGTATCGAACTAGGATTATTTCCACAACAATTAACAGGTCGTGCTCGTAATCATTCACAATTACCTAAGAATGATTCGAATGATGCTAAAGCCATTTATCTATTGTTAAAAGATTACCCAGGTATTGAGCTTATGCATCCACCAGAAAACTTTGATACTAGCGCTAAGCGACAAGAAGCATATGATTTCAAAGCAGTAACTAATGAAAACTTAAATCTCACCAGAGGTTTAGGTAAAAAGGGATACTTAATGGATGATGATGCTATCTCGTTATTTATGAGAGGTAACATAGAGGAGGTTATCCTAGGATTATCTGATAATGCTAAAAAGGTATTTGGACTTACAGATACGGACAGGTATAAAGAGAGTAAAAAGAATCCATTTCCCAAAATAAACTTCAACACTTGTGCTAAAATCTCACAAATATATTCAGTAATAACGCTATTACTAGATGTTGATGGTAATCAGAGACTTCGTAAGTGTACTGGTCAGCTACCAGGATGGAAGTTTGTTAAACGGTATGCTATTGGTATGACACCTTTTCATTTAAAGGGTGGTGTGTGCAGAAGTAACCTATATCATCATGGTATCAAAAACTGGGTTATTATGAATTTGCAACGAGACCTTCAAACAACTCGAAAAGTTCTTCAGAAAAAGCGTCGTGGTGGTCGTCGTGATGCAGATTTGAAATTTGTACCAGGTTCGCAGTTTACTAAAAAAGAAGATGATTTAGTACTAAAATACAGGCGTATATATTGTAAGGCTATTAAAGAGCTTTACGTAGTATGTAAGAAGATACTAGAAAATAATGCTGGAGTTCAATTCGTCATTCCTTCCACTGATGGAGTTCATCCACTCATTCCAGCATAATACAACTAGGCGGGTGGAGTTCAGAATAACATTCCATCCACTGATGGAGTTCACCCCTTCATTCCACCCGCCTTTTATAATTATTAACAATTTGAGGAGTGGACGGAGTTCAGGAAGTCATTCCATCCATTGATGGAGTTCATTTTCTCATTCCGTCCACTCCTATTTATAAGAAAGGAACCAATATGCCAGAATCCAACCATATGAAACAAATAGCTCACAGTATCGACAAAATATCAAAAGCCCTCTCAGAACTTTGTCGTGTTACTAGAGAAAGTAATAGGTGTATGCAAAATTTAGTAAAAACAATAGAAGAAGAACAAGCATTACATATTAATGAAGGTGACAACTCAACCTGTTGGCTAACTATAAACTTGGGTGATGAACCAGTAGTTAAAAGACTCCCAGAATGACGAAACATGATGCTCAACAATTACTAATAATACACACAGGATGGTCACCTAATAGTACAGTCACAAAACTAAACGACAGAATTTACAAAATTGATGGACATGTACATTTTATTAGTGGTGTTCCTCAACATATACTTACCCAAATATTTGGAGTATGATGAAAGCTACATTTGCAAAAGTTAACATAGGTGAAGAGTTCACCATGAATGATATGAGATTTGTCAAAATGGACATGGTGTTTACAGAGGGTGCATGTTGTGTACCTAGTCACAATGCTCATGGGGCAGATAGTCCAGATTTTATAGTATGCATACCAGCAGATACAATTGTAGAAAGGGATATATAATGGGACTATTTAGAAACATAGTCGTATTCGACTTTGAAACGACGGGTACAAACCCCCAAGAGTGTGAGCCAGTACAGGTCGCTGCTGTAGTTATAGACCCACGTAATCTAAAGTTCATGGAAGACTCATCATTCAACTCGATGATGCGCCCACCAGCGTTAGATGATATGGAAATAGAAGAATACATGGAGTCTGACGCAGACCTTTTGTCAACCATTAAGTGGCACGCTAAGAATCAAAACAAAACACCGGAAGAGGTCGCCCAGTCGTGGAAGGATGCACCATCTCAAAAAGAGGTATGGGACTGCTTCATTAAGTATGTGGACAAGTACAACTGGAAGGGCAAGCCATGGTTTGCACCCATCCCAGCAGGTATGAATATCAGAGGGTTCGACTTAGTCATATACAAAAGATTAAATGAATTGTATCATATTAAGATGGGACCATTTTGGCCACGAGATAAAATAGATGTAATGGACCTGTGCTTTTACTGGTTTGAAAATTTACCAGACCCGCCACCCAAGTATAATATGGATACGCTTAGAGAATGGTTCGGTATTGCTACAGAGGGGTCACACGACGCCCTCAAAGACGTAATGGACTGTGGTAATCTCATTACTAAATTTATGAAACTACACCGTAGTATGGCTAGTAGAGTTAAGTTTCAGGAGGGGTTTGCTAATGGCTAAAGCGCCCCTACAAGCATTACTCTTTGCACCCACTCACTGGTCTAGTATTTTATATGGTAAACAACGTGTAACATTGCGTGAGGGTACTAGAAATTATAAAGTTGGTAAACCAGTTATGTTGTGTTGTCACATAGCTAACATGTGTGTGATGGCTGATGTAGTTAAGGTTACTCAATGTAAATTCTACAACCTACCATTTATGGAACTCTATGGCCTGGGTTATAGACCCATTACTGACGCAGAAATATTAGAAAATCTACAACAATATTATCCAGAGTTCAGTGTACTAAGCGACGTAACAATGATAGAATATGCAAATGTACGAGGCACATTAATAGGTACCAACAATGAGTGAAATATTTACATTCCCAGGTTGTGGTTGTCAAATAGAACAAGTTGGTATGGACGGCAACATGCCCAAATTGAAGTGGAGCCCCGAAATAGAAAATATACCATTAGATTGTTCTCGCACATGGGATTTAATTTCCGAGGGTAATACCAAAGGTGTGTTCCAATTAGAGTCACGCCTGGGTAGTATGTTAGCCAAGAAACTGAAGCCACGCAACATTGAGCATTTAGCCGCCTTGGTCTCCATAATAAGGCCAGGTTGCCTCGAATCTATGCGTGACAAAAAGTCTGTTACCCAACATTATATTGACCGTAAAAATGGTATCGAACCCATCGACTATTTTCATCCTGCTCTAAAACCTGCACTAGAACAAACCTACGGAGAATTAGTTTACCAAGAACAAGCTATGCAGATAGCTAAGGATATTGCTGGTTTCGACTTACAACAAGCTGACGTTCTACGTAAAGCCATCGGTAAGAAGAAGGCCGACATCATGGCCAAGGTTAAGATAGAATTTTTAGATGGTACCATTAAACAAAAAATAGTAACTCAGGAAGAGGCTGAGGAAATCTTTAGTTGGATTGAGAAATCCCAGCGTTATTCATTCAATAAGTCACATGCTGTGTCGTATGCCATCAATGGATACTTATCCGCATACGTTAAAGCCCACTTCAAAAAGATGTTCTTCACATCGTATTTATATTTCGCGCAAGAAAAGAGCAACCCTCGTGAGGAAATCAATGAGCTAGTTAACAATGCTAAGTTAAATGACGTAGAGGTTGTTACCCCTAGTCTCAAATATATGAATGAACATTTTCGTCTGCTCGACAATAAGATTCGCTTTGGGTTTGCGGACATTAAGAGTGTGGGTGCTGCTATTATCATTAAGTTGGTGGCTATAATAGAAGAGGTGGAAACGTCTCTGGGTAAAAAGGTAGAGGATTGGGGCTGGGTAGACTTCTTGGTATTTGTATCGCCACATGTTAACAAGACTGCTACCAACAACATTATTTCATCCGGGGCTCTAGATTACATGGGCGAGTCGCGTACTAGAATGATGTTTGAGTTTCATATGTACACCTCACTAACTAAGAAAGAGAAGTCGTGGATAGCAGACAAGGTTGCTAATCAAAAAATAAGTTTTACCAATATACTACAAATCATGTGTAAGGCACCTACGGGTAGGAAAGGAGCCTGTGCTAATAAAAATCGCAAAGAAAAAGTAGAAGACATGTTGACGCTTATTTGTAATACTCCACACAGCCTAAAAGATTCGCCCATCTGGATTGCGTGCCAAGAAGAAGACCTGTTGGGCATATCTTTAACGTATTCAATAGTCGATGGATGTGGAGGTGCTGATAATGCTAATTGTACCTGTAAAGAATTTATACAAGGATTTAATAGTAAGATTATTATATTAGCCGTGAAGATAGACAATGCAAATGAAATCAGAACCAAGAAAGGTAAAAATCCCGGACAGCGGATGTCGTTTATAACAGCCAGTGATAATTCTGCACAATTAGACTCCATAGTAGCATTTCCAAATGAGTGGAAAGAGTATAAATCATTACTAATGGCAGAAGGTAATACGGTACTGTTAGTCGGACAGAAGGGTAAAGATTCCTCGTCGTTTATTATTCAAAAAGTTTTTCAAATTTGATTGACAAAGTGACTTGAAGTCTTATAGTATAGTATGTAACAATTTGAGTTTTTTGAAGGAGAGTTAAGATGAATATCGTAGTTTTAAAGGGTAATCTTACACGCGACCCCGAAGTGCGTGAAATTGAAACTGGTGCTGGTCGTAAAACCAAGGTGGCTAATTTTACTATAGCTGTATCTCGCTTTTTTAACAAAGCTAATGGTGAGAGAGACAAGAGCACAACTTTTATTCCATGTGAAGCATGGGATACTGGTGCAACCTCTATTGAAAAGCTCTTGAAGAAGGGCGACCCAGTCTTAGTAAATGGAGCTATTAAGATTGAAACATGGGAAACTGATTCTGGTGATAAGCGCAGTAGAACCAAGGTTCGCGTTAGTAACTTTGATAAGTTGTACCGTGCTTCAAAACCTAGTAATGGTGATGTACCACAAGAGAGTACAGAAGTATCCAATGATGTTCCTGCTGAAACTCCAGTGGATGCTGGTGCCCCTGTTGTTGTCGATGGCATTCCTTTTTAGGATAAGGTGAAAAAAGGTAGACCTACCACTTGGTAGGTCTACCTTTATATTAATATGACAGAATCTACGACAGACAAAGAAAATAGATTAGTCCAAGAAAACATGGGACTGGTAGTTACAATCGCTAAATGTTTTCATCCCAGAGATATGAATGAACTTGATGAATTTATTCATGTTGGGTCTATTGGACTATGGAAAGCTATTAAAAAACACGACCCTAAACAAGGTGCTCTGTCTACCATCTCATGGCCATATATCTATTATGGTATTTTAAGGATTGTTAAAGACAATTATAAACATAAACAATTCGAAGTGCTATTTGATGATTCTGCACGAACATCATCTGTGCCATCTCTATGGGAATTTATACCCACCACACTAACACTATTAGAAAAAACTGTTGTTAGTTTACGCTTTGAATACGGATTTACATTTAAAGAAATAGGTACGTATATGGGTGGTTATACAAGAGGGTGGGCCAACAAACTATTTAAGGTTGCTTTAAAGAAAATACAAAAAGCTAATGAATAAACAAAAGATTTTAATGGTTAACGAAGCCAGCCATGCTTTGTCTGGTTTTGGTACATATGGTAAAGAGTTACTAACGAGGCTATTTGAATCTAACAAATATCACATAGCTGAATTTGCTAGTTATGCATATATTGGTGACAGTAGAGACGGTAATGTCAAATGGAGATTTTATCCTAATGCAGTCTTAAAAGATGACCCAAGATTTGCAGACTATAATAGTAAGATTCGCCATAAGTTTGGAGAGTGGCGTTTTGAATCAGTTCTATTAGATTTTAAACCAG
>Ga0207997_1000222_pt1 | contig 28215 bp, 29 predicted proteins | sample AntAceMetag02UKN_FD_184777 | JGI IMG/M metagenome (GOLD analysis project Ga0207997, IMG submission 184777) | Saline lake microbial communities from Ace Lake, Antarctica - Antarctic Ace Lake Metagenome 02UKN (SPAdes) (version 2) | ecosystem: Environmental > Aquatic > Non-marine Saline and... | reverse complement strand
AGACCCACCATGGAGCACCCAGGCCGTATTAGTGGCTGCTACGTTGTATGTCCAGTTGGTCCCGTTCCAGTACAGCATTTGACCCTCATTAGTCCCAGCGGCCGTCCAGGCCCAGGCGGCAAGCAGGTCTAGCGCCTCCTCTACGTTAACGGGGGTCTCACCTAACCAGTTGGTGGTATTGTTGAGCGCATAGCCCACGTCTTCTGCATCGTGTGTCAGCACGTCAGTTATGAACGTCGCCGGAACAGTCGTCACGGTGGCCGACGGGTCACGGTTGAGTGTCAGCCAGCTGTTGGCGTGAGTGTAGGTCATGTCGACTACCCCGACGCTTGCCCGGTCGTACACACCTAGGTCCAGTGTCTTATTGTTGGCCTGTCGAAGTGTGGACACCCGAATCCCGTATAGGTTGATGGTCACGTTCTTTGCGTTGTTCATTTTCAGCAGACTCATCGTCGTGTTATCCGGATCCCAACCGATCAGATTGAGTTCACTGATATTTGCAGCCGTGATCGTGATATTCGGGTAGGTGCCAGGGGCAAATACATATGTGGTTGTATTCACGGCCACGCTGATAGCATGGGCAAACGTCTGATACGGACCAACAATAGTGCCATCACCCGCCGTATCATCACCGTTAACAACATCAATGAATATCACCTGCTGTAAGCTGGTGTTGGTGACACCCGCCGGAAACATAGTTACGGCAATCTGCCCATTGGCATCGAGCAGTACCAGGTAGTTACCATACACGGCAGCGCCGCCAATAGCTGTGGCACCGCTCGCCCCGATCTGTACCAACACGTTGTTAGGTGATTGTGCTACCGCGGTCTGACACAGGCCGGCCATACCTAACAATGTGCACGCTAATACAATTCTAGTGATCTGCTTCATAGTACATTCCCAGTTTAATGCGTAACCGTTTGTTCAATATCATCTCCACTGACTTCTTCAACCTCGTTGCACTGCCTCTATCACGTCACCAGGAATAGGGGCATTTATCAAATCGGTCCAGTTATGATATACGGCTGGACAGTCACCCCAAACGGGCTTACTCCCTGCATCATAGTTTGAATACTCATCATCTTCTGAAGAGACATCAATTTCTCTGAACTCAATATAGGCATTCCAGAAAACAGGTATATACGTTGCCAACATATCAGTCTTGTCATTAACTGTTGGCAGTCCCCGAACCCATACCGCAATCTTATTCCGTACAGTAAGAGCAGTTTGGAGATCTGTAAAGCCGATGCCAGCCTGTGTCATGACATAACGTAACGCTTTGCGCTTCTGCACTTCCCACTGCTCTCGGGCCTCTTGCTTGATATCAGGGGGAGTTGTTCCGGTTCGTGGCTTCTTAAATGCCAGCTTAACTAGCGACAGAGTATCTTTTGTGGTTTGCAGCTTGATCCAGTCGATGAGTGTCATAATTAGTCCTCTGTGTAGTGTCTAGGTTTTGCATAATGGTATAGCTGTTCGATTTCATTTGTGGACATTGCCCTCTGCCAGATGTTTATCTCATCTATGGGTCCGTCATAATAACGTGGTGTACCCATAATTAGTTGCAGTGCACCCACTCTACCCGTAAATTCGTCATTGTTACTCCCCGAATTCGACATAACCGTATCCTCTACTTCAAATTCCCCGTTGATATACAGTTGTAGCGACTCTTCGTTACGATGAACCATAACAAAGTTGACCCATTCTCCCAATCCCACAGTCTGCGAGGAAATAACTAAAAACAAATTTAGTTTTCCCACGGCGTTCGTAGCATATCTGTGGATAACTCTCGCAGTATTGTCTACCTGAAAATTGATACTTTGGGAAATTTCATTATAGTTGTTGTTCCCTGTACTATCCCGATAACTCCAAATATACTCCAGAGTCCCTATCCGCTCCCTCTTTACCCAGACAGAAAACGTATAATCCTTGACGATAAACGCCTTCGATGTCAACAACGCCCACGAGCAAGTGATACTCCCACTTGACCCATTGAAGTCCATATATCCTGATGTTGTCCCACTCTCTCCTACGAACGTAACGCCACCCACTAAAGTGCCATCGTTTTCATCAGGAGACAAATCATCAGAAACACCTGTCTCGAAATCATACGAAAGAATCAAACCCTCTTGGGATGTCCCTCCCTCTCTCATAGATAAATTATCATCGCCTAAGCAGACCACGCTTATTGCAACCAAGATCATCAATGCGTATTTCATTGCGGTTCCCACCCAGAGAAGAATACAGAATTGGTCAACTGTGAATACCCTACTAACCTGCCAAACACTCGTGACTGCGTAGTTGTGTAAATACATGAGTATGTCTGCATTGAGTCTACAATAGTAGCTCGTTGGTCTCCTGATGCATGTAACGCTTCAATCCCATCATATAGTCTAACCGCGAATTTAGCATTCAAAACGTTGGTGGAATTTGCAAAGAAGTATAAAGTGTTGGTGTTTACTCCGCTCCGTGATGGATGGAAAGTAAAATTATATTCACTATCATGCAATGTAGCTGCATACCTTACAAGACCACGACCGTACATAAGATTAGTACCACCTACCATCTCATATGAGATAGTTGCACCTACCCCACTGTTCGCGGTCAAGCCCTGTCCTGGGATATAGGTGAAATCCGATGGGTTCAGGTACTCATAGTTGTAGATTGATTCGATCTTGTCACTTACTGCATTCTTTGTAGGTGCTGACAGGTCCTTATCCCAGGCGGCGACGCTGTACACCTCATCATCAAGATTGGTCACAGGGTTGCTACACATGTCTATCGTAACGGCCATTGTCACCTTGCCAGTGTCAACGGTCATTACTTTCACACCTCTCGGACAAAACGCAAACGGCTTGCTTAAGGTTTGCCAATATGCCTCTCCGGTGTTTGCACCAAGATACATCGTTTCGTTTGCGTTATCCAGTTGTATGATACCGTTTGTGCTACTAGTCACCGTTAATGCGAAAACTCCTGCTGGTCCAGTTACATCAACTTGGCCACCAATGATCGCCCCACCAGCCGTTACCAGTGACTGGCCGGCGGCGTTAGTGACACCAATCTGGAGCGGGGCAGTTAGGACTTTCGTGCCTATTCCAACATAATGTGAGGAGCCCTCAACAAATATGGAGGGGACCGCAGAACCCGCTAGCACGGTGAAATCTACATCGGTACCGTCGCCTACTTGAACTAAATTTTGCGCTGTTTCCTGTACGGAGAATAGACTTAAGCCACCAGCCGTTAGGAGAATCTTGTCATCGGTGAACCCTACGGCCGTATCAACATCTGCTAGGTGGGCCAGGTCTGTTCCCACGTAGATTGCGCCGTTCGCTGTGATATTAATCGCTGCTGCGAGATTATCGAATGTCCATGTAGTCCCCGCCGCCATCGTGGGACTGTCATTGGTGGTCAATGCTGCACCCTCAAGTACCTCAACCTTATTTGATACGCCATCCAGGTCCGTATCTAGTGTAGCCATATTATCCTCTGCGTTGTACACCCGACCGGATACATTGTAAATATCCATGGCGTTCTGCGTGACAAGATTAGAGACGCTCGTTACATTATTGCTGTTGGCTTCAAGTACCTCAACCTTATTTGATACGCCATCCAGGTCCGTATCTAGTGTAGCCATATTATCCTCTGCGTTGTACACCCGACCGGATACATTGTAAATATCCATGGCGTTCTGCGTGACAAGATTAGAGACGCTCGTTACATTATTGCTGTTGGCTTCAACCTGGTCGGTGTCGGCCAGATACCGCCCGTCGGTAAGCCGCGGGCGCGTGGGCGAGTTACCGAAGCCACTGATATCGATCCCAACCTGTTGCCCCAGCGCTGAGATCGCTAAGGTTAGCGTGAGTCCCAGTGCGAATATACCTACCTTATTTTGCATCATATCACCTGTATTCCTTTGTATTCACCGTGTAAGTATGACTGTTTGCGCTGTGACGCTATCTAGATGAGCTACTGCGGGCCAATTCACGAGCCCTTTACTTCTAATCAAGAGTGCTGGGAATTTCGTCCAATACATCTTGATTGCAGAGTGGGTGTTTGTGAAGTCTATCAAATCCTGCTTAGTGAGGTCTAGCTTGTTCGTATACCCGCGCAGCTTGGCTATGCTGTAACAGGCCACCCAAAACTCAACGTTGGTATTCGCTGCCAGATACCACGTACGCCTAACCAGTACGTTAGTACCCGGATGAAAGGCCGCAAGGAAATCCTTGGTTTCAGTTTTGTATTGTGGCGTAAGACCTTGCCACACTGTTTTCTTCACGCCTAATGCGAGATAGTTAACAGCATAAACAGATGACACCACCAGGAAAAACGTAAGCACGAGTGTACAGATTCGTTTCATAATCCACCCCCTAAGCCTAGTGAAGCGATCCACGCTACTTCGGTGCTGGTTAAGGCCCTAGCGACAATCCCGAACTCATCTATGTAACCGTAGAATGGTGAGGATATGGTATCGTTGAGATTCAAAGCCCCTACATATATGTCCTCAGCCTGTGAGTCGTTGAATCTCAAGCTACCAGTAGTGCCATCAGTTACGGACTGGGCAAGTGCTCCATTGGTATATGACGCATACGTCCCCGCTGTACCATCATGGACTATAGCTACCTGTACCCATTCATTTGAAAACCTAACGGATGAGGCTATAGCCTCTGTGGCGCCAGTGTAGCCCCTTATCTGTGAAGTCATCGTGTCACTGCTATTCAAAGTCTGTACTAGTATGGTCTCTGCGCCTTCTGCCTGTGCCGTGCCGTACATTCGTTCCTGTACAGCCGTGTTAACTGTCAAACTGTACTGCCAAAAGATGATAGACCAGTCATCTGTCTTCAGGAAATTGTTAGTGTACATCGAACGGATAGCCGTCCCTACGCCATCGAATATCATGTAACCGTTGCTGTTATCATTAGTCCACTGGGGTGTGGATGGGACGTCGATGAACTGACCGTCTTGTGGGTAGACCCCGTGGTTGTAAACAGTGGCACTTGGTACGTCGAAGGGGTAGAACACTTCAAAGTCATCGTGGAAGTTTGTGCCTGTCTTGGTTGCTATTGTGGCAGCTATCGCCAACGCGCTCACGGACATTAGGATCGCCAACATTGTTAGCCATTGTCGCTTCATGGTGTACTCCTATCACCGGGACACGCATGAGTGCGACGTTCTCGCACAGTTCTCGTATCCGCGGATTGTATTCTTTCCAGTTCAACCAATGTCCAAATCGATAATGACAGGCCCTGCACAACGTAACTAGGTTCGATCGTTCATACCGTAGCAGCGGGGACACGTGCCAAGGAATGACGTGATGGGCTTCGAGTTTCTTGATAACCAGACACATCTGGCAGCAGCTCTCGTCCCGAACATGTTCATTCCTGACCTTACGCCAACGATACTCGCTATGACAAATACGAACCAGGCTGATGTCGTCCTCAAGCTTCAGCACAGTCCGTTGGCTCAGTACCTGAATCAATCTCGCATTACCATAACATAGCCTGCCCTTCACTGTCCAGTCCTTTGCACGCCAGTTGCCTGTAATTGATCGCCAAGCTCAATACCTTGTGTCTTGAACCAGCCAGCAGGCAACTCAAGCGCGTGTGCGGCCTGTTTGTGCTGTGATGTGTAAACAGGCATGTCAGGGCTAAACTCTTCCACTACAGGCATATGCTGCATCTCAAGGATGGTGCCAGCCTTGTCCATGAATACGATATCCAGCGGGAAGTTGACACCCTTCATCCAGTAGGCGCCGGCTTTGTCGAAGAACATCCCGTGACCGTCAGGTAATTCGGCTCTCTTGGAGAGGCCAATGCGCCTTGTATTGGGCGTATCAGCGATCTCAACTTGCACAGCAGCCTTCTCACTACCGTCGGGTGCAGTAATGCATAGTGCGATGGTATCGTCAGCAGCCTTCTTCTCAGTCGTCAGCGGGATGGTGTGGCGCTGTTTATCCTTGCTACTGAACACCACGGCATCAAACGTGACTATCTTACCGACGAAATCGTCCTTCCCAGCGTACTTCTTGCCCTTGCCAGACTTGACGTAGGCTACGGTCATGTGTGGCTTGTAGTCCGGGTAGGTGTCGGTGACGACGAGGGCCGCGCTGATCTTCTTGTTAAGGTCGTGTAACCCTTTACCCGACACTCCGATCTTCAGCACGTCGTAATCGTCCTGCACGAACAGCGACGTCTTGCCCATCGTGACCATGATAGGTCCTACACCTGCCAGTGCCTTACGAACCTTGCGCACGTCGTTGGTATGCAGTCCATACTTGACTGTGATGTGTATGTCGTCCTCTCGGCCGTACCTGTTCCAGGCGTCAGCATCGCCGCCTTCCAGGTAGAGATCAGCGTCAGGGATCTTCGCAGAGAATGTCATGACCTTCTTGGCTATACTGTCGGGTAACTGGACTTGGGTCGAGCTGTAGGAGTAGCTGCCGTTGCTGTTGGCTTCCTTCTCAGCATGCTTGATATCTTCCTTAGCCTTCAATAAATGCGTAAGGTGCCTAGGCACCGGATGCGCGCCGTGTTCAACTACAGGCTCGACCGAACGTAATCCACGTGGTTTGAACCGCATAAGCTTACGTGTCAGATTGCTTATGAATTGCTGAGCCGTTGGTATTATTGCAGCTTCCTTCCTGGCGTCTGCTTTGGCCTTCAGCTTCCGGTAGCCGGCAGCGTCCGTCATCTTGAACTTACCGTTCCTCAAATCCTTGAGGTTCTTGCGTGATAGCTTGTTCTTCTCTACGCGGATACTGTTGACGCTATCACAGCCATCACCGTCCCAACCGACTGTTGTACGTCCGTCATTGACTTGCACGTCAGGATCCACCACGACCTCATGCGAATGGCCTGTCTGACCCGTACACTGTAGATGTGCTAAGATACGAAGCACTGAAGTCGCGCCGTCCCCTAACACGTCGGCTTCGATCTTGACAGCCTTCTTAGTGGTCCGTTTGTGCGAGGGGTGGTCACAGTCCTTGTCCGTGCACTTGAATGGCTTCTGCTTCTTGGTCTGCACACGCCAACCCTTCTTGACCTCGATAAGCTTGGGCATGCCCGAGACGACTTCGAACCAGTAGTGGCCGAGGCCTGAGTCGTGCCAGGCCTGTGCGTGCTCTTTGTGGCGGAAGCACTGGATAGCACGACCACCAGCCCACCGGACAGCCCAGCACTTGCCCTCCGGCGCCACGTCGGGATGCTTGATCGCTATCTTGTCCAACGCCTGGCCTACCTTCACGCCCTTGTTCTTCCGTACCTGAATAGCACGATCGTCCCATAACTCGCTCATCTCGTGGTCCTTGACGTTGGTGATGGGGATCTCCTGCCCCAGGTGCTCCTTGCACCACTTCTTGATGGCACGTCGGGCCACTCCGCCCTTATCCTTGTGCATCCGGGCGGTCATGATCTTGACCTTCTTGTCAGCAGCCAGCCACCGCTTCACGCGCTTAACCATCTTGGGAATAGGCTCTCCGATCACACCCTTCCCCTTCCAGCTGGTATATTTGGCCAGCGTCCCGTCCAGGTCCACGCCAATCCAGCCCCAGTCATCTTTGGCTGTCTTCTCTAGGGTCTCAAGGTCAGCTGCGTCAACGGCTATCTTCATCTCATCTCCTGGTGCTTTTTCATTCGCAACGGGTGTTTCACCGGGCGCTGAAACCTGCTTCTTCTTGACCCACAGCCAGTTCCGGCCCTTAGGTGTGTTGATGTTAACCAGTACGTAGTCCTCGGGCACCTTACGGCCCTCCAAAGAGAAGTGGATGGCATTGGGGCTCGTCTTGGTGATCCGGGCTTTACCGCTGTCCTCCATACCTACTTGACCCATGCCATAGCCAGAGGGGAGGTTGCCCTTGAACTTACCGTAGCCGAAGTCGTGGAGCTGGGTCTGTACGGCCAGCCGCTTACCCTTATTACCCTCGACGGGCCGCGTGGCCTTTGGGATGGCCCAGGAGAATAGGTTGGTTTCAGGGGTACCCAGGCGCAGATCAAAGTGCGGGCGACTCGGATTTCGAGCCATCCGGTGGTGTTGTAGCACGTATGAAACGAGCTGACCCGGTGTGAGGTCCCGGGTCGGCTCGCCATATCGATGCTTGTCCTCTATGCCTGGAGCGTACTCGGGCATCTATCATACCCCAGCGTGGCTCAGCGAGTCTAAGGTGATCTGGTGACGCCGTTGGTGTACTTCCACTCCACCCTCATCTTTACCTATCCACACCCCATTCTCGATGACGCTACAACGCGCCTTCTTGATAGCTACGCGGGTGCCCATGTAACCCAACGCGGTTAAGAGAGTGATGACAGCCCCTGCGATGGTTTGAAGGGCTGCGGCTATTTCGTTACCCGTGTCTGCGTTGAGGCCACCGGTCAGCACAACCAGTCCAACTATGCTAGAGATTAGTGCTGCCCAGAACTCAGATGTCTTCCATGTCTTCTTCATTGCGTGTTCTCCTTTAGGTCTACTGTACCTACGAATTCGTCCATACTCCGCTGCAAAATCAAGTCATCCAGATCCTTGAGATCCTCTATCTCATTGAACTGGTGGGTAAGGTCTTTGAGCTGCTCGTCAATATAGGCTGTGATGTTGTCACGGTTAGTGCCACCACCACGCAGCTGCTTACGAATGTCGAGCGCACTCGGCTTCCGCTCAAACACCTCCTCGAAGACGTCCGGGTAATCCCCCTCGCTGAACCCGTCGGCCATCAGTATCTGCTTGAGGTACTGTTTGACTGTATAAGAGAATGGCAATAACTCTCGATTAAGACTGACCTCGCTAATAGCCCATGCAGCCTCCTCTGTGGTGACAGGATCGAAGGTTTGAAAGAAGGGGACACCTGACGACAGTGTATTGCAGATACCCATGAAAGCGTCCAGGCGTTTGAAGAACGCATCAGTGGTCATAACAATCTGCATCGCGCTCCAGCGATCAACCACCGATGCTTCCATGTCAGTTTTGAAGTCAGCCTGCGTTTCGAGGTAAATGGTTACAGGGTCCCATTCGTATGCCTCATCACCGTACTTCTGTCGTATGAGTGCATGTATGACAGTGGCTAAGGTTTCAGGGTTCTGCAACGCCTGCTGTTTTGCGTAAATGCTATCGCCCATCCTGGTGCTCCTTAGTGTGCTCTTCGGAGAACTGTTGCGCCCTACCACTTGTAACCCACAACATTGCTGCTTCGTTTGCCGTAATGCGCTTTCCGCTGATCTTTGTCTGCTCCCCACGGAAACGTCGCATAGCTTCAATTTCGGCTTCAACATAACCCGCTAAGCCGAACTCAGCCATAATGTGCCTCTTACCCGAAGGATCGCTCCAGATGCTCCTCCAACGCTGCCTTGTCGGGCACCGGCAATGCGGTAATCGCCTCAGCGAGCTTGGTACGATCCAGTTTACCCGAATCATCCGTGATAAACCCGATGAAGTTGTCACCGAGGATGTCACCATAAATGGATGGCTGTAACGACGCCAGCTTGTCAATGCTGAACACGTACTGGTTCAACTCGATTGCATCAGCCAGCGCGGCCTCTGCCTGCTTCATACTCACATCGAACAGGAAGTCAGCGGGCATCAGGATGCGTGTACCATAGTACTGTGTCAGCCCGGCGCTGCGATCAAACTCGTCTAGGACCTCTGCGAACTTGTCCAGGTTCTGACTCAGTTCCTCGTCCGATACTCCGTAGACCAGCTCGTTGACGTTGGCCAGGGCGATAGCGGCTTCAGCATCTTTGGCGAGATATGCGCGCTCTAGGATCTCAGACATGAGCACATCCTTACGCGGAAGGCCGTAGCCCGCTTCCTTGAGTACGGCGGGTGCTAACTCTGAGTTGTTGATGTCGTGCTGTCCGGCCTTCCGCATAATGGCCCGGGCGATCTTGCGCCGGATGCCAGCGGGATAACGGGCTCGGTACTCAGCAAAATAATCGGACGCCTTCTTGACGCCACGTGCATCAAACATAGGATACTTACGTGCTAGCACGTCACCGGTCTCGCCATCCCGCATAACCCAACCGTAGTTATCATCGTCATCGGATGCGGTCTTCTCTTCAGGGGCGGCTTCGATGGCAGTCATGATCTTTTCAACGTCTTCAGCGATGGCCCAGACGTCGGCTGCATCCTTGATCTGCTGTCGTACCCATGCGTGCGTATCCTTATCGTAGTCGAGACCAGCCGCGTTCTTGGCGAAGTATGCGGCGGATAGCCACGTGGCTTCTTTACTGTCCAGAGGGAACCACTGGCGCGCAGGATCGGCGTAGTAATTGACATCCATATGTGCGTCGGCTGTTTTCTCTGGTGCTGGTGAGTCTAATACGTAATCTGGGATCAGCTCTTCATGCGCGGTGCCGATCTGAAACCAGGTGCGACGACTGTTATCGTGCAAAATATCCATAAAAAACTCCTTTACATTAGTTCCAGTTTTGGCCTACTATGAAACAAAACGACGAACTATGCAAGTACATTACCCAACCATATTAAAGGCTCTCGGCTGCCAGCTCGTGGATGGACCACCGGGCACCCAACAGCGTTGTCCATTGCACCCAAATGATGGCACAACGCTTACAGTACGTCAACACCAAGTTACTGGCGAGTGGCGTTTTGTCTGTACCACGCCCCAATGCCCCGCTTCAGGTGACATATTCACGTTGGTAAGCCTCGCACGCGGTATCGAGTTGAAAGATACCATCGCCCTGTTCAAGCCCGGCGGGATGCTCCACCACGCGGTCCTTGATAGCCCGCCCATTGAAGAGTTTGATGATTATCTGGCACTTCAGCAAGCCGAGAGCCGGGTGCGGACCTACCTAGCCAAGTGTCATATGGCGCTTAAACAGAGTCCGGACGGTATTCATCTTCGCCAAGCAATATACCAAGGGGAAACGCGCAGTATCCCTAGGGCTGTTGGTATGCTGTTACCAAACGAGATACCCCCTGAGCTACGTGAGTTTGGTAAGAACAAATACAAGCAGGAACGCTACTTGATCTACACATATTCCTACGAGGGTCACGTAACCAAGGTACAGGTGCATGCGCCACTGATGCAGGGCCACAATGGTATAACGATCAAACTAAGCGACAATGACATCGGCATGTTCATGGAGGATTGTTTCCCGCCGGACGCCAAGCAGGTATTCATCGCACAGAGCCCCCAAGCTGCCTTCAAGCTCCGCGCCAATCGACTGAAACGTACCAACCTCATACCGCCGACTATCGTACTTACTGGTTATGCACTCCCGCCCGACTACCAGAACCTACAAGATGTAGTGCTCGTCCACACCCAGGACGCACCACTCACACTAGATACAGCGTTAGCGCTACACGCGGTAGAGGCGTTCGTACCGGGCATTGCAGTTGACAGCCAGCCTAAGTTCTTCGTTGTGGATATTAAAGTACATGGCGCGCCTGATGTGTATCTCGATCCGCGCAAGGGTAACGCACGGCCTTCGCTACGTTACTGGATCATAAAGCAGATAATTGCTGCCATTGAGAAGGAGCAGACAGCTGACGTGTACCAGGCACTCAACAGCGTAGGCTTGTCAGAAGCGCGCAAGGATGAGTTGATCAAGCAAGCACGCAAAATGACTATGGAGTGCAGCGACGACGTAATCGAATTACTCGAACAGGGCGCCATACTTGACAGCAACCGATTCGACCTGGCCAACGGTCGTACAGTATTGCGGACACCTACCGGCTTCCGCGGCATCAGTAAGAACGGTAAGCGTAAGCAGCTGAGTAACACCATCTTTACTGTTAAACGACGTATCCGTGCGCGTAATGGTACGATGATCAACGCCTGTCACCTGCGTAACGGGAACAACCCTATCATTGAGGCTAACATACCGACGTCAGCGTTCCATACAGCTGACAAACTCAAGCAGGCTATTGCGTCTGCGTTTGAGGCCGCCGGTCACTCAGCGTATGTAGCGTTCTATGATACTCCCGGTTACCGTTGGGATGACATCCTGACCTGCAGTAGCGCAAGCTGTCCGCTCGTAACTGAGGTGTCCCAACTTGGCGTAGATGACGAACTGACGGTGCACTTGCCTAATGTATGCCTCAACGTCGTTGAAGCTGAGGTGGTGCCGCAAGAGCGTATATTCACGCTGCCACCTATGGTACACGCTGCCTACCAGGGATTGATATACGTCCCGCAAGTGGAAGTTAAGCACAGCTTACGCCTGCTGCTACAGCAGGCTGATAATATGTATGCCGGGGCGCTGGCACTGGGCCTGGGTCACATCATTCACCAGCTGCGATCCGCCATGGCTTGTGTGATCGACGGCCATAGCTTCAAACCTCTCAACCTTATCTATGTTGAGACTGAGCAGGGGATTTGGGGTAAGACCATTCAGCAACTCATGCAGATACTCAGCAACACTGATTACCCCCCGGCGCTGCCCCAGCACCAAACGCTCAAGACGCTGGAAGGGATGGAGGCTATCGGCAGTCTGCCGCTCATAGCATCTTTCGGTAACCTACGTAAAGACCTGTTGCTGACAGCCGTAGCAGATAGCCCCATAGGGCTAATCGCAGCCCTTGACAGTATGTCAGCTGCTGATCTAGCTGGTGACGCCACTACGTCCTTTGTAGTGCCCACCAGTGGTAGCCGCACTGACAGTTCAGAGATCGATCCGTTGTTGCTGTACGACATAAAGATGAGCCTGCCTGGGTTCCTACTAGAGGTCCTGCTCAAGGATAAGGTCAATGTTGGCTACAAGACCCATGAGCTACCTGGGCTTATGGGTTATCTGGACGCATGCGATACAGTAGAGATCGAGCCCAACCCCATGGTCGAGCGGTTGATTCGGGCCTACTATACTGGCGTTGGGTTTACAAGCATACACGCATTCTTTGCTGAGCTACATGGGCTACTGTATGGAACCAGGTCAACCCCGATCAAGATGTTACACGGGCTACCTAAACCGGGCAGCACACCGCCGTTGATCTGTAACCTGAACAATCAGATGCTCGTGAGTAAGTCCATCGTAGAGATGATCAATCGGCGCTCTAGGATCAATATGTTCCGAACACAACTGCTAGATGACGACTTGCATGGTGAGAACCTACTGGCTGAACCGCCGGACGGCGTCACCATCGATACGACACGCTATTGGGTACTTGACATTAAAACGTGGAGCAAGTATGTTAAGCGCGATTCACTGATACTGAAACAGCCAGTGCGGGCCACTAAACCACTGCAGTTGGCGAAAGTCTCGTAACGAACGCAGGGACTCGAATGAACGAAAGTATCGTACCTCTATCTGACGCTGAACGTATCACTATCACGTTGATCAACGGGGAAGGGCGCCCTGAGCTACGTGACCAACTCCTACCCTATTGCGATTACCTTCGCGTCAACCCTGGCTTACCAGGCTGCTCGCCTCTCGCTGGCAGTCACAAGTTCTCGGGTTATCACCTGACAATGGATGGTAACCTACGCTACCCAGCTAATTATGTACCACGAATGGTACAGGCTGTAGAACGCTACGGCCGGCGGGCGATCATTGGTGTAGGAGGCTGGCTCGTTGTGGACCCGCAAGGACTACACGAGTTTCGTCAAGGGGATGCGATCACACGGGATACGCCCGTACACATTCTCGACACGCGAACTATCGCCTACCATATAGATACCGTACCTGTGCGGGAATGCGAAACGGCACTCAACATGTGCGTAGCTTGTTGGGCCCAACAGCAACACGTCCCTATGGTATCATTACGCCGCCCTAGTATGTGGCTATGGCAGCGCATGGACCCGGTACGATCACCGTCGCGTCCCGTAGATAGACAAGAAGGCATACGTATGCTTACGTTGGTACCTCACTGGAACCTCTACAAAGCGAGAACACGAAATGCGAAGCACAAATCCCCTGTCAACGGATGATCAGATCACGATCAGCATGGCAAGTATGCCGTCGCGGGTTGAAGGTATGTGCGCTACGGTGCGCAAACTGCTGCCCTACTGCGACAACTTCGACCTCTGTCTGAACGGCTACCATAAGCAGCCAGTGTTACCAGACGATTCCAAGCTTACGATCATTCAGGAACATCCTATCGTAGGTGCGCGGGGTAAGTTCTACCTCAACCATCGCACACCAGGTTACCACCTCACTGTCGACGATGACATTGAATACCCTGAGGACTACGTGCGCGTGATGATCCAGCACATCGAACGCTACGAACGCGCTGCTATCATCGGCATGCACGGACAGCTACTTACCTATCCTAACGGCCGTATAGTACTTCAGTACGATCAAACTTTCGATCGTGATTGGCCGATGCATATACTTGGCACCGGCGTGATGGGCTATCACTCATCGGTCCTGCCGATCGCCTGGGATAGTATGCTACCTGGTAAGATTGATGATCAGGTCGCCTGGTATGCGCAGGAAACTGCTACACCTATGATACTGATCGCACACGAGACTGGTTGGATCCAGGACCGGGAAGAGTTGTCCCTCGTCGATTCATTGCGCCGTAACTTGGAGGCTCGTCGCATAGCAAATGCGCGTGTTCTCAGTAGGCAGTGGCGCTTACACTATCCGCAACTTTAATCACAAATGGAGGCCTTCTAATGACGGTCGCACTTAAACGTACGATCATATGTTCCAGTAAGCACTTTGATAAACTACGCATACCAAAGCATGCACGACCACGTCCTCCTCGGGAGAAGGCGATCCCGCCAGACCAGATTACCAAGCAGCCGATTATCATGAACATGGCGACAATACCGGGACGACAAGCATTCATGCTACAGAACGTACAAAGCCTGCTACCACAATGCACTGTTATAAATGTATGTCTTAACGGTCACAAGCTAGTGCCACCAGAACTGGTGCATCCCAAGATCAATATCATACGCGCTGGTGACGGCTTCGAGATGGCAGATCGTGGTGCCCTCGGTAAATTCTATGCGCTGAACCAACCTGAATCTGCGACAGGCTACTACCTTACTGTGGATGACGACATCATCTACCCGCACAACTACGCGCAGCAGATGATTAAGACTATCAAGTACCATGACCATAAAGCTATGGTGGGTGTTCATGGTCTGATCCTTGAGATCAATGATCTGCCTGGCGCTGAGCCTGTGGATTACAGGGAGCACAGGCGCCTATTTGTATTCAATAAGGAGCTGGATCGCGACACGCCTGTGCATACCATAGGTACTGCTACTTGTGCCTTCCACACCAGCCTGACTAAGATGACGTGGGAAGACATTTCCTGTTTCCCCTACTCCATTGATGAACAGCTGGCGAGGTACAACCAACGCAACAAGATCCCCATGCTCGTCACACATAGAACAGGTGACTGGTTACGACACAACGCGCCCGCTGCCCACATCGAACCCATGAACAGGCGGGCCGACGTTAAAAACGCCAGGAGCCGTCGCTACTGGGAAGGTCGCCCCTGGGAACTATATAAAGTCGGCGGCGGAGTATTCGACACTGCTAAGGTATTGGCGGGTGATGTATGATCGTCTATGTCCTGACTTGTGACAAGTATGACCACCTACTACCTGGCTTCGCACACCAGTTTCAGAAGTACTGGCGTTGGGGCAAGCAGCAGCACGTTACTGCTGTGGGCTTTCGAGAACCCCCTGAGCTGCCACATAACTTCACATTCAAATCTATAGCGCCTGTCGAAACCAAGCCATGGTGTGAGCACATACATGACTTCATCACACAACATGCACATCAAGACCATTTCGTATTACTACTTGACGATTACTGGATGACCTCCCCGTTGGATCCTGAGGTATTTAGATTATTGGAGCTGCCCATATTCAGAGGTAAGGTGCAAAAGGTTGACCTCTCACTGAACACTAAAATCTTCGGCAGCTTTCCCCGAGCTGGTAAACTATTAGAAGCCAACCAGCACGCTAAGTACCGGACGTCGCTACAGCCCGCCATCTGGAACAGGGAGTACTTCCTACAATACTGTCGCCCGGGCTGGGGTATCTGGGACTTCGAGACTAAGGGTATGCACGCTGCCAAGAACGATGCCGCAAGCATTGTGCAATGGAACCAGGACACACGAGTTTATGAGTATGCGAATATCTATCACAAGGGTACAGTTAATCGACGCCAGGTAGCGCAACTCAGCTGGGACGATCTGCTGACGTTACGCAAAGCTGGGCACGCTGATTTCATACCAGAGTTTGCGTCACGCGCAGAGTATGAAGCATTACGTAAGTGTGGATCAACCGCATTCAAGCAATAGGGGAATCACAATGCCAATGAAGCAAACGACAATCAATACGCTCATCACCAAACACCGGCCTACAGTATTCGTTGAAACCGGTACGCACAAGGGTGACGGCGTACAACAGGCACTGGACGCTGGTTTCATACACGCCTTCAGCACTGAGGTCAACCCGCAGCTGCACACTGCATGCGTGGAGCGCTTCGCCAACGACACAAGGGTCACCCTGCATAAAGGCGACAGCGCTGCCGTGCTATCAGCTATTCTGGCAGAGGTCCACTGTCCGGCACTGTTCTGGTTAGACGCGCATGAGGGCCGTGGAGCGCCCAACGCATGCCCCGTGCTGCAAGAGCTGGCTGTGATAGCCAAGCACGACATCAAGGGTCACGTTATCCTGGTAGACGATGTCAGACTCTTTGGTACGCCCAAGTTTAACGGCATCACGCTGGCCCAGGTCAAAGCGGCAATCACAGCCATCGACCCGGCTTACGCGTTTCGTCTGGAAGACAGCGCTAAGGTCGGCAAGGACATCCTGGTCGCGGAACTACCGCCTAAACACCAGAACCCTATCAAGGCCCGACTGCTGACAGAGGAACAGCTCCATATGTGCAACAATCGCATTATCTCAGCTGAAGCTCTGGCTATGATCGTACTGCACCGTATCGCCGCTGATGAGTCCATGTCTATCATACGCATGGCAGATGGCGAGCGCGCTATCATCGACAAGGCGCAAGGGTTGACTAACGATCCGCACGGTAAGTTCCTGATGAACGACGCGTGGCTGACACGTTACGGTATGCTAGGTATGGATATCGAAAAGCTAGGCGAGCAGCTGCTCACAGCTGGCCGCCAGGCTGATTACCTTGCTGTGGCTATCAGCGGCCTTGTACTGGGTAACTACAACGTGCATCAGTACTTCCCCAAGCGGAAGTTCATCGATCAGTGGTACCATCGAGAATGGGCGTCCACGGGCCGGGTGACAGAGATCCTCAGTGCCGCTCCTGTCATGTACTGCCAGCGGGATGCCGTCACACGAGCCGGGCGTATCTCCAACAACTTCAACGTGCCACCTATTGAAGCCTGCACACTCAATAGCTGGCGTGATCACGACCGTATTCGAAAAGCCGTAGCTAAGACCAAAGCGAAGATCATCATACTCAGTGGTGGTCCTGGCGCTAAACCCCTCAACGTAGAACTGGCCAAGAAGTACAACAAGATCGTCATTGACGGCGGTCAGGAAGCCGTAGCGAGGTGGGCACGATGACAGCATTCGAAAACTCAACTAAGTACTGGCAGGAGCGTTACGCCGATGGTGGCAACTCCGGGCGTGGGTCCTCCGGTAAGGTGGCTGAGTTCAAAGCCACATTCATCAACCGTTTCATCCACCATCACAATGTCGATTGCGTCATTGATCATGGCTGTGGTGACAGGAGTCAGCTGGAGTTACTGAAGTGTCCGCAGTACCTAGGCTTTGATGTCAGTGTCGACGCCATAGCGCATTGTGCTGAGCTATTCGCGGGCGACGTTACCAAAAGCTTCGCTACAGAGAATAACTACCACGATAACAGGGCCACACTCGGGATGTCGATGGAGGTGATCTTCCACCTGGTTGAGGATGACATGTACGACGCCTATATGCAGCGTTTGTTCACGTCAGCAACTCGCTATGTCATTATCTTTTCATCGGATTCTAACAAACAGCGAGAGGGTCAGGTTGATTGGGTTAAGCACCGCAAGTTCTCCAACTGGATCGGTACTCACATGCCACAATGGAAGCTCATTCAGCGTGCACACCCGCCGGCTGACGCTGGTTCGTTCTCAGCTTTCTATGTCTACGAGAAGACACGTACCGACGCCCCTATAGCTACCAGAATAGGACTGGCTACACATCCACCGCGCAAGGAAAGTATGCTCCAAGTCGTGGATGCCCTGCTACCGCAGTGTGATAGTCTCTGCCTATACCTCAATGGTTATGATGAGGTACCCCCTGAGCTGCCACATGACGAGCATCTGATTACGCGGCTCGGCCCCGGCGCTGATGATCTAGGTAGCCATGGTAAGTTCTACTGGTGCACCGGGTACATTGGCTGTTACCTGTCCGTAGACGACGATATCTTCTACCCTGACAACTACGTGGAGTACATGGTAGAGCAGCTACTCAGATTCAAGCGCCGTACATTCGTCGGACTACACGGTAAGACCCTGCAACTGCTGCCTAACGGTAAGCGTCCTCCAGGCCAGTACAAGAACCATCGTACCCTGCACCCCTACTGGCAGTCAGTACCCCGTGATATGCCTGTACACATGCTAGGCGCCGGTGTGACGGCCTGCTGCCCAGCGGAGATCGGGCTTAGGTTCCCTGAGGACTTCGGAGTCTTGCATTCAGGTGACGACGAGGACATCGCCATCTTCGCCCAGCTTAACAGCATACCTATGGTTAGAGTAGTGGGACAAGCCGCCTGGGTGATGCCAAATAAGCCAGCCTCAGTGGTTGACGCGCTACATCGCAGGGAACTCTATAACGAACTCGCTGAGACGAAGCTGCGTGCCGCGGTTACGAAGTGGCGCACGATACCGTACCACCCTAACAAGTACGTTTGAGCACAAACACCGGCTGTACCCAGCGTTCCTGTTCAAAGGGCCGTTCGGGTAAGCCGTAGGTGCCCATCACTTCCCAGCTACCAAGAAGCACGGGTAGTCTGACTGGACCATACACACGGTGGGCGTTCCAACGCAGCTCATCCTTGCCTACAGGAACGGCGAGGAACATCAGGCCCCCTACCTTGATCCTGGACCGGGCGACGTCCATAGCTTTGAGATCGCCATCCGGATCCAGCGGATCTCCGTAACGCCCCAGGCCGTCATGCTCAAACGATGATATCGAAATAGCGATATCGAATAGTGGCAGGCAGGCAGCATTCGCGTCTTCCACAGTGTAAGTCTTGATGCCGGGGTGCTGATAGTTACGCACGTTGTATTCGATGGTGGTAGGTCGGGCGCCCTCTGCTAGGCACACAGCCTCGTACCAGGGTTCCTGTGATCCGAATACGACGACATCCTTATCTACGATAGGGTAGTCAACCAGCGCGGCAAAGAGATGCTTGTCACAGGCATAGTAGTTGCGCTCTCTGCGCTTAGCCTTCGCGATAAGCGTTTCGATCTCTAGGCGTAACCTGGGTTCAGCGAGCGTGTTGTTAGAGCACACCTGCGTTGTTACTGGGATCTGTCCGTGCATAGTATAGCTGGGCAGCATCGGTTCAGGTATCTCTGCTACTGGTCCGTTCATAATCAATCCTCTTCGTAGTTGTAGTTTAGGTGCGCGATGTCCTCTGCGTATATCTTGGCCACCAGTTATCGGTCATCGGTCATCGGTCATCGGTCATCGGTCATCGGTCATCAGTCATCAGTCATCAGTCATCAGTCATCAGTCATCAGTCATCAGTTATCAGTTATCAGTTATCAGTCATCAGTCATCAGTCATCAGTCATCAGTCATCAGTTATCAGTTATCAGTTATCAGTCATCAGTCATCAGTCATCGGTCATCAGTCATCAGTCATCAGTCATCAGTCATCAGTCATCAGTTATCAGTTATCAGTTATCAACTGTTCACTGCTCACTGTTTGCACAGAACCCGCAGCCCTCCGCCGCTCGTCATTCGAATGTTCGAATGTTCGTTTGTTCGATTGTTCGATTGTTCGATTACTCGAATGCTGTGCCCTGCGTAGCCATGAAAGGCGAAGCATGGCTTCCAATTCCTTATTCCCTATTCACCGTTCCAAATTCCACACCATACACCCGCGCCATCTCCCCATCCCCATTCATCCGCTCCACGACCAGCCGCACTTTCTGCGCGACCATAGGCGTCACAAGCTCATGCCGCCGCCAACGCAGGTAATTATCACACTCCCGTGCAACTTCAATCCAATCGCATCCGTCAAACATCTCAACCCGGTAATCAGCCACACAACGCGGCGAAGCTGCCAACCCAAGCGTAGTGTAGTGTTCGCGCATGAACCGGGCCGTCGTGTCGAACCGTAAGGTCACGGCATTCACCGTCACAGGCTCATCCATCTCACACATGACCCACTGTGGCATCTCCTCACCGGGCGCACTGACCCACGCGTGCAGATGGGCCAAGCCCTGCCTGTGTATCACGCCATCTAGAAGGTGGGCCGCGGCACCAGGCACCGGGTCAGGCGTGATTCGGACCAACGGCGATGCACCGGGCTCGGTCTTCCACCGTTCCCCCTGGTTCACAGCGCCGTCAACCGTATCTAACCCATGTTCGGCGCACAAAACTTCAACGTCGCCGCTGACGCCCACAATCATGGCCTGGCTGTAGCGATTCCGGTCCCATTCCGGCAGCTTCTCGATCACAAGGTCAGCATCAATCCAACCGGTGTATCCCGCAGCCACCTCAACGCTCTTCTGGGCAACCATCTCAAACGCAACCGGGTAGTACTCAGGGTCAGGCGAGCAAAACTCATACCGCTCTCCCGCCGCCCTCTCATGCACGTCCGGCCAATGCGGCACAGGTGCAGCGCCATAGCCAGCAAACAACTCAACAGTCACTGCACTATCTGTCGGATTCCTGACATACACCTCACCCCGCTCCAGCCGCTCAGGATAAGTATAGACCACCGCACCAACCCCGTCCCCCGCGACACCCCACTCACCGCCCGGCCGACCATCCCCCTGCCAAGACACCCTAGCCTCCGAACTCGCCGCAACAGCCACCCCGGACTCCTCGCCACTCGTCACTCGATTGTTCGAATGCTCGAATGCTCGACCGTTCTCTCCCTCTCCCTTGCGCATCCCATGCCTCTTTGCGGCCACCCCCGGCAGCCACACATCATCCCGTGCCAACCTCTCCCGCAACTCACCGGCACAATTCTCCGCAATCTCCCTCGGCCTCACTCCCCGCTCTAGACACACTGCGGCCGCCGTCGCAGCCGCCTGACCCAACTGGCCTCCCGTGCGAATTATCCGCGTCGACGAAAACGCCACGTGCGTCGTACTGATGTTCCTGCCGGCCATAAACAGATTCCCGATATTGCGCGAATATATGCAGCGCAGCGGAACATCAAACGGCACCGGAGCAGAATAGAAGATCGTCTCGTAGCCGCCATCTTCTGACGGTGGATGGTAGTCAAGCGAATGGCCACTTATCGCGACAGCATCCTCAAACGTCCGACCCGACTCAGCATCAGTCTGCGTCAGGACATAGTCACCAACTACGCGTCTTGTTTCCCTGCGACCCAGCAAGGGGCTTATCCATACCAGTTTGTGGGTCTTCGCCTCTTCAGGATACAGCTCGTTCTTCATGTAGTCCCACATGCTGAACATGTGTCGCCGTAAGGACAGCCATACTTCCTGAGGACTGTGCAACGGATGATGGCCAGGGCTTTCTCCCCCGGTATCGACCTGGAACAGCATGTTCAGCCTTCGACCAGGCTGGAACGTATTGGCTGGCTTGTCAGGGTTCCACTTGAGCGTACCTTCGGGCGGAGTAAACGGCGACTCGATCCCAACATCAACCGTCATAGCCGTAATACTTGACGCTGAGACTACTTCGTCCGGCTCGTCGGGCGCACTTCGTTCACCTGTCTGAGTGTTTGACTCTCGTCCTATCATGGTGTCCGCCCCCGCCATTGCAGCAACGGCCGCATCGCCACTGCTATCAAGGACGAAACCGTCAACAGAAAGGTCGAACCGCTCAAGATTTTCCAGGTTACGGACGGCAACATTGGCAATCCGGCCGTCGGAAACAGCCACGTCCTCCACCATGTGGCGCCGCAGGACGGTAACACCCGCTTCGTCCAGCACTTGAGCCAGGACCACATCCACCATGGGATCAACGTTGATGGCCAGCCCTGTCGGCAACGTCACGCCACCCTCGTTCATGACTCTTTCAGTGAGCTCCTCAACGATACCTGTCTCATGCCAGGCCTGGTGATGCCGTAGTGACCCGCCCCAGTTGACCCCGAGCAAAGGCCCTCCATTCCCGCCAAGCATCCACTCCTTCTCAACCAGCACGGTGCGCAGTCCCTGCCGCGCAGCGGCAATAGCCCCGCACAGCCCAGCCATCCCCGCCCCACACACGAGAAACTGAACGCCTTCTTCATTCTTGTACATCTTGTGCCTCTTTGCGGCTCAGACTACTTCCGTCGTGAATATGGCAGCGTCTTGGAAACCAAGATCACGCAACGCTGATTTCATAGTGCTGCTGGCTACCTTAGGTACACGCATATAGATGGACTTGTCGTCGTAAGAGATCAGTTGGCGTACCTCTCCAGGTAGCTGAACAACGGGCCGGTCTGACCCCGCGTGACGTTATCAATGAACGCCAGCTGCTTGGCGGTAAACGCTGCAGAATGAAACTTAGGCTTGGGCATACCCTCAGTGTACGACACAGCCCAGTTATTGTATAAGGCCACACCATTCGCCCTGTGGGTATCGATGTCGCGGAGTAGTTCAGGTATCCGGTCACAGCTGATATCGAGGAATGCAGCTACGGATTCCAGGGTGGCAGCAAGATCATCAACAATGTCCTCGTAGTAGACCACCAACTTAGGACCCTGCCAGCTGTGGAAGTTCTTCAAGCGGCCCACGTAGCCACAGACCCCGGTCGTATACAGCTTCTGCCAGTTAGGGTGTACCTTACGTGGATTCGACTTGGTGTAGCAGCACCTGCGCACTACGACCTCTCGGTAGTCTCGCACCAACAGGATCAGTTTAGCGTCCAGCTCGAAATGCTCAGGGGTAAGCTCATGCTCCTTGTGCATGATAGCAGGTAGCCCCTGGTCCACGCCGATATCGAAGATAGCACCCATGGGGCACAAGCGAATGAGCTGTGGTGTGGGTTCAGCACAGGTAGCCAATACGTGAGCCGTGGAGTTGTGCCGCGTGGCCCCGTTAGTTGCACGGCCACTCAGGAACTCAACACAGTAACGGAACCAGGTGTTAGCACTGTGTGGGTACGATAATAGGATGGTCTCTACAGGCGATATCACCCAGTTCGTGTGGGTGATATCTACCTTAAGCGGTAGCTTCGTCATTCGGTTATTCCTTAGTTGCATTGCGCATCGAGCCCGTAACACCTCCAGCGACCATGGCAGGGATCAGATACTTCAATAAATCAGAGCCTACCATGCCGGCCCGGGATTTGTCATTACGAATCTCACGTTCTGTTCGTCGTCGACCAAGACCGGTCAGTAATGCGCCGATACCAGCAGCGCCAGCTCCGACGCCAGCGCCCCGGGCTGTGCTGGACTGCATCAGTCGCTGCAAGTTATAGGGGATACTGGTGACCTTGGAACTCTGTGCAAGCTCATGTGCAGCGCCGCCTAATTGCTGAGCGCTATCCTGTGTCTTGGCAAGTGTGGCAGTCAAGATAGGGGGAATCTCCCCGACACCAGCCAATCCAGCTACACCAGCCTGCGTTTTGAGTGGTTGCTTGGTGAAGGTACGCCCAAGTGCCCTAAAACCGCCCTTGCGTTGGGCTGCGGCGCCCAGGACAGCTCCGAGTAGTGCATCCGTATACCCTGACACTCTACGTGCCTTAGGGACGTCCTCATAGCCACCGATGTGTGGTGTGCCGTAATAGCCGGCCGCGCCACCAGCTAATGCGCCCACGAGGGGACGCCATGCCTGCGATGCGATATTCCCGATAGGCATACCTAGCTCTCCGATTTGATGAATTTCTGTGCTAACTCAGGGTGCCGAAGCATCGCTTCCAGTTCACCCGGCTCGTTGATTCCCATGCGGCGACGAAGGAAAAGCAGACGGCTGTAGTCACTTTTAGCCTCACTCTTACCAGAGTGGAACCCTGGTATGGCGCCCACGACACCACCGGCCAGAGCACCGCCGGCCACATGGCTTGGCTTATTGGACATCAGCCGTGCAATAAGAGCGCCGAGTGTGGCCCCTACGATACCGGTCTGTGCACCACGCGCCGCACCCGCCCTATTCGGTGATCGACGCATTTGGGTCACTAGCGACTTGTTGAAATCAGGATACGGCACGCTGTTCTGTTTGGGCTTCTTCCTACGTGGTTCCTCTTTGGGCGCGGATACATCCACAGCCGGATCAGTCATACCTGCTTTCACGATACAAGCCAGTCCGTATAGCTGTTCAGCGTCTACCTGCATAATTAAGCCCCATCCTTGTAAGCGATGCTGTGGTTAGGTGATGTAGGCGCATACTCCATCATCAGCGTACCCACCACCGGAGTATACTCATCCCGACCGAAACGATTGGTTACAGCGATCGAGAACCGATATGAGCCGCGGCGGAGACTATCACCAATGTCCTCTGGGATACGAACCAGCACCAGGCCTGGGTGGTCGAGAGGATCGGCCTCTGTGATGCCGTCATTCCAGGTACCTTCCCATATGGAATCAGTGCAGAATTGGTTCTCAGCTAACGCAAAGACAAGTCGGGAGTTTGATGGCGTCACGTGGGAATGCCCATCTTTAAGCGTGAGCCGACTGCTGATCTCAATCTGGTCACCGTTGTACGTCCAATAGATCGGTTGACGATCCTCGTCCGACGGTGGATTGGTTCCAATTGGTGTAATGTACATAGCGCTCTCCATCGTTGAGCACATAGTAGCACTGGGATGTGAGCAATGCAATAGCTAAAAGAAGGGTTTGCACACCCCTTCAATTTCACGCAGTGGAGACAGAGCTGCGGACCACCCGTTACGGTATATCCGGTGCAACAGCCCAACAATTCTACGCAGTAACCCGACGTTCCTTGTCGTACTGCGCTGCAATGGTCGCAGCCTTGTGGCTGATCTTGCGCACGTTAATGCCAAGCTGCGACGACAGGTACAGCGTGAAAGGACTCTGCCATTTCCCGTCTGCCCGCACAACACCACGGACCACACGATTGTAACCGTGCCTGGTGTTCTTCCCACTTCTACGGGCTTTACGGGCCTTAGGCGCTGGTGTAACGACAGTGTTCTGCTCGGATTCTGAGCTAGCCTTCCGTTCCTTACGGAGATCCCGGCTACGCGTCCATTCGCTCAGTCCCAATGCCCTCACGAGTTTCTTGATCATTGTTCTGTACCTTCCAGGTTCGTATCGCTGATTCCAGTAATGCACTTGGTCGTTGAGGATATAGATAAGCACAACCAAGTACCCTTAGCGCATGGCTATCGCCATCATTCGCTGCTACCCGCACGCCGACGAGTTCCTTGTCAATGTCCATTTGGTTCCCTCCGTTCATATGATAATATCCCCGTAATATGTTATAACCGAGTATGCTCTGAAATTAAAAGGAGAAAGGCTCGCCTGGGAGGACGAGCCTTTCAGAAGGAAGTATAAAGCCCCGGGCAAAGGCCAGAGCGACTACGAATCACTCATTTGCAACGTAAAGTAACATGACTATGCTGATAGTGTCAAACGTTAAATTCAACTTTTCTCAGACTTATTTAACGCTGCTGTGATCACCCCTGTCTTGGTATCTACAGCACGCAGCCCGCCCATGACGGCACGGCTAAGTTGCGTGGATGCTTGATGACCCTGGTTTTTGTCCATGTCATACACAACTTTACCAATGAAAGTGGTCCAAAGCTCCCAACACACGCAGTTGGTTTTGGGCCCCTGCTTAGGCTTCGTATCCGTAACAGGCTCTTCATCTGGCTCGTCGGTCGGCACATGTGCACCGCGGCCGAAGATCGGGATGCCGTTCCCATACAGACTATCAAAGCCCTGGTCACCTACGTCGAATGCGATGCGCTTGAGATGATCCTTGAGTTCCGTGGGGGTCAGCGTATTGGTGCGTCCCATCCCTACCTTGGCGTGCTTAGCTAAGATCAAGGCGGCCACTGCAGCCATAGCTGGACACGCCATGCTCGTACCACTCAACCGAGCGTACTGGTTGTGCAGGTAGGTAGAGTACACGTTGACTCCGCCAGCAGCGAAATCTATCTCCGATCCGAAGTTCGAGAAGGCAGCGTGTTGCTTCTGATTGTCAACAGCGGCCACAGCGATAACTGAGTCGTAGCGTGCCGGGTATGATACTTGGGTAGCCTCATTACCTGCTGCTGCGAATACTGCGGTGCCGTTGGTTGCGGCGTAATCGCATGCCTCTTCCAGCTTTGGTATACGACCAATCGCAGCTGCCGATATACCTAAACTCATACTGATAATGTGTGCGCCGATGTCATCAACAGCCCAACGTATACCACGCACGACCGAGTCAATGTCACCCTGACCGTCGGGGCCTAATACGGCACAGTAGTAATCCTCGACCTGCGGTGCAATACCAGCTACGCCCATGTCGTTGTTAGCGAGCGCGGCAATGATCCCAGCACAGTGGGTGGCGTGACCTTCCAGGTCTCCTCTGTAACCCGGTATCATGCTATGACCACCTGATGGTCGTAGATCTAGATGCTTAGGCACGCCGGTGTCGAGTACAGCCACGCGGATACCTTGGCCCTGAGTCTCAAGCCACATATGTGGTATGTTCATCAGGCGGTGGTTGTAGTCCAGTTTCTCAGCGAGGATGCTGACAAGGATGTCAATGTTGTAATCGGGTATCATTCGAATTCGATCGCCCATGATGTCTCCTATAAAACACGTGGTTCTGTTTGGTTCGTCTTCGTATTGACTGTGTTGATCATGATCTTGTCCGTATTCAGATATCTCTTGAAGCGTCCTAAGGCTTCTGGACTGAGACTAAGTATGACCCCCACGAAATCGTTGTACATGTTGCGAGCCACGCGCCGCTTTCTACAACTGGAGCAGCCGCGCTTGGCCTTGAGGTCAACCCGCATGGTAGTGAGCTTGTTCTGCAGTGTACGGAACTCAGGTACACGCTCCATGAATACTGAGTCAGCGAGTGCGTGTGTGATAGTGTTAGTACCAATAATAACAGGCGGTGCCGGGTTAGACATAATCTTCCTCCTCGAAGACGGGTAAGGTCTCGGCTGCATTCAACGCGTTAACCAGTGCTGTTATGTCCTCGTCAATGAGTGCGCGAACCTCGGCTAACGTGGCCATGTCACGGAAACGCAACGTGGTCTCGTCTGTACGATAGAACGGCATTTCATTAGCTAGGTCCGGTGAGTTCACTGGCATCTCTTCAAGATCAACTGGATCAGCTAGGCAGATAAACGGATCAGTCGCTTCTTCATCGACGGTCGGAGGCGGTGCTGTTGCGTGCTGGAATACGAAGATTTCCTTGGGCATATCTATCGCCGACACGGCCACTACCCTGAGGTCATACGACTGTAGCCCGGCCTCAATTTCTGATCGATAGTATTTAATTTTGATGCTCGCTGACATGTTGTTCTCCTACTAGCTGGCGAAGAATATACCATTCCGGAAGAAGGCTGTAAAGGATCCGATAGTCAAAACCATGTCATGTCCGGGGAACGGCAGTAATATATCCTCATCAGCAATTGCATTGACGCCCACGATATGTCCACAGTCCATGTCAAACGATAACCGCTTAACGTAGTAGCGCACACCGGGATCAGAACCACCTTCCACGGCAACAGATCCCACGAACTTGATTGAAGCATCACTGCCAAGTAACCCGTCGCACGCGTGTTCAATTTCCACGTCAATCATAGTGAGCAGGTTACCAGCCGTGCGAGGTAGCCCAGTGATGCCGGTGATACCCGTTGGCCCGCTGATTCCTGTAACGCCAGTGATTCCGGTCGGTCCTGTAGCACCTGTCAATCCGGTAATCCCGGTGATGCCCGTAATTCCGGTAATCCCGGTGATGCCCGTAGGTCCGGTGATACCCGTAATACCTGTTGGCCCACTGATACCCGTAATACCTGTCGGCCCACTGATCCCAGTGATTCCCGTAAGCCCTATTGTACCGGTGACACCTAGAGGACCCGACGGTCCAGTGATGCCTGTAACGCCCGCCGTACCTGTGACGCCTTGCGGCCCTGACGGTCCGGTGATACCCGTAATACCTTGCGGTCCCGAAGGCCCTGATGCTCCTGTGACGCCTTGTGGCCCTGACGGTCCAGTGATACCCGTAATACCTTGCGGTCCAGTGATGCC
>Ga0207997_1000221_pt1 | contig 28229 bp, 36 predicted proteins | sample AntAceMetag02UKN_FD_184777 | JGI IMG/M metagenome (GOLD analysis project Ga0207997, IMG submission 184777) | Saline lake microbial communities from Ace Lake, Antarctica - Antarctic Ace Lake Metagenome 02UKN (SPAdes) (version 2) | ecosystem: Environmental > Aquatic > Non-marine Saline and... | reverse complement strand
TAAACATTCCTCCAAGTTCCCATTCCCAATCATGAAATCCATTACTTAAAGCTCCCACATAACTTGAAATTGTAGAAATATCCCAAGCTGTTGATAAATTATACCCATCAATTAAATCGTTAGTATATTCTGCTATATATATTTTAGTTCCATCTGCACTAAAAAATACATCAGTTACCTCATCAAAATCTTCGTATTGGATAAAACTAAGAGTAGAAATATCCCAACCAGTTGATAAAGTATGTTGATAAACCCTGTCATTCCCTGACCCCCCTAAATACATTTTCGTTCCATCTGAATTAAAACGTATTGAGTTTATATAAGTATCTCTTGCTGAAACATCTTTTGTTTGAAGCCACTCTGCTGTAGAAATATTCCAAGCAGTATCCAAGTCATATTCGAAAACTGAAGGAACATCTGAATCATCATCCCCCGTAAAGTACATTTTATCTCCATCTGAATTAAATACTACGCTGAGAGAAGAGCTTACTTTGGTAGAAATATCAAGGTTTCGAACCCAAGTAAGAGTTGAAATATCCCAAGCTGTTGATAATGAATATTCATTAACCACGCCCTCCCCAGTAATATATGCTTTTAATCCATCTGGTTTAAAATAAATAGACTGAGGCGCATTTTCAGTAGGAACAATTTTAACTTGCTCATAAAGTCCATAACCAATATTCCACGCACCTTTGCCATATTCAGAAAAACGACCTTGGTTTCGAATACTTGGTAATCCTGGGTCAGCATCTAAATAATCTTGAGTATATTCCCTACAACATATTTTTGTTGTTCCAGTTTTACTTATTTTCCCTTTTCCAAGAGTATTAAAAGTGATAGAGTTCCATTCGTCTTCCTCCCATGTAACATGTCCATATTCTCCTCCACCAGTAGCTGGAGTGGGACTAGCAGCATCATAATCAGCTGTTGTCAAAGTATCAGCTTGAGTTCCTTCTTGTGCAGATATATTAGAAGCTGCATCAGCATAGCCATAAATTTTTAATGTAGCCGTTGTAATTGTCGCAGCATCTGGCAAATCAGAAGTATCAAAATAAAAAAAACTACGAGCAATATTTGGGTCTTTCCCATCATTAGAGAGTGAACCAATCGCCTCATAAGTATCACTAGTCTTATTTATTGATGAACCCGTTGTAGCATCATGAACAGTGTCCCAAGCACCACTAGCACTTGTTATTCTTCCATCTTCCGACGAACTATAATAAGTATTTGTATCAATCAGAATTGGATATTGAGCTAAAACTAAATCATCTTGTCCTTCTTTTGTCGGAATTTTTGTATAAATTAAATGTCCATCAATATCTTGTAATGTGTGAATTAAACTTTGATAACTTTCGTTTTCATTATCTGTAAAAAATGGTTGATTAATCCAAAACTTTAATTCCTTCTTTTCATCTATAAAGTTAAATCTATTATACTCATCTGGAATATAACTATCTCCATCTTTCTTATTAGAACAAGTTAATCCTTTCAAGTGCAATTCCTCAACTATCTTAAAATTTTTAATTAGATTATTAACTTTAACAAAGTTTTTTAAACTGACTCTATCAAGTTTATTAATAATCTCAATATCAGAATTTAACTGATGTTTTATTTCTGCATTTGATATTTTTTGTAAAGAACTAGCCTTATCACTATCAATTTTTTCTATTCCATCTAATTTTATCTCTTTGATTGTTCCTTCAAATTGATGCTCATAATCATATCTTATTCCAAAATACTTTTCTAATTTTAAATCTTGTCTAAGACCAGTACTAACCTTATTTTTGTCTGCTATCCAATTCCCTTGTCCATCGTCTTGAAAATCTAAATCTATATCTTCCCAATTAATTTTTCCTTTTGGTTGATAATGAATTGGGTTTCCATAACAAATTAACCTACGAACCCCATATTCTAATTCGTATGTTTTACTTCTTTCTGTTCTTTTTGTTATTATTTCTTCCATAACGACAGTAACATATTAGTAAATTTATTCTAATAACTTTTGAACTTTTGGTCTTAGTCCTAGTGGAATTTTTTTATATCTTACCCAATCAGCATTTATCATCGCCTCTTTTAACTCTTTAATGTCTAATAATTCATCTTCAGTAAGTTCTCTTTCTTCAACCACTAAATCAAACCTTTCGGTAAATAATTGAATAAAATCTTCTTTTAATTGTTCTGGATCAATATTAGGATTGGCTTCTCTTAACCCTCCTACAATATCAAATAAATCTTTAATATCTCCTTTTAACTGCACTTTTGCAGAATCTAATTTGTATAATTTTCTCCATAATTCTTTTTCTTCTTCTTTAAATCCAAATATAGGAGAAGTACAAATATATAACGCTTCTCCATCTTGAACTATCTCCTTTGCTATTCCTGAAAACTTCTTTTTCTTTCCATCAGCTAAAACAACATAATCATTAGAATCTTCTCTGTGTTTACTTAACTCTACATCAACTCCCTGCTTTTTAATCGCTTTTCTAATACAAGCTGTCAGAGCATCTTTTATTTCAGTTTTCAGTAATATAGGAATAGTTATTCCTATATTAAGCATATTGGGTTCCTTGAGAACGCTCCCAGCCGACTTATAGCTAAAGGTCATTCTTTCAAACAACAGACCCTCTGGAACTTCTGAAATGTTAATTTGCTTTTCCATATCTTCCCAATCTAAATCTTTGCCAATCGTAATTGAGTCTTCTTTATACATGGCAACAAACATTGTAAACGAAGGCAATATAGGAATATAACAAAAGGTTGCTTGGATCAAGGAATCATCCGTCGGTTTTTTTATAAGTGTTAATTTGTTCATTTGTCTTTATTTTCTTTGTATAACAAGTATGTTCCCCCAGTTATTATAACCGCTCCAAATGCTTGCCAAATAGTTAACATTTGAGAAAGAACAAAAAATGCTAAAGTTAAAGATATTATTGGTCTTGCTAAAGATATAAGTGTTGCTGTGGATACTCTAATAAATTTCAATCCGTGATAATACAACGAGTAATTAATATAAGTAGATACAACTGAAACAAGAAGTATATACAACCATGCTTTTAGAGAAACTTGATTTATCATGGCTGATGGACCTGCTAAAATAGTAAATACTATTGCAGAAAATAAGAAATTATAAAACAAAATAGTAAATAAATTATATTTTTTTAATAATTCCTTTCCTATTATCCAAAAAGCTGCCCAAGCTATTGCAGATACAGATATTAATGCAACCCCTTTAATATTTACATGAGCCATCGAAAGTGCTGGTAAAAAATTGACTGCAAATAATGTCCCAATTCCTCCTAATAAAAAACTAAATAATCTAGTTCTCCCAAATTTTTCTTTTAAAAATATAACTGAGATTATCATGGCCCAAAATGGAAACGTTATACATAATGCAAGTACGGTTGGAACATGTGCTGTTGCCACTAATCCATACCAAAAGAGTAGTAAGTGAACTACTATAATCCCACTATGTAATAATAAACGAAAAATATCTTCTTTTTTTATTCTAAAAGAAATTCCTTTAGAAACCATTATGGTTAAAAAGAATAAAATTGAAGCAATTATTGACCTAAGTCCAAGCATAGTTATCGGTCCTACTCCTTGTCTAAATACCATAGTACCTGCTACTTCTATAATAGACACAGCTAAAAATGAGGCCGATACCGCTAAGAATCCCTTTGTAAAATTTGACATATTTTATTTGTTATTTTTATTTTTACGATAAGTTTTTAATTTAACATTGAACCAAGGTTCATAAACAAAAAATGGACTCATTTTCAGAGTCCATCAGGGGAGAGGATAAGAGATTCCAAGAACCCCACCCCCCAACGGAGTAAGTTTCCTCACCCCAGATAGACTCTGAGATGAAATCTCTTTTCTTTATTTTTATTCTATTATAATTTTTATCTTGGGTCAATTATAATTAACTAGTATGTCTCCAATCTTTATGTTCAATCTTGATTTTGTAATCCAACATTTTTTTAAAATGAGAATACAATAATTCCATTGCACCTTTAGCCATATTATCAGTATTAAACGAACAACCTAAATATCCTTCTGCACACTTATGACGATTGGCTAATTGAGTTTCTCTCCAAATTTTATGGTAATAATGACCATGATAAGAAAATACAGGTTCACCAAATTCCGATTTTATCAATCCTCTATCATTAGTGGCTCGTATATATGGTTTCAGTAATTTTTCATTTGTGCCTAACCAACAAACGTTTGGCAATAAAATAGTTTTGTCTTCCGATCCTGCTTCAATTAAACAAATTGCTAAAGCATCCATATCTGGTGCTTTGAACCCATGGTTGAGAAATATATCCCAACTTCTTTCAAAGGCTTTTCCCCATATTTTTACATCAATGAATAACGGACAATTACAAATATCAACCCTATTATAATATCCTTTTGGAATAATCCATTCACCATCTGCTTTATGATGTTCATCATCATAAACTTTATTTTGTTCCTTACTAACTCCTACAACAAAACCAGTCTTTGCTGCAATTTCAAAATACTGCCAAGGGTCTCTAGTAAAAATCATATCAGCATCCAATACACAAATTGCATCATAATCTTGTCCAAACTTTGAAGCATAATAATAACGCTTCCTACAAGTAACTTCACTTATGCCACGACTTTCTTCAACTTCTTTTTCGTCTATATCATGATAAATAACATTATAATTTAATTTATCAAATTGTTCTGAAAATTCTTTTGGTAAATGAATACCAACTAAATGAACATCAAATTTATTTTTAATGTAATCAAAACTATTAAGTAAAGCTGTTAACTCTGGCAAATATTTACAATCTGCCGCAACTATATAAGCATATTTTGTCATAAATCTTTTTTGATTTGTTCCTCAAGCCATTGCTTTATAGAACCATCTTTATAATTTTTTATATTAATCGACTTTATGTCTTTGTGAGTAAAGCGAGCAACTGGGATATCTTTTTCCAAATAACAAATTCTATCGTGTGGAAGAATGCTCATTGCTGAATGAAAAGGACCACTCACAACTCCTATGAAAAATCTTGAAACTTCCAAAAGTCCGAACAAAGAAGGAAGCTTTGCCTGACAACCACGAACAGTGCAATCAATAAATGGAAATACCTTATTAACAGGATTGTCAAATACATGGTGGTAATGAACTTCAATTGGAACTAATCCTACTTCATGAATCTCATCCCATATTTTATGAGCCACTTCTTCTGTTGGATTTGCAAGATCGGGTAATGATGTTAAACAAAAATGAACTGCAACTAAAGGACTAGAAAATTTTGGTAGTTCTTGATGTCCATCTACAGGTTCTATTCCCATCTCCTGTTTACAACATAATTCTGGCTTAGTTAAATTTGGATCTGTTTCTAACGGAAAATTAGTTTGACAAATCAAATCAAAATTTTGAAGTTTTTGAGCTTCTTCTCTACTATTAACTAAAACAGCATCAGGATAGATAACCTCTTCCTGTAATCCATTTATCAAAATCATTTTAAACTCAATATCAGGATACATTTCTTTGAGTTTTTTTAATATCACTTGGAACATCAAAGTATCTCCTATACCATGACCCCAAAATATTCCGACTTTATGATATTCGCCAGAATCTAAATGAAACTTTAATTTCTCTTTTTCTTTTGAGGGTTCTATAAATTTCATAATTTTTTACTGTTACGAATTCCCCAACCAGTTCCTTTCCCTGCTTTATCCTCTTGAAAAGTAAACTGTTGGGCATATTTAATTTTAAATTTTTCCCAAGCAATTTTAACAGAAATATTATCTTCTGGAAGAGAAGCAATGTCATCAACAACTATTATTCCATTCTCGGCAATCAGATCAACTACATTTTCTAAATCTATGGTAACATATTTTTCTATGTGTGCCCCATCAACTAAGACATAATCAAATTTGTCTTTATTAGTTTTTTTAAATTCAGGAACAGTTTTACCAGAATCTCCAACATGAAATTCAATAAAATCAGTAGGAATTGCCAAATGTTCTAAATGCTTTTTTACCAATTCTGGACTAGTGAGACCATCATCAAATCTATCAAAAATTACGACTTTCATTCCATCAAAATCTAAATAAGGAGAAAGTAATTGACATAAAGATAGCCCCGTTCTAGTTCCTATCTCAATTATCTTTTTAGGATGACGAGTCATTCCCCAATAAAAAGCAAGATGATATAAGTCAAAAAATTCATCTTTATTTTTATTCCAATGCCATTTATAATTTTCAATATAAGTATCTCTAGGTGTAACTTTATTTAAAATTCTTAAATTGTGAAATATAATGCTGGTTAATATCTTTTTAATTTTTTTATCCATTTATTTATAAACCTGTTTCATCCATTCCAAAGTTCTTTCAACACCAACTTCCAATGGAATAGAAGGATTATGATTTAATAATTTTTTAGCCTTTGTAATATCTGGTCTTTTATTTGTGATATTATGTTTATCCTGTGGCAAGTAAGTTACAAATTTATCTGTTTTGCCAAGTTGTTTTAGAATTATATTATTTAATTCTTCGACAGAACGATATTCTTCACCACCGATATTAATAATTTCACCTGAAACAAATTTCTCACAGGCATTAGCAAAGGTAGGAATTAAATCATCAATATACATAAAAACCCTATGATAATCTTTAAATACAGTATAAGGTAAATCCAATAGTGCTCGATAACAAAATAAACATACTACTGAACGATAAGGAGTATAAAATTCTCCAGGTCCATAAGCATTAAATAATCTAATCGTCATTATCTCATTTCCATATCTTTTAGTAAAATTCTTACATTGCATTTCATTCACCCATTTAGAAATTGCATAATCGTTTTCTTGATATGACGGAATTATATCTTCTTTTAAATAATCAACTTTAATATCTCCATAAATCTCTGAAGAAGAAGTATGAATTAATTTAAAACCAAATTTCTTTTGAAGTTCAAGGATATTTCTTAAACCAATTACATTAGTTTTCCAAACTTTTTCATAATATTCTTCTCCATTAATTCTGCCAAATTCAGCAGCAAGATTATAAACAAAATCAAACTTCTTGGATAAAACTTTTTCTATTTGTCTAAATTCAGAAATATCACACCTAATATATTTCTCATCTTTCTGATGAGATATATCACAACCCCAAACTTCGTGTCCTCGTTTTCTTAATTCTTTCATCAAGGGCTGACCTAATGTTCCTTGTGAACCTGTTATTAATATTTTCATAATTTCTTCATAATAATTTTTCTTCACGTCTCAAATATTCCATTCTATCTATCTTTTCTTTATAATAATCATCCCTTCTAGTAGATGGTGTCATCTCATTAAACCAAATCATAAAATTCCTAATCTCATTCATATTTTTTTCAAGTCTATCTAACCTTTTATTTACTTCTACATCATTTTTAAGATGAGGAGCAATTCTGAGCTCATGTTGAGCCATTCCAGATTTCCACCATTTATTATGAATGGCATAAAATCTTTCTCCTTTTTCATTTATCATAATATCGTCCTTTCTAATAAAGTCAGTTAAACTTATTTTAAAATCGGCATTCCAAAAATTTCCATCTAGAGCCAATGTTTGCTCAGGTGATAAAAGCTCACAAATACATCTGTTAAGGGCTATTAAAGGATGATATCTATCTCCAAAAGACCCAGAAGGAATATAAGCCTTGTTAGTATTTTTAAACCAACAATCAAGTAATTTTTGTCCAGATTTAGGATTGATAAATGTTGGAAAATCTGCAAAATAACTTCTTGATCTGTCATTTACCTCTTCAGGATTATTCCATGCCATGTCTGTCTTATTCTTCATCCCTGAACGAACTCGGGTTCCAGTAATTAATATATTTTCATTTGCGGCTTTTTCAAAATATTCCTTGGTATCAGAACATATAAATAAGTCTGCATCAATAATAGATATTGCATCATATTTATCTTTCAAAGTAGCAGCATACCGATATTTTGCATCAAAATAATTTCCTTCAGTCATTTTAACCCATCTCACTTCAAAAGGAAAAGCAGTTTCACATCTTTTCATATATTCTTCTTTAAAATTACCAAAATAAAGAAGATGGACATCAGCATTAGTGCCATAATATTTGTTCGCATTTATAGTAGCATTCATCGAAAACATATATCCAGGATTGACTGTTGCTATGTAAGCATATTTCATTGTCTTTATTTTAATTAATTAAAATTGATCTTCCGACTCTTTGGTTTCAAATTTTCTAGCATTTTCTTCATAATCAAGACCCTCCATTTTTCTGGCAATTCCTAATCCATAATTTGGCTCCATCCCCAATGTTTCAAATCTTTTATCGTTTTTTAACTTCAACCAAATTCCAGCATTTCCCATATCTACAATATCGTGAATAAATATATACCCTCTGCCCTGAACATCCAATAAAGGATAAATCATTTCAATTTCACGACTGACTGTTTCAGTTGAATGTTCTCCATCTAAAAATGCTAAATCAATTCTATCTGTAAAATCAATCTTTTCCATTTTTCTAGTATCAGCACAGATAATTTTGTGGGGGAAATCTGCTTCGGTTAAAGCTTTATCTACTTTCTCACAACGATCTGGAAGAATATCAATACCATAGTACATTCCCTCATTTTTCTTTGCTGCATAAGCAAAGTAGTAAGAAGAATAGCCTTCAGCTACACCAACCTCCAATATCTTTTTATGCTTATGAGCCATTATCCAAATATACATCAAAGGAGCATAATATGGCAAAGTGGCATTGGGTTCACTCAAAAAGTGATTGCTAAAACCCGATAATAATTTGTCTTCTTTCCAACTTTCAATCATAATATTATATTATTTAAAAACTTCTTTAACTGGATCAAATGCTTTCCAAAATCTAGGACATTTATAACCCCAAACTTGAGCACCTGATGGAACTCCCCAATTTTTATACCATAAATCTAATAATTCTTTGGGATGGTTAGGAACTAGGTATTTTTTATTTAAAAACGGAGTTTCTTCCAAATATTCAAAATGTTTTGCATCATTTTCCCAGACAAGAGACTCTGTTACTCCAGTTTTTTCATTTTTTCTTGTGGAATACCAAGTAACTCTCTTATCCCCTACTTTAAAAAGAAAAATATGTTCAGTTTTTACCCTTTTGTTTGTTAAAAACATAACTGGTCTTTTTACATTTCCATTAGGGTCTTGCAAACTTACATAAGTACCAACTAAAAAACCAGCCTCTTTAAGAGCAAAGTATATTTCTTCACCCCTATAAATATCTTCTCCAAATAATCCGATATCATTATCATGGTCTGTTACGATGACATTTTTTTCTCTGACAGCACCCAATAATGTACCATATACTAAAAAGAACTTAATCCCTAATTTATCGTAAACCTCTTTTATCTCATTTAGGTCTTGAGTCGCTTTTTCTCTAAAACTTGTTTTATCATCTTGTCCCATAAATATTTATTAATTTATTTTGTCCAAATTTTCTCGTAAAAATAATACATTATCAATTTTATTGCTGTATAAGTAATTGTAATTTGTGTTACTCTTGACCATTGTCCTGTAACTAATAAGACAATTAATCCACCAAGTCCCATTCCTAATATTATTTCATAGGTAAATGCTTTTATAATACGCCTTAGTGCCCCTGAAAACTTTTTTATTTTAAACCATAATCTCTCGTGCAAATAAAACACTAACAAAAATGTAGCGTGATGAATAACTGTAATTAATCCAGTGGTTATCCATTGTCTTGTATAAAGATAAACTACTGTTGCTAATACTATTACTCCTAGAATTCTCCATATAATAGATTTTAAAATTGATTTTTTATGTGAATCTTTTGTCATAATTATTTTTTCCAATTTTCTTTCACTTTATTTTTTATTTTAGTTGAACTTTGAGGTTTATAATATGGAGTAACAACTACTTTACCTCCATAGGATTCAACAAATTTATTAGCAGGCTGTTTTTTATGGCTATCACTCTCCATCAAAACATTGGGTCTAATTTTTTTAACATTTGGTAGAGGGGAATATGTATATTGTGGAACTACATTATCAACATATCTTATTGCCTCAACCGTTTTTAATCTCTGTCTAAATGAGATTATGGGTTTTGGCTTTTTCTCCATAGTGGCTTTGTCGGTTAGGACTCCAACTATTAGATAATCTCCCTGTTTTTTCGCATTTTTTATTGCTTTTAAATGTCCTATGTGAAAAATATCTCCAACTACATAAGCATATACTATTATTTTATTCTTAGACATGTATTTAATTTATTTTAATAGAAAAAGTTGTTTGGGTCAATGTTTGGTATCTTATTTTTTAAATTTTTTGAAATCTTCTTGAAATTTATTATTCTCTTCTTCGGTTGGTAATTTAAGTTTTCCACCTTCATAATACATTTCGACAGCATCACTTATCATATAAGGCTTAATTAAACGAAAACATTTTGGAACTCCATCAACTAAGTCTTTACAACTTCCTTTTTCTCCTCCCAACCAACATCCATCCCATGGGCAACATTCTAATGCACCATTCGTGTGAATATAACGCATTTGAGGATAGAGATGCCATCTTACTCCTTCTTTTCCTGCTGCTAAACAAACTGCTGATTGTTCAAAGGCTGCACTTATTACAAATTGCAAAGATAATGGTCCAATAGTTCCCTCAGACCAATAAATCAAACGAATCATTTCTCTCAAATTAGTTTTACCTATTAAATTAAGTACACCATTTAATTTCGGATGAATATGATCTTGATGACCTACTTGAATCAGTCTTACTACTCCTTTAAATTTTTTATTAAATAAATCTACAAATTCTTGATATCTATGATATTGCTTTAATTCATTGTCTGGCTTTGCTCCTGCATTCAAAACCCAATAAGGTCCATCCCAACCAAATTCACAATGTGGCTTTCCATACCAAGATTTCTCTTCATCTGAAATCCATAATTCTGGTCTTATTCCTGTTTTTTTTATTGGAACACCTAATTGTTTTTCCAAATCATGTCGGAAAGCATCGCTAAAATGTAATCCATTCCATCCACTCTGGTTTATCTCATCATAAGTAATACTAAAAACTTCAACATCAGTATCATTTTCTTTTAAGGATGTAATGTTAGGATTATTCTCCCAAATTTCTGGGCATGGACTTCTAACATCTATATCATAATTTGGATAACTTTCCTTTAAATCTCCTACTGCTCTCGTAAAAGTTAAGACATCACCAGGAGATTGACCTTGGCGAAGTACCACTTTTCTTTTTCTATTTACTATTTCAGGATGTTTTTTTGCCCATTCATCCCAAGTAGTTTTGCAATCTATATAATTTATAGGATACATAATAGTTCAATTATGTTTAACATATTTCTTTAAAATTTTAATAATTCTTTCAGTAGTTTTACCATCCCAAAATTTGGGAATCTTAGATTTTTTATATTTTCCTTTTAAAATCTTATCTACCTCATTTAATATTTTCTTCTTATTACTATCACAAAGAATATTTGATCCTAGGGTAATAGTAATTGGTCGTTCAGTATTCTTTCGTAAAGTTAAACAAGGAATCTTCAAAAATGTTGTTTCTTCCTGAATGCCACCACTGTCTGTCAAGACAAATTTGGAATGAAGAACTAGGGCTAAAAAATCGAGATACCCTAAAGGTTTAATAATTTCCACATTACTAAGGTTATATCCTTCTAATTTTTCAAGTATCTTTTTAGTTCTAGGATGAATTGGAAAAATTATTTTTATCTTCTCTTGAACATTAGTTAATATATCTAGAAGTTGCTTGAACAATTCGGGATTATCAACATTCTCAGGACGATGTAAGGTTAAAACTCCATAATCCTTATCCTTAAGTTTCAATTCTTTTAATATTTTAGATTTCCGAATTTTAGGTAGTAAGTCCTTTAAAATATCAATCGCTGTATTTCCTACTAAAAAGATTTTGTTTTTTGAAATTCCTTCTCTTAAAAGGTTCTTTACTCCACTTGGTTCTGTAGCAAATAGGAAATTAGATATATGATCAGTAAGTTTCCTATTAATTTCTTCGGGCATTAACATATCAAAACTTCTCAATCCCGACTCAATGTGAACAATTGGAATATGTAATTTTGTTGCTGTTAAAGCTCCAGCTAAAGTTGAATTTACATCACCGACTACAATCACTAAATTCGGTTTTTCTTTTATAAGAATAGGTTCTAACCTTTCAATTATTTTGCCTGTTTGAAAAGCATGTGAACCAGATCCTACTTTAAGATTGTATTTGGGTTTTGAAATATCCAAATTCTGAAAAAATATCTGAGACATTTCATAGTCATAATGTTGACCAGTAAAAACTAAAATCGTTTCTGCCCACTTATCTTTCTTCAATTCTCTTAAAAAAGAAGCAATCTTTATAAGATCGGATCTAGTTCCAACTACACAAAGAATTTTAGGATTTAAATTTTTCATTTAATCTTAACACTTCTTTAATTAATTCCGCGGCATAACCAGCCTTCTCTGCAAACTGAACTAAGGCTCTACTATCTTTTGGAAGGCAAGCTCCGCTAAAACCAGGTTTATCTTGAAAAACAAGAGTATGAGATTTTGTTACACTAGGATCTAAAGACCAAGCTTCCCTTACTTCTCCAAAGTTAACTCCCGAAGCATCACAAACTCTTTTTATCTCAGTAGCCCAAGTAACTTTCAATGCCCCAAAAGAATTACTCATATATTTTACCATCTCACTATCTTTGGCACTCATAAATTTAAAAGTTTTAGATCCAGTAATGGGCAGAAGAAGATTATAAACATAATTTCTATCCTTAGGATAACCTCCTAAAATTACAAATGGAATCGCCAAAGGATCTTTCCAAAATTTATTAGGATTGCCATATTTGGTTTCAAGAAGAAATGCTGGACTATGAACTATTCTTTTACGATATTTTTTTCTCAAAAAATCAATAGTTCCTGGTGGAATTGTCGATTTAATGAGAATAACGGGAGCTTCTATCCATTTAACTGACTCTTCAACAATTGAAGTGTCACAAGATCCATCTTCTCTCTCAGGGGTAGGTACACAAATTACTGCAAGATCACAAGAATTAATTGCTTCCTTTGAATTTAGAACTAGAGAAATATCAAACCGAAAGACTGAATAAATTTCACCATAACTCCAAAAAGAAACTTGAGGTTTACCAACACAACCTTCAGAACCGATAATCCCTATTTTTCTTTTATTTTCTTTCATCTTTAAAGTAATCTTTGATTCCAGATTCGACGGTATAATCTGGTTTAAAACCCCACTTGATATTTGCTTTAGTATATTCTTGATAAGTTCCTATGTAAGGATTTTTAATGACACTTGGTTCAATATAAACATCCATGACCTTCGTAACAATTTTAAAAACATCAAAGAAATCAGTTGCTATTCCTGTTCCTAAATCATAAATTCCATTTTTTAGCTTCATTGCCTTCTTAAGTCCTTTAACTACATCTTTTACATAAATAAAATCTCGTTTATAATCACCTGAAAAAATGGTAGGTCTTTCTCCTTTTAATATCTGTTCTCGCCATTGAGTGATTACACTAGCATTTTTCCCTTTCCCCAATTCACCTTCTCCATAAACATTGAATGGTCTCAAGCCAACTATTTTTAATCTGCTAGAAAATCTTTCAGCAATTTCATCTACTAATCTCTTAGAATGAGCATAAGCATTTATTATATTATTATTTTTACAACCATAAACCGAAGCAGATGAAGTATATATCAACTTACCTTTTCCCTTGAGAGCAAACTTAAGAACTTCCAAAAAACTCAAAATATTATTTCTATACATTTCTACATCATCAGGAAATCTAGCATCAGTATTAGCGGCTAAGTGATAAATATAGTCAAAATCATTTTTAATATTTATGCCTTTACAAATATCTTTGTCCCATAAGGTTAATTTGTATTTATTTTGAAGAGCCCTAGTTAGATTTGAACCAATAAAGCCATGACCACCAAATAGAATTATTTTTTTCATATTTCCTTAATCCTCAAAAGTTGTTCTGAAGATATTAATTTACGATCTATAAAATCTTTAATCAATTTTTTATGATTACACTCGAAACCTCTTTCCCCAGCAGGACAATTGCACTCGATTTCATTCTCGTTTGCCTCTACTATATAAAAAACTCCTTTTTTAGTTTTAGAACTAACTTTGAATTTTCTCATATTAAACTTTTATTATATGACAATTCGGACATTTTTTTTCAAGATAAACTACTATTTCTGGTTCGTCTTCATAAAATTCTTCTATCTCTAATTTTTTAATCATTTCTACTTTCCACTCTTTCGCAAATTTTTCTTTTTCTAACCGTGTTTTTGGATTAAAGTAAATTGGATTTTTCTTCATACGCTTGAAATCAATTGCATTAATTTCTTCCCAACTTCTTCCAGTAATTATTGGAGATCCTTCTTCTGGTATAATCTTTTTACTAACTACTCCATCATAATCATAAGCTTTTCTTAAAGAGGCTTTCCCTGATGGTTCTTTTCTATAAGAATCAGAATCTTCATGATGAGAAGAAAATTCTATAATTTCGGCATCAGTCAAACCAGTAAATCTATGTAAAGTATTTGGTAATATATGTTGTTTATCTCCTTGTTTCATTATCCATTTTTTATTTCCAGCTTCCATTAAGACTTTACCCCGATAAATATAAAATACTTCATCTTTTTTTTTGTGTAAGTGGAGAGAACAACGAAGACCCCTCTTAAGTATTAAAAGTTTGCCACAATAATCTTGGTTTGCTATCCAATGTTCCTCGCCCCATGCCTTTTTAACTAATTTTATTTTATCCATTTAATTCTTTTAAAGTTATAATTGAAGTACCTAATTTACCAACAACAATTCCAGCAGCTTTATTAGCAAGTCGCATCATTTCTTTTGGTTCTGTTATTCCTCTAGCTATGCAAAAGATTAAGGTTGCTGTTACAGTATCTCCAGCACCAGTTATATCTATAACCTCTTTTGCTTGTATTGGCTCATTAAATTTATACTCTCCATATTCATAATAATCAATTCCCTTTGCATTTTTTGTAATAAAAGCCTTTCGAAAAAAACCTTTATTTTCAGCTTCAGCATACTCCTTATTATTTATTTTTAAATATTCTGTACCCTTAAAAACTGATAAGTCTTTCTTTTTTGAATCTACAATTGTTCCTTCTCCACCAGTAACAATTCCCTTATCATAATCAACAAAAGCAATTAAATCAAAATCATCTGGATTTGGGTAAATCATCTTTTTCAAATCTTGTTTTAAATAATGAGGTGGTTCATCAACCCTTAAAAGTTGAGAGCCATTACCAATATATCTAGTTTTTTTTAGAATTGAACAGCCTTGAGGACTTATAACCTTATAAGGCAATTTCATGCTAGTAATTGTAAAAAGTGTTAAATCGATTCCCAAGCCATACAAATTATTAGCAACATTAATAGCACCTCCTCCTCTTTGCTCCCTTTTTCTAACATCTAAAATAGGAACTGGTGCTTCTGGAGAAATTCTATTTACATCTCCAAATAGATACTCATCTACAAAACTATCTCCAAGAATTGCAACTTTCATTTTATTTTATTTATTAAATTAGTTGTTGAATGACCTTTTAAGTATGAAACTGTTTTAGTTTGACCACCATAACTTTTCAAAAATTTATATCCGACAATATCCTCTTTTTTATAATCACCACCCTTTACTAAAATATTTGGTCTTATCTTCTTTATTAATAAGAGTGGATTTAATTCATCAAAAATTTCAACCTTATCAACATATTTGATGGATTCTAATATTTCTTTTCTTTCTTTTTCGTCTTTGATTGGTTTTCGCTTTATTTTTGTTGATGATTTATCAGAATTAAGTCCAACTATTAAAATATCTCCTAATTTTTTTGCTTCCTTTAATGAATGAATATGCCCCGAATGTAAAATATCGTATACCCCATTAGTAAAAACAACTACTTCTTTTTTATAAACAGCACTATAAATATCTTTTCTTAATCCACATTCTACTTCGGGATATCCAGATTTTATATTTTTAAAACCTCTTGCTTCAAAAAATAAATCTAAACTCCTTTTGGTAAAATAATGTAAATGCTCCTTTGTTTCAAATTTAAAATGTTTCCATCCTCTTAGTTTTTTACTTTCAGGTAAGACAGGAGTTGAAATATAAAAATAATCAGTCATTTTGAATATATCATCTAAAATACTAAAATCAGGAATATGTTCCAAAACATCAGATAAAAAAACCAGGTCATATTTTTTATGCCTGATCCCAGTATATTTTACTGAAAAATTACCAATATCAAAAGAATCAACTTTAATTCCCTTGGGAGCAAATTTGGTTAAAAAATTAGCTCCTGCCCCATAGTCCAAAACAATTTTAGGTTTTGTTTCTTTAACGAAATCCCAACGAACTTTATTCATTTTTTTCGCTGTTTTTTCGTAAACATCTGAAATTGTTTTAAAGTATTCCTTATTGTATTGAAATAAAATCTCTTTTTTCATAGGAATCTCTCTTTTGATTAGAAGACCTGGAGAAGCCAAGTCTTCCAATCTTTTTTTATCCTTGCTTCTCCATTCTACCATAGATCAACGAATATTGCAAGGTTAATTCTGACTATGGTAGAAAACTTAAGGATTGTTAACTATAAACTATTGAAACTATTTACTACCAAGTACTACTTGAGCCATAGGCATACTGCCAAAGACCCCATCCAACCATTCCTCTCCAATCAACACCGAAGTAGAGTTTCTTTCTCATAAATGCTTCTGGACCAGTTAATAAACTCTGGAAATCAATATCCTTTCTTACCTGTAAGATAACAGGTTTTATGATTCCAGTAGTATCGAACAAAAACCAATCATCGGCATCTACAAAAGGAGAAACATACAAATCAACAATTCCTTTCATCACGTTGCTTGCTAATTTGAAAGTAGTCGTTGCGGTTTGAGTAGGAAAATAGGTACTATTTAGGATTTCTCTAGCAAGGAACATATTCTTTGGGTTAACAACCAATAAATTAGGTCTAACCTCTAATTCCTCACCTTTGTCGTCCTTAAGAGCCATCATTGCCTCCATAGCAGTCTGCATAGCATCTAAACTGAAAGCAACTGTTCCCTTATTACTCTGACTACCAGATTCTCCCTCTTCATGTGATCCATAGAAAAATGGATTTCCGTCATAACAGGTGATGTTCTTTCCATTGAATACTGTTGCAGTACCAGTAGAGAGATTTCCTTGGGAGAGAAGTCTAAAGACCATCTTTCCCCAAAATCTCTTTGCTCTATTGGCTAACTGTTTAACCTTTAAGTTAATCTGGTTATACTGTTCATCATCAATTGCGTTTTTGCTAACTGCAATTGAACCTTCCCAATCTAGATTTTTAATGGCATAGTTGTGTTCGAGTAATGCCTCTGGAATTCTTTCATCTCTCCATTCGTGTAAACCTGGGACACCTCCAATCCAAGCATAATCTTCTTCTGATTTTGTCGATTTGATTTTGATAGCAATTTTTTCCCATTCTGCTGGAGCTTTTTCGAACTCTTTCATAAACTCCTTTCTCATTCCCGCCGTTAAAAGTTTTGGTATGTCTGTTTTTACTAACATATTTTTATGCTGTTAAAGTGTATTCATTAACTCCTGGGCCAATATCAACCTTTACTCTCGTACTACTTACATACTCAACTACTATTCCAACATACAATGCATGGGTAGTAGTCGTTCCTACTGTATTATCATCTTCTGCATAAACTTTTTCTCCAACTACGGCCTGTGTGAGATCACCTGAAGTAACTAACTCAAAAACACCATTTCTGAAAACTCTTGCTCGTCTAAGACCTTGAGTGTCTGTGGTTACACTAGCTACAAGAGAATTTTCAGCAGCTATTCCTGCGAAAAGGTAATCAGAAGCCTGTGTACTTAATGCGGCATATAAATAACCATCTGTTGTGTGTTTGACACAAACAATAGCTCCCTTGTAAATGTTCTGAGCGGCCTTTACCTCGTAGTCGATAAGATGACCATCTTGTCTTTTTGCTTCAAAAGTATCTGTTAATGCTGTCATTTTTTTATTTTAATGAATTTAAAACGGAGTTGATTCTCTTTCTCCTTCTTTTTCCTCTTTGAAATTCTTGTAAATTTCTTTTCTATCATCTTTTTCACTGAAATTCATTTTCTTAAGTTGCTTATCTATTTCTTCAGGAATTTCATCTTTTTCTTTCTCCTTTTTACTAGGTTCTTCAGATGTTCCATTTTCACTTAAAGAAAATTTAGGAGACTGTTTCTTCAAATACTCATAAAGAGCTTTGCCAGAAGCGACCTTTTTTCCTTCTGATAGCTCAATTTCCGTATTTGAAGCGAGCAGCGGTATAAGAAGTGCTTTTTCAGCAGGAGTTACTAAACCCTTGCCTAAAAGTTCCTCGTACCTTTTTTCGGATTCAGCCAATTCAACTCCCTCCTTGGCTTCTTCCGTCTCGGATTCAGTTTCTTCAGTTTCGGTTTCCTCTGTTTCGGTTTCCTTCTCTTCCTCTTTGGCTTCTTCGCCACCTTTGGAAGACTCAGTCTCCTCTTCTTTGGATTCCTCTGCTGGAGTTTCCTCCTCTTTGATTTTCGATTCATCTTCCTCTGAGGTTTCTTCGGAAGTTTCCTTCTTAGTTTCCTCTTCAGAAGTTTCATCTTCACTTAACTCTAACTTCTTTTCTATTTTTTCGAGTCTTTTACTCATTTCACCTAATGTTAAAACTTCTTCTACATTAATTATCTGAATCACTTCACTATCTTTCCATTCCTCTGATAACGGAATTGTGGCAAATGAACCCATCCCCTTAATATACGGCTCACTAACAAGAGCGGCATGAAATAGGGTTGGTCCAACTTTCTCTTCTGTATCTTTCTTCATATAATTTTCTGCAAGACTAGCTGAAATTCCTTTAATGAGTCCTTTCTTAATCTTACCAATAATTGATTTATCTTTTACATCAATTGTAGCCATTAATTTTTCATCTTCAATATCTAAACCAACAACTTCGCCAACATTATTTGAGGGGTCATCATTAGTAGGATGTCCTAAAGGAACAAAAACATTATCAAGAACTTTATCTTTGAAGTTTTTTACAATAGTCTTTAACATATCCTTTGTAACGTTCAACATACCATCTTTACTAGCATTATGTTTCCAACTACCAGTTCTCAATAACTCTTTTTTAAATTCTGATAAGTCTTTTTTCTCTTCCATCTTAACATCACCAGAGTTCATAACTTGATAAACAATTTTTTTATCCAATTGTTTTTTGTCTTCTGATAATTCTGTTTCTTCTTTCTCTTCTTCTTCTTCTTTCTCTTCTGTCTCTTCTTTCTCTTCTTTCTCTTCTTCTTTCTCTTCTGTCTCTTCCTTTTCATCTTCTTCAGAAAGTTCTTCTTTCTTTTCTTCCTCCTTTTCTTCAGGTTTTTCTTCTACCTTTTCCTCTGGTTTTTCTTCTACCTTTTCTTCGGTAGTTTCCTCTTCTTTTTCCTCAACTTTTTCCTCTTCTTTCTCTTCTAACTCAACTTTTTCTTTTTTTATTTTTTTTGACATATTTTTTTCTGCTAATTCGACAGCTTTTTTAATATACCATCGAATTGTTTTAGCTTCGGGATTTGCACCTTGAGGAACTAAAGATACTTCTTCAAGATCCAAATCATCAACGACCTTTGAAATAAAACTAGACTCAGGAAAAAAATCTCGTTCGAATGTTCTATAGTGTACCCTTCCTTTTATCGAAAGGCAATCGAGTTCTCCTGACTTAATTTTTTTTATAACTTCGGATTCCGTTATTTCTAACTTAACCCATATTTTCCCTTCCTTAAAGTGACAATCAAGTAATTTACCAATTTCATCTTTAGTATGATTCAAGCAAACTTTACCTTTCTCAATAAAATTCTTAACTGCTCTTCGTAGAGCAGAATCAGAAATTATGTCATTCTGAAAATCAAAATCATTTGCAGCAGCAAAACCTTCTAATATGAAATGGTCTCCTTCTTTTTCCTTCTCACTTAAAGATAATGGAAAACTAAACTCTATTAAAGTATATTCTAACATATAATGTAAAATTGGGTCAAGTATTATTTTTTACCAGAATTTTTATATTCTCTCCCTGGTCCTGGTCTCTCTTTTCTTCTCATTTCTCCTCCACATTTAGGACATTTAATATCCTTACAATGTTTATCACTTTTTACAGTTTTGCCACAATCTAGACATTCACAAGTATAAGTTTCCCTTTTTTCACTTACCATATTTTTCTTAATCCATTCATTCACTTCATTTTCTTTATTTTTGTCAAGTGATTTTGATATTTTAGACAAAGCACTTGCATTAGCTGGAACAGGAACTGCTGAAATTTCTAATAACTCTTGTTTAACAATAATACTTGGATCTTCCTTATCTAATTTCAATAATATGAATCCAACTGAGAATGCTCGCATTATTGCGGGACTAGCTTCATACATTTGCTTTACCTCTCTAGATAATTGAGTAATTTCATGAAACACAGGTTCAAAAATAAGTTCTTTATTTTCAACTCTAATATTCTTAATAATACCAACAGGTAATTCATGGTAGTTATGAGCAAATGGTAAAACTGGATTTTTCTTGAAATTTTTTAATTGCCATCCGCTTGCCCTAATAATGGTACCTACTCTATCTTTTTCCTCTGTCGAGGCAACAGCAATTAACTTATCGTCAACCTTTTTTGTAAAAGCCCTAACCGACATTTTTGTATTCTCTATATTTGCTAAATCTCTACCAAAATTTTTAGAAATATTTTCTGATTTTTTGTCCAAGTCATCATCATATTCTCTAAAATCTATTTCTCTCTTTCCTAACTCATCTGCAACCGAAATATGATAATCCAATATACCTCCAGTAGGGTCAGAGAATGTCTGAAACATTTTATGTAACTTTTCGTGGGTATCTAACAATTCTGTATTATCTAAGTTTTTAGGATTTTTCAAATCTACATTCTTAAAAGTAACCATATCTACCCATGTTTTCTCTGTTTTTTCGATCAATTTAGGTGGATAGAACTTTGATACAACTTCTATAGGATATAAATATAAAGAATTACTTTTCCATTCTGGTAATAAATCGAATTTGTATTTTTTACATAAATCTTTCGTTTCTTGTTCCAATATTTTCTTTGGTTGTTCAATTATTACAATCCCAATTGCTTTGCCTTTTTTGATAAGATATACTGGGCTATCTAAATACTTTTCTGTCAGTATTGAACTTAAAATTGCTCTCTTACCTAAAACAATTTCATTTTTCAAGTTTAAAACTCTACCAGGTATCAAAATAGTTTTTCCTGATTTAAGTAAACTTGGAATATCTGTTGAATCTAAATATTTTTTAGTCATCTTTGCGAATTTTAAAATTGAGTGGCCATCCACATTTTTCACAATGTGAATTTTCTGCTTTATTTTTATGCCCACATTTTGGACATACTTTTTTACTTCTTTTTTCCGACATAAGCAAATTCTTCACCCAATTTAAAACATTTATTTTCTAATTCTTCTTGGGGTCCGACCTTTAATAATTTTTCTTTAAGTTTTTTAGGAGTTGGAGGAGCATCAATATGTAATTTGTCTGCCATTTTTACTTTCCCTTTTTCAAAAGCTATAAGAGCTTTTTCATTCTTTGCTTTCTTTGGTTTTTCTTTTTTAAGAGCCCAATTCAAATTTAATTGTTTCGCAGTTTCATAAATTACTTCTTCAACAAAGTCTTCTGGAAGCCCATCTTTTTGTTTCATAATCATCCTAAAAACATCCATTAAGAATTGTCGAGATGCATCAGAAATTTTTTCGAATTTTATTTGAGGATAAGACTGTGAGTTAAAATTCAAATCTATAAGAGGAGCAATGGCATATGTATTTAATGTAGCTTCCATTTCAGCCATAATTGATTCCAAGGATAAAACTAAGAATTGAGAAGAAGTAGTTCCCTTACCATAAGGGTAAGCATATTTTACTTGATCTACTGCTTGAATCAATGCTGAACGAGCCATCATCAAATTGTGATGTTGAATAAGGGGTAATGGATCATAATTTCCACCTCCTCTTTCTATTTCTAATTCAACCCCAGGAGGAAGTGTTACCCTAGAATTTATTCCAATAGTATCAATTGTTGTTTCCGCCGCCTCTCTTTCAGCAGAAGTAAGAGTTTGACCAATTTTTAAAATTTTTAAACCAGTTGATTCAATCTCTGCTTTTTTGTGGGCGATATAATAAAGTTTATGCTTTTTATCATAATGATAATAAGCAGCCTTAAGTATAGACTCACCATACAACCAATGTTTCTCTTTCTGAAAAGTAAAGAGTATACATTTTTCAGGAGGGATATCAACATTTACTAATTCCCCACCAAAGGTTGCATTTTGTGTGGCTCCATTAAATCCTCCATGCTCATCTGTTTTTAAAGCAATAGTTTGAGCATCTCTAGGTGCTAATTTTTTCCAACCAATTTTTCCCTTATATATACCATCAGGAATAATTCTAGCCACTTTTTCGTACAGACGGAAACCCTCAAAAACAGCCCTAGTCATATCGGCAATAATAAAAGGAAGTGGTGTTGTCATACCACCTAAGCTATAAGGAGCAGTAAAAACATTATTTATAAAATCTCTTTCGCCATGATCATTTTCGGCAGGAACAATATGAAATGGGGTAGCTTTGACAGGAAGAGAAAGAAGCCTAACAATGGCTTGAACCTCTCCGTCATTCCCCTGCATTTCTATATAAGTTTCAGGACCTAGATCATCAGGATTTTCTTCAGTATCATATGATGTTATTACTCCCTCACGAGCAATACCAAGTTCCTTAATAAGATCTCCAATACCCAAAATCTTTTTACTTGGTTTCGTTTTTACAATCTTTTGTTTTTTTATAAAATCAAAAATAGACACAATTATTAGGTTGCACCCAGGTTCGGTATTAACTATAATGTATTATCTATTATAGGTCAAGTCTTTTTTTATAAGCCTCATATTAGAATCGAACTAATATCTGATGTTTACAAAACAACGGCTCTACCATTGAGCTAAAGAGGCATGCGGGGCAGATGAGATTTGAACTCACAACCTTTCGCCTGACAAACGAGTGCTCTACCGTTGAGCTACTACCCCAGTGGACAATGTAGGACTCGAACCTACAACATTCTGCATGTAACACAGATACTCTACCAATTGAGCTAATTGTCCAAAATTGAAACTAGCTGCAGGACTAGGATTCGAACCTAGATTAATGGATTAACAATCCATCGTTTTACCATTAAACGATCCTGCATCTATAATTAAGAATTTGCCTCTTATTGGAATCGAACCAATATTGATAGTTTAAGAGACTACTGTTTTACCATTAAACTAAAAAGGCATATTGCGAGGCAAGGATTCGAACCTCAATTGTCAAGTTCAGAGCTTGAAGTCTTACCAATTAGACTACCTCGCATCCTTAGGGACATCAAGGATTTGCACCTTGGCTGAGACCGTCACAAGATCTAGTGCTACTTCTACACTACTGCCCCAAACTAGTAGGGTGAGTCCGAATTGCACAGACGTCTCTGGCTTATGAGACCAGCGTGATACTGCTTCACTATCACCCCTCAAGTCAGGGAATCAGGATTCGAACCTGAATACCTAGTATCCAAAACTAGGATGTTAACCATTGACATCATTCCCTGATGATGAGCCCAAGATAGGATTCGCACCTATGTTAACAGTGTTGCAAGCTGTCGCCTTTACTACTTGGCTACTTGGGCACTAAGCAATAAAAATTTTTAATTCTATAATTTTTTTATATCTTTGGTACTGGGAGTGGGAGTCGAACCCACAAGCCAATGAAGGCATAAGTTTCTAAAACTTACGTGGCTACCAATTTCACCATCCCAGTAATTATAGAGGCAGAGTTGTGGACCGAGCGAGAATCGAACTCGCCCAAGGATATTGCAAGTATCCTTCGCCAGCCTTGGAACATTCCAGCCCATGAAAGTACAGGAAGAGAGACTCGAACTCTATTTATTAAATTCTACTACTCTTTTAAGGTAAGCCACAAAATCTTTCTGGCTTAAATTGCTTTTGGCACGATTACAAATAATACAACAGGAGACCACATTATCTATTGTATATCCTTTAGTACTATCAATTCTATCAAGTCCAATAGTTTTAATTTTACCTCCACAATAACTACAAGGTTTTTGCCAAAAGGTTTCAAAATCTTTAAGTGTTAAATCCCATTTATGATTCTTTATTTTAGCAAGTGCTCTATTTATATAATACTTACCTACAAGAGTTTGGCGATATCTTTTTGTTTCTTCTGTATGTTCTTCACGATATTTTTTAGAATACTTTCTATTTCTATAATGGAGTATCTCATCTCTACACTTTTTAGAACAATATCTTTGGTTACTACTTGTGGGGATAAATTCTTTTTTACAATTTAAACAATATTTTTTCATATTATTTAGAGAATTATTTTGCCACTAAACTATTCCTGCTTAATCTATTCTTAAGCAGAGACATAATTATTTCCGATTTTACGGAGGATGGATAATATACTCTAGTTCTGTCTCTGCTTTAGAAGATGATAAATTCATCCTTATAAAATTGAACTAGCCGATATTATGTCCCTACCCAAGGATAGATACTATTATTAAAAAATATTTAATACAATCCTTATAGTCTATTATAGTATAATATAGAAAGAAGTCAAGACTATATGGGGGGCAATTTATTATATTAAAAATTAATTTATTATAATAGAAGCGAGTTTGGGATTTTTAGTTGTAGGCGAGAGAATGCGAAGAGTGATATCTAGGTTTGCTCTCTTTTTTTTTATGGCTTTGCTTGGTTGCTCTTGCTCTTGTTCTGTTTTTTTGTTCTGCTCTTGCTCTTGCTCTTGTTTGTTCTCGGCTCGGCTCGGTGGCTCGGCTCGGTTGTTCTTTTCTTTTCTGTTCTGTTTTCTTTTGCTCTTGCTCTTTTGTTTTCTTTTGCTCTTGCTTTTGCTCTTTTGTTTTTGTTCTCTTGCTGTTCTCTATTCTTTTCTAGAATTGAAATGATATTATTATGACATTGAAAAAAGAACTTGTCAAACTGGGGATAACTTTTTCTTGACTAGGGTTGTCAATTTGCTATAATAGAAGACAGAAAAGGTTGAGAAGTTAAAAATAAAATAACAAAAAAATATGCTTTATAAAATGTTTATTGGTGCTAACAACAAAACAAAAAGAGTTGAAACAAAAAAGGCAATAGCTTTTATCTCTAAAAGTTTTCAAGGTTTAACAGCATACAATAGTTTGGGCTATTGGAAAGGTAAGGCAGAAAAATCTTTAATCATTGAGATTGAAACAACAGAAACAAAAAAACTTTTAAGGGTTGTTAAGGATCTAACTAGGGTCTTGAAACAACAAGCAATAGGATTGGCTAAGATTGGAAAAATGGAGTTTATAAAATAGTTTTGGCTCTTTACTTTATCAATTAAAATCTTTAGTTGATAAAGATAAAAAGCGAAAATAAAAAGGTTGAAACTTAAAAAATAATTAAAAAATAATATGAAAAACTTAAATTATATTATAATAGCAATCTGCTTGTTTATGGTTTGGCTCTATATGTTAAACATTGGCATTAGTAAGACGGAAAAAAATGAGTGTTTAAAATGGCAAGGGCAATCAGAAAACATAAAAGGGTTTTATCTGATAGAGTGGCAGAAAAATCAATGTAAAAATTACGGGGTTGAGATAAAGTAAAAGGTTGAAACTTAAAATAATAATAATAAAAAAATATGACTAAAAAAGATTATAAGTTTTTTGCCGAAATGATTGCTAAACTAGAATTAGAAGAGGAAAAAAATAAAGAAAAAATAAGTATTGAAAAAGTAGAAAGTGAATTGGTTGAGATACTAGAAAAAGATAATCCTAACTTTAATTGGAGCAAGTGGAGAAAGTTTATAACAGAGTTTAAGGAAAGAAAATAATTTGGCTCTTTATTCTGCTGATTAAAAGTTTAGTCAGCAGAAATAAAAAGCGAAGAAATAAAAAGGTTGAAACTTAAAATAATAATAATAAAAAAATATGAAAACAAAAATAAATAAAGAAATGCTATTGAATTATTTGGTTGATGTTTTAGGTTATAGCGAAGACGAAACAAAAAAAGAAATAGCAGTTTATGGCATAAAAGAAATGCTAACTCCAAAGCAGATTAAAGAGTGTATAAGTTATAGTAAATAATAATAATATGAAAAACTTAAAAACTATAATAATAAATTGGCAAAATCTTAAGAGCATAAGAAAAGCCGAAAAAGAAAAAACAAGATTGGAAAACAAAGGTTATAACTTATTTTCAAAGACGAGCAATACTATAAAACATATATTAAGGAAAAGTAAAGGTCGGAGTAAATTAAAATAACTAATAATATGAAGATTGAAATAATAAGCAATCACAAAGGAGAAAAAAAGTTTGACGAAGGTTTTAAAAAACTTGTAAAAAGGTTTAGAAAAACAAAAGAGTTTAAGGAAAGTGATGAAATAGGTTGTAAAAAAATGATAATAGATTTTATAAAAGGAAAACTAACATCTGTTTATGCTAGTGGCGAAACTAATACAATAGGGGGCATATCAAGGGAAAAATAAAAGGTCAAAATTAAAAATAAAATAACAATAATAATATGTCTAAAAAAGTTTTCAAAGAAACTGAAGAGATTTTTAAAGCACTAAACGAAAGAGAAAAAAACTTTTGGAGAAACTTTTATTTTAGTAAGAGTGGAAATACTTTAGCCGATATGATGAACCTTCAACAAGATATAAAAGTATATGGTTATATACATAATAGATATTTAGAAGTTTTAGGCGAAAAATACCTATAATGTTTTGGCTCTTTACTCTATTGATTAAGGTTTAGTCAATAGAGATAAAAAGCGAAAGAAAAAAATTGCTCTTAAATTGCGATATAAGAGCCGTAAAAAAGAAAGTTGATATAATATACCTTGTCAATAACAAGAAAAAAGGGGTTAAAAGGTCGGAATAAGTAAAATAACAATAATAAAAAGTTATGGAATTACTAACAAAGGAGATTTTAAAAAGGTTTAAGCAAGTAGGAAGTCAAGAAGACGAAAAAAACCCGTTAGTTATAGTCAAGTTTTTCAATCCTAGTGGAGCAGGAACTTGGTATGCTACTGAATATAACGAAAAGGAAAAAATGTTTTTTGGTTATGTAAGTATTTTTGGGGATTATAATGACGAGTGGGGTAGTTTCAGTTTAGAAGAATTAAAAAGTGTAAAAGGTTTTGGGGGATTAGGGATTGAAAGAGATTTATATTGTGGCGAAAAAAAGATTAGCGAGTTTAACATATCAAGTTTGAAATAATTTGGCTCTTTATTCTGCTGATTAGAAGTTTAGTCAGCAGAAATAAGGTGCTAGAAAAATAAAATGGCTCTAGGTTGCGATATAAGAACCGAAAAAAAGAGAGTTGATACAATATACCTTGTCAGAATAAAAAAGGTCGGAGTAAATAACATAAATATAAAGTTATGGATAAAAAAGAAATACTAAAGGAAAAATTAGATACTTTTAAGAAAGTTGGAAATGAAATCTTAAAACTATTATATGATTATGATATTGATGAGTTTAAAAACTACCCCAAAGAATTAAGCTCCTTTGATGAAATGATGTCAGCAATAGATGAAATTGAGATATAAAAGGTCGGAGAGTAAATAATAATATAAAGATATGAGAAAACTAACAAAGAAACAAAAGAAAATGTTAGATAAGTGGTATAACGAGCAAGTAAAAAATGGTAGAAGTTTTGATGATTATTGGAAATTGGACGAAGACGATAATTTTGGTAGCAATCTGTTTCACGAAATAGACAACATAAACCCTTGTGAGATATTCTACCAAAATGTAGAAAACTATATACAAGATAAAGATAATAAATAAAAGGTCGGAATTAGTTAAATAATAATAATATAAAATTATGACTTTATTAAAGTTTTTAGAAGGGTTGTCCTTAAAAGAAGATGAAGATGTTGAGAAATACTCAAAAATGTTGATAACAGCACTTAGTAAAAGTAGCAAAGCACAATGTCTTGATAATGTAGTTTTGAGCCATAGAGAAATTGACAAAACATCTCCTATTGAATTGTATGAAAAAATATCTCACGAGTATAATTATGAATAAAGGTCGG
>Ga0207997_1000220_pt1 | contig 28292 bp, 23 predicted proteins | sample AntAceMetag02UKN_FD_184777 | JGI IMG/M metagenome (GOLD analysis project Ga0207997, IMG submission 184777) | Saline lake microbial communities from Ace Lake, Antarctica - Antarctic Ace Lake Metagenome 02UKN (SPAdes) (version 2) | ecosystem: Environmental > Aquatic > Non-marine Saline and... | reverse complement strand
TGTTAAGCTTGAAATCAAAAGCAAATATCCTGATATGAAATTCATTAATATCCTTTATGTTTATTACAAAGATATTATCCATAAGATTTATGTTAAACCTGGATCTCGTCAAGGACTGTGGGATTTCCAAGCAAACACAAGTGGTCGTGCTTCATTCTCTTTCAACACTACTCTAGGAGTAACAACTAATAAGAAAGGAAGTACTACTTATTACCCTATGACTTTCCAAAAAGGAGAAGACATGGCTCCTGAAGAATTTAAAACAATGATGGCTCTACGTATTGAACTAGATAAAACTCTAGTGATGTTAACAGAGGCTAATGAAAAGAAAGTAGGTCCTACTAACACAGATGATTTAGATCAAGCTGAGATTGTAGAACTATTTAGTTAAACTTATAACCACCTATAAAATGATAGATTGCGAATACTTAGTCCTGCTACCAAAATCAGGGCTAGATGAACCTGTACCTAAGTATCTGATACCTTGCAAGTGTCCCGACTGTGGTAGAGATTGCTATGTAGCTAAAAGTTGGATAGCAAAAACAAAGAAAGATAACCCTAACGCAGAAGTTAAATGCCTAGAATGTGTTAGTAAAATTAACTGGGCAAAACGTAGACCAATAAGATAAACCATAAAATGAATATAACTGATCAACAAACAAAGCAAGAGATGGGTCTCTGTATGTTCCCTACCTGTCAAGAGTATGGAGACGAAAGCCACCATATCATATTTCGTAGTGAGTCTAGAAAGACTTGCATAGATGAAGACTGGAACATAATACAGCTGTGTCCATTTCATCATAGGATAGGTCAAACCTCTCCTCATCGCATGCGTGTATGGAGAGAGCACTATAAAAGATACCTACCTAATGATTGGCAGAAGAGAATAGACCTATGTACAACTACTAGGAAAAAACGTAAATTCAAATCATGAAAAGAATAATAACAATATTAATGGCTATTGCTATCGTGCTTGCAATCACATGGGTAACAACGCAAATGGAATCCGCAGAATCCTCTACTGCTACCCCGACTTGTAACACACTATAGTTCTTCTTCTTCTGTACTACCCTCAGTCTCAACAACTGTTGTCATTTCATCGTGGCATTTTTTGCAGTGTAAATATTTGCCACTTGCCTTACCACATTTTGCACATTTAAAACCTGACATATATTAGTAGTTATATTTTGAAAGCTTTCTCAAGTTAGTAGCATTGAAAGACACAGGTTTTAACTCCACCTTCTTCCTATCTTTAGGTTTTTTATAAGTTACTGTAGGGAGCGTTCTAACGCTTGTGTTATTACTAGGGGCATTAACTCCAGGCAACTGTCCTAAACGTGTCGGAGGGGTCACCTGAGGAGCTTGTACGTCCTCAGCTATAGGCTCTTTGTCTTCTGTTACGGGCGCGTATGTTTCAGAAGGAACAGTTTTTATATCAATCTCCATATCAGGAGTCCAATTTTCTCCAAATACATTCTTTCCAAATGCGTTAAGACCTAAGTAAATATCTTCATCAGATTTACCAACCAACCCAATTATTTTAGACATATGGATTTGAGCCTCGATAAAATCTCTTTCCTCACTTGTTACAGGCTCACTGTTAACATCGTTTAATAAAGATGTTAGTGAAGCCTTTGCCTCTGGGCTACCGTTAGCTATGTTATCAAGTTGCTCATTAGAAAATGGAGCAATGTAAGCTATAATGCTCATTCTCTTATCTCCAAATCTAGTAGGAGCGACATCTCTTTTCTCTTTTGCTACATCATATTGTCTCTTTAATGTATTGATTACAACAGCAGGAGTCTCCCCATACAAAGCTAGAATAGATGGATCTCTAAACTTCCTTACAACAGCACTCACTAATTCTAATTGATCTTTAGGACCTTGCTCTTGCAAGAATGACCATGCCTGTTTAGCCTTAGCAAGACCATTTGGATCTTTATCTCTTAGTCCAGGGAATAAAGTTTGTGGAGCATTGTACTTTTCTTTTATTGCATGCCCTATAAAGTTTTCTATGTATGGACTAAAATTTTTATCTAATTTTTTTACAGCATCTTTAGCTTGGTTCTCTTCATAAATTGATTCACTTAAACCCTCTTCAGCGTCAAGCTGATCAAGTTTTTTTATTGCCAAATTCATATCTAGAAGTTGGAAAGGACCTGAATACTGAAGCATCATTGTAGCAAAGTCTTCCTTGTTTCTGACAATACCACCTTCCTTACCCTTCTTGAACATACCTGAAGTTGTATTAACAATAGGGAACATTTTCTTTATACCATGCCATAAACCATCAACACTACGTTTCCAAGCTGGATCGTTTATATCATAGACAGGACCTCCAGTAGTTCTCTTATTGAATAGAACCTCTCCTGCTCCAACCACTACAGAATTGAAATGGCTACTTATATAATCAGCAAGTGCACCTTCAGCAATTCCCTTAATTGGATCAGTAATAAAACTAGTAGCTGAACCAGGAGTGTCTGCTACCATAAGAAGCAATCCACCACCAGATGTCATAATAGGTTTACCTTCAGAGTTTTTCATTATAGCAAAATTTGCAGGAACCCACCCACCAAGATCTCTATATGCCATAAGAGTTTCATACAACTCATCAGTGGTATATGTGTCCAGGGTTTTTCTTCCTGCTCTTGCTACTACCTCAGCTTCATCTATGTCTTCTTCGTCATCATTGTTTACTAGACTGTAGTATAAGAATGGTCCAGCGAATAGGAAGCCCCATCCTTTCATACCCTTCCAAAATCTTTGTTTGTTTGTGAACTTCATATACTTACCTTGTTGCATTGTCAGAGTACGGAAGATTGATTGCATAGTACCAGACGCCCATTGTAAGAATGGATGAACAACCTCTAGACCACGTCTAGCATCTTTCATATTCTTAAAGTTTACTAGCAAGAAGTTAGCCTCTGCTGCGCTTGCAGGAGTTATGTGTCCACCACCTAACTCAATAGCTAAAGCTCCACGAGCAACAGCCTCTTGCATACGAACAAAATTCTGCCAAGCTAGATAACTAGTTTTACTTGCTTCGCCAATTATGTTTCCTGCCTTTTCTACCCCTTTTAAATTAGAACTACCAGATACTACCTCCTCTCTAAACCTACTTAACACTGGAGAGTTCAATAATTTGTTGTCCCATCCTTCAGAAGCAAACCCCATTTCTAACATACCATGGTCTAGTATCTCTCTCATCATAGGAGATACAGTACCGTTAGTATAGTAAGCAGTCATTTCCCCCCATAGCTTAGAGTAATACAACATATAGTTAACTATGTTGTTTGCATAAACAGCCCCACCAATACCATCAGAAAATATATTTCTTATAAAGTATTTAGCTGGATTAGACATAACTGCCCATCCTTTCCAGAAACCAGTAATATCACGAAGCATACTTCTGTTGGCTTCTAGTTCGTTATTTTCCATTTCAATCCACCTAGCTGCCTCCTCAGATATTATATAAGTAGGACCAGCTCCTGCGGCTAATATTTGTTTTTTATATTTTTCATAATCAATCACTCCATCATCAGACGCGAGGTCTTGAAGAAGGTTGGAATTTAACACCTCTTCTGGATGTAGCTTCAATTTGTTTTCTTGATATGCTACATACCCATCTGGTATTCCTTTTCCATCTCTCCCTACTTTCATGTATTTACCAGTCTCAGGGTCTTTAAGAGCAAACTCTTCTACTAATCTTTTCTTAACTTTCATAGCAGGAATAGCATTGTAAGCTGACTGATAGAACTCCATCAATGTTTGAGGCAGGTTAGGATTAACGCTAAGCTCACTGAACTTCTTTCTTTTAGTGAAGTTAGCCTTAGAACTTCCAGCTCCAGCATTGCCACCTGTCTTTGCTTTATAGTCAAAAGGATTTCTTATATCCTTTGGAAAGTAATTTGGATTATCACGCATCTTAGGAGATATAATAGCACCTGCATCAATCAAATCGTCTATAACGATAAGTCTGTTTTCATTATATGCATCTACCATTTTCTGTGCTACTGGATTTTTATCAAGTAATGCTTTGTTCTCTCTATATAAATCTTCGATTTGTCCTTGGAACTCTTGAGGTATACCATCGTTAGGAGTAACAGGATTACCTCTCCTTTTGTTCTCTGCTTGAGCTCTCAGCCTATCATACAAAAGACTTCTAAGCTGAGCATCTGTTAATGCAATCATAAGAGATTCTCTTCCTCTTGTATTCTCTACTCCTTTTCTTTTTGGTTGAATTTTTGGTGCCAATCCTCCTAAGCGTTCGCTCTCAAAATATTTAAGTGGGTTAAGGTCAGACCTTGGAACAACCTCGCCTTTAGGTACTAAGCTATAAATATTATTTATCAATTGCTCAGGCACATTATTAGAGGTAGCCACGTCTAAGTTATAATCAACAGACATAGCTATGACCTTTGGATCTCTAAGGAACCCATCTTTATACCCAGCTCCTGTAATAACACTTACAAACTCTGCAAATGTATCAACCTTATCTACTGCCTCTATCAAGCTGTCTCCAAAATGTCTCTGACCTACCTTCTCTAACAAAGGCATAGGAGCATTTAAGTCCTTCATAGACGGAGGTCTTTCAAATTTAATATTCTTTGTTATTTCATTTACCACATCTTGAGTTGTTTTCTCAGCTTTAGCAGCCACACCTTCAACTCCATTTGCAATGTCTTTCATTACCCCCTCAAATTCTAATGCAATCATTTCTTCTCCTGCAGGTGTATCGATACTTTGTGCCATCCTTTTTTCTTCTGCCACTAATTGATCAACAACTGATACTGTCTTAGCAGCCTTTTCTTTACCAGCTACTCTAGCAATATCTGCTGTTATGTCTGCTATCTTTTTTTCTAGCTCTGCAACTTTTTTTGCAGAAGGCTCTTTGATTTTAGGTACTCTAGGTTTTTTAATATTAGCACCTTTAAGCTTATTAACACTTAACGGAACTACGTTTAAGTAATTATCATTTGCCCATTCCATTGCATCAGAACCTGTCTTAAACCCTAAAGCCTCTGTTCCACCATCAGATATACGTATGAACCCATACCCCTTCTTTTTATCCCCAGTTAATTTCACATCTATTATTGTGGTAGATGGAGTATTGTTTGATAGAACTGGTGCATTGTCATATGCTACGATGTCTGGTTGCTGACTAACTGGTATCTCAACTTCTTTAGCAGCCTCAAGATCTGCCTTAACTGGTAATTCCTTAGGCAATGCCTCAGGTAATACTTGAGCTGTCTCCCTAGCTAATCTACTAGCTTCTCTCTCCATAGGCTCTACTATATTTCTTCTATACTCAGCAGCCTTAGTTGCTAGTGTAGGATCTATTTTCTTAGCAGCTGCAGCTCTTTCTAGTTTGGTTAACTCAGCCCTCGCATCGATAAGAGTTTGGCTAACCTCTGGAGTGTATGATACAACTGGATTTCTTACCCCCATATTCAAATCAGGTGACACTGGCAACTTACCAGGCTCAACCACTATCTCTTTACTGCCATCTAAATTTCCTTTAGCCTCATTGTCTGCAGATGCAAGATCTTGTTCCTTCTTTATAATTTCTAATTCACCCTCGGTAGGACCCTCTTGTCTAGCCTCTTCATCAAATACCTTTTCAATCTCTGCCTGCTCTCTCTCAGCTTTGATCCTTACTATCTCTGCCTTTGTAGGAACACCACCTAATGATGCTGAGTTAGGTATCTTAGGATCTGGTAAATTAGATTTAGGTTTTAACCCAACTAATCCAGTTTCTCTTATACCACCTTTCGCTACTTGAGCATCTCTCATATCAGAAAATCTTTTTGATATAATCTCTAGATTTTTAGCAGGAGTATTTTTTAATATTTCTATAACAGAGCTAGGTATTTTTTTGCCAGTCATTATTTCCCACTGGAGTTGAATGTCAGCTAATAAACGCCTTGGTACTACACCCTTAATCCAATGACCATCTGGGATTCTCAAATTTTTATTATTTGTACCTAATTTTATTCCTGTTTTTTTATAGAAACTGTTAATAAAATCAACCTTATATTGTTCAGCTAATGTAAGCTTATCACCATTTGCCCATTTTGTGTGTAGGGCAACTTGGTCTTTAGGTGAGATGGTAACTGATTTAGACATTACATCTCTGTAAAGAGCATGTACTACTATTGCTGGAGCTAACGCCCATAAAATTTTAGCAGTATCTTTTACCTCTTCCTTAACTTTATCAGATACAGGAACTAAATCTAACGCCTTATCTAGTTTTAAATTTTGAGCACCTTCAGCACCTAACTCCCCCCATTTTTTCAAAGCCCAATCAAAGCCTTCCTTTATATATGGCTGATTAACAACTGCATTAAATTTTGCAAATGCTGGGCTCATTACTTGAGCACCAGTCATTAACGTATTGAATATTGTATTCATTACTTCACCTTCAGATGATGCTTTAGCTGCAGCACCATATGTTTCTATCGGAGATTTTATAACACCTTCGACACCCCTAAGTAAAACCTTATTGGTAGGGAACATTCCCTTTGTATTTATTATGTCATCAAAAAATGTACCAACATTATCAGCAACATCAAATGCTGTCTCTGAAATTTTCTCTTGACCTCTTAATGATAAAATACCTGATGCTTCAGGCTTTTTTAATTCAGCATCTTTGAATGCTCCATTGTATTTACCATAACTAATATTTTCTATAGGAGTTATTTTTTCTACTGGTTCAGCATTATACCTACCCCACCCCATACTTCCTAATTGATCATTAGATATATCTTGAGATATGTTTTTAGATATCTCTGGAATTTCTAAGTTAATAGGTTTAGGATTTGGGCTTTCCTTTCTAGACATCTTAATACTAAAGAGTGGACTCTTTTTTTCCTTACTCGTATAATCAACTGGAGCCAAAGCTTTGGGTTTATTGTAAGTTGGTGTCTTGATATTTATCTTTGGCAAACTCGTAGCCTTAGCAAATGCCTTAGCTGTTGGAACAAATGGCTTTGCCATCTTTTTAATTAAGCCTATATATGGATCGAAAGAGTTTGCCATTTTTAAAAATTATATTATCATTGATACTAAACACTAGGAGCAGTAGTAGGAATGTCTTGATCAAAGATAGCATTGCCTTTTTCATCATATGAAACTGGTATAGAACCTGCGAACTGACCACCTTGTTCAGGCTCACCAAGTGCGTTATCATTTCCATCAAATGTTTGTCTCCAAGAAATTCCAGTTTTATTGTCTTTCCATACATCATAGAAGTGCCACTTGTCGTCTTCACCTTTATATGTATATGTTTTCCAACCTACCTTTGTTCCTTCTTTTCCTCCAGTACTTCCACTAGATGTCTTTGAAGCCATATAAGCTGCATACTCTGGACTAGTTCTAATGGCTGAACGAACTCTATTAAGGGCGTCTTCAAGTGTCCAAGCTTCTTCTTGTACAAGTCTAACAACTTCTTGAGTAGCATCGTCTTTAAACGTTTGACCCGTATTTGGATTCATCTTAGAAGCCCATTGAGGTCCAAGCATATTTTCATATACATTTGTAACAGCCTTTGAATCAAATTCTCTACCTGTTTGTTGTCCTTGTTCAAGTAGGGCTTCTATATCAGAATCTCCATCAGCAACATAAGCTAGTTGTTCTGGGTCTACGTATTCACCTTGAGCCATTCTATTCATATAGTAATCTCTAAGTTCTTTACGCTTAGCACGATCTCGTTCTTCTTTTGCAAGCTTAGCTTGGTAACTAAGACTAAATGCTTGACTAGCTACAGAGGTTTCTTGATTAGCAATATCTCTCATAACTGTGTCAATTGCATTCGCTGTCTCTTGATTAAGCTTAAGCATAAGACCAGTCTTCTCACTCTCATTAAGCAGTTGATTGTTTTGTATTGTAGTAACGATAGTGTCGAATGTATCATTGATATCTAAGATAGCATCTTGAGCCTTACCTTTAAGCTCTGCAGTCTTGATATCGTATTGTCCTGTAAGTGCAGCCAAACTAAATTGACCTGTACCTGTAGTACCAAATGATCCACGCTTAGCTAATGCACCTTTAAGATATCTTAATGAGCGTTTTCTTCCCTCTTCTAATGCTAGTGTTTGAGCCTTTGTACCACGTCTTACCTTTTCGATACCTGATTCTTTTTTGTTTTTCTCTGTACCCAATTGACGTTCTAGCATTTCCCTCTTCAAATCTGACTGACTTTTAATAAAATCAGTACTGTCTTTCTTTTGTTTATTTAATTCATCTTCTCTTTCTCTTCCCCAATCATAACTTGGAGTTAACAACCCTTTCATTTGATCCCACAAATCTCCTGCATCAGTACCTTGGTCGAATGGATTGTCTGGATCCTCTGGGATAACATTATCATCTGGCATACCTTCTCCCTCTGGAACATATAACTCATCTGACATAGCTACATCTTCTACTGGGTCTTTAAAACCACCAGCCAACTCATAATTAATAGGAGCTTCGAATGCAACACTTGGAGCTGTACTGTTACCATTGCTAGCTCTAATGTTTGTAGATACTGATTTGCTAACATAAGGATTAACACTTCCTTCAGTGCCATTTAATGACTTAGTTCTTAAAGCAGCGTAAGGATCATATATTGTATCAGCTGTACTGTTATTACCATACTGAGCTTCATGTGCTTTTTGATTACTAGCACGATTATTCTCTATGTATTGATCTCTTGTAATGCCTGCTCTTGTCCAAATTGGAGTATCGTTACCATAAGTAGCTGCCCAATTTGTTCCATTAAAAGTATTAACTCTACCGTTTATTACTTTTGTATCACCAGATTTTGGACCAGTTGAAACAGCAGGAGCAGAACTTCTTCCTCCAGAAGATGAACTTCCAGAAGATGAACTTCCAGAAGAACTACTAGAAGTTGGATTGTTAGAAGATGGCTTACCAGTAGAAGACGAATAAGACCCAGCCTTAGGAGCTGAAGTAGTTTTACCAGTACTTGTATTGGTAACAGTTCTACCGCTTGGAGCAGAAGATGACACTCTTGAATAGTATCTACCTCCAATACGCTTACCATAGATAAGTCTTTTTTCTTTGAAGGTGTCAAATAGTATTTTAATCATATTATGAAGTTGTTAATTTATTCTTTTGTAAAGAATGGATAGGGTGCTTAATATTATCATACACACCTGCAGCGGCTAGTCCAGCCACTAATCCATTTAATATAGCTTCAAGATCAAAAGAGAGAATCAGAGCCATAGCAATAGAGGATGCTATTGCGAAGAAAGGAATAAATGCAGTCATCCACCTTTTTGCTTTAACAGATGCTGGACATTTCCTTATAAACAGCTTATACGCTTCTGTGAGTGCATATGCTATTGGAATTAAATATAGTGTTATTTCTGTGTTCATAATTATGTAGTTAAAAAATATTAAAAAATCCTGTGTCAGATGGTGGAGTTCCAGGAGTCCAGTCTATTGCTACAAACATTTGGTAAAGTTTACAAGCTGCTTCACCTGGAACATCAGATGATACTTTAAATCCAAACTTCGCTGCCTCTATTTCAGATACAGTCCAAGCATTTGATGTAGCTGGGCTGTTTTCAATCTCTGTAGATCGTTGCAGTCCCCAAAGCATACTCATTGATCCCCCAGTATAATCAGTAGACCCTATATGAACAGAATACTCTGCGGTCCAATCAACCTTAACTTCACTAGTATTACCAGTCAGAAAAATTTCTATACTGTTAATTTCATCATAAGTTTCCAATCCAGTCGAACCCATACCAAACTGTATCACCGCATCTTCATCATCGGTTGCTAAATAATCAGTAGTAGACGGTAAAACCTCATCAACATAGCTATATAAATTTGTTGTCCCAGAACTACTATTAACCCAATCAGTCTTTGAATAATCGCTTGTTGGTCTTATTATAAGTGGAGTAGTATAGGTTACAATTATATAATAATAACCAATAAGAGGTACTCCAATTGTGCTAGAAGATGTTGTTGTAAAACCACCATAGAATGCATTAATATTATTTATAGTCCATGCAGATGATGTACTTGGGTTGTTAGTAAAATCAGCATAAGAAGTAGACCAACTTTCAGAATCAATATTAAAAATTGTTCCAGAGTTAGTTACAGTAGTTCCGCTTAAAAATGCAGATTGTAAATCATAATCATGTTTATCACTATTTATTCTTCTTCTAAAAACTGTTCTAACATTGCTAATAACAGAACCATTTGGGATACCACTTGTACTAAATTTGAATATAGCAGTTTCATCAGTGGTAGTTCCTAATACTTTTACGTATTCAGTAGTAGTACTATCATCAATAAAACTATATAAATTGGTTGTTTCTTCGCTATCCCCAGTCCAGTTTCCAATATCCTGATCCGATGTTGGTCGCATTGTTACAGAAGCCATTCTTTTACTTTAATTATTAAATCTTCACGTGTCTTGTCACCAAAGTCATTTAATCCTTTTGGTATTTTTTTCATTTTTTTTGTACATACTTTCTTTATGGTTTCCAAATCTACCTTAAAAGAAATCTGATAATAAGAAATAAACATTTCATCTATCTCTGCTCTTCCACAAGCAGAAACCTTGTATCCTTCGATTAAAGTATCATTATGGTTTTTTACCAAACTATCACTTACCTTACCAGTAAAGTTTTTCCTAATCCATGTTTCTATCTTTTCCCTAAGATAAGGTGTTAAGTCATCTTTGTCTAAAACTAATGCTATACCTAAGTCATCCCCAGATGTAACTATCGTTCCACCCCTATTATCTAACTGTATAATTTTCAATCCTTTCTCTTCACAGTACTCTCTATTGAAAGGGGCAAAGTTAGTATAAATAATAGGCTTTGTAGGTTTTAAAAAAATAAGAGTTTTAATTTTATTTTCTATTGCGTATTTTTTTGTTTCCAAAAAATCATCTTCGTTGGTTTCCTTCACAACTATATCAAGGCTTTTAATATAAACCTCTCTTTTTTTATTAGCCAAGCTTTCTTCTGTAAAGCCTAGCTTTTCTAATTTACCATGAAGATTAAAGGCATTCTTTTTCTCTCGAAAAAGTCTTAATTTTTTGTAATCTTCTATGATTTTATCTGCTTTTTTTATATTATCCATATTATGTTTCGTTAGCTACCCCTACACATCCCCATTTAGATGTGACGGTATTGTAAATAAATGCCACTGTTAGTAGTTTACTAGCTACAGTAGTAGTTGGTAAAGCTTTTCCTGCGTCTTCAAATGAAGCACCCCAAGCTATTGCTCTTATTGTTGCATTATCCTTTATTCTAATTATTAATTTCTGAAAATTATTTGGAGTACCAGACAAGTCTGTTGTCATTGAAGTAATAGCAGTTGCTAAAGCAGTTATCGTAACTGCATCATATAGGTCGGTATTGATTGCAGGAGTAGCATCTGAAGTAAATGTCAAAATTCTAGACTTAAGTCTAGCCGTAAGTTGATCATCATCAAGCACCACACTTGCAGCTCCAGATGTATTTCCAAATCTTATTGCTCCACTTACATTTCTAATAGCATAATCATTGGTTAAAATATCTGTAAAAAATTGTCCGCCTCCTGAACAGTAGGCTATCATAGGATTTACTCCTGATCCTCCTGTTCCTATGGCACTTGGTCCATCAGTAGATAAATCTAACCAAGTTCCAGCACCACTTAACCAATCTTGGTATATAGTACAGTGAGAGCTTGAACCCTTTGTAAATAGATCTCCTGTTATTTTATTAGTACCTGCCATAATATGTTAATTAAAAAATTGTATTTGCTATCATTTCTGAATTTGTACCGTTATCTACTATTGCTAGATCTGTAACACAACCAATAACTCTACACCTGTAACAACCTGAATTGATAGTTAAAGTTGCTCCTCCAGAACTTAATTGACTATTCATAAGTCCGTTATCATTTGCTCCACTCAATACGGTTACACCTCCTGCAAGTCTAGAATTAGAGATAAGACAAACATCTCCACCTATAGTAACAGCACTCACCACCTCTATATTTGTGAACTTATTGTAAGATGCGCCTGCATCTGATAAATCTAAAGTATCTATATAGCGTATATTGGAATAATTACCGTAATCTGTTGCTCCTATATCTATATCTCCAGCTGCCAAATAGCAATTATTTACACTGCAATTGTTATTAACTACATAAACAGATACTTTTCCACTTATAGAACTAAAATTTGTTAATGATGCAGCAGTTCCGCATAAATCTATGCTGATATCACCTGCTGATGCATACGAACTATTGGTCATTGTTGATGAAGTTGAAATGAGAACCACTCCTAATCCTAAACCACCTGTCCCAAATGTACCTGAAAATATTACATTATCAATTACGCTTCCGTTTGAAACAACAATGCTTTTATAGTTTCCAGTTCCCCCTCCTACAATTCTTGAGTTTTTAATTGTGCTACTAACAACAGATGAAAAACCAGAGTCATTATAATTAGGAAATTCTATAGTCACATCATCTAACCTTACTATCCCACCATAAACGATTCTGCTAATATCACATGTTCCGTTGTTATCGATCACTAATCCACTATCACAACTAAACACTGATGTAGGGTAGCTTGATAAAGCCAATAAATTACTTGGAAGAGTTGGTGTCATATCAAGTTCACCTGGACCATGTAGACCAATTTGAGATATACCACTTATAGTAAATGTATAAGCAGCTATTGTTAATGTATATCCATTAAAATAAATGTCTGTTCTACCTACTGGGAAAGCTATGGCACTATCCTCTGTAACATCAGTTATTAATAAAAGCTTAATATCTGCTACTCCCAACCCAGTAATTGCAGCTTGAATATCTGTATAATCTGCACCTGAACTACCAACTGTAGCGTCATATATAGACGCACCTCCTCCTCCTGCATCACCTGTATAACCTGTGTACCCTGTGTATCCAGTTGGTCCAGTTACAGTTGAAGCAGCCCCCACATCTCCAGTGAATCCAGTATATCCTGTTGCCCCTGTTGGACCAGTAACTAATGAATCAGCCCCTGTATATCCCGTGTAACCTGTAGGACCAGTAACTAATGAGTCAGCCCCTGTATATCCTGTATATCCAGTCGGACCAGTAACATCAGAAGTATATCCAGTATATCCAGTAGCTCCTGTTGGACCAGTAACTAATGAATCAGCCCCTGTATACCCTGTATATCCAGTAGGACCCGTAACTAATGAGTCAGCCCCTGTAAAACCTGTGTATCCAGTTGGACCTGTGACATCAGAAGTATATCCAGTATATCCTGTTGCCCCTGTAAAACCAGTGTATCCAGTTGGTCCAGTATCTCCTGTGTCTCCTGTGTCCCCTGTATAACCTGTGTATCCAGTATAACCAGTTGCTCCTATAGCTCCTACTGTAGCTATTAATTGCCACCATGTAGGACTAGTATCAGGTTGATGACCTGTATTACCAGTTTGTAAACTTACCCAAGAAGAACTTGCATATGAAACACCATCATTTAATCCGTATGTTGTACCTCCTGCATATACTCCAGTCCAGTTAACAGATACCCCTGCCTCACCAGTAAACCCTGTGTAACCCGTGTAACCAGTTGGTCCTGTGACATCTGAATCAGCTCCTGTATCTCCTGTGAAACCTGTGTAACCAGTTGGACCAGTGTACCCTGTTGGACCTGTAACATCTGAATCAGCCCCTGTATCACCTGTAAATCCAGTATAACCAGTTGGACCCGTAACGTCAGATGTGTAACCTGTATATCCAGTTGCACCAATATCACCTGTATAACCTGTGTATCCTGTATATCCAGTTGCGCCAGTATCACCTGTATCCCCAGTATCACCAGTTGCGCCTGTATCTCCAGTATACCCAGTATAACCCGTATAACCTGTGGGTCCTGTAACTGTAGAGTCAGCTCCTGTATTACCAGTAAAACCAGTGTATCCAGTTGGTCCTGTATATCCAGTCGGACCAGTAACATCAGAAGTATATCCAGTATATCCTGTTGCTCCAGTGTCTCCTGTGTATCCTGTATATCCAGTTGGTCCTGTTACATCTGAAGTGTATCCAGTATAACCAGTTGCTCCTGTGTCACCAGTGTCGCCAGTATATCCTGTATACCCAGTGTATCCAGTAGCTCCTATATAATGTGTGAATGATGAATCAGCCATGTGTTTGTTTTAATTAAATTATTCTACTCCATTTATTTTTGATATTGCCCCTATTGATACTCCATTAAGCTTTGAAATACTTGCCTTTGCCACCCCATTTATTTTACTTATGTTGGCTGGACCTACTACTATAGGTGGAACAGCAACAGTAAAAGCATACCAGGATTCAGAACTATTTATTGCAAAAGTTCCAGGATCTTCAGTGCTTGTTATTTTTGCTAACGTTGCTAAGGCAATAGCTGCATACCCAATAAAAGCATTACCACCATTCCTCTCATAAAAATTTGTATAACCACTAGGTCCAGATGTTACTGTGGTATCATCGTCATATCCTGTATATGCAATAAATAAATAATCTTTAGTGCCACCAGTAGGAGTTATAGAATCAGGATTAGGATATGCATCACTTCCAGAAGCTCCAGTACTAACCTCTGGTGGTTGTACTGTTGGATCCTGTGCCCCAGAAATTCTATAAACATATGAATAAACTGTATTTGATCCAGCCATAGTAACATTCAAAGCATCTGATCCAGTTGCAGCTCGCCATGCAGCTGCACGACCACTGTGGTTCCAAAGCTCAGTCCAACCTGAACCAAAGCTATCGACATTATTACCTCCAGAAATAAAAGCAAGCAACAATTCACCAGCGACTATACCAGTTGGCAAAGCAACAGAAAAATCAGTAGTAATAGCACTGTTGTCTGCCTTAACCCCTTCAATTTGTGGTGCATATAATGTCGCCATGATAAAAAGTTAAGCAAGAGTAATATAATCTGTGCTTGGATTAAATAAAATTTGATTTGCTGTGTATGCATATCCTACTGATCTAACAATATATCCTGATGTAGTAGGAAGAGCATGAGTTATATATCCACGAGTAACTGATAAATAAACAGTTTGACCTATCGTTAAGGTTGGGAAAAAAGCATCAGCTCTAATCATCCCATATAATAAAATCCTAAAAGACTGATCAGTTCCAGTTGTACTTGATACTGCGATACCAATTATTGTATCGCCTCCTATAGAAGGCGCATTGGCTCCAGCATTATACCACTTTGAAGTAGATGGATATAAATAAACTGTCTCACCAAAAGATAATGTTGTTGCGCTTGTCCCCAATATTGTTATACCAGAATACTTACCATCTGCTGACAAACTAGAATCTAATTCAAAACCTGCGTTCTCCCCCATATTAACTACTGCTGTCATTGGACTTTCTATAGGTCCTGCAGGTCCTGTATATCCAGTTGGACCTGTATATGTTGCAGCTCCTGGATCTCCTTGTGCCCCAGTGTATCCTGTATATCCTGTTGGACCAGTTGGTCCTCCAGCTGCACCTATAACTGCACCACGATATTCAAGAATCTGCATCTTTGCCCCACTCTCAATAATCATTGCTATTGGTTTTGAAACCTCATCAACACCAGAGGGTTCTGTTGAAGTCATTAAACCTGGGGTAATCTCTGACAAGAACATAACTGTTCCAGCTGTTTCTGCTGGGACACCTGCTGTTGTATACCCACTAGATGAATAAGTAAAATCATTTCCATCAACCACTATGACTACTCCAATTGCCTCAGCATTTTCTGCTGAATCAGCTTGAGCTTTTTCATAAGTTCCAGCTCCATCATTTTTGATAACATCTCCTATAGTAAAACCGTGTCCTACTTGAGTAACAGAATTAGTAACACCTTCACCAGCTGTCCCTGTAGACCCCGTATAACCTGTATAGCCAGTATATCCAGTGTATCCAGTAGGACCTGTAACATCCATACTAACAGGACCGAACTGCCTTGTGTCAATAATCAAAGTTATCACCCCACCCGCACATACAACTGTAGCTAGTCTTTTTTTCTCAGGTGTATAACCTGTTATGTTTTGTGCCATTACACCTAGATAGTCTATCTCAACATAGTTTGTTGCATTATCTATTAATGTAAAACCTGTTGTTCCAAGATAGTTAACTTGCATTCCTCCTATTTCACCATCCCATGCAGTAACTGCAATTTCTATTCCACCTGCGTCAGATACAAGACCTTTCAATAAATGGAACAACTGTGGACTACCCTCTTCAAGTAGCTCTGCTGTAACGTTCATTCTTATCTCTGCCCCCTTTGCATGTTTTTGTGCTGTAGTGTCACCTACTCCACGATCACTATCCTTTGACACAACTACATATGTAGCTCCTTTTTCAGTATAGTAAATTATTTCACGCTTGTTCCTAGAAGACGTAGAAATAGTTAGCCAACCAGTATCATCAGTAGGCAAATCTTCTATGTAAACACTACACGCTCCTACTGTTTCAATAGGGCGAGTAAGTATGGTGGTGAAAAAGTCATCGAGATCTCTTGGCATGGTATTAAGTTAGTTTATTAATGATGTTGGGAAGTGTCTCATAGAACGGACATACCATATTGTACTGATATTAGTAATAGATAACTTCTCATCTTTTTGATTTCTAAGTATATGTTGAACTCTTATTCCTTGGAATCCCATAGAAACTTTACGAAGTATTCTACGTGGTGATTCAGCTCCTCCTCCCATTACAGCCCCACCTAACCAAGCTTCACCAAGTTCTGCTTCAGCTTCTAATCCAAATCCTATATCCCATTCCCCTTCACGAGTAAGCGTATATTTTGTAGTGTATACCTTAGACTCATATTCTGCTGATGAATCCTCATTTTCAAATTCAAAAATTCCGAATCTAATTGTTTTAAATAATGACGGATTACCTAAGTCAGTATCTTTTGTAGCCACTATCATATCTACTGGGGTTTCATCATCAAGATAAGAATCCTCAATATCCATTGTGTGGACTTGTCCCTTCGCAGAATCTCCATAATAACGAACATTGTTATGGATAACCACTGAACTTGCGTTGTTACCAGTCCTTGTACACCAACCAGTAAACGAAGTGTCATAGTTATATCCTATATTATTATACTCATCAAGAGCTTGTTTAGTACCGAACATTAAATATGTGTCGCCATCATAGATAGCAACTGCGTTCTCTCTTGTGTCTTCTGGCATCTTTTTAAGATCTTGATATATAGGGAAAGAAATGTCTTCAGTTCTGATAACACCAATTTGGTTTGGTGATGCTCCTAAATATTTAACAGCCTTACCATCAAAGTACCAAAGAACATTCTCAACCTTTTGGATTGTTCTGTGAGATATACACCCTGAGTTCGAAGGAATTTGCACAAGGTCTATGTCCCACATTGCTGTAGTATCATTGAAAGTGAAGTTAAACTTCCATATACTATTCTCCTTAAATATAATCCCGTTACCATTCCACTCTGCCAACCCTGTAATCTTATCATCACCTGGTGGAGTAATTGAAAATATTGATGGGAAATATTCTGGATCTCCTACATCACAATAATTTACTGAGTAATCTTTAGCTATAAAAATTCTAGATTGATAATTGAGTATGATGTCCCCCTTAGGTGCAGACGTAATAGCCGTTACCGTCTCACCATCAAAACGATGATATCCATCAGTTTTGTTACCCATATAAAAAACTTGATCGGTATTTTCATAAATTTTATATTTTGATGTATCATCAGGTTCCTCCTCCCAAGAAAAAGCTACCTCAAGATAATCTTTGTAATTACTTGTAATAACTCTTTGTTGTCCTGCTCCTAACCCCTCATATATAACGACTGTATAACCAACGTATTGATCGTCAGTCCATGATTTTGTAGTGTCTACAACCCTTGTTGATACTGATATAAATTTTATTGAATAAGCTTTTCCAATTGCAGTTTTTGCATTAGCATTAGTTACCACTGCACCAGCAGAAATAGAATTTTCAACATTGCTTAATCCAAGAAGTTTTTTTCCACTTATCCCATTGTAATACATTTGGTAATCTCCAATTGTTATCCATCCATTTGAATCTAGATTTTTTACAGACGTAAGAGTAACTTCACCAGAGGCACAAACACTATTGTCAGCATGATTAATGTCTATGTTAGTACACCCAGTCAAAGTGACACCAGACTTCCCAGTATACGTAAACACATCACCTTCAAGACTAGCAGTACCACCCGATGTTCTAAAATCAGCAACACTATCTAAAGTTATTGTTGTAGCCGCAGCTGTAACAGCAGCAGCAGTGTCTTCCACAGCTATATCATCAACCGTTGTAGTTGTAAGTCCTAATACATCCCCCTCTATTTTTATATATGTTGTTGAATTTTCAACTATCTGATATTCAAGATCTTCATAGTCTCCTGTATTTATAGTAACCCACCTTCCTATTAATTGATCTGCCTTCCAAGTTGGAGATGTCGCAGTGTCATGAAGTATGGTCATACCTTGTACAGGATCAAAAACTACATTAGTCCATGTCCCTATGTGTTCTAATTCTATATCTGAAGTTACAGTTGCTGTACCAGAATAAGAATCCATTACTGCTCCAGTGAAATGTTCACCAGCAGTTAACGAACCCTTAATAGATTTCCACACTCTCTGTATAACCCTTGCTTCATCTGCATGCGTTTTAGCAATACCTGAACAACCAGTAAGAGTGTTAGTAGATTTTCCAGTGTAATCAATCTCGTTGTCATCTATCCATATAGTTCCTGATGTTGAAAAATCTGTAGCATCTGCAAGAAGTATTGTTGTGCTAGCTGTTGTGATTTGACCATTCAATTCATCCTCAACAAACGTATACAAATCCTGATCATGACCTGATATTAAATAATCCTTTGTATTGTTTGTATAAGAAAGAAGGGTGTGTATTTCCCCTGTGTCAGAAATTTCATTACCAATTTTTTCAGTACCATATCTTTTTCTAATAGCCACAGCATCTATATCTGCAAAATCTCCATCAGTGGTTCTTAATCCAAACCTTACATTTTGTAAGACAGAAAACTCTTCATTAGGTTTTCTAAAGTTTAAAGCCGTTTCTTGAAATTTTGGTCGTATAGACATTTTTATTTTTGGGTTTTGAAATTAACACAATTGTTGCACTGGCATAATAGATGGATATTCTGCATCGACTCTTCTTGATAGATCTAGAATCATTGCATCTAAACCCTGTAAGAATTTCTCTTCATGTATTTTAGCCACATCATATATCTCCTCAGCTTGTTTAGCACGAGATACAGCATAATCAACAAGTAAAGATTCATACTGACGTGGAAGCTTAGAAGTAGTTGTAGTATCTGTCCAGTCAAAATATGGTAAGTATCTCCAATATCTTATTTTAAGTTCTGCACCTGTTGTTGGTTTTGGGATAATAATTGAGTTGTTAAGCAAAGCATATCCACTGCCAACATTATCTTTGTTTCTAGAATATGGTAATTCTGAACTTCCACTTAATACCTTTATTATTTTTTTAAATCCTGCTGGTAATTGATATGCCTCCTGATTTGCTACCGTAAAAATAGTAGCTTCACCTTCCATAAATGGAAAGTCTGTCTTCATACATATCTTGTTAATGGCTTCATTAAGCCAATCTGTTATAGCTCTATCCACCCACTCCTCTGAATATTGTTCACCGATCAAAGACCTTACTCTATATGTAAGAGACTCAAGTGTGCTAGGAATTTCATAAGGTGCACCAGAATTAATCAAAGATCCAACTGTCCAATAAGAAGCAGTTAGAACATCAATAGCTTCTGGAGCAGATGCTAAGACCACAGTATTAGGAGCCGTGAACTCGAAATCAGTAGTCCTTGTATTCTTTAAAAATATATTATCTATTTCAATAGTATTAACAGCAGTAGTAAATGTTTTATTTACACCATCTCTTGTTCCTATTAATGATTCATTTTGTACGTATGCCATAGTTTATTTAATATTAGAAGGTATTCTTTCTTGAATTATAGTTGTTAATTTAACGATCTCTTTTGCAAGGTCTCCAACCTCTATCCTAAGTCCTTTCACTTCCTCTTTAACTTCTTGAATATCATTTTGCTGTGTCTCAGTAAGCTTATCAATAACGGTCCCTTGTGTCTCAATTCTATTGTGTTGCAATAAAAGAGCCGTCTCATTATCTGAGCCTGGCTGTGACAAATATATAAAGCACCCAAAAACTACACTGAAGATAGCCACTATGAATGATACCTCGTTAAATAATATCTTTCTGACCTTATTTTCGGATGCGTTTTCCATATAAAAAAGCTTATGTTACATCTTTTATGTACCACACATCCGACCTGTCTGCAAGAAATAAGTATTATCTACCTAGTAACCAATCAGTATATTTCTGTGATTCCTCTGGAAACCCTAATTTCTTTAACCTGATTGGTAGAAGCTTTCTATCTGCCAAAGAGTAGCTATCTACTAGAGTATTCCACTTATCCTTCTTATCTGGCTTCTCTCCTTTAGACGTACAGAAATAATGTTTGTGGATTATTTTAGCATCTTCACAATAAGAAATAAGATTTTTGCGTGTCAATCTAATATGTAATTCCACATCAACTGAACAGTGCTTATATTCTGGACACCATATGTATCCATCTAAATCTTCTCTTATGTTTTTAGACGCCAAGAAGTGATTGGCTAATGTACCATGCCAGTGGTGATCATTAAATATTACAAGACCCTTGCCTCTAAACTCTTGTTTAAAATGCATGAATGCTTTAGTAAGCCACCCCAACTCAACCACACAATCATCTGCTATAAACACAACCAACTCCCCGTTAGAATCCTCAACTCCATTGTTAAACTTCTCTACTGCTGTACCTTCTTCTGGGCGTTCAATAATCTCATAATTAGGATATGCAGTGTTCTTCTTGATAGATGCAACAAGTCTTTTAAATCCTTCTGGGCGACAAGTAGGAACCACGATACTTATAAGTGGACATACCTCAAGGCTTTTAACATTCTCAAGTACTGTCATAGGACAGTCATCAAACCTTAAACATTCTAACCACTGCTTTTTACAATTGTCAGCATCTCCCAAGTGAGTATAAGCAACAGCTAACTTATCATGTATCTTCCAACCATAAAGATCCTTATTATTTAGATACCCATGAGCTTTAAATTTTACAGCCAACGCCGCTGACCACCAGATAATAGCTTGATCATAATTTTTAAGATTGAAATGTAACTGTCCTAACTCATAAAATGGTTCACGTCTTGTATCACATTTCTCGATTGATTTATATAAACAATCTAATGCATCATTAATTTCACCCTTTGCTTGATGCGCAAGTGATTTCCATATATATGCCTGTCCAACTTCTGGCTTCCACCACATTTTTTTAAATGCTATATCAAATGTTTTAATAGCTTTATCATATTCACCTGCCCAGAAATACTCTCTTCCTAGATAATATAGGTTTCTATCGTTATTGAAGTTGTTGGTAACGTCTAGTTCAAGCCCTTTAATGTACCCTCCTCTCTGTGTTGCCTTGTTTTGGTAATGATGATGATAGATAGCCTCTGTCCATTTTGGAGGCTTAGGATGCTCCCCTTTTCGAGGTGTATGGATTTCATGCACTTGATTTACCCATTGCACTTTAGATCTACGAAAAAACTTACAATGACTAAACTCTAACCCACAAGTCCCATCTGGCTTATGCGCGAAGCAAAACTTATATACCAACTGGTCTTCTCCTTGTATCTCCTTTCTAACCTTATCTAGATCCCAGTCTGGTATCTCATCTAAGTCTGGCTGAAAACACCAGTCATTTTTTGCATGCTTAAGCGCTTCATTGCGAGCATCAGCAAAATGGAAGTACCTATCTCCTTCCTTAAACAATGGATCAAATCCAAAGTGCTTCTTAAATTTATCAACATTCTTTTTAGTAGCTGTGTATTTAAACCTATCACCTACGCGGATTACATTCCACCCATTCTTCTCTGCCCATTCAGGTGTCCCGTCAGTTGATCCTGTATCCAAAAGAACCAAATCATCTACACCTTCTAAAGATGCAGTCAATTTAGCTATGCATGATATCTCATTTCGAGCTATACATACTGCTGAAAAATCTTCCATGATATTTATGTTATGTTAATTCTTGTTGTATTTTATTTCTTTGTTTCTTTTTATTCCTTTTATAAGTCCAACGAATTTGTTGTCTTCTGGTATCTTTGTATTTAAAGTCACAGTTACTTTCGGAACTGGTTTAGTAACAACGTCAGCCTTACTAGAAGGTGACCTACCAGCCATGGGAACACTAGGTGATATTTCTTTATCCTTATTCCCTCTAACTCTTTTAAAGTCTGCTTGATTGCGAGAACCTAATGACTGTTTAAGAAATTCCATTTTGTTCTTCTTGATATTTTCCCCCCTGTAATTACCTGACTTTTTTGGTGTAAGTACTCTCATGATAATAGGTTATGAACTAAACTAGATGTCTGTTTAGTTAGCGGGGGGCAAGGACTATGCACCTGCGATATAGTACCTAATCGGAAGCGCCCCACCTAAGGACGCTTATGTTTACTTGCCTTATCCCACTTAGTTTACTTGTGGATTTTGGAAGATTTGTTTGATTCCTCCATCTGGTCCTTGTTGCATAGGAGCTTCAACCTCCTCTTTTTTAGTACTAGGATTAGCTTGAGCCTTCATAACTGCGTCAACCATTTTAGACTTAGTATCATCTTCATTAAATTCAAGGTCATATTGTTTTGCAATATCATTAAGCTCAGTTTTGTTACAAGCCATCAATGCACTCTTAGGTAAAGTAATTTGTTTGTCGTTTACTGTCTGAGTTAATTTTACAAAGTCTGCTTCTGTTTTTAATTGTCTGAATTTCTTATCGAAGTTTTCATGTTCTTGCAAACATTTAATTATTTTTTTATCTTCTGTTTGATACATACCTACAGATGATCCTTTCACTGCTTTAAATTCACAGTATACTGTACCTTCTACTCTAACTGGTTTTCCAGTGTGGTCATAGATAGGAACTTTTCCATCTGGTTTAAGCACCAACGTGTAAGATCCAAAGTGTGTTACGAATTTCATAATATTGTTTTGGTTAGATTATATTAGACACTCACTACTGACCCCCACGCTGGAGGGTCAGGCTGTTAGTTTCTAATTGTTACTATCCAGTAACTCCTAATAGCATTGCACATTTCTCGAAATTGTGACGAGCTAGACCACACTCAGTGATATACTCGTTTACTGTACCATCTACACCTGGGTTTTGACGATCCATGTATAGTTTAGTGTCACGGTTTTTACCGTTACCTCCTAAATATTTATACTCGATAGAATCGAAGTCAATCATAATAGCATGACCATCGAAATCTTGTGTAAATAATGGGTTAAATACTAAGTTCACAGTTCCCCATGAGCTAATGTATGTTGAAAGTTGAACTCCATAAGTTGTATCTTTTGGAGTGATGCGAAGAGCACCAGATGCAAAACCATTAATAGCTTGCATAACTGTTCCTGAACAGAAAAGGTATTTATTACTTCTACCATGAGCAAAAGCTTTCTTTAAGAAAGTAACAAATTCAGCTTCAGTTAAAGATGAACTTGATTCATCTTGAATGTAAGCACTACCTAGTTCTGTAATACGTTCGATTATACCACCAGTATAACGTTTAGTTTGACCAGTTAAACCTGTAACCTCTGCTTTGTTACCAAACCAGAAAGCGCGTTCAATATCAAGTGCATGCTCAATACCTTTCTTAGTTGTTTGGTATTTAAGTTCATCACCTGTATAAAGTTCAGTCGCTGTCATTGTGTTTGTAAGAGCAAACGGTGTACGGAAAATTTGAGTATAGTTTGTTTGAACTGTTTTCTTAGTGGTGTTAGATGTTCTGTAAGTAGCACCTTCATCATTAGCAGAACCAATTCTGTAGATGTAAGAATTATCTGTAATGTTTGAAAGTTCAGAAGTACCTTGAGCACGTACTACAACGATTGTTGTAGAGTTTGTTATTTCTGATACGTAAACTTGTTCAACTACTTGAGAAGTTCCGTCTACAACCATAACTACATCTCCAGGAGAGAACATAGTTGCGTCTGTTACTGGGAAAGAAGTTTCGTTAGTAAGAGCAGATGTAACTTGAGTTTTACTAGCTCCATATGCATCTTCGAATTCTTTAAATTCTGGATCAATAGCTGAAGTTTTTTTAAGAGCAGAACCTTTCCAAGTTACTCCTTCTGAAACTTTACCGATTGTTGTTAAAAGTGTTAATAGAGGATTTTGACCTGGATCAAGTAAGAATACTTTGTCCGACACATCATACTTACGTTCGTTTACCGTAGTAGAATATGTGGTCGTATCTCTCATTCCTGTAATTTGTGCCATGAGATTTTTGTTTTAAAGATTAAATTTAGATTTTTGCGCCAGGATAATAATCAGAAGCTGGGGTTGTAAACAAATCGTCGATAGGATTTCCTGCACGCCCAGGGATTGAAGGACCTCCACCACCAACGGCAGCATCAGCTATCTTCTTGTCCTGTAGCTCTTTCTCCTTAACGCCCAAAGCCTTTACTCTGTCTTTTGTGCAAAAGACATAGGCGGTTTCAAGCAAGTCAGGAGTTGGAGATAAGTCATGTTTTTCTAAAAACTTGTAGATGTTCTCAGCTAAGTCGCCTTTTACATCTGGATGTTTTTCGATCCACCCGTCAACAGACCTCTCAAATTTGGACTGTTCCTTAAACTCCGTAAGCTTCCTATCGGCAATCTTTTCCGCATCTGCTTCAGTGATAGTGTGAGGCTTTGAATTACCTTCTATCCTTCCACGTAATGCTTCGTCTTGCCACAGATCATTGAGTACTGGATAGTACTGATCATACCATTTTTTGTAGGCTGTAAGTTCTTCTGCACCCATACCCATCTGTTCTTCAACAGTTTTGTGTTTGGCTCTAAGTTCATTAAGTTCGACCCCTTGGTCATTCATCTTAATCCTTAGTGCATCATATGACTTACCTCCTATATCTGTGATTTCCTTGTCCGCAATAACGGGGGCATCTACAGGCGCCTCGGTTCCAGCAACCTCGACTGGTGCTTCAACTGGTTCAGCTATATCGCTAGCTGGTGCAGTGTCTGTACCGTCAATTTGTACATCCTTGTCCAGCTCAGCTGGGGAATCTATCAAATCGGCTATTATATCATTATCCATATTTTTAGGTGGTTATGTTTTTTATGATGATTAGTCTCATCTTACTGCCATCAGAAATGGCAGTGGGTTGAAATTAATCTCTTTTTTTGAAGTCCTTAATATCTTTATTTAGGAGTCTTCCTGTATATTCTCTGTTCTCTCTATTGCCTCTTATTACATTCCCAGACTGCACTAAATCAGCATTCAGGTCAAGTATAAGTTTTTCTACACCGAACATTTGACCCTTCACATAGGTGTCATCTTCTTTAGAAGTACGGATTTGACCAAGGCATTTTCCTGCCTCAGTTAAAACATATTCTTTATATGCAGGGTAATACACTGAGTTTTGAAACTCACGTAATAATTCTTTTGTTTTTTCTGGTAAGTCGAACATATTATTATATTAATGTTGATGGATCATTTAATGGTGCTTCATCAGATGGAAGAAATCCTTCACCATCTCCTACTTGAACTTCTCTAAGTTCTTGTAGTTCTCCAATTAAGACATCAAGTGCAGAAATAGGATCTGCTGAAGATGATTTTTCAAAACGCATGTAAGCATCTTTACCTTCTTTTACCACATCAACTTCTGTCTCAGTATCTACTGGAGCTTCTTCTTCTACTGGAGCTTCAGGTTCAAGTGGAGCATCCTCTTCTAAAGGCATAGCTTCATCTTCTACTACTGTCTCCTCTACTGGTTCATTGTCTCCCGATGTTTTGTCTGCGAATAAATCTCGCATTTTTTGTTTATCTTCTGCCATAATAAGTGTTGATTATAAATTAATATTAACTGTTAATAGCTGTTTGAATTTGTGTTCCTTCTTCTGGAAGGGGTGACACTCTTTCGTTGCTAGAGGGTAATGGTCCTTTTTGTCCCATTGATTGTATCATATTGTTTAGCATCTCTTTAGCAGATGCTGCTGTTGGTGCTCCATCCACATCAGATACATCTTCTTCTATATCGCCTGTCCCACCATCTTTTGGAGGTACAGTTGCTGACCCTGGTTCGTTCATCATTGCAACTGGATCCCAATCCATAGATATAAATAATTGTTCCCATAGCTCTCTTAGATTTGGAATCATTTCATGAGTTACTGGATCAACACCTGAAGTCATAGACCTATCCATAACATCAAGTATTCTTGTAATCTTTAATTCCTTTGTCGCTGCTAATGTAGATGAAGACAAAGCTCTGTAATCATACATTCCCATCAAGTCATCCTTACTAACAAACGTTTTTATGTCCCCTTTAGTTATAGATCTAATTGTGATAGGTCTATTAATTACCTCAACTTTTTTTTCTATTTCTACTCCACCATCTGTCAGTCTATCAAGAATTGCTGTTTCATAAAGTTGCACTGACATAGATATCCAGTATCTCATTATCTTAGAATAACAATCTGTCTCAAGTGATTTGATAAATAATTTAACACGTTCTAGCGTAGATTCTTTTTGAGTACTAACAGCTGTAGCAGTTGTAGATGCAGGACCTTGTTGTCCACGAGACCAATCATCTATACCTGTAGCCATACGTCCAGCGTCTAGCGCTAGCTGATCTTCTTTATAAGCAGCCTCTCCCATTGTTGGTGTATCAACAGGAACTACAGCATTTACATCTGTTGTTCTGATTATACCAAATGGGCGTGCCACTAAATCTTTCTCACTAACAAGTGAGTAAGGATTAGCGATAAACATCTTTTGAATTGTCAGAGTCACATTATCTATACGCTGGTTCCTTACCACATTCACAGTACCCTGAGGTTGTTCAACTTGCTCAGCTATACCAATACCATAAAATTCAAATGGCAGTCTTTCATAATTATTAACAATGAATGGACTGAATCCAGTCATTAAAGGATTAGGACCAAACTTCTGAATAACATCATTTACCATTAATACGAATCTGTTACGTTCCCAATATTCACAAACTTCAAGAAGTTGAGATTCAACATTAGGAGCAGCATTTGTTGGATTGTTTGCGCCAGATCCTTTTTGAGCCCCAGTCATTTCTAGCCTTACTGTTGTATCATCTGTGATATCTCCACCTCCAGAATTTAAAAACTCTGGATGTAGCAAGTTTGCATAGGTGCTCATCACTTGTTCTTTTGTAAGCAAGTATCTTTGACAACTATATCTAGCATCATAAATACAAGTAGCATATGGATCAGGGAAAAATGTGTAAAGATCCACAACCTCAAAAGAAGGATCATTATAATACTCCTCTTTTATTTCTATGTCTTTTACCTCCAAATCAATCTCATCAATAACCTTGTCGGTTTTAATAAGCATGTCTTTTTTCCATAGTACTTTTCCTACTGTCGTTCCATATGTTAATGCTTGCCACACATAGTCTTTCATTTTAGATTCCATGTTTGCCTTCTCCCATAAATATTCAAGATGGGCTTGAACATAAGCTGCACGTGCTTGGTCTTCCTTTGTTCTTCCATCTACTTTCAATTGAGGCTTAGCATCAACTGCACGTGGATGGATTGTTCTGATATGACTAGCCGTCATAGGTACGAACATGTTGCTCATCCAATCATCACCTCCAATTTCTTTTAGTTTTTGTAATCTGTCTCCACCATATGATCTAAAGTTTTTATAGAACTGATCTAGTCTTACTTTACGAAAAGCTCTAAAGTGATCTTTAGATTCCTTAAAACGACTCATTACTAACTTCTGTATCTTTAGCTCTTCATCTTTAGGTGCATAAGCATTAGAATTTGTATCTGCCATAAAAAGTTTTTATTTTATATCTTATCCTTACATCTTAAGCTACCCGTTGTCAATTAATAAGCTCTCACAAAATTGGTCCTTCTGGTTGTATTCCTTTTCTTTTCATCTATAAGATATGGCATTCTCTTCATCATGGTAACTGCTAATGCCAATGCTATAACCGTATCATCAAACATTCCCTTTGGAGCTGAATACTTAACGTTCCCTGCCTGGCTGTATGTGTAAGAAAATCCTTCAAGCTCGATAATCAATTGTTCGATATGTGGATATGATACTTCCCAGTTCTGTATCGCCACCACCAAATTCTCGATAAGCCTTCTCTTCTTTTCTGATGAATCTATTTTATATCCCTCTACTAAAATTGGGTATCCTTTCATCATC
>Ga0207997_1000218_pt1 | contig 28317 bp, 52 predicted proteins | sample AntAceMetag02UKN_FD_184777 | JGI IMG/M metagenome (GOLD analysis project Ga0207997, IMG submission 184777) | Saline lake microbial communities from Ace Lake, Antarctica - Antarctic Ace Lake Metagenome 02UKN (SPAdes) (version 2) | ecosystem: Environmental > Aquatic > Non-marine Saline and... | reverse complement strand
CAAAGCCGGGTGCAAGCGCGTTCGTCGCCAGCAGCCCCACCGTGCCGAGGCCGGTTGATAGCCCGCTGATTTGCGTGGTGTGGGTGTTGCCCGTCGTGGAGTTTGCCTCTGCAATCGTGCCTTGTGCATCCGTCGCATAGGTGGCGTCCGCAAAGCCCTTGTCGATCACGTGGTCTGCGGCAGTAGGTGTAGGGTAGTTGGTTATGAGGTACGTTGCCGCCATATCCCAGTTGCTCGTTGCCGGGGTCTGTGCGCCTCCAGCCGCTGAGTTTGTGTCCATGTTGGGGTAATCAGATTTCATGAAATAGTTTGTTTCGCTAAGGCTCAATGAGACGTTGTCGCCAATCCCGCTATTTTTCAGAGGGCTGCTCACATCAACATTCGTGATGACGCCGCCACCTGAACGGGTCCAAAGATTGGTCTCATTGACATAGATTGCGGCTGCCGCTGTTTCCGACAGGAAATTGGATCCTTCAAGAACCGTCAGTGTCACAAAGTTGCTGCCCGATATATCGAGCTGCGAAAACACGAGCGCGCTTACTCCTCCAGCAGTAACCGCAGTACCGCTGATGGCTAGAGCATTACCATCTACGGCGTAGTTCGTGCCATTGAACGTAACATAAGGAATTGCATTGGTGGCGCTAGATGACCCGGCGAATACTAAAACCTGAGATCCGCTGGAGTTCGTCGACATTGTGAAATCAGTTTCCGAAAACACATATGGACCGTTTGTCCCAACATTCGTAAAGTTCCACAACACATAGGATCGATTGTACGTAAACGCAACCGAGCCGCCGTCAACCTCGGGGGCCCCGGAGCAGGACACAAGACCCTCCGGGGTCGAGATGATAGTCGTCCCGGAGACGAACTTCAGGGCAGAGTACCAGTCAGTGAAGGGGTAGGCGAGCGTGTTCGTCAGGAACTCAAAGTCGACATATGTCGAGGATGACGTACAGGTCACAGATATCTGCCCAGAATCGTCCCTGGAGGGCCCTGCGTGCCACGTGACGGTATACGAGGAGGGGTCGAGGACGTTTGTACCGGTATAAGTGTAGAGGCGCGCCTTGCCAGTGTTACCGACCTTCAGGGGGATTCTGCTCCACTGGGGTCTTCCGCTCTGGTTCATGGGGGCGCCCTGCAGGTCGACGCTCCCCTCATAGATCAGAGGGGTAGAGGTAGCGAAAACTGGGCCAACCGCCACAAGTACGGATAGAACCATTGCGGCGAGCAATCTCATCTCGCACCCCCTTTACGGCCGCGGATAGACATTGTAGATTCTGATGAGATCGACCGCTCCCTGATAGGTAAACGAGAAGGTCTGGACGTCTTCGTATTCCCAGCTCCAGCCCTCGTCGAAGTCATCGGAATCATACACTGTGAGCTGATTCGTGGTTTCGTTTGCAGCAGCAATCCACGAGTTCGTAAACGATACATACGTCGCCCCGTAAGGAAACGAGTTCGTCTCCACCCAGCCGCTTCCGGTGGCCGGGTTGACAACATCACTCGTCGTGATGATAGACAACTGCGTCTGCGGCAGCCTGTAGTTCCTTGCCTGGGCGATCGTGAGTACGTTCGTCCACGTATCGGCCAACTGATATTCAACACGCTTCAGTTCGTACGCGGCATAATCGATCGAGTTCGTAACCGTCAGGGACGCACCATTTGTGCTGGCAACAAGACGGTTAACAAACGCCTTCGTGTGTGGGCCGGAAACGCCGACCTGAGCCAGCGCAGACATACCGGCAAAACAGATGAGTAGAATGGGTAGTGCAAGACGCTTCATGTCGCCCTCCTGAAAAGTGAAAGGGGCGGGCGGGTGAGCGCCCGCCCCTTGTACGCAATAGCACTGCACCTATACGGCAACAGCCTGCAACTGAGCAATGATGTGCAGAACGTTGGTATCATAGTCGGTGTCGTGCTTAACGATGACCACGACGGGTCCTCGCACAACCGGTGCCTCATCCGGCTTGTGGATGAAGTTGTAAGTCGCCACGCCAGCACTGTTCGGGAAGTTGTCCCGGCCAACATGGTAGACGAACTCATGATTCTGAATGTCTGTGGCCCACGTGTCGACGGGCGTCACGTAGTCCATGTAGTCGTCCCTGACAACCATGATGCCTGCGTTGTCGGAAACATCGTCGCCAGTGTCGGCACTCACGGTGCCGTACAGGTCGAGGATCTTGAACAATCCACGATCCCGAGACTCGGGCAGGCCAAGCCGCCAGATAGCGAAATGGTCGCCATCAGACGCGGCGCCTCCCACAATATCACCAAGGTCACGCTTCAGGAAGCCAGTGTAGCCACCCGTGCAGCCACCAGGCATGATGTACGTCTCCGCCAGGTCCTGGAACATCGCGGCGCCACCACATACGAGGTCGTACATTCCGCCCTCGCCGATCCAACAATGGAACCCCTGCAAGAACTTCCCAGAAGTCCCGCCGGCATTGTCGTCGTTGATCAGGTCGATGATGTCCTTCAGACTGTAAGCAACGGCTGCGCCGCTCGACCAGTCAGTCTTGGCTCCATCACAGTCGATGGTAAACGTAATGTCACTGTTCGCCACGCCGGCCGAGGTTTTGTTCTCAACCGTGAGCGTAATTCTCGCCTGAGTACCAGCGCCATCTCCGTCAACAGTGACCGAGCCTGCCCCGGGCTGAATAGCCGGAGTGTTCCCCGGAAAGATCTCCGGATTCCACGAGATATACAGGCAGTTCGGCGAGTCCGCATCGGTCGCGGCCGCAATGTCAATCCGCTTCGTGAAAGGCGCAGCATACGAGCCGTTGCCAATCGCGTCCGGGTGTAGCAATGTCTTTTGCATCGTCATGTCATTTCTCCTGTTGATTCACCGGTTACGGGCGCGCGCCGATTGCGATGTAGTCGATGGTTTTGGCAGACGTTGCCGTAACCACGGTGGTCGTAGCCGTTGTGCCGGTAAACTCAATCACGGCATCGGCCCCAGCGTCTACTGAATGATTCCCAACGACTCGAGGAGTAGCCCCGAATACGGGGCTGAACGTAATCGTCTCACCATTCGTGCAGCTTCCGAATTGAATCATGACGCCAGTCGTAGCATCCGAACCAACGGCTGCATACTTGCCGTCAACGGTAACCTCTGTAGCGCCAACCGTACCGGCCACCCGGTCCAGTTCGGTGATTACATCCGCGTTGAAGTCAACCTGAGCATCACGCAGAGCATGACTCCCGGGCGGAACCATCTTCGTGGCCGTACTGGAAACACCAGACGCCCCACCAAACGCGGTGCATACCAGCAGTGCCAAACAGAAACTTCCAATCAGTATCTTTCTCATTGTCCTATACCTCCGCAAACTTGACGTTCATTGATTTCGTTTTCGCGATCGCCCCAGCAAGTCTGTCGGGACTGTTGTGCAACACGGACAACTCACCAAGCTCGTCTTTTGGGACAATGGCCATGACGCACGCCCGACCCTCGCGGGACGGACCGTCCATCTTGGACATGCCTGTATAGATCAAGCTCTTCAGGTACTCGATAAACGCAACGCGCTCATCATCATCTTCGTACGGCTTGTCGATGATTTCCCGGACACCGATCCTGTCCCGAATCTCGGTCGCGCGCAAAAACGCGGCCTCGGGTGAACCTTCATCGACCTCAACAGCCCACTCCTTGAACTGTATGTCTCCCCGAACTTCCTCGGGAGCAGACGGAAGCAAACGACTGTTCGACTCGTTCCAGAATCGCACCTTCTTCGTGGCCTCGCCAACCGACTCACCGAACTCCTTGATGTACGCCTCGGCAACATGCTCGTCGACGTCCTTCAGCCAGTAGGTACTGGCCTGATGGACGCTACAAGCCTCTGCTACGTCGGCCTTGTCATGCCCTGTCACCGTCGCTATCTCGTGTATCTTCATGAGTGTCCTTTCCCTGAAGGCCCCGCCCCGTTAAGGGCGGGGCTCATGCTCATTCCTACCTCTCGACCAGAGCGCGCGTTCCACCGCGGATCACTGCGCAGGTCGTTTCGTCCCTAACGTTGAGACAGTAGGTGTCTACGAGGGCATCACTGCGAAGCGTAATTGCCTGCGCCTTGCTTTCGATGTCATCGACCCACACTTCCTGCCAGTTGCGATACGCGCCAAACCCGATGTTGTCCGGGTCAACGGTGACACCCCAGTCAACCTTGTTGCCGGCACTGAACGCCTTCTTCAACTCATGCACGATCACATGGCGGCCGCTCTGCAGCGTAACGTCAAATGAGTTGGTGCCGAGAGACATCGGATTCTGAGCGCCTGACTGGATTCCGAGCATCTCAACAACGAGGCCGGCTTCCTCGCTCGCCTTGCGGGCGTCGCGGTACTGAGCGGAACCACAGAAGTGATGCTTGATCGAGCCGCTGAGCATGGAGTCAAACGTTGACTCCCAGAAGTCGTTGAGGGTAGGCCCACCGAGGGTCACGCCCAAACTTCCGGCTTCCATGATGTGCGTCTTGATCTGAGGAATCAGACCTGAACCAATGTAGAGCTGCGAGTTCGCAACCTGTGAATCCGTTCCGGTATAGCGATGCTCGAACAGCAGAGACTGCTGCTTCCGCAGGCGATACTGGTAGTAGATGTCGTCATGGACCTTAGGATGCGTACCCCATCCACCGATCATGTCTGAGTCCATCTGCAGTTTCGAGATCGATCCGTAGATGCCCGTCAGGGTCATCAGGTTGTAGATCGGATCGCCAGGCACCGTGGTCGTCCCGCGATGGGGCGTACCAATTTCCGACATTGCCGGAATACCGGCCTCTGCCACATTCCCAACAGGGATCGCAACCGTCGGGCCCGTAAGGCGCTCGAACTGTATATTGCAGGTGTCTGCAGCATCGTTCGTCCAGCCGGAACTCTTGTCGTCATCGACATCGAGAACACGCAGCGTGGTGCTGTAGTCACTGAAGTGAATCAGGAACCCAGGTCGCACGATCAGCGAATCCACCAGATCCATATATGTGTCAGCGGCTGCCACGATCTTGTTGTTGGTCGTCCACATGTCTGCGGGACGTCCTACACGCCACTTGATCGTCGGCTCGGTCATGTCAAACTTGGAGCCAATGATCGAAGGATTCTCGAGAAATGCGAGGAATCCAGTGTCGTTCTCAATGGACTGCTCCTTGATCTCGTCTTGTCGACCCCACCAGAGGATGGGACGAAAGTCCGCAGCACTGATGTCGTCGAGGTCCAGCGCGCTCAGGTCCGACGGGGTTACCGTGGTCCACGGAAGCGCTCGCTTAATGTACTGATCACTCATATCTGCCTCCAAGGAGCGCGCAGGAACCTACCTAGCCACCCATCCAGTCAGCATCCTTGCCGCTTTTCGCACCAGGCCCTGGCTTGTTGCGTTCTCGCGGGGTGCCGCCTCCGGGTCCTGCCGGGGTAAATCGCTCGCTCCGAATTTTCGTTTTGAACAGTTTGTCTAACCTATCCTCGTCACCAGACGGGGACTTTTCTTCGGGCTTCTTCCTCCAGGCGCTCCGGTCGGGGTTGGTCTTGACCTCTGTCTTGACCCTGAGAAGCAGGCGCTTGCGTTCAGTCTCATCATTGTCCAGCGTGTCGAGCATGTCGTTGTCGGCGCCCTTCAAAACCTCTGCCAACTTCGACTTCTCAGCATCGCTGAATGTGGACTGAATCTCATCAGGCGTCTTCTTCTCGTCCTCCGATTCCTCCGGTGGCTTCTGTTCTGGACCCTTTTTTCGTGCCTCTGTGAGCTGATCATTCAGCTCGCGTAAAGAATCTTGTGTCTTTGCAGCGTCGGCGTTTGCCTTGACTAGGCCTCGAGCGGCCTCAGCAATGGCCTTCCTGTTCTCGCCAGTCTCTTCGCCCATCTCGCTGAACTTGGACTCGGCATTCGTGACGATGCCCTTCTGCTTCTCAAGTTCGACCCTCATGGCCGCCAGGGCATCTTCCAGTTCCTTGATCTTTGCTTCTGCCAATGCGAGCGCTGCTTTGTCTTCGTCGGGCATTTGCGGCTCCTTTGCCATGTTGTTCCCGTGCATCTACCGCCCAGAACGAGCGGACTCCTTCTTCGATGCGATCACACTTTTACAAATCACCAAATCGCTGTCAACATCTTTCAGGACTTTTTCGGGAGTCTCTTCCATTGCTACGAGATCAGCCAGGAGAAACTTCTCGTAGGCCTGCACGAGCATAAAGTCAGCCTTGACCCTGTCGGCGTCTATGCCGACTACTGGTATCCTGGCATATTTCAGCCTCTGCTGATCCAATTCCTTGTGCTTCCTGTCAATGATCCTTCGACCTACATCGCTCCTCAGCTCGGAAACCCTGCTTCGCAGTTCTCCGCGCCTGGCCACCAATTTGATGTAAGCGATATCGAGCGCATCAAGCGTCATCTGTACGGCCTGCTCTCGCGTCATACAACACCTCCTGCTTCAGCTCCTGAAATCGCCTGCTCACCGATAGTGCTCTCTGCGCCACCGGTTCCCCTGCCGGCACTCCGAATGTTCTCAAGTTCTGCAGCCTCAATCTGGGCCTGCTTCGCCTCAACCTCTTCTCGAGGCAATACTTCCTCCGCTGCTTCCTGTTCGTCGATGCACAAACCCCTCGCCACCTTATGCTGATCGAAGTACTGACTCTTACTCTTGCGGTCATATGCCGCAAACTTGTTCTGTTGATCCATGGCGCCGCGACGCTGCTTGCTGTCGAGGTCGAGAGCGAGCGTAAAGGCATGCTTAACGTCATCCTCGGTGATGGAGAAGTGCTCTACATACCTTCTGCCCTTCTCGCCCCCTGAGGGGCGCCTGGACGGTCTCTCGAAGCGAAGGTCCATATCCGCCCCGAGAGTCTGCATGTAGATCATGACCTGCCTCGTGATGCTCTCCAATCCGCCAAGCTGGAGGAGGGCATGCCGAACCTTCTCCCTGACAGTGGTCGTACTCCGCAGGTCCTGGAACGCCATCGTCCCGCCCCGCGTAGAATTGAACTGCGTCAGGTCCCTCTGGCCTGTGATCTGCGAGTGATTGTCATCAATCTGCTGACCGATCAACACGGTGCCCTGATCCAGCCCGGGTGGGTCCAGGTACCTGCCTGTCTTGGTGACATCGCCGGGAATCCCTACGGCACCATTTGGAGCCACTATTGGGGCCCCATCAACAGCCTCTGAATCGTACAGGAACGTCGGCTTCAGACCCTTGGTTGCGAGATCGAAGAACAGGTTGAACCAGACGTTCTTGGCCCACACGTTCCGCTGATCGGCTTCCGGAAGGGACATCGGGAACCATCTGTCGGCATCCATCCATGCGTCCCACTTGATCAGCGGCTTGCGCATGGTGTCATAAGCACCCTCTTTGTCGAAGAGCATGATGTTTTCTGAACCCGCAAACAGCCATGTGTGCCTGTTGTCCTGGTAGCACTTCAGGACGGGGATCATGGCCGGGACGTCTTCCCTTGTGGCTTTGGTACCCTTGACTCCGGTTGTGCGCCCAGCCAGAGAATCATAAAGGCTTGCGTAGCCTGACACAGACGTAAACCCGCGGCTTCGAGCCTCGGCAATCATGGTTGCCGGATTGCCCTTGAGCGCGTCCTCGCCATAAATACTGGCATCGAACAGCTCGGTGAACTCACCCTCCGGATAGAGATCGAGAACGAATGCGTACGGAGTAGGGTCGAGATCGTTGAAGTCCACACCGGACGGGTATGGAAGCACCTTCCCGGGACTGAGGTACCTGTAACGCAGAGAGGTCACTGGGGCGCCAAGCCCCATCTGTCTAGTTGAGTTGCCTCCGGCAAAAATCTCAAATGCGGCCGGGTTCTGCACTCTGATAGGCTCGATGATCCCGTACCCAACACCCACCTTGAAGCAGTCCTTGATGCTACGGAAGGTAGCGGACTTCAAGCGCATACGGTAAACCATGAGCAGGTGCAGGGCCCACTCGATGTCTTCAACCTTCCCTGGGTCCACATCCTCCGAGGACATAAGGTTCGTAAACGGCTGGGGCGGGTAGAGGTACTCCATCGCCGGACCGAGGGACTCTTCTACGGTGGCCCATGCTGTAGCAATCGGGATCTTGCTGATTGTCGGCCACTTGTTCTCATCGAACACATTGTCATACGTGCGCTGTAACACCTCAAGGCGATCGAGATCATCCTTCTGCTGCTCGTAGGAATACTTGAAGATCTCTACCAGGGAATCAGCATGTTCATCACTCATAATGTCACCTCAATGCCGTGATCGACTCACCAAGATACAGGGGGACACTGCCGCGCTCGCGACTCTTCATGCGATTCAGCCAGCTCGCATGCTCGTCCACGCTTGCGTCCCCGTGATACTTGATCTGTCGGTTGTACTCTTTCTGAAAGCAGTACAGCAGTATGCCGTACGCAAACAAACTGTCTATCGTTCCGCTCGGCGGGTGGTCACACTTCGTGATCCCTGATGGCGTTGTTGCCACAACAGCGCCGGCCGCCTCCCTGAGAATCCATTCGTCCGGGATATTAGGGTACTCATCCTGCTCGTATCTGTCAAGCCAGTCTCTGATCAGGACATTGAAGAGGGCCTCGCGCCTGTCGTGGGTCGGGCAGAAGCCGAGCTGCTCCCTGAGTTGGCGTGTGCTCTGCCTGCGGGTGACGTCCTTGAACCAATATGGCCAATCTTGGACAGTGAGCCTGAAGGCCTCGTTGGATGCGCCGCGCGCGGTCTCCGGGGCAATGACGGCATTGTTGTAGTACCTGTCTGCGTACAGGGTCTCGCGGGCGAACTGAGGTGTTGGCAGTGTAGAGCGCAGTGTAGCCGCCACAACGGGCCTTGTGGGGTCTTGGATGCTCTTGCGACCAATCACCGAGGTGGACCAATCGCCGGCCTCCTGGGGGGTCTCTGCGCCCTCTGCATGGTCAGAGGCGTTGCAGTATCCCACGTCAGGAAGCGGGGCTTCGTAAATCCGCCATGTAGCCTTCTGGTCTTCCTCCTGGACCTCGATCTTCTGGATGGGAACGTCGAGTAGTCCGGGAAGGTCGGAGATGGATGGATCCGACTTGACGCCGAAATACTCTTGGGTTGGCTGGAACTGCACCAACTTGTATGGAACATGGAAGCGCTGTAGCCAGTAGTTGATCTTGACTCTGTCGTAAAATGGTCGGCCCTTCTGCTCTGTAGGTATGCCCCATAAACGCGCCCCGATTTCCCAAGGGGTCGAGGAAAGTGTCTCTCGCTGCTTGTCGAGTTCCTCCTGCGGGAGATAGGGGCAGTCGTACGCGGAGGCATGGAACGTCTCGGCCTGAGGAGTTACCTTCTTCGGGAAAGCCAGGTCCTTGGTGTAGGTGATCCCGAAGTACGGGGTCTCCGTCAGGGACCATCGTGTGGCGTGAAGAACGACGGCGCCGATGATCTCCTCGTCCTTGGGTTCCTCGTCGAGGAACGTGAGCACCTTGATCCCGTCAAACCCCTCCTTGCCGGCCTCGTAGGTCAGCATCTGAAGGGTGACTCCGCGGTTCAGAAACACCTGCTTGTTCTGGACGTTGTACCCCTTGATACCATGGGAGCCCCGTGCGCGGTCTATGAATTGAGGCGGAATAAAAGCGCCGAGCTGATCCTTCTTGGCCCCCGTAAACGCGGGCCACCAGTTTTGAAGAATGATGCGCTGGAATGACGCAAGGCGAATGGTTGATCCGGGAGGGACTATCTTGGATTGCGGAAACACGCCGACACCAGTCACGTTTCCACAATCCCAACTGCCTGTATGCATCGCCTTCGAGTTGAAGTCGAGAACATCGCCAGTGGTCTTGTCTCTGCGGCCCCATCTGTGGATGTTTTCTGGAGTGATCTCTCGCGGGATGCCAGTGTCATGACCGACCGGGTATCTCATCGAGTACGGAATCTCTCCGGTTGCCGAAGCAAGCAACTCCACTGCGACCATCAAGCTCTTTCCAATTTGATTTCCGGCAATGACAATACGGCGAAACTTGATGCTAAGAATGAATCCCGCCTGGAACTTGTGCGGAGCGTTTCCGACACAACGCACAAGATCATCATCGAACAAATCAACTCCGTCCTCGATGGCCTGCTTGTACAAATCATCGGAACGCATAGGCACGTCCCAAGGCTCGAATAGGTAATACTTCGGGTGGGTCTTCCAGGTGTCGTCCCCGCCCTGCAGCATCCCTGCCATCTTGTCAAAAGCATCCATGCAGAACCTCCGGCGCGCCAGCGTGTGTGCGCTGACGCGCCAGGTTGTTTACTATTCAGCCCATCTTGTCAAAAGCATCCATCGGATCGGCCGGATCGGCAACTTCCGGATCAGCCGCTTCCTCTGCGGCATCCTCGGAACCAAGCAGCTTGGCCAGCGCTTCCGGAAGGGCCTCTTCCAGCAACTCGCCGAGCAACTCCTTGACGACCTTCCTGAGCAACTTCTTCATGTCTATTGGATCAAACCCCATAACTACTCCTCCTGTTTTTGGCCCGAAACTTCTTCGAGCAACTTATCCAATGCAGCACGCTCTTCAACACCCCTGAGTGCATCGTCTTCACAATACTCCTCGTTCTTTATCGAGCGCTTGATCTCATACTGTATCGCGCCCAGCGGAGAGTCAAAGAAATGCCGGTGCCAACCCTTCGCCACACTGAGAGGCAAGAAAGTCGTCTTGCCAAGTTTCAGTGCCCGAACCGCAACCACCTTCGCACCACACTTCTCGGAGTAGCTGGTCCGAAACATCTTGCATCGCTCACACTCTACCGTCTTGACCTCTTTCCGCATTGTCCCCTCCTTTGCTTGGCCACTAGGCCGTTACTCATCTTCCGAGGCACCAGTCGTAACGACAACCTCGGTCTCGATCTTGAGCTTCTCCGTGTAATCCGCCGTCCCGGAACTTGTCCCAACAGTCTTCGTCATCGACATCTTGGCGGGCCTGTTTGTGGACGCGATTGCCGAATAACGCCCCTCGGCTTCCTCGACAATTCCACGAATCAGGTTGTTGATTCGGTTAGTCCCGGATGCCTGCGTCTCGGTCAGATAGTCGATATCTGTCACGCTGAAACACGCATAGCATGTCCCGGTGGACAGCCCGGTGCCTCCGGCCGTCCCGTTCGTGGACGATACCAGGATGTATCCCGGAAAGTAGTTCGTGATCGAAAGTTGCGCAGCAACCATCGTATTCGTTATCTCAACACCCATCGACACGCCGGCGAATAATCCGATCAGAATCAGTGACAATACAATAAGCCTCTTCATGCTTTCACCTTCGTTTTGGGCCTCTCGTAGAGGCTTATGAACTCACACTTAATCCGGCTCCACAGATCCTTCCTGTCCTTTGCTGGTACGACCTCAAACATCCAGAACCCGACATGCGACGCGAGACCTCTGCGCGCCATGAATGGGGTTTGATCCTCGCAGGCCCCTGACTGGCAGATCGCTATGTTCCGATATCTCGGCATGAACTCGGCTTTGTGAAAGTGTCCAATTCCAAGAATATCTGGTTTAGATCCACCCGCCCATTGCTCCGCAATCTTCTGAGGCTTGTATGAGTTTCCGCTAAACATAGCGCGCCCATTCCTTTGCACCAATATATTGCCATTTGGAACAGTCACGCAGTAAACGCGTCCATCATACTGAACCATCTCTGGAACAGAATTGATTGTCGGATAATTCTGTTTGGAAGACAGGCTTACCACGTTCTTGTACCTAGTGGCCCCGAATCCCAACTTTATCCCTATCTCCGATATGTCGTCTAGCAGCCGTCGACTAATGCTACCATAGGCGAAAGACACACCATTTATACATCCGTCACCACGAATCATGGTATCAAACACCAGCTCGATAACATCCCTCCCGCACTGCTTGAGCCATACGGGAAGATACTTATTTGCGGACCCAATGCCGCACTGCCCAACCAGCCATTCGCACAATTCCACCGAACAAACCGTAATATCTTTTTCGTCCCTCCCTCTCCCATGAACATTCTGAAACCCAACACGCTCAAGCAGGTCGCAAATCATGGCGTGATTTTCCGGGTTGACACGACGACTCTGACAAATGTTCAACTGCTTACACTTTTTATCGATAGACCCCTCGGTTACATACCACGCAATCAGCTCAGCCGCATCCTCTATGCGCAACCTGCCGATATGCTTGATCTTGGTAGACGCATACTTCTTCGGCGCCCTTGCTGGAATGACAATATATTCAGGCGTTCGCCCACTCCACCCCTCGGAGGTTCTCGCCATCTGCCACTCCTGAATTTTGGCGGATGATAGTTCTTCTGCTGTTTTATAACACCAGTCGGAGTCAACTGAATAATGGCTTTTTGTAGGATACCTTAGCTCGCTAATCGGAAGCCTGGAATATTCCAATGCTGTCGCATAACGACGAACAAGCATCCTATGATTCGGCGTCACCATCAAATCAAAAGTCCTGGCCTTGAAATGATACATGCCGCCACGATAATGTTCATCAGTATATGCGGTCGGTCGCTGCCACTGGAACATACCATCAGGCGAACGCGTGGCAACCCGGTCTGTTTTGGACAAGTCTTTGAACAGGACAAATCCGTGATCCTTGGTCAGCACTCCGGTCTTATCATCAAAGCACAACGAATAAGCTGAGCCTCCATCCGGATGAATGAGCGCAACCGTCAGAATCCTTCCGTCTTTCGCAGCCAACTGCACAGTACCAATGTCCGCTCCGAGACACTCCCAATCAGGACGCAGCATCTCGAGTTCTCCCCCGACATCTATCCCGGCTTCATTCTTGAATGAGGCATCATGATTGCCAGTGATGAAGTGGCAGCGCACCGTCTTGCTCTGCGGCATCTGCTCCTTGAACCACTGGCTCTGCTGATCCCAGCCATGGCGGTGAAGCTCGAACTCCTGCCCGCGATAAACCTTGTGTCCGTCCAGGACGTCGCCTGTATGGAACAGGTCTGGCACACCCTCTGCCTCGCATAGCCTGATCGCTTCGTGCACCACGTCGATGCGCTCACACAGGTTCCCGAGCTGCGTGTCCCCCAGCAAGCAGAACTTGATGCAGTTATCATCGCTCGATTGCTCAATCTTCGAGACGCTCTGAGAGCGCTGCTTGGCGTATCCGGACAAAGCCTCTTTGAGCACTCTGATCTGTTCGCGCGACGCACCCGCAAACACGGGATCATCGTCGATCGATTGCAGCAATCCGGCCGGACCGATCAGCTTTTCCTTGCTCATCTATGCCTCCAGTGCTTCGCGATACTCAGCGACGTTGTCCGGGTCCACCCAGGCAACGCGCTCTTCCTTGGCGCCATCCACGGTCACCATAACCTGACAATCCTTGAAGTCGTCCCTGTGCTGAACCCAGTCCTGAGGCTTGACGTGCGCCAGTCTCGCGCCCTCATTGTCATAGAACCAACCCCTTGGACACCGAGTATCCTCTTCTTTTCCCCCAGCGTCAAGGAAGGCTTTGAGGCGAAGCTGTACGTCGATACACTTCTCGATGAGGGCATGAACCTGATCGTTGTGTCGTATGCGCTGCTCTCCGTAGTTGTGGAGCTTCCGAAAACCAGCCGGGCCCGAGGCCTCTTTGCCTGCTACCTTGTTGGCTGCCATGGTCTCGTCTTTCGGCATCGCCGCCCTGACCTCCCCGACCTCGAACGCCGATATTCTTCGTCCATCGACCTTGAGGCAGTCACCAATCTGCCAGTTCGCCTTGCCGGGATACGCGAGAATCTTCTGCCTGATCCGATCTTTCAGTATATCATCCACGTTGACGTCTCCCCTTTTTCACTGTTCGCCACATCGTGTCCCACTCTTTCTGGCATATCGACCAAGCGTACTCTACCGGGTCATCCTCCGTCTCTACGGGTTCCCCGGCCGCCTTGGCCATATCCATCTCATGCACCTTCGACAGCGCCCTCCTGATGATGGCCCTCATCTCTGGGCCCTTACCAAAAATCTCGTCCAGATGGATGTAGTTGTCGGCATCCATCTTGAATGCATCAAAGTTGAACTTGTTCAGAACCTTCGCGATATCCAGCTTGAGCTGGATCTTCGTCTTGTCGCACATAGGCACCGGCCCGAGGCCAGTCATCTCTGTTGGCTGCTTCTCGTCGTTGTCCTTGTCGAGCTGCTTCTTGAACTCGGCCAAGGTGTCGACGACCAGGCTCATCTCTTCCCGGACGACCCTGCGCTGCTCCACGAGCGCATTCTCCTCATTTGCAAGTTTCAGGGAATACTCCTTGTCGTTCATCTTGATTGCTCCATATCGCCGAACAAGCTCGAACTCTCTCCTGGCCATACTGAGGGCCGTTGCCGGCTTAACGTGCAGATGATCCGCACAGAGCTTACAGTACCCCAGCCCAAGGGTCCCGGTCTCAGGGCCGAGCCCGTAGAAGTCGCCCTTGACGCCTGTACCGGCCGTGTGTCTGCATGCACATTCCTCGCACACATGCTTCTTGCCTGAGTGCGACATGTCCCCCTTAGCCTCACACGTCCTGATGAACTTCCAGTTCCGCCCGCGGCACATGGCGAACGGCTGATCACCATGCATGTTGAGCAAGCGCCTGATATCCTGCTGCTGAGTTCTGCTTGGCGGCCCGAGGCGCCCCTTCAGGTACTTGAACCTCCACACCGGGATCATGGGCATCTTGATCAGGACCTCAGGATCCTTTGAGCTGCTCGGATTGCCAGACAAGAGCATCCTCCAGTTTCTGAGAGAATATAACGTCGACAGGAGTTTCAGCCACAACCATCTCCGCGTCAAGGTTAAACCCATCATGCATGAGCATGAGGTTGATGTACTCCAACCAAGCTCCAGGAGAGACCAGGGCGTAGGGCCGGATCATGACGACGTATCGATCCGATTCTGTGAACCTGTGATGAACGTGCGTTTCTGTTATCAAGCCATGTGCTCCATCAGTTAAACATCCGCACTGCGCCCCTGAGGGCCCCTACTGCCTTTCTGCATACAGACTTCTCTATGACCCGATCCTTTCGCTTCCGGGCGGACGGACTCCGTGCCTCACGGTTCAGCACCGTGACCCATGACACGTTGATCTGTTTGCGCCTAATCATTTCTACCTCACACATGCTGTACTACACGATTTCCAGGCATTCAGTGAGTTCGCGCGGGACGAGCGTCTCATCGGCATTCGCCCCATGAGCTGATCCACACTTAATGTCAACCGGCCTTAGTCCAATAAGCGACTCGGAACCCGAGCTGCCGAGATAGATTCCCGTCACCTTCCAGACTCGGTATCCATCCGGCATTTGCATTCTTACAATATCATGCACTTCTATCTCTCTCATCTCTGCCCCTCTTCTGGCTGCAACACCTTCAACACTGCCCCGTTCTGCAAGCCACACCGCCAGCGTGAAATTCTGAGGAAATGCATGGAGCGCACAAACGCCGCAACGCTCTCATAGTCCTGAATACCTACATCGTATTGCGCAATTGCCGCTTCGAGCCGGTGGTCATCAATCTCGGCCAAGATGCCAATATCCGCCTGATTTCCCATAAATAGTTCTGCCATCCCGTGGCCGCGACGGCTATACATCACCCTCTGCCGGGCCCTGAGCGGGTTCTCATCAATATCGCTTTGTGCGTGAACGGTCGCATGGCACGAAGCACATAGCATTTGTAAATCATCCTGCCGCTCCCGTCCAATGCTCTCGTATGTCAAATGATGTACAAGGAGCGGTATCCCGACCGCACCACACTCCTCGCACGTCGGCATGCCGCGACACGCGATGATGTGTTGTGTCAGAATCTGCTTCTTACACTTCCAGTGATCGGTCGCCATGTACCGACCATACGTCTGCACGAATTCTCCGGTGTCCTCGCATTTCAGTAAGAACCATAAAGTCGCCTCTGATTTAATCAACATCGCTCTCTCCCACTATGGCTGACAAAGTCTTGAGCCTGTACGATGCAATGTAGCATCCGACACTTACAAGGTCCTCAGGGTGAAGCCTTCCGGACAGCCTGTGCTCCTTGGCTGTCCTGTACGGGACGCCGGCCGCGTCGGCGATCTCATGCATCCCATACTTCCACGCCCTAACCCCCCGTGTTTGGACCTCTTTCTGCACCTAGCCCTCCTTAACTGAATCTATAAGACCATGAAGCGTACTACCAGTCAACCACTTTCTTCATTTTTCCTAGAGCCCAGAAACCCGGGTCAGGATGTCGACTGCTGAAGAGTTGCTTTGAATGATGTACATTTATGTACACTAACGCTACAGAGTGATTCAGCTTCCGGGGCGCCCCTCCCCCCACCCCCGAAGGGGGTGGGAGGGAGGGGCGGGCAGAAATCTAATCTGCACGAGACTTGAATCCGGACCAAATAAGAGCCATTTCCGGTTCCCTATATACGTAGTATATAGGGAAGTTCTCGGGGCCCTGATTTCGGGGGTTGACAGGATGTTCGGGGCGGGGTATGGTTAGGACGTGATCCATGGTGTTGCATCGAGGGCACTCGTCGCTAAGGCGTTTGGGATTCACGCCCCATATTGGACCGGAGGCAAAGAACGGCGGCGGCCGAAGTGCCTGGACTGCGTAGGCCAGGGTGACTGCATCCGGCGGGTGTCTTGCGGCACTATGGGTCACAACAACAAAGGAGAGACCATGAAGCTATTCGATATCGATGGTCACATAGAACTGCACATTGATGAGCCATTTGTCGAGGGTCCGGAATTGGTTTCCGGGCATGGTAAATCGGTGCGCGGATACATTAAATTCCGCAATGGCGACAACAGCATTACGTCGAGTGATGAGTGTCCGGACACGGAACTATGCTGGCCGGTCTGGTTCGGGGAAACGCAGGGCATGTTCAAAGAGGGCGAGAAAGACGCCTACTACTGGGGCAGTATCAGCGGAAAGCAATGAAGACCTTCCTCATCATCCTGGCCACCGCGGCTGCAGCATACGCAGGAGATGGATCCAGCGAACCCGGGTTCGTCCCACCCCCTCCCGCCAGGAATCCGCCAGCACCGCCCAGGACGGCCTCGAGCGCAGAGACGGCACTAGGAGGCGGGGGTGTGACTCCGATGGCCAGGACGGAGGCACGTAGGCCGCCTGTGGCGCCGGTACTGGTCACGAAGCTGAAGTCCTGATTCACCAATCACCTTCTCGACCAGCCCACCATTGGCCAATAACCAGCCCGGGCACCTGCCCTGCAGGAACAGTTTTCGGGTGAGAACCCTAATGATTATGAAAAACACCATCCACAGAGAGACACTACAACAGGGCCCCCGCAGGGGGCCCTCCCCGGGTCCCTCCATAGAAAAGTAGCATACGCCTTTCTGTGCCTCATTCAGAAAAAACTCATGCCAGCCCCTCTGTGTCTCATTCAAAGAAAAGTAGCACACGCGCCACGCGGCTTTATCCCTCCCTCTTCACCTGCCTGCCAAGCTGACCGGGCCGGGGGTGCCCCATGGCCTTCCCTATGATGATCTGATGCCGTGAGCATGTGCGGAGCGTGCTGCCCTGATGATCTGGCGTAAAACACCAGGTTGCCGGCACCTGGCGTAAAACACCAGATAGAGGCGTACGTGATAGCGTACGTGGGTGGGACATTATGTCCCAGTGGGACATTGTGTCTCATGTTGGAGGGGGGATTATGCCCACCTTTCCATGCTGGCCATATATGGACAATCAGCATTGAGTATCCGTCCTGGTGGTGTCCTGGTGGTGGTGTCCTGCTCGTGTTCGGCCTGTATGCCCTTGCCCACTTGTCGCATAGCTTGACACTCTGTTATGCAAAGTACTGTAGGCATTGAACATTGTGCCATTCTGCCTAGTGTCGCAATAGTTTACACTTGCATAGTTTACTAGTGTTTTCGTGTCTTGCCCTTGTCGGCGTGCTTTACAGCTTTACACTCTCGGGAACGTGAATAGCCTGTATTCATTGGCTTTTCTATGTTGGCACGGTTTACGCTTTATCCTATCCCATAATGAAACATCGTAAACAGAGCAGGAAGGAGGTGAATCATGCGTAAAGCTCAAACGATCAATAATGCCGGAAACAATACCGGCACGGAGAATGGGACAATGACAGAAGCACTCAAGACAGAAGACGTTGTAGCCAAGGTTACAATGGCCCAACAGCGCAACGAGATTCTGGCCGGATTCATTCCCGCCATAATCGAGCTGGCCAAGGGCAAGGATAAGGCGTCTGACATCGCGGAGGCGTTGTTCGCTTCTTGCGGCAAGGCAGACAGTCATTATCGCGGTCCTTCGGCGCTGCGGACTGCGGTACGCGACGCCATCGCAGACAGTGGTTACAAGCCTCGTTCGCGGACAAGGGAATACTTCACCCTTACCAATACACTCACCTGCATTGTGGCGCACTATGCCCGCAAGGTGGCAAGTCTGTCCAATGCCAAGGTCGAGGCTTTGCACTTGCAGGGCTGGGTCGGGTCGGTGAATGATTCCGAGACCTGGGACTGGGAATCATCGGCAGACGCCATCGTTAAGAAGCACAAGGATGATTCCGCGGCACTCAAGCTGTTCGTGGAACGCATACAGGAAAACATCGGATAGTGTACAAAATTGTACAGTTGGGCGTGTGGGGTTCAAACCCTCACACGCCCTTTTGCTTAGTTAGTAAATCTACTAACATTAGTGAGTTAATAACATGAGAGTCGATGTGGCGGTAAAGATTGCGACGCATGAGGCTGCAGGACTTGGCATAGTCCACGATTCGACGTGGATACGTGCAAGACATCTTGAGCTTCTAGCCGAAAACAAACCGACGCCGTTTGTTAGTAAGCCGATACCAAGGGCTAAAGGGCACGTGGATTCCTGCTGGGACCAAGTAGAACGATCCGTGGAAGAACATCCATTCTGCGCCGTAAACCTTTCCCCGCCATTTATGCGAACAAAGCGCAAATTCCGAATGGCTAAGATCATCGACAACCGAGAGAATGGCGGTCGCCCTATCATGCAGGAACGTGTTAGGGATTCCGTCACCGATCCTGTTAAGGACTTCGACGAAAAGGCAGGGCGAATTGTGCGACGTGCCGGCAAGGCTAGGCGTAAGCGCGAAGCTATGGACAATGCTATGCTCAGACGTGTATGGTAGTAACTCGATAACATGCCATCGGCTCCGCAGTCTTCACAGATTGCGGGGTCTTGTTTTTGGGCGCAAACACAAGGGGGGACAGGCAGATGAAGGTCAAGATGGAGTTTGAGTGCGACGCAGATCCGCAGGACGTTGCAATGCTTATCCGAATAGCCTTGCGAGAACACAACTCAACGAGGGGCCATCCTGAGTGCTACGGGGCAAGGAGGTATGTCGATCAGCGTTACCGGGCACATAACATGGATTTCGAGACCGGACAGCGCGGGTTCTCCGAAGACTGGCTTATGCGCAAAGAGAAGGACGTGGAGAGACGCGCGTTCCTGGCGGAAGAGTTGGCCAACTCCGTAGAAGTGGTGGACTAGGGCATAAACGAACCGAAACAAAAAGGGGCGAGGATAATGCAACTGAAAGAAGGCGACAAAGTAATGGTCAAGAATACTACGATCGGCGGCTGTGTGGTCAAGGAAGGCGCTGCCAAACTCATATCGTACCTAGGTTATGACGATATGTGGATTGTTGAGTTTTTCAATGAACCAGACTACACATATCCTCGCTTTGTACAGTTCGAGAACAAGCTGTAGGACACCGTAAACGAACCAAGCCAAGAGGGGGACGAGATGAAACAGATAATAGACGGGAAACGGTACGACACGGAAAAGGCAGAGCGTGTTGCAACATGGAACAACGGGTGCTACGGGAATGATCTCCACTCGTGCTCAGAGTCTTTATACAGGACGAAAAACGGTAACTATTTCGTCCATGGCTATGGCGGCGCGATGTCTTCCTGGTCCCAATCCTGCGATGGCGGGAATGGCCAATGCAACGGCGAAGGTATCGAGGCGCTGAGTCCACAAGGGGCACTGGAATGGCTCGAAGACAAGGGCGAAGACGTGCCGGAGGGGTGTCCCGAAGTGTCGGCGCTGGTAGTCGATGCATAGGATGCCGTAAATGACATGAGCATCATTCACCACTGGGACAAGGTGTGTGCCGTATTGGCCGCTAAACGGTGCTATGAGTCAGGCGCATCCGTGAAGCAGATAGCCAAGGATTCCGGACGTAGTGTATCTACTATCCGGCGATGGTTGCATCTATCAGGAGCAAGAAGATGACTACACTCGAATTGATGGATTATTACGGAGGATATTGGAGGGGCGAGCATCCGGATCATCCAATCAGTGATTGGCGATACGAAGTGAGCAACGGCGACACAAGGGCCGGCTATTGGAACTGGTTGGAATCTCTCTTGGGAATGGAAGATACGGAGGCGGAATGACTACACTCCAAGCAATCGATGGGCGAATTAAAAGAGAGGCAGGGCTGCTGCTGTCTGGATGCTCTCCGGCTTATGTTCTCAAGTGTAGGATGCATCGGAGGGTGCGAGGGTGGGCGAAAACTAAACGGGGTGAGAAATGAGGGGATATTCCTGCGTAGGGCTCTACTGTCCCAAAAACAGCATCAATGTTGGTTCTGTACTCCGGGCGGCAGGAGTATATAGGTCGGCGTTTGTTGCCTGTTCAGGAGATAGAATACCATTCAAATATCATCGAGCCCCGACAGATACGATGAAGCACTATCGGCACCTCCCTCTGATCAGGGCGTCAAGCCTGAAGGATGTTATCCCTTTTGACTGCGTGCCGGTAGCCATAGACCTAATTGAGGGGGCGAGATCGCTGCCTGATTACACGCATCCAGAACGAGCGTTCTACGTGTTTGGCCCAGAAGACGGTACGCTCGGCAGGGCTGTAACAGATTGGTGCCGAGACGTTGTGTCTATACCAACGGCGGGGTGCATGAACTTAGCAGCATGCGTGAACGTTGTGCTGTACGATAGGCTTTGCAAAAGAAGGGAGAAGACATGAGAGTATGCGATACCTGCACCTACATCGACAAGAATAGGTGCATGGCCGAACAGATGAGACATACGAATGGCCGCGGCAGGACCATAGGGCGAGCCATGAATGGACTCGCTCTCCTGGCCCACGTTGTAGGGTTCAGGCCGGAGACAGACAAGGACGTGGAGAAGGCTCAGAACTATCTGGGGGTGGAATGAAAGAAGAACTGCTTTTGGTGAAGATAGACGACGACAAGTTGTGGGTCTCGAGTTCAGCCGGGGAAGGCGGAGAGTTCTATCTGCCCGACTGCCGAGAGGAACAGGTGCGGGAATTCCTGCATCGTCATGTAGACGAACTGGCGCGCGTATTGGCCAAGGAAAGACCATGGAGGCTAATGAATGAAACTAGAAGAATCGCCGACTGCAAGGAAGTCGAGGGGACACGAACTACATGAAGCCCCGTTTGCCGTGGACGACAGTATCCCCGACAGAATGGCTGGACCACAGGACCGCACTCAACAAGGCCCACTGTGGTATATCCGATGTGGCGCCTGAACCCGAAAAAGAGCCGAGGACAAAGGAGTTTCCGAGACTCAAGAAGGACTGGAACTACGAGAAGAGGGAGGTTGGTGAGATATGATCAGAACACCGGAAATGCAGAAAGTTGTGGACGGAATGAGTCAGACCATGTTTGGGCGCAAACAGTCCGAATGTGTCGACGTCTGTGTGGCATGCGGAAAGGCCGTCGGAGAGTTTCGGAACGAGATTAGCCGAATAGAGTACGGCATCAGCCGAATGTGTCAGAAGTGTCAGGACTCTGTGTTCGGAGAGGATTGAGATATGAAACGATACATAGCCGATCTCGAGGCAGACATCAGGCTCGCCAATCTCATGTGGTGGGCCGTAAACGGAGGGCGGTACTGTGAAGGTCAAAGAGTTCAGAAACATACCAGTCACCGACGAACAGCGGGTCAAGGGGTTGACCCATGTGATAGCCGGGAAGGCCGTAGACTGCGCCCTGAGGGGCATCAAGCTGTCTCGTGCTGCACTGGATAGCCAGTTGTGGCAGACAGTGAAGAAGGCCGGAATGCCCGGGCTGTTTGCGAAGGTCAGAAAGACTGACCTGTATCAGGGGGTAGTGAGGATATTGCTGTAGGTCGAAAACGAAACGGGGGGTGTGAATGATGCAGAACTGGGATGGTCAGAAGTATACCATGCGGCAGACGGAAAAGTTCTTTCGCGATAAATGCCCCTCGATAATAGGGGCAAGGAATGCTCCCGAGCGCGAAAAACGTATGACGTGGTTGAGCGAGGGTATTCTGTGCAACATGTTGCATGGATTGTCGGCGCTCCCAGCCAGCATGAAGGAGATCGATATGTACACAGATTTCCTCGCGTGGATGATTCAACAAGATCGATGTCAGCGAGGTTAGTTATGACCTACCGTCAGATACGTCTACGCGCAGGACGGGGATGTTCCTGCTGTGGGAAGCCGATGGGCGCCGGAGACATTGTGCTCCGACAAGAGGCGAAGAAGCGTAGGGCGTATTTCTGTAGCGTGTGCAGGCCGGCAGCAAGTCAAGTACAGGGAATGAAAGTATGACTAAAACTAAGTGGAAAGACACCATGATCAGGCTTGGGCTGAAACACTGGAAGGGGAGCCAAGGTAACGGGTGGATGTCATATCTGCCGACGGGTATAAAGATCGAAGCAATTCCGTTTGTCCTATTGGATCGCAAGGACGAAGACGATGTGCGCAAGCGGCTCGCCACCGAAGGTCTGTATCTTGCATGGTCTACCATGTTTCTTATGGAGGGGCATCATCATCCAAAAAGAACCACGGTCAAGGCATTGACGCAACCCGGCGAGGGTTGGTGGAAGACACACGATATGTACGGAAAGGTCAAAGCATGAGCTTCATTCTATTCTGCGGAGGATTCATAGCAGTGACGGCCCTGCTTGGGTGGGCTACATCGCGTTTACGAAAACAGAACGTCAAGACAGGAACACACATACCAACGATGTGGTTTCCGCAACTGAGGGGGTGATATAATTATGATGATTACATGTATCAACCGGAACGGGAACACGTTTGCTAAATTGATAGACCTCATTAAGCTGTTGCGAGGACACAAGGCGCAAGTCGAGACCAATATAGAGCGGAATTACATAGAGCACCTGATTGAGGATTGCTTCAAATTGATGGAGAAAGATAAATGACCGAAGAGAAGAAATCCATACTCGAGAAACTCGCCGATGAGTGGAACAAGTGGAAGGACAAGACGGGGCGTGAAGCACAGAAGCGCCGCTGGCAACTCAGGAGGAACAAGCGGAGAGTCCTGGGCCTGAACATCAGGAAGAGGAGAGCCACGAAGAAGGGCGAGAGCAAGGGCGCCTTCGGTACGAGTCCGGGTCACGGGGATCCGAGTCCTGCACTCAAGCCGGCGGAGATGGTGGCGAGATACAGGAAGGTGGCGGAATGAGTCCACACATACGAGAACAAACGCTCTACTACTTCAACGAGCTTAACGATGATGCCAAGGAGAAGGCTCGTCAGTGGTGGCGGGAGCACGGACTGGATTATGAATGGTGGGACTGCAGCTACGAGGACTTTGTGGCGTGTGCGAAAACGCTCGGCATCGAGATATCTAGCAAGCCGACCACGAGGATGGACGGCAAGCCGGGCCTCGGGAGCACGAACATCTACTTCTCCGGGTTCTGCTCGCAGGGTGATGGAGCCTGTTTCGAGGGGTGGTACAGCTATCAGAAGGGCTGGCGGAAACTGCTCAAGGCCTACGCTCCGATTGATGCTGAATTGATGCGGATAGGCGAAGCCCTGCAGGATACACAGAAGCGGCTGCGATACGAGGGGACGGCAACCATCGCGCAGTCGGGGCGCTACAGTCATTCGGGATGCATGATCATCGAGGTCGGCACCGGAGAGGTGCACGAGTATCCGGATGGCCCAGAGGAGGACATCAAGCAGGCGTTGCGAGACTTCGCCGACTGGATGTACAAGAGGCTCGAAGGGGAGCACGACTACCTGAATGGTGATGAGTCCGTAGATGAGGGCATCGTGGCGAACGAGTATGAGTTCTTCAAGAATGGGGGAAGAGCATGAAACTAGACCTGCAGGAAGCGACGCTTACAGTCACCCGGGAGCCGGGCGACCCAGGCTATCGGCCGATGAGCGAGGGGGCATGGGGGGCGCCGGAGAGTCGACTGCTCTATCACATCAAGAAGCGGCTCAACGGTCAGGGCATGGACCTGATCAAGAAGAGGATGTGGAAGGACGGGCACATGGTGGATACGGAGCAGCAGTACCTGCGTACTCGCAGCAAGCGCTCACCACGTCCCCACGTCTACATCTGGAATGGGTCATGGTCTGTGTACGATGCGGCCCGTCGACTGATGGAGGACGGCGAGGTTGTGCTGAATGTGGAGCGAGATGTTTTTAACGTAGGAGGAGGTGAATGAGGGTTATATTGAGAGAGGCTGGAGAAGAGTACAGAATAGCAGGCGACAGACGGATCCGTACTCTGGAAGACGCCGCGGAAGCGGCGCGGGAAATTGTCACCTCAGATACAGAGGTGATGGTCGTGCTGTGCCTTAATACGAAAATGGGATTGATGTCTTCAGAGATTGTGACCAGTGGATTGCTTGACTCGTCGTTGGTGCATCCGAGAGAAGTGTTCCGGTCCGCTGTAAAGAATAACTCTGCAACGATTGTCTTGGTGCATAATCATCCGTCCGGAGATCCGACTCCGTCGGCAGAAGATATACGTATAACGAGACAATTGGTTGAGGCCGGAAAGATTATCGACATCAAGGTGCTGGACCATGTAGTCGTATCGCCGCCAAACAGTCGATGCAGTATGAGGGAAGATGGGCTGGTATCATTTCAATAGGGGAGGCGAATGATGATCGACCTTCTTGTCCTGCTAGAGATGGCTAAGAGATTCGGAGAGCAGGCCAAGCCCAATTGTTGGGAGTGTCGTGAGCAATGGGCGAAGTGGAGGCAGGGGCGTGGCCGCGGACTCAAGAAGAGACTGGAGAAAGAAGTAAAGAGGATGGAGGAAGAATGATTCTCGACGATCTGATAGAGGAACTTGAGCACATGAGGGATGCCATAGGGCATAGTGGTGCCAGTGTCGGAGCGTCCAACTCGACGTCGGGCATGATGGAGATCGAGTCAGTAGAGGCAAAAATGTCGGACCAACCAAGATGGGTGTTGATACGGTGTTCTGAAGGAGAGCGGGATGAGTGATGCAGCACAGAGAGCGGCAATCAGGATCATAACGCAGCCAGAGATCATGGACTCTTCGGCGCCAGAGGTCGGAGTAGCAGCTATCATCGACGAGGAGTTTGCGGCACAACAACATCACATCAAGGTGCTGCGGATCTTTTGCGAGAGCGTACACAACGACTGTGAGGAGTGGTTATCGGGAGGGCTGGCCAACCTTGACCAGGAAGACCTGCTCGGGGGGTTCAGAGACGAGGCAGAGGATGTGTTAAAGCAGACGGAGGAGAAGAGCAATGTGTAAACCAGCAAGTATGATAGTGACGCACGGAAACAAGGCGTGGTTTTCAGGGAAGACCGACTCGCATCATGAGATCATAGAGGAGCATAAGCTACGAGAAACAGACGCAAGGGGCGATGTTGCCCTTGTCCCGGTAGAGATCGTGCCGGAGAATGATGACTTGTCCAGGCCGCTTGATGAATGGAAGTTCGGGGTCGACAATGCTGGGTTTGATCACGAGCTTCCGGCATGGTGGGACGAGAAGAAGGCCGAGGCTGCGTGCAGGGCGAAACTAGAGGAGTGGGCTGAGGCGAAACTCAAAGGATGGATGGTGCAAGAGGCGTTCCATCCGTTTAATCCACTTACTCGTAAGACGAAAACGCTGTCGAAGCTGATGCTTATTGAGTTGCTGCGCGATTGGTCCAGCATCTGGGATAGCGTCGGGAGCAGCGTCTGGGACAGCGTCTGGGGCAGCGTCTGGTCCAGCGTCAGGGACAGCGTCTGGGAAGGCGTCCGGGACAGTGTCGGGAACAGCATCTGGGATAGCGTCAGGAGCAGCGTCCAGGACAGCGTCTGGGACAGCGTCCGGGAAGGCGTCCGGGACAGTGTCGGGAACAGCGTCTACGGATATATCGGCTCGCTATTCCCGAACATCAAGACATGGAAATATATCGAAGACAATCCATCTCCATGGAAGTCGATCCGCAAATTGTGGCGCAACGGATACGTTCCATCCTTCAACGGGACGACGTGGAGACTGCATCGCGGGCCGAAGGCGAAGGTGGTGCTGGAGATTAAGCAGTCGGAACTAGTTAAGGAGAAGAAGTGAGCAAGGTCTACAAGTGCTGGATAGAGATCGAGCGGTACGACGATGAGACCGAGGAGCACGCAAACATAACGAACGAATGCACGTATGATGGGGACTTTGCGGAACCGGTACTGATCGGAGAGTTCAACACACTGGACAAGGCGGTCGAGTTTGCGGAGTCATACTGCACGGATGGAGGGAGGATAGTCATGACATTCAAACAGGCAGAAGCCGACGTGGGTGCTTTGGTCAAAGACGAGTACCACTACTTGATGTACGTGCGGCGACATTTGGACGGCAAGGTGACGGATGTGCTGTGCACGATCTATGTGCACCCGAGAAGGACGTTTGAAGCCAGGACATGGGCAGGGGCATTAAATGGATTGCGCCTTGACCTTGGGCTGGACTCGATTGATGATGGGGCGCCAAGGGAGGATGCATGAACAAGAAGAGGTACCTATTCAGGATAGAGCTTGCCGGTATCGGTGAGGACATCGAAGAGGCGTGGGGCTATGCACTGGAGAGCTTTGTGCAGGACCCTGGAACTCCTCCGGATGTTGGGCTGGATCACGACGACGAGGGGTTTGCGATGGACGCAGCCAGTATAGATGAAACATGGGAGGATGCATAGATGCTGATGTCTAACGGAACATCGATCAGTGTAGGCAACAGGAAGATGGGCAGTATACCAAGCGTGTCACTCATGCCGGGTGTGTCGTGCGTCGAAAACGCACCCTGCCTCAAGGACTGCTATGCAGCGAACAACTGCCCGGGTACACTCAAGTCATGGAAGAGGAACATGGAGGTCCTCACAGACGATCCTGTAGGCTATATGGACGACATCAAGGCGTTCCTCGCAAGAGAGCCGCCGTTCTTCAGGTGGCATGTTGGTGGTGATATCCCGAGTCATTGGTACCTGTACGAGATGACGGTGATTGCACAGATGTATGAGGCCGTGAAGTTTCTGTGCTTTACTAAACGTTGGCTGGACCTGTCGTTTGAGCAGAGAGAGATTCCTCGGAATCTGTCGATCGTTCTGTCGATGTGGCCGACACTCAAGAGGACGGGGAGGCAGAGATTACCGAGGGCGTGGATAATGGGAGATCCGAGAATCCCGAGTGACGCATTGGAATGTCCGGGCAACTGTGCGACATGCGCAATGTGCTGGAATCTGAACGAGATCGGGCGAGACGTTATGTTTCCGAAGCACTGAGGAGCAGTGATGTACGCAAGAACAAACTACAAGACGAAGAAGGCGCTGAAGGAAGACGTGAAGGCCGGCAAGTCGGTAGAGGTGTATCAACCCGGGGGATTCTTTCCTGGACAGACCGATGGAGTGGTGTGTATAGAAGGGCCTCATTATCCTGAAGCTCATCGGTGGTACGCAAAAGCAGTGATCAAGGACAGTGTGATCGTCAGTGTGAAATAAGGAGGAAGACATGGGGCGCACAACAGAAAGCCATGAAGATGGTCGCCTGCTTCGAGACATGATGGCCTATGCCGTAGACCTTGAGTTGATAGTGCAGAGATTTCTGGACTATCACAATGGGTATGACGCCGAGACGGGCATAGCTGTGTCGGACATCATTGCGGACGCAAACAAGGTTCTGAAAGGAAGATAACATGCGGGTGCTACGTTTTGACATCTTAAATAACAAGGCGATCAGTTCGTGGGTACATGATGCGAACGGGGAACATGTTCAGATCTCGGGCGGGTGCGGCGAAGGAAAGACGACGGCAGCATCAGCCCTGTGGAGCATCATGAGCAAATCCCCCGACTGCCTCACCCATGGTGAGCGCAAGGGGCACATCGTGGTGCACCTCGGGGAGGATAAGCCTGTACTGATAGCACGACGTGACTTCACGAAGAAGACGAACACGGTCACGATAGAGAAGGAGGGGGGCGGTAGTGTTTCCGTCAAGGACTTCCGAGACATGATCTCGACGTTGTCCGAAAACCCTCACAAGATCTCCGAGATGAAGCCGACGGAGCGGGTGCAGACCCTGCTACAGGCGGCGGACATCGGAGACGTAGACCTCGGGAAGTTGGATGAGCAGATCGAGGCGGCCGAGCAGGTGAGGCTGGAGTCAAAGCGTAGGGCAGATGACTTCATCCCCGGAAACAGGCCGGAGAAAGTGGCGGCGGTAGA
>Ga0207997_1000213_pt1 | contig 28544 bp, 48 predicted proteins | sample AntAceMetag02UKN_FD_184777 | JGI IMG/M metagenome (GOLD analysis project Ga0207997, IMG submission 184777) | Saline lake microbial communities from Ace Lake, Antarctica - Antarctic Ace Lake Metagenome 02UKN (SPAdes) (version 2) | ecosystem: Environmental > Aquatic > Non-marine Saline and... | reverse complement strand
GAAGCGCTCCTGGCTAATATGGATAAAACCATTACGCCTTCTTTCAGCATATTGAATAAGCAAGCGATAGAGGTATATTCTGAGTATGCTTTGCAGCTCAGTGACGCTGATACCGTTCAAGCTCTGAAACAGATACAAAGCAGGCTTCAGCTGGGATTGATCCAGGGTGACACCGTGGGAAAACTAACGACAGACATACGACAAATGATCGGAGCTGAACGGGGTAAACCAGCTAAGGGGCTTACTGCAAAGGCAAGAAGAATCGCTAGAACCGAGGGCGCCAGGTCTTTTGAAGCAGGTCATACCGCCTATGGTAAGAGCACTGATTGGATAATAGGAGAGAGACATAGGGTTAACCCGGTAGGTCCCTGGCCATGTTCGATTTGTGAGCCATTAGAGGGAAATGAATACTATTATGATAAAGGTGAAAGTGCGGGGAATCCTCAGCACCCCAATGGGCGTTGTTATACAACTTATATTTATAGGAGTGACCTTTTCACTCCAGCTGAAATAACTCAGATGAGAGAAGAAGCTGGAGTAACTCTGCCTATTAAAGGGCCTGTAATTCTCAAGCCATCTGCTAAGATAAAGACTGGAATTGATATTTTTGCACATAAGTATGGTGGATATAAGACAGAGAGAGCGACTCATTTTGATAGTTTGGGAAACCAATTCTTATTCAAAAAGCAAGTAGGTAAAACTCCTCAGTTGGCTTATAATAAGGATGAGATAGTGTTATTAAGGGGCAAGGGAGCAATTGTTGTCCATAATCACCCTAATGGCTCGTCTTTTTCAATGGAAGATATTGGCTTTAGTAGCTATGCGAATGAAAAACAAACTTGGGTAGTGGGTAAAGAGTATAAGTATAGTTTACAACCGAAAGCTGGTAAGGGTTGGCCAACTGGCGAAAGAATACAGCGTGTTTATGGTAAGTACGAGGAAGTAGTTGCAGAGGAGTGGAAAAATGATGTTTATCAGCTTATTTCAACTCCTTCTGGGTTGAAGCCGAGATTGACTGAACGGGCAGCTTCAATAAAATATAGCCATATAATTATGAAGAATACAGCTAAAGAATTAGGCTTAGAATATACTAGAATTCCAGTAGGAGGTTAGAATGCCAAAAACTAAAGATGGTGGATATATTATAGACGAACCGGAAGCAGGAATTGGTTATAAGCCATATAAGAAAGCAACGGAAAAGAAAAAGAAGAAGACTGAGAAGAAATAGAGGAGTTGAGAGGTTTGAAAATAAGTAAGCCGAAATTGATTGTTTGTGAGAGTTGTGGTAAAGAAAGACCACATCAGGCATTTGGGCTTTGCAATCTTTGTTATGCTAAGCGGTACTATCGAAAGCATAGAGTGCTGAAGGAGCGTAAAGAGAGGTTTTGTGCTTGTTGTGGAAAGGTATTTATGCCAAGGAAATTTAGTTCGAATCAGAAATTTTGTAGCCATAGTTGTAGTGAAAGAGGCGATTTGACTAAGATCTGTCGGTGGTGCCATAAGGAGTATAAGGTTACGAAAAGACGCTTTGAGATTTCCAAGTGTTGTTCCCGGTCTTGTTTGGCAAAATACGAGCAAAGTAAGAAAACTAAAGAAGAGAGATCTGAAATAGCTTCTAAAAGGGCTTATAACCGCTGGGCCAAATATACACCTGAAGAACGTAGCCAAATGAATACCGGGGAGAATAATCCTCGTTATGGTTGTGTGGTTACAGAGGAGACGAGGCGAAAAATATCAGAGGGGAATATGGGCAATATCCCTTGGGATAAGGGCTTGACTAAATATACCGACCCCAGGTTGAAAGCTGCTGGTAAAAAGGTAGCTGGTTCGGGTAATGGCATGTTCGGTAAAGTTCCTTCTTCGAGATGTAATCTTAACCACGGGGGATTCCGAGATGATCTGGGGCATAATGTGAGAAGCACCTGGGAGGCGAACGTAGCTAGGATCTTTAATTATCTTGGGATCGAATATGAGTATGAAGGGGAGACCTTCAGGTTAGGTGAGACTTGCTACACTCCAGATTTCAAACTTGGAGCAAAACAATTCTGTGAGGTTAAGGGATTTATGAGGCCAAAGAGTAAGATGAAGATTGAGAAGTTCATTGAGTTATTCCCAGAGTATTCATTGTTTCTGATTGATAAGGATGTCTATGAATTCCTGGAGATAGAATTTAGTCAGAAGGTTTCTATGTGGGAGTTTCCAAAGCGGATTGAGGAAAAGGAAGATAGAACTAAGGACCAGTTTCTGCTTGAGTTTGCGAATAATTAGAAGAGCTAACCCCAGACCCTAAAAAAAGAAATAAAAAAGACTTGAAAAACCCTTAAAAACAATAAAAAAGAAGTTCAAAACACAACCATAAAAAGGAAGAAAAAGCTAAAAGGAGTAAGCAAATGAAAGAAGGTATTCTGAAGATTCTGATGAAGCACAGAGGCACCCGGCTAGACCGGATCAAGGCAACAAATTATCTGGATTTAGACGTGGTTGGAGAGGTAGTAGCTGAGGAGATAATAGCTTATATGGAAGAGGAGTTGGTTCCTTCCAGCGAGGGAGGTGTGTTACACTGGACTGAACCAGGTGGAGCTGCACCCAGGGGAGGATAATATGGGAGCCATAATAGTTATAGGAGTTATAGCCGTTGTCTTTGCTCTGGAGTACCTTGTTCTCAGGAAACTAAGAGGAGATATGGTGAAGATGGAGAAGGCACTTGAGAAACTAAAGGAGGAGATGAATAATGGACGTCAGCGATAAGTATGTTAATATGTGCCGGAAGGCGCTGGAGGTGCAGGATTACTACAAAGGGCATACTGTTGAGTTGGGAGACTTTTATTGGCATCGCAACAATGGTATTGGGGTGATAGGGAATGAGGATCTATTTAACCGCCCTTTTATAGTATTCTGGCTTTCCAGGCTTGATCAGCTAATAGATATGCTTGAAGGCAACTTTAAGCTTCCCAGCACTAAGTTGATGTTCTTTTCTATGTGGGATGAAGGCTCAGGAGCTTGGAGTAAATGCGGTTGTGAGACGCTGGAACAGCTTTTCTTGGTCTGCATTATGTGGGTGCAGTACAAGAAGAAATGGGATAAAGTTGGGGAGAAATGGACGACTATAGACTTCGTAGAGAGAGGTGGGATTGTCTCAGTGTAAAATGATGCTGAAAACGCCTGAATGTCTTTTACAAAGAATGGCTCTAACAGTGAATAAAATGGACTCCGCTACGGGGGTAAACAGCATCAAAAAAGAGGAGAGAAAATGATTGAGAAATTGAAGGTTAATATTGGAAACTTCTTTGGTTATGCTGAGGGAGAACAAGCAATAGAGCGTATTACAGCCAAGTTGAATGAGGTTATAGAGGCTCTAAACAATATAGAGCATCCCAGAAAAGTAATAAAATACAAGGAAAATGAGCAGTAATTTACCCCTAAAAGAAGCAAAAAGCCTAAAAGCCCGATGCTTATCCAGCAAGGGTTCAAGATGTGTCTCTACGGGGGTAAGATAAGATATTTTTACAAGTAGAAAAGGGAGATTGAAATGTTTCAGAAAGCAGTGTTTTATATAGAATGTTTTGGAAGTGGTATTTTTGCTGGTAGGCTATTCAAAAGCTTTTGGAGCTATAACAGCCAAGAGGTGTATTTGTCAATGGTGGGGTTGTGTGTTTGTTTGTTAGCTGTTATTGCATTATTCCTGAGAGTGGGAGGGAAGAAAAATGCCTGATGTTTATCTTGTTGAAGATGAATATTCACCTTATTACTTTGATATGGGAGGATCTTCCGAGTCTGAAGATTGTTTCAGGATTTCTCTCAGCGATGAGCAGTATGCTAGGATAACGAAAACGTTGGCTGAAGCTGATAAAGTGCAGAAGGAATTAAGGGGGTTTTATGATAAAGTAATGGAAAATATGAGGCAAAGGAATATTGAGGAAAAATTGATAGGAACATATTGTGCTTTTGAGCAATAAGGGAGATTGAAATGTGGCCCTGGTGGGTTATTCCGTTGATACCAATATTGCTGAAGATTCTGGAAATAGTTAGAGAAGCTATGAATGATTTTATGTAAAAGGAGGAAAGGATGAGTTATGAGGGACTGGTAGAAAAGGCTATACGGGATGCGAAGACATTTGGCTCTCAGTATGGGGCTTGTTATGCTCTTCTGGCCATAGCCGACCGCCTGAACGAATTGGTTAAGCAGGGAGAGCGCCCAAAGAGCACTGAGGTTAATATATAGAAGGGAGGTGAGCTAAGGTGGACACAGTTTTTATGGTTATGGTGGCTATAGTGGGAATAGTTCTTATAGTAGGTTTTCTGGGCTTCTGCTGGAACATCGGCAAAGGAGTAAAGAATGTAGCTCAAGGGAAGAAGAAATAACGCCCCGCTGTGGCGTTCTGGCGAAAACGCTGGGGTAACAAGGCGACTAACACCACGTGAGACCTTGACTCATAGTGTGGTAATAACAGGTTCGAATCCTGTCAGCGGGGCAATTACCCTGGGAGAGGAGATAGATGATAGAAAGTGATAGAGTAGAGAAAATATATTTGAGCTGTCTGTTTCATGATGACGAGATCGACGATGACGGCAATCCAGAAATTGAACCAATTACGGTTCAGGGCATTATGTTTAAGACATTGTTTCATCCCAAAAGAGTGGAGGAAAACAAGGTAGAGATCGTTTTAATGTTGGAAGAATTGCCAACCAAATTTAGATCTGGTCACGGGGGAGGTTGGTCATTCCTCAATCTGTGTAATACTAAAAACAATGAACAATGGACTGGGTTGCACCAAAGAATGGACCAGCTCGTTCAATTAGGAATGGCTATAAATAAAGTAAAGATATTTCCAGAAAAACGGGAGCTTTGGCAAATGTTTCCTGGGGGAGCACCTTACATAACTATCTCGTGAAGAAAGGAGGAACCATGAAGATAACATTGTTGGCCCTGGTAATCGTTCTTCTCATGGGAGGGGCGGGGGTGTGTGAGGAGCACAAACTTGCATGGGATTCTGAGTATGTAGTATTGCCAGAAAATGAACACCAGATCGCTTTTCCGCAAGATAGTGCCCGCTATGAAATCTATGAGGCAAAGCCTCTCTGGTCTTTTATGGATTCGGTGATGCTTGAATTGAACGCAGACACGGTAATTTATATCCCGAAAGGTGTCGACATAAAGGTTATCATTAACTACAAGGGATACTGGCTCTTTCTGGATGAACTTATTCCTTGGGAACATCGGTACGGGGATGACCCCTATAAGGGAATAACCGAGGAAGAAATCGAGGAATCATTGCAACTTGATACAAGCCAAGAGGAGTGCGACTAAAATGCAACCGACAAAAGAACAAATAGCATTATCCCCAGAGTGCAATGAAGCTCTCAAGGCTCTGGGGTGGAAGGGATGGGAGCCGAAGGTGGGAGATTGGGGATTGACAGACTATGGGGAGGCTGTGCTTGTCTTTCCGAATTGGGATGAACGTAGCAAAGCAAACTGTCCAGTTCAAGCGTATACATCTGCTTATGGCCTCACTGACTGTATTGGCCCAGATTGGCATGAAGTAGGCCAACCTCTCCTCCAATGGGAGAATGATATTGAGCCTGCGTTGAAGGGGTTGGGGTATGAAGATTTAGAGATCACTAAGGGATGGTATCAATGCGAGGTACATATTAAGTCAGGTGGAAATGTTATTATCGCACGGTCAGGCAAAACCCGTCAGCTTGCCATGATGCGTGCAGTTATTGCGCTCGCAAAGGAGGTGGGGAAGTGATTAGGTTCATAGGAATTGCGATAGGGATAGCTAATATCTTGATTGGTTTATACGTGGCAGTTTGTGGAGCTTGGCTTGCAGGAATACTATGTTTTGCTATTAGCATTCCGTTTTTAGCATATACACTACCAAGACGGAAGGAGGCTAAGAAATGCAAGGAGGTGGGGAAGTGAGTATCCATAGTGGGAAAAGGCACATTCACAAAGCGCAGAAGCATAGGAGTCGGAACCGTGGAGATTGGTTTCGAGCAAAACATGGAGAAACATTTAAGGAACCTACTAGAGATGTGTCTTCCGTTGAGGAAGACTTTGCTGAACTAGAGAAGCGTGTTTTAGGGAAGGAGGCCAAGAAATGAAAAGAGGATTGAGGAGAATAGTTAAGTTGGCAGATAGTATACCAGAACTTCTAAATGACGGAGTTCATGCTACCCTGGCTAATGTTCCGCGTCTTGCTGAACTGAAGAAACAGCTCAAGGAACTGGAGAAGACGATTTCCAAAGTACGTCAAGATGCTTCAGATGCACTAGGAAAGGAAAAAAGGACAATCAATAAGTTATATGATTGTCCAACAAAACAACTAGAATTAAAGATTGCGGGGTGGGAATCTATAAAGCAAAATGCAATTTTTGCTGTTTGTAATCAAATCCTCGGCTCGGAGGCTCCAAAGTGAGCAATCCAACCGTAGAAAACATTTTGCGGGACTGGCTAAAGCAACACGGCTACGATGGGCTATACTATGATGAGTGTGGTTGTAGCCTGGACAATTTTATGCCGTGCGGCGAGGTTAATATTGGTTGCAAGGCGGGATACCAAAGGCCAGACCCAACCGGGGACTGTGATTATCTTATTTGTCCTGAGAAACCGGAGGCGAAGAAACAGATGCCAGCACCGGAGGGGGGATAAATGACCGCCGGCATCCTGGGCTACGTGGCCGCTGGCTCTGGGAGGTGTGGGGATGGCTGATAAAGATAAGATATTAGGTAAAGGCTACGGAATGAAAGTGTTTGTAATTTTCTTGATGATCCTTATGTTCGCTGGATTGCCAATAGCGTTTTTCAATTTCTTGGCAGGAGCGATAATAATATCCATTATTGGCAGTTGGCTTCTGGTTCTTGTTTGGTTAGCAAGGCGGCAGAATAGGAGAAGAAACTCAAGATGAAATACTACGATGACATTGAAGCTCTTATAAACGAGGAAACCGGCGAACTGGAATCCTATAAAGAAGAAAAGGAAGTTGAGAAGATAGAAGAACTCAACATCAAGTATAAATGGCTTCAGGATGTCTGGAGCTGGTAAAGTCAAATATGATCGCAGGAGGGATAAAAGAAATCATGAGAGAAGAAAAAGCATTTGATGAAGTAGGAATGAGGCGAGCACAGGAAGCATTGGCTAATATGCTCCGAGGTGGCCACCACAAGACATTGATTAACTTCCAGAAGACTCTATTTGTTTCTTATATTAACGCTGGCTTCACCAGGGAAGAGGCTTTCATCTTGCTCAGGGATTGGAACATGATGGGGAAAAATGCTCAAGCTCAATTATAGCTCTTCCAGAAGGCCTAGCTGGCTCAACATTCTCCCGGACCCCAAAGCTGACCTCCCCTGGCAGTTTGAAAATGGCATACCCTTCCCAGAAGGTTGTGCCGAAGCCATCTATGTAAAGAAGGAGCTCACCGATTCTCAGCGTTTTGTGATGTCTGAGGTCTGGAGAGTGTTGAAAGATGGAGGAAGCTTTGAATTTGAGTTTAGAGTTCCTCAACATAAAGAAGTCTGGGACTGGTCAGCAGACTCTATCCTGCGCTTCTGTGACGACAACCAGAGAAAGCTCTGGATGCTCTACCCAAAATTCGAGGTTAAAAGCCTGACCCAAGTAGAGAAGAAAGGAATGAGTATCCTTTCAGGGAAACTGATAGCTATGAAGAAGGGTTCCATTCTGGAGAAGATCAGAAAAGCTATGCTGGTTAATCCGGTAGTCGTCAGGAGCGATGAAGAAGGCATAGCTGGAGAGCTGGGGGTGCTGGATATAGCTTCAGGAGCTAAAGGAGCTGGAGTGCTGCAGCTCCACCTGACCGGCCTAAGCGAGAAAGAGCTGAAAAAGCTGATGTTCCAGGCTAAGAATCTCAAGAAAGAAAGCAAGAAGGGACTTGAGCAGGCAATCAAAATACTTCCAGACATAGACTATCACCTTGACTTTAGACTACAACCCAAGGAGACCGACTACTGGGAAGGTGGAGTGATAGCTCTGGGTGACCCGGTAACTATCCTCTTCAAGCAACCTGTCAATATCTTCAGGAAAGCCGCTTATATCTTCAGGGGTTCTTTGGGTTGGATGCAAGCGGGAAAGAAGCTGGAGCGAGTAAGCGGGGATGAGCTGATGTTACTGGTGGATACTTTCAGTTGGAAGGCACTGACTCAGATGAAAGAAGAGAAGCTGTTCAAAGTTAGGATGGATATAAACAAGAGCTTCTCAGGCGCCTGGAATCTAAAGAAAAAGAAGGAATGTTGGGAAGTAGTTGGTTATGTTTGATTTCTCAGATGGGCAAGTTGCCCATAGATTGTCAACGCTAACCCGTAGCTGATTACAGAAGATAAACTCTGGAAACCTACCTTAGAAAATAATTCCCTTTAGAACTATTCAACATAAGAAAAAATGAAAATAGTATTGAAATAAAGACCTCCTTGAGTGATGTTAAGGGGTAATATATTGAGTAACCCCTTTTATTAGAAGCTATTCCAGCTATTTCCTACCGATTAAACCTATCCAAAATCAATAAAACAAAAAAACTATTATTTTCTTTATATTGAGGGGTAATGAGAATTCTCCTTTTGGATTATTTTGATGAGGTGAGAATATGCCAGAAGAAACAGAACATTTTGTGCGTATCCCGGTTGCAAAGAGGAAAGCTGGGGATGTTATCAGGACTATGACGGTTTCCAAGCGAGAAGGTATAAAGGCTCTCTATTGCGTAAACCGTAAGCTTATTGTGACCTATCTCTTTGCTAAAGCTAAAGGATGGACGATGAGCAAGGCTAAGACCTGGTTGAAGGCACATAAGGCTTTAGCTTTCTCAGACCTTAATGAAACAGGGGCGACGATGTTCTGTAGTTTTAACGAAAGTAAGCTAATAAACACTTATACCACTAAGGAGTTTGTTGAAGCTGAGAAAAAAGAACCAAAGGAAGTTGAGGAAGAACGCCTTATTTTCCTTTTCAGCGGTGTATATGATTACACGGCTGAGGATATTTGCCGGAAGCTGCTTCAATTTGATAAAGAAAACCAGAAGGAACCGGTTAGAATTATTATCAGCTCTTTTGGTGGAAGCGTCTATGCCAGTTTCGCCATTACAGATATGATCGAGTATGTCCGTTGTCCTATTCAAACTATAGCTCTTGGAAAAATTATGTCGGCTGGCCTGATGATCTTTATGGCCGGTGATGAACGACAAATCTCTCAGAACGCCAGTATTTTATCCCATCGCTTTTCTGGTATGATCGGTGGAAGCCAGGCAGAGCTGAAGGCCAGGCAGAGGGAATTTGAGATTATCCACAATCGGATGATTGCTCATTATGTTAAGCATACTAACCTAGAAGATAAGAGAGAGATTGAATCGAAAGTCCTTAGAGAGACTGATATGTTTTTAACTCCGGAACAAGCATTGGAATATGGGATAGCTGATTCCTACTTTGACCAGGAATGGGTTAAGGATGAAGCCAAAGAAGATAAGGAGAAAGTTGAACCAGAAGCTCAACAATATGAATGTGAATGTATTAAATGCGATTATACCATAAAGACTGATAAACATTGCAATACGCTCAAGTGTAAGAAGTGTGGCGGCCAGATGAGAAGGAAGAGCCGCCCAGGCCCAGGCCAAGAAGCTAAGAAAGTAAAGAATGGGGTGAGCAATATGATTGAGGAAAATTTATCTCCACTGAAAGGGCCTATCGGTTATTACGGCTACGGTAGTTTTGGGGAGATACCTGCTTCATTTAGGAACGCATTGACAGCTCTCTCAGCGGTAATTAGAAAAATTGAGAGTAAATCTACAGCTAATCAATTAAAAGCCGTCTATGCCCTCTTAACGACCCAGAACGATTCAGCTAAGATAGCTTTTGAAAGAACCACCTCTGCTGTGGCCATCTTAAAGGTTCATAAGCAAAAAGACATAATTGAGTTGATCAAAGCTTCTTCGGTGAAGAAAATAGTCAGAATCCCCCGGCTATCTGAGGCCATTATAACTGAGAGTGCTGAAATAGCTACTGAGGAGTGGGCCGAAGCCAGCAATTTCCGCTTTAGAGGCACGGTCCTCCATGCTGATACTGAGTCGGGCAACGGACGCTTTTATCCAGCTGATGTAGTCAGACGAGCTGTGGAGAAGGCTCAACATACTATAGCCGTTGAAGGCGGATTACCACTAACGGTTATGCTTGGTCATCCTAAAGACGGAAATATTACTAATCCCCTGGATGCTACCTGTCCAGAAGTTGGAAGGGTTGTCTCAGTAGATTTGACTAAAGAAGGAAAAGTGAACTTTGAGGCGGAAGTGAATGATACCAGCTTCGGCAAAGACGCTCAGGAATTACTGAGGTCTAAGCCCGCTGGAAGCCAACCCCTTTCTCTTAGAGCTGGTGGTAAGATAAAGCTGGAGAACAGTAATGGAAAACAAAGAGAAAGAGTAATGGACATGAATTTCAAAGGATTTGATTTAGTCCGAGACGGTGGAATAGCTGGAGCCGTTGTAACCAGTATAACTAAATAATGGGAGGTGTTTGAATATGACTCGTGATGAAGCTATGGCAGACCCCATCGTGCGAGATTTGGTAGAGTCTGCAAAAGCTGAATTGTTAAGTCAAATTGGTGATTTGAATGAGGCTAAAGATACTCTGAAAAAAGAGAAAGAGATAGTTGATGACCAGGTGAAGGAACTGGAAACCAAGTTAGCTTCAGCGGAAGGAAAGGTAACCGCTTTTGAAGCTGAGAAGGCCGAGAAGAAGCTGGCCGCTTATACGGAAACCGAGATTTCCAAATTGGAGATCAGCGATAAAGCTAAGGAGCTCCTGAAGAAGAGAGTTACCGGCAAGACCGAAGAGGAAATCGGAAAGTCTTTGACCGCTGAAATAGCCTATCTGAAAGAAGCCGCTTCCGACCTGCTCAAAAAGGTTTCTCCGGTTAAAGGAGTTCCTCCGCAGGATGCCGAAGCAAAAGTAAAAGAGAAGACTGACGAGGAGATACTTTCAGAAGGTGAGAAACATTGGGATACCGCCAGAGACATTGTCCAGGCGGATGCAAGAAAATTGAAGACTATTGTAGTATAATGGAGGTGACTTTAATTGGCTAAACAAATAATGACATACAACTCTCAGCTCGAAAACTATTTAAGAGCTGGAGTTTTGACCGAGTTTGAAGCCGCTGAAACCATTTACGCTGGTGATTTCGTGTTTCTGGATGGAGGCGGATTGCTCCACCGAGCTACCGATCCTATGCTGTTGTTCGGCACGGGTGGAATAGCCGGAGTAGCTGAAGGAGCTGGTGTGGTTGGTGATAAGGTGCTGGTATGGCAGACGGGAGTATTCGAGTTTCCTACTGCTTCAGCACAAGCCATCACTCCAGGACGCTATTTGTTCGTTTCTGGAAATGCTACTACGGTTGATTTAGGCGGAGGTCACGCTCAGGAGATTTCCTGTGGAGTGGCTGAAAGTGGAACACCTGGAATCGCCGCAGCGGAAGCAGTGGAGGTATTCATTACTCCAGTGAGAAAACGGAGTCCTTATCTGTATGATAGTTCTACTCCGTATCTGTAATAAGTGCTATAAGCAATGGAGGTGACTTTAATTGGCTAAAGAAGAAGATGTTAATTTAATAGAAGTGAAAGAATTCAAGCAACCTAGCTTGAGAGCAGGCTCTTCAGCTTGGAATGAGGCTAAGATAAGAGTTTTAGGACGCCAGCTTCAAGAAGCTCGTGTGTCCTCAGAGGTGCCGGAACTGTTCAGAACCGCTTTCAACACCAAATTGCTGGATGGCTACACCGAACACATGGCTATCTGGAACCAAATCTTTGATTTGGTTACGCTGAATAAAGGGAAAGCTGTTGACTTCCCAGGACTGAAAGGAATCCATGTTTACAAGGCTGGAACTCAAACCTCTCCTAGTGGCGAAACCGGTCGAGAAGTCAGACATACCGGGCCAGCCTCTGGAGAAGCTAAGATGGAAGTTGATAAGTATGAGTGCATCTGCGGCTTTGATGAGGATATGCTGGATGACATAGAGGTTGACATGATGGGGTGGTGTCTCCGGATGGTTGGGAACCGCTTCAAACAAAAAGAGGATTACGTGGCTTTTGCCGCTATGACGGCGAGAGGCGCTAATATGACTGCCAACGCTGGAACCACTCTCAGCGCTGCAGCTCTGGAGTCTGGATTGGCTGCACTGTTGAATAGGACTGTAACTACTGGTGGAAGAGCAGAGTTAGATCCCATCACTCCAGATTATCTGGTGGTGGATCCGACTCATAGCTTCCAAGCTAAGGAACTGATCAATACCACTCTAACCGTAGCAGCTAATATAGCAGCTGCCAACGCTCCTGGAGGTTCTAATGTCTTTCAGAACCTCTTGAATGTGATCGTGACTCCGTACATCGATACCACTTACTACTACATCGGGCTGGCTGGGACTTTCGGAGGTTCGATTTTTCTGAGACGACTGGTATTGCAAATCAAGAGTTGGGAAGATCTGTTGAGAGATACAGAGAATTTCAGGGCTAAAGCCCGCTTTGCGGCTGACATAGTTGAGCCGGATAAGCTCTGCAGAACCGCTTATTAAGAATAAGTTGTGGATTGAATGGAGGGAGCTATCAGAGTATAGTTCCCTCCAATAATAAAAAAGAAGATTGAACAGGAGGATAGTTTAGAATGCCTTTAATAGATGGATTTACGGGAATACCCTTCAGAGTGCGCCAGATAACGAGGAAAGCTAATCCAGAAATATTAAAGCAATGGCAAGCTCTGGACGAGGAAAAAAAGAAGAAGAGAGTTGAGAAGGAACTTAGGGATGCTAAGAAGATGACCCGGGTTCCCAGGAATAAAACTAAAGCGACGCCTAAGAAAGTGTTAAATGAGAGTAGAGTAGGAACTAAGGCAAAAGCTAAGAGGTAGGTGATTCCCATTTCTTTGAGTAAGAACAGGAGCCCGAATTCTGATTGGCTTACAGGAGGCGTACTTGAATCGCCGGTAACGGTGGGAACTACGGCTGTTCCACTTCCTGCCACAGCACACGTTCACAGACGTCATATAGAAATTTTTAATAATAGTGGGAGCGGGATTTTTCTGGGTGGGGCTGGAGTTACAATTACTAGGGGGATTCCGTTGCCTAATGGAGGGAATCGTTCTTTCAGCTTAGACGTAGGAGTTTTGATTTACGCTATCGCTGCTTCGAACAATCTGGATATTCGCGTGCTGGAGGGATGGTAAATGCTTACAGAGCTTCTTGCTCACCGATATGGTGCTGATATAGGAGAACGTATTGAAAAGTTGTATTGGAAAGATGAGCTTATATTATCTAAAGTGGCGAAAGAAATTGGGATGGGCTTAGAGGTAGTAAGGCGCATTATGTATCAATGTGATATCCCAACAAGAGATATGAGATTTAAGAAAGGCCATGATATTTGGTGTAAAGATTTAACGGTTGAAACCGATGAAAGACTTAGAAAAGGTGTAGAGAAGATGACACTTACTAAAAGAAGCAGGCATTACACTTCTTGGTGTAAAGATTTGACAGTTGAAACCGATGAGAGAGTTAGAAAGTTGGTAGAGAAAATGACGCTTACTAAGAGAAGCAGGGAGTATACTTCTTGGATTAAAGGGTTAACGGCTGAAACTGATGAAAGGGTTAGGAAGGCTACAGAAAAGATGATACTTACTAAGAAGGGTAGGCATTATACTTGTTGGAATAAGGATTTAACGGTTGAGACTGATGAAAGACTTAGAAAAAGCATAGAGAAGATGAGGATTACTACGAAAGGGAGACATACATCACCAGCGACTGAATTTAAGAAGGGGGATGTTAATTGGAATGAAGGTAAAACTGCTGCTACTAATGCAATAGTTGCAAAGCGAGCACAAGGAAAGAAGGAATGGTGGGCTAAGGAAGAGAATAGAAAGTCTATGATGGGTGAGAATCATCCTAATTGGAAAGGTGGCCCAATTCAAGTTAAGTGTGATTACTGCGAAAAGTTGGTAGTCAAAAGAAGGTGCGAGATAGAGAAAAACAAGCATCATTTTTGTAGCACTGAATGCTCGGTTGCTTGGCATTCTGGTGAGCGCAATCCGAATTGGACGGGCGATATTCCCTCCAGGTATTACCCCTCTGAATTTAACGAGTCATTAAAAGAACTTATCAGAACCAGAGATGGCTATAAATGCCAAAAGTGTGGTTGTCCTGAAATAGAGGCGACTCGTAAATTGGATATCCACCATATTGATTATAATAAGAAGAATTGTATGCCAGAGAATCTGATTTCTCTTTGCAGAGGATGTAATACAGTTGTGAATGTCAACCGTGATCACTGGACTCGGCATTTTAAGCGGAAAGTAAAGAAGATGGCGAAGGAGCGGCCACTACAATTACATTTTCGTTCAAGCAAAATGAAAAAGGTGGAGGTAAGCTAATATGATCCTCAAGAAAATAATAATAGGATTGATGAGTGTTCTGATCCTAACCTTCTCAGGTGTAGCTTTTGCCAGCTATTCAGGCGGTTATTCGCAATACTCCCCGGATATTTACCAATGGTATCAGGATGTGGACGCTGGCGGGTATGATCTGGAAAATGTAGAAGATTTAGAGGTCATCGGTACTCTCACTGCCTCCAGTATTGCCACTCCATATCAAAGCATTGTCACTGTGGCCGTTGCCGGGGCAGATTATAACACCATCCAGGCTGCTCTCGATGCCAATACCGTCCCGGTTTTAATTCGGGTGGCTCCTGGAACGTACACTGACGACACCATCAATTTCACCGCTGATAACCAGACTGTGCGGGGTATGGGCTTAACTGCCAAGCAACTTGTCACTACTGCTGATGCTAATATTGTCGATTTTGGGGCGTATACTAACTGTCGAATTGAAAATATGAAACTCAAAATGACTGCGCCCACTACCAACGCTAAAGACATCATAACCGGCTCAGGTTCCCTACGGCTACGCTGGTGTCACCTGGAACTCACGAATAGCACCGTGACCGGCTCTGACCAGCCATCCTGCCTAAATACCACCGGAAACGTGGCGATGGTTCTTGGCACTATAAAATACACCAACTCGGTAAGCGATGCTACCGCCATTAAAGTACCTATCCAGGTTGGCACAGCCGCAGCGATTGAATTGAGGCGGGTAAATATTGATGTGGATGGTTCAGGCGCCGGATTAACATCAGCTCTTGGATGGGGGACTAGCACCGGAGTTTTGGATATCTACCGATGCAATATAGACGTTCTGGACGATGAGGCGACCTACACCGTAGGGACATTTTACATACTCGGCACTGGTTGTCATGAAGTGAGAGGTTGCGACATCCACGTGGCCAATTCAACTGCCACCGCCGCTGCTATTTTCCTGGCGGGAGGTAGCCCAAGCATTAGGTCAATGTTCAACCACTTTCACGTCACTTCTGCCGGCGGAACCGCTAATTCCTTCATCATCGGGGCAGGTGATACTGTCGTCTCCCAACTGGATGACATTGTAGCGGCTGACGGAGTATCCAACTCCGGGACTTATACCCATGTGAACAGCGAGAATGATGGGTATTTTGAGCTTACTGGACAAATCACTTCCACCCTGGCCGACGGCACTGCTCCCCTGGTTCTCACCTCCACCACGAAAGTCATCAACCTCAATGCTGACCTTCTGGACGGCTACGATTGGGACGATGGGCAGGATGTAGTATTTGGCTCTGTCCAGGCAGCCTATATTCCTACCGCTACCAAAACTGCCACATATGCTGTCACCACTGCTGACCTCGGCAAGTCAATCCGAATGAACTCCGGTGGAACGGTAACTTTTACTTTGCCAAGTGTGGGAGCTGCTGAAGATGGTGCGTTACTTAGATTTGTCAAGTGTGCGGTTGGTCGTCTTAATCTTGTTGCCGCTGACAGTGATAAAATTGCTGATAGCGGTGCAGGTGGGACGATATACAATGATGTCGCCGCCCAGACTTATGCTGACATCAGCCTGGAGTATGTCCACTTGATAGTCACCTGGATAATCCCGGGAGCGCACGGAACCTGGACAACGACAAATTAGTTGGGAGATAAAATGAAACTAAAAATTGCACTAATATGCGGCCTGATATTACTCCTGGGAACCCTGGCCTATGCCGCCGATGTAACCACCTGGGACTTTGGGTTGAAGCCTTGCAAGACGCAAGTAACCGGCCAAGATACTCAATATGATTCTCAGGCGGATGATGGCTCTTTGCAGAAGGGGAAAGCCCGGAGCCTAACAGCTCTCACCACTGGGCAATATTCCGGGACTACTGCTATTGCGGTGAGCGGCAAAACGATAAATATGGAGAACGATTGTGTTACGGACAATAATTCGGGCCTAATGTGGATGAAATACACCCCGGACTCCGACCTCGGCCCAGGCAACGATGGCAAGCTCTACTGGTATAAAGCGGCTGACACGAATAATATCTTTGCCTTCTGCGCCGCCGCTAACGCCGCTTCCCTGGCAGGGCACGATGACTGGAGAGTGCCGAATGTGTTTGAGTTGTTTAGTCTGGTAGTCTGTGACATCGGTATAGGAGCGCCTTTTATCGATACCACGTACTTCCAGTGTGTGTCGGCTGGTTATTGGTCTTCAACTACCAATTTTGCAGGAACTACTGAAGCCTGGGTCATCCCTTTTACTCCTGCTGCTGGTGTTTATCTTATATATGGCAGAGATAAGGATACAACTCTTTATTATGTCCGTTTAGTTAGGAATACCCCATAAAGGAGGAAACTATGAAATATATACTTTGCATATTACTGGTTCTCGGCCTCACCCTCCCCGCATTTGCGGCTGAGGTGAAGGACGTGGAGAACTTTGTCACGGAAAACTTCACCCTCAAGCAGGATGAAGCTCCCCTGGCCGCAGCTATCCGCTTGCTGGGCAAACTCAAGGAAATCAGGCCAGAGAGGGAAACTCAGGAGACCTCCACGGTGGAAAAGGGGAAGAATGGCCGAGAGAGGCAGGTATATGAGACGAGGTTTGTGGATACGGGGGAAATGGTTAGCAAGAGGATAGAAGCTACTGAATACGACAAGAATGGCGTTATTAAGGAAGTATTACAGGAATGGTTTGATAAGGATAGTAAACTGGTGAAGCATAGAATTATTAAATATATTCATGGGCAGCCGAAGGTTAGTGAGATAAACATAGAGCCAATACCGATTGAGAGATAAGGAGGATAAGTTGAATAGAAAGGAAGAAAGCGGGTTACTAAAGCAGATTTACTGGGGAATACTTATCCCAGCATTATTGGGATTTATCCTCTGTGCAATCCCTGTGAACGCAGAGGAAAACTTGAGGGGACTGAGGGAGATTACGCCTCCCACGGATGTAATGGAGTCACTGGAGTTTGAAATCGGAGTTTATCCTACCATAGTGGATAACGGGATGCGGTTCCCCATCTTAAGGGAGAAGGGGCACGGATTCTCATTTATTTCAGTGGGGATATGGTTCCAGAATTTCCCTGGAGGGAAAGGCGGCCCCTGGGCTCTGTGCCTGGCGGCAGCGGATAGCTACAAGGATGTGATGATAAAGCGGAGAGCGGAGAACTTCCCAGTGAAAGGATTTGATTTAGTGGGTGGGATAGGCTGGCAATATTTTATTGATGATCCTCGTCCAGTGATTATGCTTGGGCTCAGGATGGGCTCAGTAACTTTGGGATATAGACCTGATAAGGAAGGAAGAATAACGGTAGGGGTTGAGGTAAGGTAATGAAAATATTAGGATGGCTTATCGGAGTAGGAATTATTGCATTAATAGCTTTTGTTGCTCCTGTTTATGCGGTCAGCGATAGCGGCTTCACCCTGAATATCATTCACAACGATAAACCTCTGAGGGAGATAGACGGACGGGTCACTATGCCATTTGGTGAAGAGTATGAAATCTTATTGCAAAACGAGAACAACAAAAGATGTGTAGCTAAGGTATTCGTGGATGGCACTCTGGTTAGTGCTTTGGGGGATTTTGTCATTAAGAAGGAATTGAAACTGGAAAGATTTGTAACCGAATCTCTGAAGGAAGGACTTGGATTCAAATTTGTCCCCCTGGACGATAAAAACGTGCAAGATCCTACAAACCCTCAAAACGGTTTAATAAGGATAGAATTCCGGTTGGAAAAAAGAAAAGAGAGTGAATGGTATATAATCCCAAAGGAAGAGTTCAAGGAGTACAAACTGCCCTATTGGTGGAAGATAGAGAACGTAATCGTATACCCCAATCAGAATATCTTAACTCACAGTGATTGCGCTACTATCAGGCTGAAAACTATCCCTTGTAGTATGACTCTACCTGGAGCAACCGTTGAGGGTAAAATCATCGAACAGAAATTCCACAAGGTAAATTTGGAGATTGAGGAAGCATTTATAGTTTTGGAGTTAAGAATAGTAGGAGTAGAAAAATAAAAGGAGAAAAGAAATGAAAAGAATTTTGATTGCGGTACTTTTGGGAATGCTGATTCTTTCAGCGGGAGCTATGGCGGAAGAGAAATGCCTTTTGTCTTTTGAACCTTCTATCAGCTTTGTAGGCGGAGATCTGGGAGAGCCAACCTTTGACATCAGAATAATGGATTTCGTAGGAGCCGGCGTTTCAGTGGTGGATAAGAAGGTTGAGCCAGAAGTTAATCTCAAGATAGGATTGCTGCTCTTAGGTGCTGAGTGGAAATCAGAAGAAAAACATATCGGCATTATGATCGGGGCTCAGTTAGAACCGCTGAGACTCCAGATACGCTATTACACTTATGATAAACAAGTGAAAGTCGGGTTGGCTATACCACTGGTCACTAAGTGAAATGACAAATTTACAAAAGCTGAGATTGCTTATAGGGGATCCGGATAAAGCCTGCGTGGCTGATCAATTTGGCGCAGGGGACGGCACAAAGAAGTATTTCAAGCTGAAGCTCTTCCCCATCAGAACCGATACAGAGGTTATAACTCTGGATAACGCCGCTCAGACCAGAACCACTCACTACGCTCTGGATTTGGACACTGGTTTGGTGACGATGGTGACGGCTCCTTCAGATAAGCTGATTCTTCTGGCTCAGAAATACGAATACAATGCTTTTTCAGATGATGAACTGAATAGTATCCTCAGCGACTACGGGAACAACATAAACCTCTCAGCCGCTCACTGCTGCAGAGCTTTAGCCACTAATGCGGCTAAGTTTTTCAATTATTATTCGGGCGATGAACGAGTTGACAGAACCAAAGAATCTGAGAACTTCCGAAGAATGGCAAAGGATTTTGAAGAGAAGGCCACTGAGGAGCAAAGCGGAGATGCTGATATAGGTGTTTTACGTGCGGAAGTTTATGATGAAAATGGAACTGTAGGAATCCTTCAGGACTAAGGCGATAAAATGCAATCAGATATGCTAACCAGACAAGAAGTTGACTGGGTTCAAGACAACGAGCTTCAAGTATTAGCTGGACGCCGTTGTCAACCTGGAGAATTCTACTTCGTGAAAAGGACTCTATCTTCTATCAACGCTATAACTCTGGAGAAAGTCTACGCCTATGCCAACGAATACGTCGAACCTGTTATCCGGTTAATGAAAGGCGACGAACACCTGGTTATACCAGCGGGAATCCTCAAACAAGGTGATATTATGGCTACTCTGGACTGGAGAAAATCAGAACTCAGCACTGATGAGCCTACAACGGTCAGCGGCACTCAGTATCAGAAAGCCGTTTACAAGGATGAGGAGTATCAAATAGCTTACCTCCACAAAGACGGATTAGGCTCAGACGTGGTCTCTCGATGGTTGATCCTTCTCAGAAAGGAGAGCGACTAATGGCTGGAAACCTCTTTGGATGGAATAATGCTGCAATGGTTGCCAGAGCTGCTCCGGTTGTGATTAGAGCTCTGGATAGAGTTGTGGAAAGATATGCTGTGGAAGCCGGGGAAAACGCAAAGCCGCTAACGCCCGTACAAACAGGAACTCTCCAGAAGAGTCTCTCAGCTCAGGAGAAGTGGACACCTGGGCTCAGCCATGAAGGTAGACCAGTAAAAGTGATAACTGGAAAGAGGCTATCGGGAATGAAGAAAATGGAAAGGATGGTTGGATCATCCCTTCCTTATGCAGCTGCCCAGGAGTTTGAGCACCGGACAAAAAAACTATTTATCCATCGAGGTGTGAAAAGCGTTGGAGCACCAATGAAGGTAGCCGCTATAACTATAGTGAAACAAATACTTGGAGACCAATGGAACAAGGGAGGTGCTGGAATTGGATGAAAATGGCTGGGAGGAGTGGAGGAAATATGTTTTGAATGAGCTAAAACGTATGAGTGCCTGTTACGAAACACTTAATGAAAAGATGACTAAAGTAATGGTTGATGTTGGTATGCTCAAAGTAAAAGCTGGAGTTTGGGGTGGGCTGGCAGGACTTATCTCGGCGCTTGTGGTTGTTGCTTATCTTTTCCTGAATAATAAGAAATGATTTTGATAAGAAGAGGCTGTGCCTGAATAACAGTTTCGGGTATGCAATAATCCCTCCAGCCTCAAGAAAAAGGAGGAGAAGTTGAATGGATTAAGGCTTTTAGTCACCGGAGGAGCAGGTTTTATCGGCTCTAATTTTATTCATTATATGCTCAAGAAATATCCCACCTATCAGATAATTAATGTTGACAAGCTCACCTATGCTGGAAACCTCAATAATCTCAAAGATATAGAAGACGATCCCAGGTATATGTTTATTCAAAAGGACATCAATTTTATTTATGAGTTGTTTTTGCCTTGGTATCCCGACTGGGTTATTAACTTTGCTGCCCATTCTCATGTTGATAGAAGTATTAATGAATCAAGCGTTTTTGTCCGTTCTAATTATGTAGGAGTTCAAGAAATTTTGGATTGGGTCTTGGCTCGGAAATCGGAAGGGAAATTGGTCAAGATTTTGCAAATTGGAACCGATGAGGTGTATGGTGATGTCACTCGTGGCTCCTCCAGGGAATTCGATTTGCTCATTCCTTCTTCACCTTATTCAGCCACTAAAGCCGCCGCAGACCTGCTCACCCAGGCTTACGGCAGGACGCACGGCATACCATATGTCATCAGTCGCTCCAGCAATAATTATGGCCCCTACCAATACCCGGAAAAGCTCATACCCCTGGCTATTACTAATATCCTTCAAGGCAAAAAGGTTCCTATTTATGGAGATGGGAAACAAGAGAGGGATTGGATTTTCGTCGAAGACAATTGCAGGGCATTAGACTTGCTGATACACAAAGGAATGCTCGGCCAGATATACAACATAGGAACGGAAAAGCTGGTCAACAATTTAACTATCATCCAGGAAATAATAAGAATAATGGGCCAGGGTGAAATTGAATACGTGAAGGATCGCCCAGGTCATGACAGAAGATATTGCATAAATTGTGAGAAGCTGGCCAGTTTGGAAAACAGAAAAATGTTGCTCTTAAAAGAAGGACTGAAGAAGACTGTCCGGTGGTACATAGAAAACGAAAAATGGTGGAGGCGATTGATATGAAAGGCATTGTGTTGGCTGGAGGACATGGAACCAGATTAGGCGAATTAACTAAGGTAACAAATAAACATCTTTTAGCTGTAGGAATGCTCCCGATGATGTATTACCCTATCCAGACGCTCATCAACGCCGGCATAACTGATATAATGATCGTAACCGGCAAAGAGCATATGGGTGATATGATGGAGGTGCTGGGAAGCGGCGAAAGATTCAAAGCTAATTTCACTTACAAAGTTCAGGATTTCGCTTCAGGCATTGCCTCGGCTCTCCTTTTAGCTGAAGGCTTCACCAATGGAGAAAATCTGGCCGTCATTTTAGGGGATAATCTTTTTGAGGATAACTTTAAAAGAGATGTGGAAGAGTTTGACCAGTTGACTCAAGGGGCTAAGGTGTTCTTGAAAGAAGTAGCTGACCCGAAAAGATTTGGAGTAGCTGAGGTGCTGGACAAATACATTGTTAGCATTGAGGAGAAGCCCCAGAAGCCTAAGAGCCACTTAGCTGTTACCGGCCTGTACTTCTACGATCCGATGGTGTTTGACGTGATTAAAAGGCAGATACCTTCTGACAGGGGTGAGCTGGAAATAACTGATACTAATGAGTCTTACATCAGTCAGGGTGATTTATATTATAGGATACTGGAATGCTTCTGGAGTGATATGGGGACTTATGAATCTCTGCTTAGGAGCTCTATATTCTGTTTGGAAATGGGGGTGAGGAATCATGGCCACAGTAGCTAATTTAGGGCAGGCCTTCTATGATAGCTTGGTTTATTTTCTCAGGAACGCTACGGCTCTGGACAGCGATTTCGCTGACAGATTCTATATAGTGCATCCGACGTTGAATCTGAGCCTTTTGACTCTGCCTTTTGTACTTCTGAATCCATACCGAGACGATGACGAAGTGGATGTGCAACCGGATTATACCGGCTATGAGAGTAGATGGATGACCTATCACTTCACCATTCAGGTGTATTGTACCACCTATGCAAAAGAGCGAGAGCTTCCAGAACTGGTAAAGCGTACTATTCTCTCGGCTGAAGTGGGGGATGAGATGGGGTTCCAGGTTTATTCTGGTATTGATAGCGATGGAGCACCTGACGCTGGAACAGAGCTAGTAGTGGCTGACCCGGAATTGGCTGAGATTTACCACGTGGGAAGTGATGACGAGGAAGATAAAATCAGAAAGTTCTTCAGTGTGATAGAAGGATCTTGGCAAATACTCAGAGATAGAACTAAGAAGTTTGTTTCTACGGATAGTTAAATGCCAGCATTTGTAGCGGGAAGTGAAGAAAATGCTAAGAGGCCGAAGAATCTGAAAAGGTGGTTGGATAAAAACTACTTCGACGGATTAGCTGAGCCGCTTGGATACACCTTCCCTGAAAAATTTGATAACAGAAAGGGGTATGGGCTAATGATGTGGAAAGACAGATATTTGGATACTGCCAGAGGTTTAGCTAAAAGGTTCGCCCCAGTCTATACATTCTTGGAGTTGGGATGTGCTAAAGGCTTTCTGCCTCAGGCTTTCAGGATGCAGGGTATAGATGCTGTGGGCGTTGACATCTCTATGTATGCCATTGCCAACTGTCATCCGGAGATGCTTCACTACCTCTTTAGAGCTAACGCTACAGACTTGAAGCGTTTCTTCGGTGATGACACTTTTGACCTGGTTTATTCCTGGGATTTTATGGAGCACCTGACGCCGGAAGAGATAATCAAGTGTTTAAAAGAAAGTAAGAGAATTGGCAAGCATTGGATAAATCATAACATCACTGTCTTTGACAAGGATTATGGCTCCGTAGCTAAACGCTTCTATATGGAGCCTCAAGACCCCACTCACGTAAGCTGCTATACGAAAGAATGGTGGAGAGCTATATTCAACAAGGTATTCAGTGACGACGAGATAAAGAGCTTTGAGTTTATAGGCGCTCCCTTCCAGGGTGGCAAGAAAAGACGGGGAATGCTGGAAACGGTAATCAAAATAAAAAAGGAGGATTGAATGTCAGCGGATTGCGTTACTTTAGAACGGCAAGATAATGGATTATACACGGTAATTATTGACGATATAATGCACACGGAATGCCTTATAAAAAAAGCCTGGAATATGCTCCAGTCTTTTTTCCCGAACATTCACCTTCCAGCCGATATAGAAACTTTCCATTTCAACCTTTCCAGCGGCGACCTCACCATAAACGGGAAGGATTTTAACCCTCAAGAAAGTATACCAGAAGCAAGCTCCAGCTTGGCCAGCGATGCCTTCGTGATAGCCGTGCAATTAGCTATAGAAAGGCTGGTTCGAGAGGGAAGAATAAAGGGAATTGAGGTGATAAATTGAAAGTAGGGGATAAAGTTAAGATAATCGCTCCAGGAATAACCGAGCAAAGATATTGGCAGAAGCTTGGAACTATAACAGGAATAGATAAGGAGATTGGTATGAATATAGTAGAAGTGAATGGGGAGAAACTTGATACTTTCAGGAAAAGCTATTTTTACGATGACGAACTGGAAAAGATATGATTTATAATAAGGATTATTTGAAAGTTGATATTATATACAATAAATCCTCTGTGAATATGTCGGAAATAGAGGATAATTCTGTCGATTTAATACCTACGGATTGTCCCTACGGGATTTCCTTCATGGGTAAGCAATGGGACAAAGCCCTCCCTCCCATAGAGATATGGCGGGAATGCCTCAGGGTGCTCAAGCCTGGAGCCTTTGCCTTCGTGATGTCCGGCCCCCGCCAAGATTGCTTGGCCAGAATGATCGTCCGCCTGGAGGATGCAGGGTTCCGGGTGGGGTTTACGAGCTTGTATTGGACATTTGCAAGTGGATTCCCGAAGGCAAGTAACATTGGGAAGGCGGTGGACAAAAGAGGTGGCAAATATTTAGAACCAAGGCTATTTAGCCAATATATAAAACAACAAAGAGAAAAAAAAGGACTTTCTTTAAAGCAATTAAATAGAATGTTTGGTTATGTTGCAGGCTGTAATTGGTGGGAAGCTGATGGAGATAATTTTAGAATTCCCAATAATAATGATTACAAAAAATTAAAAGACATACTTGATTTGGATAATAAGTATGACCATTTGGTAGGTGCTATTGGTAAAGTAGTTGATAAACAAGTGAGGGGGAATTGTGGTTTTTCGAAAGAACAAGTTTCAAGACCATGGAAAGAACATATCGGTGAAGAATATAATATCACCGCTCCCGCCACCCCCCAGGCCAAGGCCCTCGACGGGGCGTACTCCGGTTTTCAGCCGAAGCCATCAGTGGAGGTAATCTTGGTGGCGATGAAGCCTCTATCAGAAAAGACCTATGTTGACCAGGCTCTTGCCAATGGGAAGGGGGTAACGTGGCTGGATGATGGGCGGATTCCTACAAAAGAGAATCTTGCCATTGATAGAGATGGAACCAAAAAGCTGGATACTCAAAATCAAGGATGGGGCTTTAAGGCAGTAAGTAGAGGAAATCAAGGCCGCTTCCCGGCCAACATCTTGGTCAGTGATGATATATTGAATGATGGTACTATACATAAATCAGGTTTGATGAAACAGTATATTGAAGGTGGACAATTTAATGTGTATGGTAAACAATATCCTAGAGATGTAGAGACTATAGGAGATTCAGGTGGATTTAGTAGATTTTTTTCTCTTGATGCCTGGTGGGAAGAACGTATCAAGAATCTTCCTACTTCAGTTCAGAAGACATTTCCATATCTCATCACGGCGAAGGCGGCGAAACGAGAAAAGAATAGAGGATGTGAAGAATTATATTGGGGAAGAGATAAATCTGTATCCGGTTATCATCAGATAGATAAAGAGAAATATGAATGGCTAGGTCAAGAGGAAGAACGTATTTATAAAGAGACTAAAAAACGAATGAGTCTGAGAGCTTGGGGCAATATACATACTACGGTAAAGCCTATGTCTCTATTTTCATACCTAATAGTATTAGGTTCTCGTGAAAATGATATAGTTTTAGATCCATTCTTAGGTTCTGGAACTACTGCTTGTACCGCTAAAGCATTAAATAGAAGATACATTGGATTTGATAATGAGATAATTTACAACAAAATATCAGATTGTAGAATAGAAGCAATAGAGAGGGGTGAATTGAATGAAAGTAAATGATAGAATCAGAATAGTTTGTCCAGATCTTATTATGGATAGATGCTGGCAAAAACTTGGAACTATATTAGAATTTGATGGTTTGATGTATCGTGTTGAAGTAGAGGGATTGGAGGATGATGTAGTATACAAGGAAGGTTATTTCTATGAAGATGAATTGGAGGAACTAGATGAAAAGAGTTGAAATTCCTGATATGCCCCTTTTTTATTCTGGACTCACAAAGAATGCTGTGAATGTTAAGGTATTCCAATGTCCAGAGTGTAAACGTTTGATGATGGTAGATTGTACAGAGGAAGTGCCAGATTTGTCTTGCTCTTGCACTGTTGATTTCCTCTATAAGATGGAAGAAGTAGAACCTTATGTAAATTATGGAGGAGAAAGATGAGAGTTATGAAAACTTATCCGAAGACACAGACATTATTCAAGAGAGATAAAGAGACATTTAAAGTAACTGATGAGATTAGATGTCCAGAGTTTAGCAATATAAAGAATTACATAATAACGGAGAAGATAGATGGTCGGAATGCAAAAATTCTATATCATAGGGAAGATAGTGGAAATGGGCCAAAAGACATAATAGATATTAGAGGTAGAACAGATAGATCAGAAACGCCAGAATTAATAATGAAAGTTTTGATAGAAATGTTTCCTATTGAGAAACTAAGAGAGATATTCCCTTATGATTCTGTAGATGTGATACTATTCGGTGAGGTATATGGAAAACGTGTACAGAAGAAAGGAGGTAATTATAGGAAAGATATATCATTTAGACTATTTGATGTATTAGTTGATAAATGGTGGCTGAAATGGGATGATGTAGTTGATGTATCAAACAAAATAGGGATTAAGACAGTTCCTATATTTGGAATTATGAATATGGATCAGGCTGTAGGTTTCGTGTGTCCAATGAAGGTTCTCGATCCAGTATATTCAATTGTAGCTAAAGAAGAGAATGATAAAGATGATTTTCCAATGGAAGGGATTGTGGCTAGATCATATCCGATGGTCTTATTTCGTAATGGAAATCCTATAAATTGGAAATTGAAACGAAAGGACTACTTTTCTTCAAAAAATACCGCCGCAAACGGCCAAATTTGAAAGAGTTTTTATCTTAGGTATGGTTTACTATTCATCTACTAAAAGAAAGCCCAAATTGGGGCAAATATGAAAGGAAAAATAAGGAGTTAAAATGAGATACAGAATTATTTTATGTGACCCTCCTCGGTCATATAGAAATTATGGTTATGCTAAAACTAAGAGTGGATGTAGAGCAAAAAGAGGATGTAGAAAAGAGTATCCTACGATGACTACTGAACAAATAAGTAATCTTCCTATATCAAATATTTGTGATGATAATTGCTACTTGTTCCTTTGGGCTACTGGACCTTTGATGGATGAATGTATCTCTGAAGTAAAGGCATGGGGATTTGATTATTATGGGATAGCATTTACTTGGATAAAGACTAATAAACGAAAAACTGATACATTATTCTGGGGAATGGGAAATGTAACTCGGAGTAATCCAGAGTACGTTTTGCTTGGACGTAAAGGTAAGATAGAGAGAGCATCGGCTAGTGTCCATAGTGTTGTTATGGCTCCTATTGATAAACATTCAAGGAAACCTAATGAGATTAGAGAGAGGATAGTAAGATTATTCCCTAGTTCTTCTAGAATAGAATTATTTGCTAGAGAGAAAGTTTCAGGTTGGGATTCAATTGGTCTTGATATCGATGGAAGAGATATAAGAGATAGTCTATTAGAAGTTTCACAAATGGAGAATAACTAATGTCTTGTGAAAATTGTCCATTAAAAAATCAAACAAGAGTCGAACCTTCTAGTAATCTAAATGCTAAAATGATGCTTGTTGGAGAGGCACCAGCTGGAGAAGAGTGTAGAAAAGGAAAATATTTTGTAGGGTCGAGCGGAAGGAGACTTAATTCTTTTCTTAAAGAGGTTGGTATAGATAGGGAAGAATTATTTATTACTAATGCTATGAGATGTCAACTTGATGATAAGAATAATATAAACAAAGCTGTAAAATGTTGCCACGAAAATCTTGTAGCTGATATTAAAAGAGTTAAGCCATCTGTCATAGTAGCTCTCGGTGTCCCTGCTGTTCAGTCTCTTTTGGGTTTTCGTTCTATGAAAAATTATCGAGGCAAAGTTTATTCACTTGGAGATATGCTTGTCGTCCCTACTTATCACCCTGCTGCTTGCTTACACGGAAGGTGGGACTGGACGAAACTTATCGTCCAAGACCTACAACTAGCGAAACGAATAATCAACGGAGAGTCAACTCGTAAAGTCGGCTACTACTACGCTTATCCGTTGAATAAAATCAAAGAGGCTATTGACTATTTGAAAAAATTTGATACAATATCACTTGACACTGAAACTACATCGAAAGAACTTGACGGTGAAATAATTTCAGTTCAGATGTCAGGTAAAGAAAGAGAAGGATTCTTTATACCGTTAATAGGATATAAAGGGGCAGTTAAGTGGGAAGACAATAGTGAAGTTATTAAATTAGTAAAAGATATATTAGAAGATTCAGATATTGCCAAAGTTTTATCGGGAGCTAAGTTTGATATACATTATCTCAGGAAATATGGGATAGACGTTAAAGGATATATTTGGGATACTGTTTTGATGCATCATTTGATTGATGAGAATTTACCACATGGGTTAAAGACTTTGGGTAGGATATATACTAGTGTAAATTTTAGAGACGATGAAGTATTGAAATGTGCTGAGAAAGGAAATTTCTTGGATGTTCCTACTCCCTTACTTTGCCATTATGCATGTGCTGACGCTGACTCTACGATAGATCTATTCAAGAATACTTTATATTCAGAATTGAAGAGACAGAATTTATTAGAGATATATGATACGATAATAGAACCTTCGATTAGAGTATTAGCAGACATAGAGGAAC
>Ga0207997_1000209_pt1 | contig 28772 bp, 54 predicted proteins | sample AntAceMetag02UKN_FD_184777 | JGI IMG/M metagenome (GOLD analysis project Ga0207997, IMG submission 184777) | Saline lake microbial communities from Ace Lake, Antarctica - Antarctic Ace Lake Metagenome 02UKN (SPAdes) (version 2) | ecosystem: Environmental > Aquatic > Non-marine Saline and... | reverse complement strand
TGGAATTAAAGAATTTATTAGATTATTGAAAGAAAAATTTACTTGGACTAATGGAGAAGTAGTTAGTAGTGAATGGATTAATAAATCAATAGATAATCTTGCAGGAGATGACTTGCTTTAAGCAGTTGAAAATGAATAAAGCAAGACAAATTTACAATATGATTTTAACTGAAATTAATGGATATTCCAAAGAGGAAATAGAAAGATTAGATAATGAAGAGGTTGAGTGTGACCCAATTTATGAGAAAATAATAAATATTTTAAATTTTACATAAAAAATGGGATTAATTTGTTCATTATGCGGGAAAGAAGCAAGGTATGTTGTAGAAATAGATTGCGGTAGATTTAGTCATAGATTTTATTATTGCGAATTACATCAACCAGAGAAGTTTGAATTAAGACCAATAGGATTAAAGCAAATAGATGATAAGAAACCAATTAGAAGTTCTACATTTGATAAATTAAAAGGAGAAATCAAACTAATAGATTGAACTGAAAATGATAATACAATTTAAAACAATAACACCTTACTTTGAAAAAGAAGAAGATGGAAATAAATGTAATACTGTTAGAAAAGTAGAAGATTGTGATTCAAGATTTGATATGCTTATGGAGATAATTCAAGCAGACGATTATGGTGGAAGATTAGATAAAATAAAAATAGTAAATCCTAAAACAAATGAAAGTTTTGAGAGAATTATTACAGATGTTACTTATTATGATGAAAGATTTATAATTTCATGGAGGATTAAGTAATTTAAATTAAAGAACAATGGAAAATAAAAAAGAATTAGCAAAAAGTTACATAGAATATGGATGTGGACACACTACAGAAGGAACACTTATTTTAGATTCAAATGAATTAAGTATGACTGCTTATTTAGAATGGTCTAAAAGTGTTGGAATATTTGGAGATAAATCTCAATGTTTTAATTGTTGGTGTAAAGAAATGGAGGAAGTTAAATCCTTAAAGTAAAAATGAAATGTAAAGAATGTAAACAGGAATTGCCTAAAGAACTTATGTCAATAGAATGTCCTAATTGTTATGCTAAAGGATTTGATATTGAGAAGAAGAAAATAATTAAACAATTAGTTAAATTAAAAGAAGAAATAAGATTACTTCCAAATAGAGATGATGAAGTTCATGCTAAGATACTTATGACTGATGGCGGGGGAGTAAATAAGTTTGTAGTAATAAATAAAATTGAGGAATTAATTGGACTGTTAAAATAAAATGGAAAAAGAAATAACACATAAGGGATTTAACGAAATTAATAAAATATTAAACAATTTAAATTTTCATATAGATAAGATAATAGAGAATGGTGTGGCTCTTGAAAATAGAATTGATAAATTAGAAGTGAAGATTATGAATAGGAAAAAGATTTTTCCTAGAGATGATTAAATGGATAGACTTGAATTAATAAGTGTAATATGTGGAATTGAATTAGGATTATTAATAGTAATTAGTAGTTTAATAAAACTTGGAGGAGTTAGGTTTTGAATATATACCTAAAATTAGGTATACTAAATAGTTTAAGGTGAAGATAAAATGGAAAAATATAGGATAGTAAAAGTTGAATGGATTGATGCACAAACTGGATTTGGAGAACTTCAAGAGATTGGAGAATTCAAACAAAAGTTAGAACCTTTCATTAGTTTATCTTGTGGATATTTACTTGAAGATAATAAAGATTATATTATTTTAGGATTCTTATTGATGGATAAAGAAGTTACTGAGAAAACTGGTGTAAAGTATTGGCAATTAATTCCAAAAGGTATGGTTAAGAAGATAACTGATTTGAAGGAGATAAAATGATACAATTTAAAGATTTTCCTACAGGAAATGAATCTGGGAAGTTTTTAGTAAATCCATTTTGGCTTGAACATTTACTAAACTTATTTAATCAAGGATATATTTGTGAATTATGGGAAGAGATACAAGATACAATTTTTAATCACACAAATACTATTAGAAATACAAGTTTTGGAATTATTGGAATGAATTTAAATAAAGAACAGATGAAATTCCATCATCTGGAATGTTGATTGAGCGAAAAAGATAAAATGGATTTAAAACAATATAAATATGAGGATGCAACACACAAATTAATGTGTTCACACCAATACAATAGATATAGTCGTGTAGAATATTCTATGCATTGTTTAATTTTAAAAGAAATGCCAGGCAATAGAGCAAAGATTATTGTATTTGGAGACCATAGATTAAAGTGGGAAAATTGTAATGGTAAAAGAACAATTAGATATGTTGAAGGCAATAGAATTAAACCATTACAATCTTTGAGATAAACTTAAAATGGAAACACAAGAAATAATTAAAAAATATGAGGAAATAATGAGAGAGACAAATAAAGCATCAATTGAATGTAACTTGGAAGTAAAACAATCTGTAGAAAAAATGGGGAATATAAAAAAGAAAGCAGAGAAAGATATGGCAGAACTTTCTTATTTATTGAAATCAGGAAATCAAGATGGAGGAAATTGAATTAGAAGAAGATAAATTTATTGTAAAAGATATAAAAAAACTAATAAAAAACATGAAAAAAGCTCAAAAAGTTAAAGAAAAGAAAGAAAAGGAATGTTTTTAATGTCAGAAAGGTTTATATATAATGTTTATCTTTTAACATAAAGAAAAACAAATTAGGGGAAGTTATGAATAATAAAAAAAGAAATCGTTTAACTTTAAAGCAATCTCATGAAGGATTAAAGGTTGGAATTAAAAGTGATGGAACTAAATATTCTGTTAGGGATGATAGAAGTAGATTCTTTTTTCCTAATGAATGGGAATCCTTTATAGAAAATATAAAGACTGAAAAAAGAATTCTTTTTGAAACATTAATTCAAACTGGTGCAAGAATTGAAGAAGCACTTAATTTAAAACCTAGAGATTTTGATTGGACTAGGAATAATCTTACATTAAGGGTAACTAAGATTAAGGCAAGAAAAGGAGAAAGTATTGGAAAAGCCAGAACTCTTCCAGTTAGTTCTCAATACACTAGAAAAGTTAAGGGACACATTAATAAGAATAAGATTAAGGATAATGATTTACTATTTCCAGTTTCAAAGCAATCTGTTTGGCAAATGTTGAGGAGGAAATTAAAAGGAATTGTAAAAGATGATTGGAATTTTGGATTACATAATATTAGGAAAACCCATGGAAATTGGTTAAAAGCTTTAGATATTCCCGTAGAAGAGATATGCACCAGGTTAGGTCATGATTTTAATACTTACTTAAAACATTACGGATCTCCAAATATATTTGATAGAAAAGATAAAATGTTAATGATTAAAATATTAGGAGATGTATATGGATTCAAATGATTTAGGATTGGGATTAAAAGAATGTGTTAAAATTAAAACAAAATATTTTTTATATTTTAAAAAACCATTAGATGTTTGGGACAATTTAATAATTTGGTGTGAATGTTGTGAAAAAGAAAATAGTGGATATGATAGAGTCCCATTATTATATAGAATATATCATAAAATGATAAAAGAAGGTTTGAAGGATCATTTAGATAGGGAGGGGTTTTTATTAGAGTCAATATCCATTAATGAATGGACTGATGGAGGTATTCTTGAAAAAAAATGTATAAAACTTATTTTAAATATGAATAAACTTAGGCAAACATTAACCATTGCAACTAGAAAAACTGCCTCTTGTTATTCTGTTCAATACAAAGGCAATAAATTTAGATTATGTTTTATAGGTTTCATTAAAAAAAAGAACCATAAGAAAATAAGGACTAAAAAATTTGATTTCAATTATTTTTTTAATAAAGCTTTTCCTGAAGAACAAAAACAAATACAAAATCCTTTTTCTAGACAATTTTCATTAAAATTTAAAAGGAAAATATTCATAAGAGATAGTTATACTTGCAAATATTGTGGATGGAAAAATGGAGTTGTTAATAAGAAAGATAGAGTATTAACATTAGATCATATTATTCCAGTAGCTCATGGCGGTACTTCTAAGGAAGAAAATTTAACGACATGTTGTTTGAAGTGCAATATTAAGAAGAATGATAAAATTTTAGGTTTTTTAATAGAAAACCAACTTAAAGATAAACAAATTAATAATAACTTAAACTTAGAACAAACCCCTAATGTTTAACTATTATTATAAAGATAAACAAACAACAACACAAAGTATATGAAATGTGAAATACAAAATGAAAATAAAACAAAGAATTAAAAACTATTTTACTGATAAACCTAAAGGTGATTTTTGGTTTCATGCTTTTATAACTTTATTTTTACTAAGGTATGTTGGACCACTAGCTGTAATGTTTATTATATTTTTTCAAGTAGGATTATTAGCCCCCGAGGTAGATGCAACTATTGCAATTCAAAATTCCTCAATTAAAATAGCTGAATCTTATACTACTGCGTTTAGTACAATTTTAGATGCAGGATCAAAAATTGGAACTGAAAATCCAATAATTGCAAAAGTGTTAGCATTTGTATTAAGTAACTTTGTATATGTTGTTTGGTTTGCAGGAATTGCTCTAATATTAAATTTAGCAAGATATGGAATCTCCTGGATTTATAGGAGGGTTAAACTAAAATGAAACTTAAAACAGCAATTATAGGGAGTATGATTTTATTAGCCCTAGTTTTTATTGCAACATTAAAGATATGTTCTGTTATGGATGTTGGAATTAATGGTGAGAAGAATGGTTATTGTAGAATTAATTATGGGGAGCAATATAAATATTCTCCATTAAAAGATGAATGTTATAATCCTTATAATTATAATGGGGAAAGATATGATATTAATTTTGAAGAGTTTAGAAAACAATGCCCTAAGAATAAATGGTTATCCCCAAGGGTTTTAACAAAATGTTTTTTAGAAGGGGATAATTTTTAAATTAAATATTCTTACCTCTTTGATCACTTCTATTTTTTCTAGTTTCCCAATAAATATTTCCAGTTTTACTTATTCTTTTTCCAGGAGGTCTAGCTTGTCTACTTGCATCTCTTAATAAACTTTTAACACTTCCTGTTTGTTTCAAAACTTTTTCTACAGAATCAGTTGTGGGTCTTAAATCTACTTCGCCTTTTACTCCAAAAGTTAATGCCGGATTTCTTCTTCTTGTAGTGGGGGTTTCAACTCTAACCATTAAATGTTGAAGGCATTGAGTTTTATAAATTTTTTGGATAAAATAATTATCTTCTTTCTTCATATAAATCCCCAATAATTTCTCTAATTTTTTTCTTATCTTCCCAGGAAAAAATATCTGGGCTTACATAATGAGAAGCTGCAGTATTATAGTCATGTCCAAAGTGGGCAAGTAACTTCATACTATCAACCCCTAGAGCCATAAGCCAAACCTCAAGAGTTTTTCTTAAAGTATGAGGTGAAAAGTCTTCTGAATTTTCAATCAAGGCATTTACTGCTGCTTTTTTCATAGCAATACCCATTCCAGGTTTTGATAATATGTTGAATCTATCTTCAGGTTGAAGTTTCTTTTCCTCAATATATGATTGAAGGCATTTAGCAAAGGCATTTGAAATTGGTAAGTCCCTTGTTCTTCCTTCAGAAAATTTAAATTCTCCTTTTTTGACCTTAGATTTTGTATGTCTTAAAATAATTCTACTTCTCCCTTTGGGAATATAAATAAAATCTTTAACTTGTGCTTTTTTCATCTCCATCCACCTAGCCCCGGTATATAACAGGCATTTACAAGCGTGTTTCATCTTAGGCTTAAGTTTATCATCAAATTTTTTCCATTCATCAGGGAAAAAGAATCTATTTTTATTAGTTTTCTTAGTTATCTTTCTTCCGTTAGACCGAATACCTACTTTTTTACCTTCTGCGTTTATTTCAAATTTAATTAATTTTTTACCACATTCAAGGCATTTATAATAATTGCCTTCTTCGATAAACTCATGAATGTGATTTAAAGGTTTTAATTTTTGTTCCATTTTTCTTTTTTTATATATAAAATCAAGGCATTGATTATATTTTTATAACCATTATGTATAAAGGTTAGTTTATATAAATGTTTTTATTTTTATTTTTCCTCCTGTAATTTAATTTATTCTAAGAATTAAAAAAAGGCAGAATCCTTTTAAGATCCTGCCTTCTAATAAACTTAAAAAGCATAATTGTGATTTATGAAATAGGGATAAAAATATTTATCTTTATGTTTCTTTTTAAGTTTATTCTGTTGTTGTAGGCCTGAAAAATTAAAGGCCTGAAAAAAAATGTTTAAATATAATAAGTATTTAATTTATTAATAATACTATTATAATCTTTACTATCTCCCTCTGTTTCAATTAAGAGATTTAATGCTTTTTTTAAATCAATAATTTCTCTTTCATTTAAATTTATATTTCTTTCTTCTTCCATTTTATTTAATTTTATATATCTTTCCATTAAAATTTAATTCAGTTGTACCTGTTTTTTTATGTTTTCCTGTATAAGTTGTACAATTTGTTAAATCTCCATTTTCAAAAAAGAAATATTCATTTATGTTTATAGAATCTTCGACATATTCTTTAATATCTTCTTGAGTCCATTCATCCATATTGTCGTATTTTTCAATAATATTTCCATTTTCGTCCTCTGTTTCGTATGTTTGAGGATTAGATCTTAAAAATATTTCATGCTCATTAAAAGCTTTTTCTTTAGATTCTTTATTAAGCTCGTTATATTCATATAAATTTATTTTTATAGTTTTCATTTTACTTTACTTTTTTTATTCTCCCGTATTATTTATTTTTAATATAAGTGGGTTTGAAAAATCAAAAACCCAAAAAAATTTAATATTGTCCAATTATAAAGCCCTCATTTAAATCATCATCAAATTTTATCAAGGTTGTTTTTTCGTTTATTTCTTCTTCAATAACTTGTTTTAACTCTGTTAATTCTTCTTCATTAAGATTAGATATGTCGTCTTTTCCTGTTATCTCTTTAATATCGTATTGGTTTGAATAATCGTTTAAGTAAGTCTCTAAGTCTTTATATTCTGAATATTCACAACATAAGGCAATTACATCTAATTTATAAGGTTCTTCTTCTGTGGTTATTTCTTCGAGATATTGAAATAAACATCTTAATCCTTTATAGCTAAAATTTCCGTTTGGATTTTCTAAGGTTTCAACTCTTTTATAATCTTCAAATCTACTTATAAACATACTTTCGTCATATTCTTCAATTATCATTTTATACAATAATCTTTTAAAATTTGCTTTAAATTATCTGCCTTAAATCCATTTTGCTTTAAAAATTCTTTAATGTGTCTTGAGGTTGTTGCACTCCATTGCCCTAATACAATCGCCTTATTATTTTTAATAAAACATACCTCTGTATTATAGCTTATTAAAGTTAGTTTACCCTTTTCTTTTCTTACTCTCGCCTTATTATAAAAACTATTTCTTGCATCATATTGGGGCATTAAATCAAATTCTTCCATTTTATTTTACCTCCTTTTGAATATTGTTTAAACTAATATTCGGGAGGGTAATACTTAGATTTTTAATTTCTTCAACATCTAAGTTTAAAGTTTTAAGGTATATTTTAAACTCTTTTAAAGTTCCTTTTTTTCTAGCTTCTTGTTTTAAACTCTGGGATAATTCATAAAACAATAAACTTAATTTATGATATTTATCACTAAGTAATTTAAACTTTTTTATTATTTTTTCTTGTTTTGTTATCATTTTATTATTATTGTGATTTATTGAATATGAAGCGGGAAGGGTTTAAACCCTTGACCTCACTTTTTTTATTTTATGATAGATCAACATAAAGGTTTTTTATGTGTCTATTATTAAATACATGAAATAAAAGCTTAGCTTTTATTTTGGCCTCGTGTATATAAAATCTTATTGTCATTTTATTTTAACCTCTTAATTTAGTTAGTATTAATAGTCTAATGGGGTTTATAAATGTATGTATTTTAAAACCATTACTCTAAAAGGTTAAATATACTAAGGAGTAATAACAAATAAACTATTAACCATTTAAATAAAAGGTTTTAATTCTATTAGTATTTAATAAGATGTATACATAACTATCCCTTATTTTTAAAACCTTTAAACCTTTTTCTCAAGATCCTTAAAAAAATATCATTTTTAATTCATGCCTAGATACCTTATTTAACACACTTTAAGGGGGTGTTGGATGCCTGTTTTTCTAGGCATTTAGATTTAGATGCCGATAATGCCATTATTGCCTGGATTTAAATATTCCAAAAGATTAGATGCCTAGAAATAGTAAAATTTAGGGGTAAAAATTTAAATATAGTGATTAAACGCCTAGAAACATTAAATATAGTGGGTAAATGAGGTTATAATGCCTTTTTTAGGGGGGGTGCTCCTCTAATATTTATCTATCTATCCTTTCAATAGGTAAACCAGTAATGAGGCCGTGCAAAGTGGCGGTTTCCTAGAAAAAAGTCCTTATAGAACTAAAAACCACTATGTTTAATGGATAAATTAATCCATTGCACCCTTAGGTGGTCTATCTTTTCTAATTTTTCCCTGTAATTCAGCTCTCCACCTAGAAATTGTTGTTGAATCAACACCAAATAAATTACCTAATTCTACTAATGTCAACTTGGGTTGAGCTTTTTGTAACCTATCAAAAATTTTCATCTTAATATCCTTTGGAGTAATCTCTTTATGTTCTTCATCATACTTTAACATATCTTCATACTTCGCTTTACGATATTCTTTTTCAGGAATGCCATATCCATCTAAAAATCTACCATAAAAATCTGGTCTAACAACTTTATAGTTGTGTGTCTTCTTTCCTTTGATATATAATTCTTTTTTCTTATTAAAAGAATAGAAATCAAAGTAACCTCTATCAAATTCTCCTCCAAATTTAACGTCGATAAAAAATAAACTTCTTGAAACCGCATAACCCATTGGCATTTGAAAAAAATTAGGAATAATTGCTAAGATAAATAAGTTTAACTGCCTACACTTTCTAAAAAATTGTCTTAGACTCATACCCAATGCACTCCAATAATGATTATCATCCCATTCATCAAGAATTATACATGAATACTTTGGAACTTCAAATGCCCGGGTAATTAAATCTTCAGGTCTGAAGACAATGTTCTTTGCAGTGAATGTTAATTCTAATCCATGATATTCATTCATTAAATATGTATAAGCTTCTGCAATCTGTTGAAATAAAGTTGACTTACCAGTTCCAACTTCAAGGGTAGAAGAACTTGCAATACCCATTATGGTCATATCTTTAACCATGTTCTTTGCTACAAGTTTTATATTCTCATAAAGAATTCCATCCATATATCTACCGTCGGTTCTTTGACGTTTAATCGTTCCCTTTGGATATTTTTCTTTTAGTATTTTCATTGGCCTATCCCATATCTACAATTGCTTGTCTTGAATTCTTAATGTTCTTTGTTAAATAACCGTGAGCTTTAGCAAGTCTTCTTAATTTAACATCAATTTCATCTGCATTATTTAATATGAAATTCATTTTCTCTTTTACAATTGGACTTGTAAATCTTTTTAATACCTTTAAATCTTTCCAAATTACATCTTCCTTATCACTTAAGTCTGGAGAAATTTCTTTGTAATATTCTATAAGGAAATCTACCATTGAAGTAAAGTCTTTTTCTTTTCTAGATGTATTTATATTGTAAGTAATTGAATCTAATCTTCTTAAGATTGCAACCATTGAATTAAATTCAATTTCAGTTCCGACGTTATTGTTAATAGCCATTATTAATATTATGAAATATGTATTAATATAATTTCTTTTCACCTAACCTATATTGTTTTTCAATCTTTAAAAAGATTTGGTATAGATTATAAACATATCCATAACATATTTAAAAATTGAATTCTATTTAAAACAATAAAATGGCAACAATTCCTCAATCATTACAACCAACTACACAGCTCCCCCAAAAACCTCCAACAATAACTGAGAGAAAGTTAATAAAACAATATGGTTCTGTTGAAAGAGGCAAGGCTGTTCAAAAACAAAAGCAAGAAGTTATATCTCCTATTCTTGAACAGCAAAAGATACAACAGCAAAATATTTCTAATATTCAAAAACAATTATCTGAAGCTCAAAAACAAATGCAAAATATCGAGGCAAGAAGAAGCGAAGCTGTTAAGGGTGCTTCAGGAAATGTAGGATTACGAAGAGCATTAAACCAAAGATTTCAAGCAGAAAAGGAAGCTGTTAATGTTAAGATGATTGCTTTAAGGGAAGGATTATCCATAGCAAAAAGTAGAGCGGTAGATCCTCAACAATTACAAGACTATATTTCTCAAGTTGAAACATTTACTATTCAAAAAGGAAAAGCAAGTGAAAAACAAACAGAGCAGTTAAGAGAATATAAACAAGTGGAAAAACAACAGCAACAAGTTTACGAAGGTGTTGTAGAAAAATTTGGAATGGAACTAACTCCCCAAGAAATAATTCAACTTACTCCTGAACAAGCAAGGGTAGTTAATGTTTCTCAAGGAGATATATCATCTGCTAGAAGTTCATTGCAAATTGGAACCACTCCAACTTCTGTTCAACCTGTAAGTGTAAAGGTAACTCCTGGATTTACTAACAAACAATTATCAAATTTAAATCAAGAATTTAAATCAAATAATCCTAAACTCAGAGGAGAAACTGCTTATGAATATAATGTAAGAATAACTGAAGATCCTGCTTACCAACAAAGAGTAAGGGAAATAACTTCACAACCTGAAGTAAGAGAACAAATAATATCTGGTGCTGAACAAAAAGGATTTTTAGGAACTGGTTATGGTGAAGAGTTTACTTCAATTCCATTAACTAAAGTTGAAAGTAGAAAGCTTGGTGAAATGGCTGCATCTACTAGACCCCCCGAAGCTAAATTTAATACTTGGGAAGACTTAGTAGAAGGTGGAGTTTCATTATGGAAGGGAACTCCTGGAACTAAGTTCGTTGAAGAGGCTACACTAAAACCACTTGCAAGAGGAGTAAGAGATACTTTTGGTTTGATTGGTGCAGGAACTGAAACTTATGCAAGTGCAACTGAACTAAGTCCTATTGGAAAGAAACTTAATTTACCAATAACAAATAAAGGATTAGATATCACCAAAGCTGTTGGAGATATTTTACAAGGATATGAAACTACAAAACAAAATGAAGTTAATGCTAAGATTAACTTAGAAAATAAAAGCAATTACTTAGCACAGAAAATTGAAGAACTAAATGCTGCACAAACTTCAGAAGAATTTCAAGCAGGACTTTCACGAATAAAAAAGAAAGGAATTAAAGTAACAGAGGTTATTAATGAAGATGGAACTAAATCTTATAAGTTTGATATACCCATTCCAAAAGCATTACAAGATAAACTAAGTGCAGATACTTTAGCAGCATTCTTTACCTCTGCTAGTGGTATTGCTTATGGCGGAACAGCTGCAGGAATTACTGGAATGTTTGGTGGAGATAGAGCATCACAAGAAACTTCCAGAATTGTATTTGGAACTATTGGAGAGACTGCACCTTACTTTGCTGGAGGAATATTTGGTGGAGCATTACTTGCAGAACCTTTTGTAGAGAAAGGATTGTATGGAGAGAAAGGAGATTTAAAAGAATATGTTGTTGAACATCCTGTTGAAACTTTATTACTTGGAGCTGCAGCAGTTGGAGTTGGATATGGTGCAGTAAGGAAATGAAGATAGCAAAGCAATTTAAAAGTTATAATGCCGCAAAGGAAGAAGTTAAAATAGTAAATAAATATCTAGATACAATTAGAACTACTAGGGGTAAGGGAATAACTGTTGGAACAAAAACTATTAACAAGGTAACTCAAAATGAAATATTACAATTAGAGAAGCTGGGGATTTCTAAAGAGATTATAAATCAACTTCAAAGGGGAAGTGGATCTATGACTTCTACGGCTTTCCAAAAAACAATTGCTACTGTTGAAAAAACTTCTAAAGGATTTTATAAAGTTAATCCTGCAGGAAAGACTATTAAGTTTTATAATAATCAATTAACAATGACATTCCTTAAAGATGGAAAGTCAGTTACATTTACTTTTGTTTCTACATCTAAAAAACCTCTTACTGCTTATCGAGAACCACTTAAATCTTTTTTTAAATATGGAACTAATAAACAAATAATAACTGGAGTTCCAGCAGATGGATTTACTGCAATAAGTATGAGTAGATTTTGGGGAGGAGAAGCTAGAGGAACTAGAAGTTTCTTGGCTAAAGAAACTACTGAAGACCTTACAGAAGCTATGATAAAACAAAAACTAAGGCAAGTAGATATAAGAGAAACCAAAGGTATAGAAAAGTATACCGATGACTTTGCAGAAGCATTTGGATTTTCACCAAGAGTATCTAAGAAAGTATTTAAAACTAAGGGTGGGAAAATAACAGAACCTTTTGTAGATGTTTCTATTGATGTTACAAAACCTTCTAGAGCAATTCTTACTACTCAAATGGGAACACAACAACCATTTGTTGGAAAGGGGGTAACTATTACTGAACCAATAGTTGGTGATCCTTTTCTTAATCTACTTGTGCGAAAACAAAGTATAATAAAAAAAACTGCAGTTAAACCTAAAGTAATAAAAATAAAACCACCTCCATCAACTGAAATAAATATGCTTAACTTAATTGATGATACAATTACTAAAGGTGGAAAACCAATAACTACTAAAGTTATTAAACCAGTTACTAAACCTACTAGAGATATAATTTCAGCACAAGAAGCAGCAACACAATCTTTTGTTTTTACAGATATAAAAACTAGAACTCCAACATTTAAAGAACCTCCACCTTCAAAATTTAGTAACCTATTTTTAGGTGAAGGAAAATTTGGAACTCTAGGAACTATTGATACTGGATTTGAATTTAAAGAAGATAAGAAAATAATACCTCAAGATAAGATTAGTTTAAGTGCTGATTCAAAAATAAAGATAGATACTTCTGCAAAAGTTATTGCAGGAGTAAAAGTTAAACCAGGAACTAAAGAAAATGTTAAACCAAGTTTAGGTTTAACTGGATTTGAATCTATGTCAATGCCTGGAGTAGAAGAAGGAATAAAAGAATCACAATTAGTATCTCCTGTAGTTTTAAGTAAGGTTACAACTAAAGAAATAACTAAATCAGAATTAACTCAACCTGAAATATCTGTTGGAGGGACTGGAGGAATTGGAGGTTCAGATTTTTTATTCCCTGAAGAGACAACAAGATTTAAAATTCCAATAGATTTAGATTTAGGAGGGCCAAGTTTTAGGAAAGGAGAAAGGACTGGTTTCAATGCCTTTGTAAAAAGTAAAGGGAAATATAAACAAGTAACTGATAAACCATATAATAGATTTGGTGCTATGGATATTGGTTCAAGAATTGTAGATAATACTACCAGTGCTCAGTTTAAAATAGAACCAATTAAACAAACCAAAGTTATCAGAGGAAAGAAACAAGAATTAATAAGAAGATTTCAAGAAGATGAATTAGCTAAGGGAGATGGTTATTATGATTCAACTAAAAGTAAGTTTAGGAACTTTGCCATTAGAAGAGGACAAAAGATTATTCAACAGAATAAGTGGATAGAAAAGAAAAACAAAAGAAGTGATACACCCGGAGAAAAAAGAGGATTGTCTGTAGCTCAATTTACTTCTAGACAATCAAAGATTAAGTTAGGATTGCCAACAAGAAGAACTAAATCAACAAAGAATAAGAGAAAAGGTTATTTCAGATTATAGGTTGGGTAGAAAAGTATTTATACTTGTTCGATTTATTATATGTATCAAGATTATTATGTTTATGCATTTTAGTTTTGGCGATTTGAAAGAGGGTTTTTTGTTTTCGAGGCAATACCCTTTTTCTTTTTATTTGATTATTATTTATCAATCTCCTTTGATTTAGTTTTATTTTCATTTAGTTATACCAAATACTTATAAACAACTAAACCTAACCAAGTATGTATAGGTGAAAAGATATGGCTGAAACAACTATGAATAATACAACTTCTGAAGGTGGTATTTCTTATCCAAATCAAACAATAGAGAATGAAAAAGCTATGGCTTCTATTAGTTCTTTAATTAAAGAAAACCAAAACCTTTTACCAGTTCTTAGAAGAGAATTTAGAGGTGAAGGATTACAGCAATATTCAGATGGTTCTTATGCTTATGTTCAAGTATGCAAACCCTATTTCGTTAAGATAGATAAAGTTACCGAGAAACCACTTAAGCAAATGGTAAAGTACAAAGAATCTAATGGCTTAGAATATGAAAAAGAAATCTTTGTTCCAAACGATGAAGCCATAGAAGAGATGCTTTCAATTCTTAAATCAATGGGAATAAACCAAATAACAATCTTAACTAATATTGATGAGGATACAGTTCTTGATGATTTAAGAGAATTTGAATGTAAACTTGCAGCAGTATTATGTTTAAAGCAAAAGGGTTGGGGAATAGATAAAGAGATGTTACCAATGCTACAACTAAAGATAAAAACTATTGTTCAAGATGCAAGGTATCTTGCTTGTAATGGAAATACAATTAAAGCAATTCAAAAAACAGTTCAGAGAGTTGAACAAGCCTATGAAGGAGATACTAAACCAAGGAGATCACCATTTAGTTAAAATGATTATTAAAACGGAGGACATAAAACAATGAGTATGACTAGTGCATTAACATCTGTTCTAAGTTTTTGGGATAGTTTGTATGGATTTATATTCTATACTTGGCCATTAATATTCTTAGTTGTTCTATTTGGATTAAAACATAAATGGAAAGCATTTCCTTTAGAAGCAGTAATAATAGAAAAACGAGGAGATAATTTAATTAAGACTAATGATAGAATTGGAAGAAAGTTTGATAAGCTTACTAATATGACTTACTATATAATGGCTAAAAGTAGGGATACAATTCCTGTTTTAAATTATGAATGGATGTTGCATAATAAAGCTCTATATACAAACTTTCTTGAGAAAATTATTAATTTATTAAGAGGTAATGAAGGAACTATTTTCTTATTTAGATATGGTTCAAAACAATATAAACCTATTAAGATAAATGAAAATGGAATTGAAGAACCTAAATTAATTCCTATTAAAAATAGAAAAGGAAATATAATTTATTCATATCAATATTCTCAATTTGACCCAAGAAAAACTTTAGGAAGATTAAACTTTGATGTTATTGATTGGGACAATATGAACTTCATGGTTCAAGAACAAAGAGCTTCTATTGAAAGGAGAAAAAAGAAAGGAGATAGATTACTTCAGTATTTAATTCCAATAACTATAATTGCAGCATCAGTTGTTGTAAGTATATTTATTCTAAAGTTTAGTTTAGATGCAGGACAATCAATACAGGGAGCTGCTAAAGCCTCTGGAGATTCAGGTGGAAGTAAAATATTTGAGGGTATAAGTGATACCCTTCCTTTACCGGAATAAGGGTAAAGCATATATATTATAAACAATTCCTTAAAACAAAATGTCATGGACTCTCCCAGTAACTATAGCATTAGTTTGCCTAGCATCAATTCTTTTATTCTTAGCTAAAGCTTTCGATAAAGAACAGAGATGGATTAAAGTATTATTAATTATGTTCTCCTTGGGAACTTGTATTTTAATCTCACAGATAATGAGAATTATAATTGATGCAAGTGTAACCGGGGAAACATTAACTAAGCTTCAAAGTATGACTACATTATCACTAACATTATCTATAACTTTGTTTTCATTTTTTGTAGCTTACTTTCTAATAGTTTATACTATCTATATAATTACTACCCTAAGAGATGTTAAAAAAAATAAGAGGTATGGCAATGAATGATAAAAAGATTTATGCAGGTTTGTTTATATTTATGTTTACCATCATTAGTCTTGGATTTGTATGTGCACAAAATACAATACAATTTAACCCAGGAGATTTAGTAAACATTACTGGAATAAAATGTTTACAACAAAATGGAACTCTTTGTCCAGATACAATTCTTTGTAATATAACTGTTATAAATGATACACAGGATTTTAGTGTATTAAATCAACAGATGATTAATATTGCTAATGCTTTTAGGAATTATAATATCGGTTATGCTCCAAACTATACTGCTACTTGGAGTGCAGTAGTTACTTGTTCCAATGGAGGTTTAGAAGAGTTTGTTATTGAAATTGGAGAAACAGCTACTAATTGGGAAACTGCTTTTATTTTAGGTATGGTTGGATTAATATTCCTTTATGCTTTTATTGGGTTCTATATTTTTGAAAAAGAATACTGGTTAATTAAATCGTTCTTATATTTTGCATCATTAGGAATGTTAATAATATTAATTAACTCTGCAAAGATATTAGCAATTGGAAGTGATTCTGATAAAATAATTACTGTTGGATTCACAATAGCAATTGTTGTTTTATTAGTAATGTTTTTATATTTGTTTATATTTTTCTTAATTGAGATATTAAAATCTTTAAAAGAAAAGCGTGGAGTTAGATGGAAATTTTAAGACCAATACTAAAAAAGAGAAACTCAGAATTTGGAGATATGTTTTTAGTAATGGTAATGATTTTTGCAATTGCTATATTTATTATCATTCTTGCTTATGCTTATAGTGAAATAGAACCTAAAATGAATACTGCATTACAAAGTTCTCATACTACTGATGTAGATAGTAATGTAACTAAAATACTTTCAGATACTTCTACATCATTAACTAGAATTAATGTTTTATTTCCATTATTACTTGTAGGACTATTTGCATTTGTTTTTATATCTGCATTCTTTCTTAAATCACATCCCGCATTCTTTTTTATTGGATTAATAATCTTAGGTGTAGCTTTAATTCTTGCAGCAGTGTTTTCAAATGTATATGGGAAAATCACAGACAAAGAAGTATTCACAGATGTTAATGATGATTTTAATATTATGGAAATTATCTTAAGTAATCTTCCACTAATTATATTTTTAGTATTTATTGCAATAGCAATAGTAGCTTGGGTAATTAAAGGTGGACAACCAGGAGGAATCTAGCAAAAATGGAAAATACCTCCTCGACAAAATTGAACAAAGCTCATAAACCAATCCTAAGAACACTTTTTATAATTTCAATAGTATTACTTATCTCAATTGTAGGTTATGGGATATATAAAATTGATTCTCCACAAGGTTTTGGAATTATTGAAAGATTTAATAATGAAAATACAAACTTAGATTTAGAACGAGCTGTTTGGGGTTCAGCAACTTTAAGTAATGATTTAATAAGTTATTGGAAAATGGATGAAACAGTTGGAACTACTGCTTCTGATGAATTAGGAATATATGACGCATTTACCGCAAATACTGTTTGGAATGCAAGTGGATTAATTAATGGAGCAATTATGTCTGCTGCAACACCTAGAATAAATACTAGTTATGCTCCTCAAGGAATAGATGCAATAACTATTAATCTTTGGATAAAAGAATGGACAGCAACCATAGGGGCACAGATTTTTTGTTTTAAAGGTGCTTTTGATTGTACAACCCCTGATAGTAATGGAGATATTAGAATGTATCCTGGTGCTGGGAATTTCGCTGTTGATTTTTATGATGGAGTTTCAAGGAAACAAGCTTCAACTCCTACAGGACTTGTTAAAGATAAATGGTTTATGATAACCTTTGTTATAAATCAAACAACAATAACTGGTTATTTAAATGGAACTAATGGAACACCAACAACAATTACTGGGTTTAATTGGCAAGGAACAGATATGTTTGAGCTTTCAGGAGATTCATCTTATAATACAAATGTTTCTTTTGATGAAGTTGCAATTTGGAATAGAACATTAACTCAAGAAGAAATCATTGATTTATATAATGATGGAACTGGTTTTACTTATCCTCTTGGAGAAGCTAGTGTAACTCTTAATTCTCCTGCAGATAATCTTGCAATTGCATCAAGTGAAATAATATTTAATGCCTCCACAACAATTTCTAGTGCAACATTAGTCAATGCATCTTTATGGCATAATGCTTCAGGAACTTTCAAACTTAATGATACAAATTTAATTACAGAGGTTAGTAATGAAAGTATTTTTAATAAAACATTTGCAGAAGGAACTTATCTATGGAATGTTCAAGCTTGTGATAGTGATGGAGATTGTGGTTTTGCATTAGCAAATAGAACTTTTAGTGTCGATACTATTGCACCAAGTATTACAATTAATTCCCCAAGTGTTATTGAAGATTTTGGTTCACTTACCACAAATCAAACATTAAACTGGACCCTTGGTGATACTAATTTTGATAGTGCTTGGTATAATTATAATGGAACTAATATAACTGTTTATGGTTCAAGTAATCAAACAAATATTATATTAGAAACTGGTGATACAAATTTAACATTTTGGTCAAATGATAGTTTAGGAAATATTAATTCTACGTTTATTGAATGGAGTTATTATATATTAGAATCTGCTTCAACTTATCCTACTTCAGCTTATGAAACTACAAAAGAATTATTACGATTACAAGTTGAAGCACAATCAGGATTACAATCTATTAGTGCAAATCTTTGGTATAATGGAACTAAATATTCCTCAACAGTAACTAACCCTTCGGGAGATATTTATAATGCTACAAATAATTTAGAGATACCAGTAGTAACTGGATCATCTACTAGAACGTTCTTCTGGAGTTATGACATTACATTAGCTAATGGAACTGCATTAAATATTAATACCTCTTCAAAATCTCAAACCGTAGATAGAACCTGGTTAACTTATTGTAATGCTACTTACTCTGTTCCATATATTAATTTTACAACATACAATGCAGAAAATCCTTTTCCAGAACTTAATGCTACATTTAAAATTACTATAGATTGGTATCTAAATACTTCTACTGGAAACATAAGAAGGAACATGAGTTGGGAAGATATTACTGAAGGTAATTATACTTGGGGGTTCTGTGCTAATCCTAACAGTTCATCTTATGTAGTTAATGCAAATATAGAAATTGATGCTACAGGATATGCTAAGAACTTTCATTATTTAGTTGATCAAACATTTACAAATACAACCACAAAAATTCCTATGTATTTATTAAATGATAGTGCAGCAACACTAACAGTATTAAGAGTTGTAGACGGAGCACAACAACCAATAGAAGATGCTATAATAGAAGTTCAAAGTTATGATATAGGAACTGGAACTTATAATACAGTTTCAATTGCAGAAACTAATTTTAATGGTGAAGATTTAGTATATCTTAATTGGTATGATACTTTATATCAATTTATAATTAAACAAGATGGAGTAACTGTCCTTCAAACTAATCCTTATAAAATATCTGAAACCCCACAAATATTTGAGATACTAACAACAACAACAAATGAATTTACTAAGTTTGAAGATATAGAATATAGTTTAACTTTTAATGATACTACTCATATCTTTAAATTAATTTATACAAAACCTGATGCTGTAGACTCTGCTTGTTTAAGAGTTATTAAAAGAAATGTAACTGCAGATACTCAAATATGTTTAACTTGTAATACTGCTGCTTCAGCAACTATAACTTGTGATGTTACAGCTCATGGTAATGGAACTTATATTGCAGCATTCTATGGAACTGGTTCATTAAAATTAATAGATGCGTTATCTGCAATAGTGGATATTAGTAATCAAATTTATGATGCTTTAGGAAATATAGATGCAACAGCTATGGCAATAATATTTGCGGGGGTCATAACTGTAATCTTCTTTGTTAGTCCAGTATTGGGAATTGTAGGAGTTATACTTGGAATGCTTGGAGCATTAGCATTAGGATTACAACCGATGGAAGGAGAATTCGCATTCGCATATTACGGAATAATAATTGTAGGAGCAACGATAGCATGGTTAATAAAAAAATAAATATAAGAAATAGTGGAAGTTCATTAACAGGATTAGTTATGTCTTTATTATTGGTAATGGGTATTTTCTTTGGAGCTTATAATTATCTTGCAGAACACGCAACAAGTTCTGATGTAGTTATTGATGATAGATATGAAGGAATATATAATAATCTTTCTGATGCAGGAAATGATTTAGATACCAATGTTAAAGCTATAGAATCCAATGTAGATGATATTAAAGAAGCAGAGTCTACCTTTCAGGTTGCTTGGAATGGATTAAAGGGATTAGGTAATACCCTGAAATTACCAATAAGTTTTATTGGAACTACACTAACGGTTTGGACAAGTACTGTAGCTTTTATTGATTTTTTACCAGGGTGGGTTATACCATTAGTATTTATAGGAATAATCGCTTTTGTAGTATTCTTAATATTAAAAGTATTAAAAGGAGAACCTGCGGTATAAAATGCCATCTAACTTAAACACAACATTTGATTGGCCTACTAACTTTAGTAATGGGACAGAGATAGTTGGAATTGGTGGAGTGTTTCAATATGCCTATTATGTAACTAATGGATATTTTGGAATAGGAATATTATTAGTCATATTCTTAATGAGTATGGGAGTTGGTTTAGCTACTGGAATGAAGAAAGCTTTAGCTTCTTCAGGATTCATTACATTTGTATTCTCAGTATATTTTGTAAGATTAGGAATGTGTCCAGTTATAATTCCTATTGTATTAATACTAATTACAATTGTTGGGGCTTTAGGTGCTAAGTCAGAATCAGGTGGAATGTAAATGGGAAAGAGTATACAAGCAAGAATAGATGAAAGTTTAGCAGATACTCTTGAAAGAATTAGGAAAGAAATAGCTGATGAATTTAAGAAGAAGTATAATTTAGATGAGATAACAATTCATGGAACCCTATCTTCTCAAATAGCAGCAGCGAAAATAATGGGTAAGAATAAGTTTAACTTTAAAATAAGAAAAGTTGGTTTGAATCGTGGAATTCTTGAGTTGCTTTAGTTAAAGTCTGTTTTTTTTTGTTACATACCTACTTAATACATTTTTTACTATTAATTCTAATCTTTTATCTTTTTATCTTAAAAGAACTGAAAGGAGGTTACAATGAAACAAAAATATAGAACATCTGCTGTAGACCTTACAGATTTGGCAATTGGCATTGTTGTATTAGGAATAGTTGTATCAATCGGTGCTACTATCTTACTTAATGTAAGAGACACTAATACTGCTAATGATACTGCGTATAACCTTGCAGGATCTGCCGCAAGTGGATTAGCTGAATATGGAAACTGGTTTGACATCATAGTTATTGTTGGTGTTGCTGCAGTTATCTTATCACTTATCTTCATGGCTTTCGGAAGAAGATCTGGTGGTGGTGGTGGAGTAAGCTACTAAATCAAGTTGTCTTGATTTAACTAAACTAATTTATAATTAGTTACCACTTGGATTTTAGGTAACATCGTAATAATTAAATATAACTGGAGGAAAATGAAAAAAAGAAATACTGCTATAGACTTAACAGACTTAGCTGTAGGTATTATGGTATTAGGACTTGTTGTATCAATTGGTGCAAACATAATGATTAATATCAGAGACAATAGACTTACAGATTTAACAACTCTTACTACAAGTGATGAAACTATTGCTGCAACAGATGCAACTGCTGGAACTAATCTTGCTAATAGTTGGTTAAATGGAGTAACTACTGTAAATAATGCTACAGGAAGTGGAGAAACACTTACCGCAGCAAATTATACAGTTACAACTGATCCTATTAGTGGAATTGGTAATCTTGTATTTAATGCACTATCTGCATATAATGGTACAGATGTTAATGTAACATATAATTATTATGATACTACTGAAGCACAATGGTCTTTACCAAATGATACTGCAATTGGTTTAGCTGAGTATGGAAACTGGTTTGACATCATAGTTATTGTTGGTGTAGCAGGAGTAATTTTAGCTTTAATTTTCATGGCTTTTGGAAACAGAAACCAAGAAACTGGAACAAGCTATTAATTAACTAAAATGGTATTTCAAGAAGTAGCTGCTTTTAGTAGTGGCTTTAAGGCAGGACTTACTGGGAAGAAACTTCCTGGAAGGAATAAAATAGTTGTAAGTGGAAAAGAATACCTCCTCAAGAAAAAAAAGAAAAGGAAGAAAAAATGAGAACTAGAATACCCAAGAACGGAATCAAAGCAAAGGACTTAGACAAAGTCTTTAAAGAACTTAAAAAGAAAACTGGTAAACAACCATATCTTAAAGGTAAAGGTGGAGGGGCAGTTAAAATAGGTTTTGAATAATATGGGATTATTAAATTTTGGGCGTGGAGAGAATAATAAAAGAGAAAAAGAATTCTTAGAAGATGTTAAAGAGATTAAAAGAAGAGAGACTTTAGAACCTATAAAACAAGGTGGAGTGATCATAGGTTATAAACCTAAACAGATAAAGAAATCTTTTACCGGTATACAAAGAACCGGTATGAAATTAGGACAACAGTTAGGACAATTTGGACAAACACCACCACAGGAAGATTTCTCATTTCAACAAGAAGTTTTATTAGAAACTGTATCTGGAGGTTCAAGGAATCGAATATGGGGAAACATAGGAGAACCCGTAAGAATAAACAATGACCTTCATCCATCTATTAGTGACTTAGAAGATGAGACTGCCTCACTTTTTGGTTTTGGTGGAAGATAAATTTTTAAACAATGGAAACTAATAATAATAAAATGAGATGGTCTGAAAGATATGGATATAATTATTCAGAAGAAATTATTGTGGATTTAATTCCACAAACTGAAAGGAGGTTAATATGGAAACAAAAATAAATAAACCAGCTAAGACAAGTGATAAGCTAGGTGATGCCATTGCAAAGAATATTGTTGAAAATGTAAAAGGTAATACATTATGTAAGGGTTGTAAAAATCTTGGGAAGAAATAATGGATAAAAAAAAAGACGAAGGATATATGGACTTCACAGGAGATGTAATAACTGGTGGAACCGCATTAGGAGTTGGAGCTGGAGTGATAGGGAAACTTCCAGTATCTGGAGCACAAGCAGGAGTTCAAGCTGGATTAACAACTGCAGGTAGTTTCATATCACCAATGGTAAATATTCATGCTGCTGGAATTGTAACTAAACAACTTAAAGATTTAAAGAATTTAGATAAAGAAGAATCGCAAGGGGGGTTTAGATTATAATGGGATTTGATAACAGAAATACTCGTGATGGAACCGGGCCACATAGAGATAGCTTTCGTAGAAGAATAGAAGGTAAAGAAGTTGGAAGAAGAATTGAGGCAGGAGAAGAATGCCCTTTCCAGATTCTAGATTCAAATAAATTCGAGAAAGAAGAAGGGAGAAGCAGATTATGCCTTAGCTACAGATACTATGGAGGGGTTAGCTGAGTTTGGTAACTGGTTTGATATAATAGTAATAATTGGAATAGCTGGATTAATACTAGGTATTATATTTATTTCTTTCAACCCACAAAGGGAAAGCTTTGAACAATCATATTAAATATAAAATGAGCCCACTAACAAGAACTGGAAAAGACATATTAAGTTCTTTTGAAAAGAGATATGGAAAAGTAAAAGGTAGTGAATATTTTTATAGAACTTTAAATAAATATCCATTAAGATATAGGGTATGGCACAAGAAAAATAAATAATTCATGCTTCTCCCTGAAGAGATACAAGGAGGGGAAGTAATTCTCTTTTCACCTTCCCCTCCTTGGTTTATTTACTAGTCTCATTCTCCAAGGTTAAGTTACCAAAATCAATAAATACCCCTAGATTATTTTTCTTCTGTAAACATTTAGCATGATATAAATTAAAAAATCCCTCAGCATCATATTCTTTATCATTAATTTTAAATGAACAAGCTTCACAATCTGTTTTAGCAGTTGTATTAAATACAATTAAAAGTATTATTAATAAAATTAATACCTTAATTCTTAATGCTAATATTATCTTAGTTTTTAAATCCATCTTATTCAAAAGTTAAATTCGTTCCTCCAACAAACCCCCCACTATTATCATATCTAATTAAACATTTATTATTTAGATATGAATTATACAAATCAACTAACTTAGCTTTTACTTCGGTTTCAAATTGATTGTCTTCTTCAAAACCAATTTTATTATTAAAAGTAATTTCACATTTATTACAATCGAAATTACTTTCTTGCATTCTAATTTTAACTATTAACATAATTAAAACTAAAATTATTATAACATGAATTAAAATATATCCCCAAGGTAATTTCTCTTTTATAATAGAATCCATGCTAAAATAAAGACTAAAGATAAAATTGTCCAAACAATAAGAATAGAAATATCAATAGTCCATTGCCCTCCCAATTTAAGTATAGGTACAAAATTAACTAATGCTTTAGGATTATTAAATAAGAATTTAATCCAATCAAAATGATATTCCTTTATTTCTTTATTTACTAAATCTAATTTAATATCCTGCATTTTAAAAGAGCCAGTATGTTTCTGTTCATGATCTAATACTGCAGAATATAATTTAGGATACTTCTTTAAGTTCTTATTAAGATAGATTTTATTTCCTACTCTATTTCCAGTTCCATAATCAATATGTATTATCTTCATGATATAAACCTGGCTATTATTTTCCAGACTACAAGTATTAATGCTCCTCCACCAACTAATGCAGTTAGGCCAATCAATAACCATTTCTTTAATTTTTCTACTAATGGGTCTGGTTGATAATTCTTATTTACCACTTTAGATTCACCTCCACCAAGTTTTATATGAGGAATATTATCTCTCATATCTTGAAAAGATTTTCCCATCCCTTCAAATGAACCACCTAATCCTGGAAGTTTATCATGTGGTTTAATCTCCAATGAAAGTTCTTGTTTGGGTTCTTCTTTAGGTTTATTCTGTTCCAATTGTCTTATCTTATTCTCTAATTGTTTTATTCTATTGTTCTTACTCATTTTTTAAATTCCTTTAACATTTCTTCAACATTCTCAACCTTAGTATCCTCTTCATGAGTCTTAGGTAAGTTTTTCATTTCCTTTCTTGCCTTTCGCATCATATAAAAATTCTTTAGATTAAAATATTGTAAAGAACATATTGCAAATCCTATTCCACCCCAGATAATATAATTAATACCCCAAGTAGTAAAAAACAAATACATATTAGAAACAAACATTGTAAAAAAAGCTAGAAATAATATCCAAAGCATATAGTAAGTGAAATCTTGAATTTTTAAAGGGTCACCACCAGTAGCCCACTCACCCAGACGAAAGAAATATTCAATTGGACTCTTCATTTTTGGTGTTTCAATTTTAGGTTGTTTTATTTCTTTCCCCATTTTAAACCTCAATTATCTTAACCTCAAAACCCTGCCCTTTCAACATCTTAGCTTCTTCCCCAAGAATAAACTCTTCATCGACATTGATTTCTTTAGAATATTTATTTTCCATTGCAGCTAATATCTTTTGATCTGTTTCAGTCTTTTCAATCTTAATCCATCCTGCATTTGAAACTTCAAATTCTACAGGTTTATCTGCAAACATTTTTTTAAGATTTTCTAATATAAGTGGTAACATACTTTTAGGAGTTATTTTCATATACCTAACATTATCAATAAACCTTTCTATAATTTGCATATTAGACATCGGATGTTTTGCTCTTAATTCTTTACTCATTATCTATTCCCTTAATTTTAATTTTAAATCCATTTGCAAGTTTTCTATTGAACTTGCAAGTTTTTTTATAATCACTATTACATTCCTTTTCAAACATACATTTTTTAATGCTATTTTTTTGAAGGAATTCCTCAATAGGACATTTTGATTTTGTCATAGTTTTATCACCAGTTAAAAAATATCTAAATAAAAAATAATAAAAATTACCCTTTAGATATTTCGTTATTAATTGTATTATTTAATACACTAATTTCAATTCTTAATGATTGTAACTCTGTTAACATTTGTCTAATAGCTTCAGAATCACTAATATAAATCATTCTTGTTTGAGGAACAACGGGTATGCTTGCCTTAATATTTGGTTCTATATCAGGAAGCTCATCCTCATCAGGTTCTAATTCTCCCTCCGGTTCTTCTTCTTCATCTGAAACATCTTCATCCCCTTCAGCTTCTTCCCCAAATTCTTCATCTTCAAATTCCTCATCCTCAACTTCTTCTTTCTTAACTTTCTTTTTAGTCTTTTTAGAATTCTTAGTTTCTGCTTTAGGCATTTCTACAGCCTCTTCATCATCATAATTTTCAGGGGTAGGTAATTTCTTATGTTTCTTTCCATTCCATAAACCCATTTTACTTAACCCCCTTTTGATTATTTTTATTTTGAGATTTAATCTTCTCTTCTCTTTCGTGTTTTAGCATATGTTGACTCATTAAATATGCAACATGGTTAGAATTATAACCCTCAATTTTTTTCCCACAAACATCACATATCAACTCTTCCATACAAACCTATACCTACCTATTTATATAAACCTTTCGTTTTTGCATATTTGAGTTTATCCCAAACATATTTAATAAAAAATAACTTAAAATTGTAATGATAAAACAAATCTTAATTCTAATATTAGTATTTACATTAATTCCAATTATATCTGCAGAGATAATTATAGTTAGACCAGGTTCTGATACAATTGCAAATACTTCTTTATTAAATGTTAATTCCTCAGACTTTTGGGATAGTTTAGATACACCATCAGATATTTCCACGGCAGATTTAACAGATGATAATACTTATGTTCAAGTTGCAGGAGATAGCATGACTGGAGATTTAGAAGTAACAAACACGGGAGATGATACTGCTATAACAATTCATGGTGGAGATACTAATTTAAATGCTTCATTAATCTTTGAAGAGGTGGGATTAAGTAGGTGGAGTTTATTATTAAATGGATTAAATAATAATTTTTATCTTTGGAATGATCATTTAGATACTCCAACATGGATGGCAAACCTTGTTACTAATGCAATAACTTTTTATGGTAATGGAACTATCTTTGGAGATTTTTTACCTGGAACAACTTTAACTTATGATATTGGTTCAGGACCTTTAAGATGGGGAGATTTATATGTTTCAGATATTTCAGCAGATGATATTAGTGCTTATAATATAGATTTACTTGGAGATATAACTGGTCCTTTTGGAAATTTTACAGACCTTATAGTTGGAGGTGTAAATTTTTCAGAATTAGATGAGAGTTATCTTAATCTTTCAGGAACGAATGCAAATCAAAATGTTAAATTATCTGATGGAACCACAGATTATAATTTAACAGCAGGAACAATCAATTTAACAAATGGTATTGGTTCAATGACTATTGATGGTGCAGGATACATTAGACCCTCAGATGGAACAGCAGGATTTCATAATACTGATAATATAAAATATATTGGATTTGATGTTAGTGGAGATGCTTTTGATAATATGGCTATTACCTGTTGGAATGGTTCAAATAATATTTGTAGCTTTGAAGGAAACATTCTAGTAGATGATAATATTACAACAAAAGAATGGTTCAATGGACAATTCAATTGGACTACAGATGAATGGGCAGAGTTTGACGGTTCTCTTTGGACATTTAATGAATCTAAATTAGCAACAACTTATTATAATGCAACTCAATCAGTAGCAGTTGCAGGAACAATTGATGGTGGAACATTAGTTGATACTCAACATCCAGATGGAGATTATGATGGAGTTACTTTTAATTTTTCAGAAGCATCAGGAAGTCCTGGATTGGATTTAAGAATTAATTTTACAGGGGTTGTTGATTTTAATAAAGGTTACATTAGATATAAAACAAATAGTCTTTCAGGTGATTATCCTGCAATACAATTATGGGATTATGATGATAGTGAATGGGAAGGTGGTTATGGATTTTTAAGTGAAAATGAAGAGTTTTTACAATTTACAAATGATGTTTTAGATAGTAATTCTCATCTTCAAGATGGAGTAGTTCAAATGAGATTATATAAAAGTGCAAATGGAAATACTCAAAATGAATATTATGTTGATATGTTAGCTATTGTTGATGGTTATGCAACTCCTTCAGGAAATGTAGATTTAACTCCTTATTGGAGATATGATGATAATGATGAAGATAGAAACTTTTTAACTGATGGAAATGTAACAGCAGATTATTTTAATGGAAATTGGAACGGTAGTGTAGATTATGTACCTTACACAGGAGCGATTAAGGATGTTAATTTAGGAAGTTTTGATTTAACAACAGACGGGGACATATTGGTTAATGGTGGAATTGCTTTAGGCGATGAAGATACTTTTCTTGCTGGAAATGTTGGAAGATTAAATATTGTAGATAGTCATCCATCAATCAGACAAGAAGTCGTAAGAACAGGTGGAACAATAGCAGTCGCTATAAATGATGTTTATTCGAGAGCAACAGATGGGGCAGATGTTCCTGTTAAGATGGGGACTTTTGGGCTTTATGGAACAGCTGGTGGAGATGCAAAGTATTTATATCTTGGTGCTAATCCTACAACAGCATATAATACAGGTGCAGTATTAAAAATTGATTTTAATGATAGAATTGGGATTAATTTAGTAACTAATACAAGACCCACAGAAACTTTAGATGTTAATGGAAATGTTTGGTTAATTGGAGATAATCAAATTTTGAAATTTGGAACAACTAATACAGATTTACAAATATCTAGTGATGGAGATTATGGTGTTTTAAATGCTTCTTTAGGAGTTAAGGTTTATAGTGATTTAACTGTTGCAGGAAATTTAACTATTAATGGTAATGTGAATATATCAACAGGATATACTGGAACTTGTGTTAATGCTACTTATATGGGGGGAATTGCAATTGGGTGTAATGATTAAATGAAACAAAAATATAAAGATTTTATGAAAGAAATACATAACTTAAT
>Ga0207997_1000207_pt1 | contig 28942 bp, 30 predicted proteins | sample AntAceMetag02UKN_FD_184777 | JGI IMG/M metagenome (GOLD analysis project Ga0207997, IMG submission 184777) | Saline lake microbial communities from Ace Lake, Antarctica - Antarctic Ace Lake Metagenome 02UKN (SPAdes) (version 2) | ecosystem: Environmental > Aquatic > Non-marine Saline and... | reverse complement strand
AAACCCAAGAGCTTGTGTGGCATCCTGTAATTTATGCGGGTAATTGGGAGCATTTGCAGTATGGGACATTTGAAGTTAAACTTTCTGATTTGAAAGATATGGTTTCCAACTTTGAGAAAGGTATTCCTTTGCAGGCAGGTGTGCCAGTTGACGAGAATGGAGTTCATGACGTACGAGGTGAGGGCGCGTTTGGCTGGATTGAAAAGTTAGAAATACGCGAAGATGCTCTCTGGGCTGGGATCAAGTGGACACAGGATGGTGTTGCGGCAATAGAGGATGGCCGTTATAAGTATCTCTCGGCGGTTTTCTATATTGGCGAAAATCCTTATACTGAGACCAGCATTTTGCAAGCAGGTGCTCTCTGCACTCGACCATTTTTCAGGCAGCAGCCGGAACTTCAAGTTGCGGCTTCTGGATATAATTATGTGATGGGAGACAAAGTTGCTGCTAAGAGTGATGAAGATACCGCTACTACACGAACTGGAGGTTTAAGTATGAACAGCCAAGAAGCACGAATAAAATATGTTGAGTTGAATGGTGAAGTCTCCGATGCGGATTGGGAAAAGATAACAAAGGGTGTTGAAACAGATGAGGCCTGGGATGTACTTGCTGCGAGTTTTGTTGAGGAAAGCAAAGACGATGAAGGGGGCGATGAAGGGGAGGTGTCTCTAGACAAGCAGCTTGTTGACGCTCAGGCAAAGGTAAAAGAACTGGAGCAGTCGGTTACGCAAGAGCAAGAAGCTAAGGATGAAGCACTTGCGGCTACTCAGAAGCTGACCGAGCGTGTGGATGTTCTGGAGAAGGAGAATAAGGAAGCTAGGTTGCACGAGGAGATCAGCGCAGTAGATCTCGGCGAGAACAAGCGTTATTCTCCTGTTGCAGTTGGTCTATTAGTTGCTGCTCAAGTTGACCCCGGCGAGAAGGCTATCAATGCTATTCAGGCACATATGAAAGAGCATGGTGGCAGTATGGATACGGTAATAATGGGTGAGGTGGGAGCGGTTAGTGCGACTACGGCACCTGGTCAGCAAAGTGATGAGCAATGGTGGCAGCAAAAGAAACGGAACATTACGCCTGAGACTATAGCGAGAGTGGAAGTAACTACCGCCAATGAGAAGGATAAGACATTCCATGCAGCTTATGACGAGACTCTTCTATAGAGGTGATAACTGATGCCTATTTACGCTAAGGTTACGGATAGCTGTGAGGTAACTGCTGGTGAAGCTATAACTCGTGGAATGCTTGTGTCAATCCACGACGCTGATGGATTAGCTTATATGGCTAATGCGGGCACTGGTGCTGGCCAGGATATTCCAGCGATCGGTATTGCCGAGACAACGTTGGCCGCAGGTGAAGTAGCTGAAATCAAGCGTGTGGGAAAGATGGCTGGCGAGGCTGGTTTGCAGGAAGGCGACTGGTGCTATCTTTCCACCACAGACGGTTTGATTACACAAACAGCACCTGCTGTTACAGGTGATGCAGTACAGGTTGTTGGCGTGGCGGTTAGTACAACTGAGTGGATGATTCAAATAGAATCTCACTCAATCGTTACATAAGAGGTGAGCAGCTATGGCAAAGTTTGTCAACCGTTTTCCGAATTTTCCCGCGATTGCTGGTGAAGATATTACAGCAGGAGAAGCTGTGAAGATTGATACGACCAGCGGTTTAGCTTATCTGGCTTGTGCTGGTACAGGTATTGAGGAATTACCTTGTGTAGGATTTGCTGAAACAACCGTTGTTGAAGGGGATATAGCAGAAATTAAGCATATGGGAATTATGCAGGATGCGCCAGTTTCGTTGTTCGCTGGAGATCTTGTGTATTTGTCTAATACCCCGGGCGCGGTTTCAGCAACAGCAGGTGATACTTCTCAGACTGTGGGAATAGCTCTCCCACTAAAGCCACCGCAGACACCAGCTAGTCCAACTACTAGGTTTCTTATCTGTATTGAACAAATAGTAAGCGATACACAACAGAGTAGTAGTAGCTCTAGTTCGAGTAGTAGTAGCAGCAGTAGTAGCAGTTCCTCCTCGGAAAGTTCGAGCAGCAGCTCAAGTAGTAGCAGCTCGTCGAGTTCGAGCAGCAGTTCGGAAAGTTCGAGTAGTAGCTCAAGCTCAAGCACGGGCGAATAATTGGTAATTCTTAACGGAGGTGGCTAATATGCCAGGTACTCCAGGTGCATTGACAACAGATGATGTTCCGCTGCATCTATTGTATACGGAGTTTATAGATTCCATAAGGAAACATAATGAACAGGATCGGAACTTTAAGTCGCTGTTTTGTCAGCCAGCTACTAAAGATCGTGTAGTTGAGGTGCCTCGGCGGAGTATGCGTTTCTATGAGTCAGGCGAGGATACTACTCAACCTGATTATCAGCATATAGCCCATGACGAGATTGATTTGGATGAGCCTCGTCGGATGCTTGCCGCAGCTGCTGTTACCCAGAAAGCTGTCGAGAAGGGTATTAGCTCAACACAGGTACGTAATCATCATGATGAGGGATTGCGTGCTGATTTTCGGTTAATACAGCATGCAGTGTTGAAGTCTTGTCTGACAACTGGCGGCTGGTATGATGGCACAATGACTACAGCTCCACCGAGCTTCAAGAAGAACACATTTACGACAGCACACAGCCACTACCTAGCTGCAAATGTGGCAGGTGTGCCAACTCTAAATGAGTTCACTAATGCCAAGCAGCATATTCTTGAACATGGGTATGGTGGCCCATTCTTTGCTTTTGTGAATACTGCACAGGCAGAGCAGATAGAGAATGCTGCTGATTGGACAAATGCGCCGGGACCTCTGCCAACTCCTCTGATGACCAAACTGCAAGAAATGGGAATGGTACCATTCATTCGTGCGGCAGGTGTGACGGTATATGCCGAGGACTGGATTGATGAGGACTATATGCTTGTTGTCTCTCTGGAAGAGACACCTTGCTCATGGCGTATTCCTGAGGGCAAGGGTGTAGGTGTTGAAGGTCTTATGGTTCACTCTGCTCTTAAGGGCAGTGAAGCTATGCTGTCCAAGTATAATTTCATTGAGGAATATGTGCGCTGGGTAAGTTGCAATGTGTTGCACCGTGGCGCGGGTGTTGCTTATTATCTGGCAGGTGCCGCTTGGACAGATACTACTGGCTGGTACATATAACTTTCGTTGGAGGTAGGCTGATATGGAAACGATGATCGTCTATCAGCTTTCTGATAGCCAGACGATTCCGCGTGAAGTTCAAACTAATTTGCCAGTAACAAGTAGCGAGGGGCCAATACGATTAGGGGCGTGGGAGTGGGCAACGATACTGGTGGGTGTTAATGTCCCAGCGGGGACTACTCTGACGCTAACAGTTCAGTTTAGTCCCGATGGGATTACTTGGTATGATACCTATTTGCACGACATAGCAGCGGCAGCGAATAAATGGGTTCTCGCTGCAAATGTTGCGTTTGTCGGAGCGGTGCAAAGTGATACTGCTGAGATTGGCCTTTCCTGCTGTGTTCCCTATGTGCGTCTACGAGCAATAAGTGTTGGAACAGGCGATGCTGTGCTTACATCAGCATGGTTTGTAGCTATATCATAAAACAAGGAGAAAATTAAATGGCAACGACAGAGGAAACAGAACGAATATATGCGACTTTACCAACATCAAATCAACGGAAGCAGCTTGTAATTCCTGAGGATGCAGTTGCTTTGTGGGAAGGCAACTACTTCAATAAGGATGAAGCGATAGAGTGGCTAGAAGCCGAAGAGCAACGAGCAGTGAAGATGTATAAGGAAAGTCCCAATGGCAATGTTGTCCGGGGTGCTCATGCTCACGCGGAGGCTTGTGTTGAGTTAGCAAAGAAGATCAAAAAAGGTGGCCCTCCTCTTAAGAAGCCTTGTAAGCTTGGAGAAGAGCTTGGCAAAATTCAAGATAAAATACTTAGTACAGAGTAGGTGCAGCTAAATGGCGGCACACTACATCAACTGGGCAGATGCTCGTCAGTACCTTGACAATACAACAATTGGTGATGTTGACAACTCTAAACTGCAAGCACTTAGTGAGGTAATGGAAGAGAAATTTGATGGTCGGCTGCGGCGAAGGTATGATGTTCCGTTCATTGAAGCCGACGATCCAGATAGCTTTGAGATTGCCAAAAAAGTTTGTGGGATGTGGACAGCAGCAGCTTACTTACGCGAATCGTTGTCTGCGGAAGGCACTGACGAAAATGCGTGGTGGGCTACCCATCTTGACCAAATGGCTGAGGATCTGATAGTTGCATTGGAAAGCCGTGCTGCACCAGCCGATGCTGAAGCTGCTGCCAACCCATTACAACATATTCCTTATGACGGTGGCTCAAGACCAGCGGCTGTATTCGAACGAAAGAATGTTGCTGGTGGCGATGTTTACCACCAGTATCACTGGTAATGCAAATAACAGCGACAATAGATACAAATGCGGTAGCGCAAATAGGTTTGCGACGGTATCTGCGAACAATGGACGGACGTTCGCAGGAATTATATCCTGTTTGGGATAAAGTGCTGAATATTATCTATGAAGCAGAACAGCGATTGTTTGAGCGGGAAGGACGAACTAGTGAACACGGCAAATGGGAAAAACTGTCGCCACGATATGCTGCTTGGAAAAAGAAACATTATCCAGGTATGCCGATTTTGACATTAACTGGTCGTTTTAATGGTTCTATGACTGATCCAAGTGGGCGACACGCAGACATCAGAGAACGGCAGACGCTTACTTGGGGATCGGCTTATGAGGTAAGCGGAGGATACGATTTGGGTGGCATACATGCAGAAGGACACGAGAATATGCCAGCCCGTGAGCCAATTCGCGTAACACAGCGCAACGTTGACGATATAGCCAATACAGTAGTAGATTACATACTTGACTTTGACTTGAGTCGTCCGAGACAAGCCTGGGAGATGGGTTACTAGATGCGTAGAGATAAGTCGCCAACAATTACCAACGAGGTGGCTTATGCCATTGAAGATATAATGGCAAAATACTTGGATGATTATATTCCTAAGTCCTTACTGAAAGGCGTAAGTTATCATCATCAGTCAGAAGAGATCCACGCTGTAAATTGTCCTGCTGTTCTAATTTTTGACAATGGTAGTGAGACACTCTGGGAGACTTGCCGAGGAATTGATGCTGCGGGTGCATTGCAAGACGGTATGGCCTTGGATCGTTATCGGTTTGACTTAGCGATCTGGATCAAAGAACGAAAGAAAAACGACTCACTTACAACTATAAATAAATGGCGTGACGGGATAAAAGCTTGCTTTAGAGACAAATATGACTTGGGAGGCATAGCTACAAACGTCATTGTTACAACCGATGACCCAGCAGCACCTTTGAAAGAAGGTTCGGCGACACTCCGTGCAGTAGCGATACGACTTAACATTGATGTTTACCATTTACAGGGAGCAGTAACGCTGTAAGGAGGTTGGGATTATGTCACAAGTTGATGATTTTACAGCGGTTAAAGAGTGGGACTTAGTTGCTGCTGTGCTGCAAGATCTGGTGAAATCTGTAGCGTTCGCCGAAACTGACGATTTCACCAGCACAATTATGCGAACGGGTGATGTGGAGGTTGCAGGACAGGATGTTCTTGAGAATGTCCAAAATATGGAGCAGCGGCTTTTGCACGAAGAAACCCCCGCGACAAGCAATGCTTTCTTTAGCGATTTAAGTAGCATGCTTGCTGCTTTTCAAACCTGGTATGTCAGTGGTGACAATGGCACATTTTCGAGTGTACCTGCTGCTTTAGTTGATAAGCATTATCGAATTGGCTATAACCTCAAAGACGCTTGGGCAGCTACGCAAGGTGGTACGATCAGCAGTACTTACTTGTGTTTGACCAAAAATCTGGAGTTAGCACGTGCTTATCGTGGAAATGCACCGACATATCCTAATACACTACCAAGCGATGTCACTTATGTGCCGTTAGTTGTTGAGGTTGTCGGTAGTGCTATTGGTGCTGCTAATCTCACAGTAGCCTTTACTGCAATTTATTCCGATGACACAACGGCTACAGAGACTACGCTTGTTACAGCATTGGGGGCAGAGGGTAGCCAGTGGTTAGCAACTCTTCGGCGTGTGGGTAGTCAACCGATTACCGGCGATGGTTGTAATACTGGTGATACTGTCATCCCAATGACGACTACAACTGGTATGGTTGCTGGCCAGAAGGTGTTAGTGCGTGATGAAACTTGGCCAGTTAGCTTGACAGTTGATTGTCTTGCTGCGGCAACGTTTACTTGTGAGAATACGCTTCCCTTCCAAGCAGGTGATGCAATAACGCTGCACGACGATAATACTGCTGATGAAAATGCAACTATTCTGATCGTAAACCACGAGACAAAAACGATTACGCTTACGGCGGCTGTAGCAGGCAGCTTCACTGTGGCGCAAAATGCACATATGAGGCTTCAGGCTGCTGAGGATTATGGCTGGACTGAGGTGGTGGAAATAGCTTCGGTGCAAGCTGGTGTAAGCATAACCGTTGATTCAGCATTAAAGCATACCTATAGCTCAGATGGCTATGCTCAGCGGCTGATCAAGTCTATAGCCAGTGTGGTTTTGACGAATGGTACGGGCGGCGACGGGATACGGATTTTAGCTCTTCCCGACCGGCCTACCTTCGAGGAGCGCAATAGTTCTAGCTCAAGCTCAAGTAGCCAGTCGTATTCCAGCAGTAGTTCTAGCAGCGAGAGTAGTTCTTCGTCATCTAGTTCAAGCAGCAGCGAGAGTAGCAGCAGTTCAAGCAGCAGCTCGGAAAGTTCGAGCAGCAGCTCAAGTAGCAGCAGCTCAAGTAGCAGCAGCTCAAGTAGCAGCAGCTCAAGTAGTAGCAGCTCGGAAAGTTCAAGTAGTAGCTCAAGTGCATAGTATAAGTAGCTACAGGAGGTGGCTTTAGATGTTAATACCACATAAGGCGTGTATTCTGGGATTTGGCCTCCAAACAGCTAAGGATTCTGCTGCTGCTTGCGAGTTTCGTTTTCCTATTCACGAAGCTGAGGATCTGAATTACCAGAAGAATTACTCGTTCTTTCAGTACAGCGATGGCAACTATAACCAAGTTCACTATTATTCGGAAGGTGAGTGGATTGAGGGCACAATAACGATGCCTTTGATCCCAGGCTTTACTGCTGGTAATATTGGCACTTGGGTTTGGGGACGGACAGGCACTTACAATCAAGGTTATTGGGCGACTATCTACCGTGATACTGGACATAAATTAGAGCGTTATGTGAATTGCAAAGTAGCTTCCGGGAGTATTCCTTTCGACTTTGGCGCTCTTTCTACAATACGCTTAAATGTTGTAGGAATTGAGCCTCCTGAGGCAACAGGTGCTTTTGCGGGAACTCGTTATACAGCACAGCCTTATCTTTACAACGAAGCTGGTATCAGCTTAGCAACTGGTGGTAATGCTCTCGGAGCTGAGGTTTGGACGCGGAACCACACGCTGGAGTTTGATAATATGCAGGAAGCTCCTGCGGATATGGGGATGCTTGACGGTGGTGTTACTCCGCCAGAACTTCCCAATAATGCTAAAGCTGAATGGACAGGTAGCCTTGATCGCTTCTTTGCTGATACAAGTATCTATGATGACTTTATAGCGGGTACCGAGGGCGCATATCGGGTAATATTCCAGCGGGCAGCCGTGGCAACTTGCACACTTCATTTCCCGCGTATCTTATGGACTGAAGCCCCTCTGAATATTCCTAATAGTGGAATATTAAAGCAGGATGGAATTAACTTCCGTGCGTTGGGTTCTACTGATGGTGTAACAGATGCTTTTACACTAACCGAGACCATTCCATAAAGAATGGTAATACAAGATACCGAGGTGCCCCGGGATTTCAAGTTTGTGGAGAGCAATGTGCTCAGTGAAGCAGAAATCTCAAAACACAAGGAGGCAACGAGGCTCAAATGATTAACGAAATACGAACGACACAAATGAGAACAACAGCGGCATTGATGGCTCACGATTTCTCTATGACTGGTGCTGAGGAAACAGAGCGGGCAGGAATAGTTAAGTTTGTTATCCTTGTTGGAGAAGATCGCCAAGCTGAGGCCGAAGAGATTATGCAGCTATGCGGCGATGGCTTCAATATTGATGATAGCTTACAGGTTTCTTTAGGGAAATATGAGCGTTCGCTGCAACGACTTCGTAAACTAATATGGGTGTTTAAGGAGGAAGTGCAAGATGACAAAGGAGAAAAACGACCTCAAAGAGGATCAACAAAAAGAGAAATCCGAACCTAAGCAGGATGTAGCCCCTGACTATCTGATAGTTATGGAGCGTCGGCCTCAAACGCTTTACCCCATTGCTTCTGATAGATCTGTCTTCATCACCGCTGTGCATCCTGGTATGGCCGAGGATGATATTACTGCGGCTATGCTGCCTATTTCTTGGCAGACATCGGGACAAGCACGAGGACGAGGGCGAAAACAAGACCAGTCTCAAGGGGAACAAGCGGAGACAATAACGGTGCGTGGTTCTATAGGAGCAGCTCGTGCTTTTGTGGAGAAATGTCGGCACCAGATAACGGATTTTCGTCTTCCTGTTATAGAGAAGGAAGATGAAGTCAGTGTCCGCAAATATGATTCCAAAAATCGCGGTGATAACCGTTCTAATCGAGAAGTTTATGAAGGCATACTTCAATCAACACAAGCTGTAGAGAGTTTGGGAGAACGAAGTTTTTGGGATGTCGTTGAGGGGTTTTTGGATTCAGTGGCTGGTCGTGAATCAGATGCGGCTGAGGATTTTGGCGACTTAAAAAAAGAGCTGCCTCAGTTGGTGAGCAATACGTAGCAACTGGGAAATTTGATGCCTGGTATGGCATTAAAGCTGCGGCGCAAACAGTGGCTGACGCAGAGATGCGTGAGCGGTATCTGGATGATAAGCCAACTGAACAGATAACTTTAACTTTTGGCAAATCTACACCAAAAGAGCAGGAAATAGCGCAGCAGCAAATTCAGGAGCGTGATCAGGAACTTATAGGAATAGTTGATGAAAAGATGCAAATTGCTGCTACGTCTCGTGAACAGCAGTTTGTTAAAGATTTAGAGAGACTTTGGCGGCAAGCTATTTGGATAACAATGATAAACCAGTTTCCTGATGGTAAGCCGCTTTTGTCGCAACTGGTACACGATGTAGAGGTCTGGGAGACTTTCATCGGTGCTATAAATCGCCGAATGGCAGGCAGCGAAAGCGAAGATTTGCCATCGAGTGACGAGGAGTTTTATGCCACAGCGCAGGACGGAAGTAGTAATCAAGATAAAGCCTGAGATTGATTGGTCTGAATTAGAAGACCATAGGGTTGGGATACGTATTCATCCAGAGGCAGAGGGGCCTGCTGCTCCTGCTGGCGGTGCCGGTGGGGAATTGTCTGATCTTTTGACGGGGTTTATGGGTGGAGCAGCGACGGGACGGATAATGGCTGGCATTAGAACGGTTGGGGCGGCTATTACAGCACTGGCACCATATATGCTGATTGTCGCCGCTGCTGTGGTTGCTGTTGTTGTGGCTTTTGGGGGTATGATTGCACAGGGTTGGCTTGCGGTAAAGGTATTAAAGCAAGTCGGAAAAGTCGGAATGGCGGGATTGCGGCTGCTCTGGGAAGGCGTGAAAAAGGCAGGGGAGGGTTTTGTCTGGCTAGCCCAGACGGCTATTCAGCTAAGCATAGATGCCTTAGAGAAGTTTATTGGAGGTGTTATTAAACTAGGTGCTGCTGTATCCAAGCACGTAGAAGGCTTTATTCGTCGAGCAGTTTCGACCTTCGCTGACTTTGAGCAAAGCATAGCTAATACTGTTACTGTAATGGGCAAGTTTGGTGCTGAGGGTATGGCAATGCGGAAAGTAATTGGCGATACAGCAAAAGCACTAACTATAAGTTCGCGGATAATGGCAGTGGAAGCAGCAGATGCTATGTATACTATTGGATCAGCAGGATTTGATACTGCACAAAAAATAAGGGATTTGACTAAAGCAGCTATTATGCTTGCAGAAGCAACTTTAGTTCCTGTGAAAGAAGCAGCAGAGACATTGATGGCAACGGTGCTTCAGTTTGGGCTAGGAGCGGCGGAGGCTACTCGTGTTGCAAATGTACTTGCTGCTGCAATTAGTAAATCGCCTGCGCTTATGGATAAACTTAGGCAATCACTAGAGTATGCAGGGCCTGTTGCGGCAGGGCTAGGAATTAAGTTGGAAAAGGTTGTAGCAGCACTAATGGCAATGTATAAGGCGGGTCGCACAGGAGCAAGAGCGGGAACTGAGATGAGAATTGTCTTAGCTGCTTTGGTGGCACCAACGACCAAAGCGATTAAAGCTCTGAGCAAGTTTGATATAGTCCCGGATATGATTGACCCAACGCGACGAAGCCTTGTCGAAATTGTACAAGTATTTGAACGATTAAGCGCTGAGATTGGACGTGGCGAGACGGTAAAAGCACTTCGCAAGGCATTTTCAGTTCGTGCTTGGAGCGGCTTGGTAGCTCTTCTGACAATTGGATCACAAGAGATGCAACGAATGGGGGAGGCGATAACGGGTACAAACGTAGCATTTCAGATGCAGCAAGACCAGCTTTTGACATTATCGGGCTTTTGGGCAAAAGTGGTATCTATCTGGGAAAATGTCTACTATGATGTAATTGAAGGCGCTTTGAGTCCAGCGTTGAAGGGCTTGCTAAAAATTATCAGAGAATTAATAGCGCAAGCTCGTGAGACGGGAGCGTTTCAGATATTCGGGGAGGCATTGGCTTACGTTGTTGATATGGTGGCTTGGCTAGTTCAAAAGCATGGGCCTTATCTCTTAGAGTTCCTTACTGCGATGGCAATTTCTTTTGGTGAGTTACTGCCGGCTGCAGTTAAGGCGTTTATAGGAGTATTGAGACAGTTAGAACAACCCATAAAAGAATTTCTACAAAGTCTACCAAGCATAGTGAAGGCAGTAGTTGAAGGTGTCATTCCCGCTTTAGTCAAGTTAGCGACGAGCGTTTTTCCGCTATTGTTGTACTTTGCGGTTCTGGTTTTGCCAAAACTGGCTGAACTCTTTGCTGTTTTAGCTGATGTAGTCGCTGATTTTATTAGCAAAAATCGTGATGAACTTATTAACTGGTTTAAGATTCTCTTTGCTACTGCGATCCAATTGGTACAGACGTTGCCTCAATTACTGCCAATAGTTAAACAATTGGCTGCGAGCTTCTTACATTGGGCACCAATTATAGCAGAACTTGCTATTAACAATGTGCCGTTGTTGGTGTATGCTGCTTATACTTTAATTGGTGTTCTAAACCAACTTGCCACTACTGTGTTGCCAGTATTCGTAGCTGGTTTACAAGTTGCACGTCCACTGCTTTACGCCTTCGCTTCTGTGCTTTCTGCTATTGTTGGTTTGCTGCAAAGATTTGGTGCTTTGGCAATCGCACTGATGCCCACTGTGGCGAGTATTATTATGAAGGCGATGAATATTGGTATTGCTGTGTTGTGGGCTTTTGGTGATGCACTAGTGAGTCTCGGGCCGCTTATTTTCAAGGCTGCTGCCTGGCTTGACCAGAACTTTTATCAGGCTGTGGCTATTACAATGGACATAGTTGCTGAACTCGCGGGGGCACTTAGTGTGCTTCTTCTCGGGGCTTTTGCTCTTCTTACGACTGTACTTTACATGACTATTTTACCAGCAGTTTATGTGCTTGCTGCTGCATTTGCTATACTTCAGATTCCTCTGTATGTAGCGGTACGACTCGTTTGGCTTTTTGTTGAGGGGCTTAAAGCGTTAGGTCTTATCAAAACTACTGGCTTTGAATTGGCCTTAGAGCAACTAGCTGGAGGCATTGAGGATTCGTGGAAGTTGACTTGGCGGCTCATTCGTGGATTAGGCTATGATTTGCCAAATGCAGTTAAAAAGTATATGCCGGATGTCCAGAAAAGTTTAGGTATAACGAAGAGTGGCTTTGATGATATGGCTGATGCTGCACGGCAATATGACCAACAGCAAAAAGCAACGGGTCGTGGCGGCTATGGGATACCAGCAACAGGCAACGGCTATGGTGGTACTGACAATTTGGGACCCATACTGAAGGCTGCTGCGGATGGTGCAACAAAGTTGGGTAGAGCAGCAGATGATGCGTCGGATGCGTTGTCTGGACATTCTCTGACAACAGCAGCAGATAAGGCTTCAGGAGCATTGGATTTATTACGTAGAGGTGTGAGTGAAGTTACCTCCAAATACCTGAAACGTTGGATACGAGAAGCTAGGTTATCATCCGCAGAGTTCAAAGCTAGCGTAGTAGCAATGCGCCAAGCAGCTACAATAAAAGCAGTACAGCCACCGCGAATGCTTTGGAGTTCAGGACAACGCCTGCCAGGTGGAGACGAAGCACTCTTAGAAAAGCTGAGGGCACAAACAGCAGGCGTCCAGCGTTGGCTAGTTCAGACACACCCAAAGCGTTACACAGAAACATCAAGGATTAGTATGGAGAAAGCATTTGAAGGTTTAGCTAAACGGCAGGAAGCTGCTACTAGTGGAATACATGCTTATCAGATTGGGCCGTTTTATGTGAATAATGCTGACGAGATGAGGGCAATATTTGATCGGCAGTACCGAGGGATGAAGCAAGACGAGGAGCAGGCGGGGCGGCTGCGAGCGGGGGGAAGGTATTGATGATGAGGGTTAAACAACTGTGACTCTGAATCGTATTGCTAATTCTGGTGATTTACAAGATTCTGCCCGATAAAACATCGGGGGGCAACGTAACCAATATGGCCACCACAGTTTATGAAGCATCATTTGGCGGTGAACTAGACAGTACAGTAGTAGTATCTACTGGGGATCCGGGCTGGCACTTCATAGCGCGGGCCTGGATGAATTATAGAATTGAACTGTGGGATTCTGTAGGTGGATTTAGCACTGCGGTGGTTCAGTACGAGGCACGACTATCACTACAATGTGATGGCGGGACAGTCTATCCTTATGAGTTTTATGGCTATGAGGGCGGCATTATACAAGAAGTATGGGGAGCCGCTGCTGGCTCATTTTCGTTTACGGCAACTATAAAAGTTGAGCAAGATGGCAATGATGTTAAGGTTACGGTTACGGGTTCCTTGGGTTCTTTCGTGGATACCTTTGCCGGCAAATTGTTTGTGCGAGTAGACCCAACCGAAGCACCTACTAGTTGGGGCGCCATGGGCAATGCGGGTTGTTATGCCTATGGCGTTTATGTAGCAAATGTTACCGTAAACCCACCAGGACCAAACAACTATTACGGCGAGGTTATTACGGTTGATAATCCCACACGTACTTTTCGTGATGGCGGAAGCAGCGAGGCCAACTGGTCTGACTGGGATACGCTAAGAGAAATAGACGAAACCGATTATTGTGCAGTTTCTTATAACGGAATTGCGTCCATAACAATGGATAATTGGCCTCCCGTCTACCCGGATCATCTGGCAAGTGCAACGGTAAAGGTAGCCGAAAAGGCAAGTGACCGCTATAAGGTCGAGCTGTTCAAGAATCAACTTACGTTGGCTGTCCAGAGCATACCTCCTACTGGGGTGTCAATAAGTTATTTGCCTACGCCTGATGACGATGCCGAGGTAAGTCCACAAGATACGAACTTTAATATCAAATATGGCGCGGAGGATATAGCCTTCTCGCCTTTGCCTGATATTATCGAGCAAACCACTCCTGCCCAAAGTGGAACTTTCTACTGGGTATGGTATCAAGTAAAGTACGGGGGGAACCAGCCAGATGTGGAGTTTACTGCTCCAGGGACAAGTGGACGGAGAAACTTTGTGCGGTGGGACTATACACGGCCTATCGCTCCAGGAGACAACCAGACACAGGAGAGTAACATTCTAGTGTTAGGAGAATTGGAGAGGAATGTAGTTTGCGACCCACATTATACTTATAATATGCAAGTAGTGGCTCCTGCTATTAACCCCTCTGGTTATCGCTGGCTCTACTGGGATTTCCTTGCAGGAGATCACCGTATAGCGAAAACGCAGGGCTTTCTGCTCGATGCAGACCGAACAATAATCGCCACCTATGAAGAGGGCAGCCTTCCTGTACTGGGCATAGCCCAGCATTTCTCTGGAGGCATTCTCGCCACAGACAGCGGCTTAACTGCTGGGCCAGATGCGGGCCAGCACAAAATCCAGCGTGGCACTTGGTCTGAGCGTTTCGCCGTCCCAGACTCCGCAGACACTATCTGGGCAAATCCATACAGCACAAAATCACGCACCGAACTCATTGAAGGCAAAACCAACGTCCAGACGCGCTTCGCCGAGTCCCTTGACGGCGACTGGCAGGCTGCACAGGAGGTCGAGGCGACCTATTCCTGTCCATATGGCATAGAAGCCTTGGGGTTCCTCTACATCTCCGCGTACAAAGACGGCAAACAATACCTACTACGACGACAGCGGAGCGGTGAGCATACGGCGATGGAGGCCCCCCTGGTAATAGCCAACAGCGACGAAGTGGCTGCTTCGCTCGCCTTTTTCCCGCTTCAGTGGGCTTTGGCTTGCGCAGTACAGTATAATGATGACACGAAAATCTATCTGAGCCGCGATCACGGCCAGTCGTGGTCGTTGAAGCATACGGTCGCTGTGCTATACCCGTCGCTGTTCTGCGACGATAGGTTGTTATGGTTAGTTGGATACGTTGATGGAGTTTATGGAGGGGCTGCTGGGCGTGTCTCAGTCGCTGCCTACCACGCTTCCAGCCTTGCATTACCCGAAAGCCAAGCCCTTACCATCGTTGGCCCCTCAGACGCGGGGAGGCCAGCAATACTTCGAGAGTCTGGCACTTGGCTTGTCAGAACCCTGGCACCACGGACGACAGATTGGGGAGATGGTGAAGCTGCACCAAGTATTGTTGAGTATGTCTCTGACAATGTTGGGGAAACTTGGAGTAAAGTAGGAGTCCACGTAGTATGAGCATTGAATACAGAAAACCTATTGGGCGACTCAGTATCGCTAAAGACCAACGCCGTCGCTACGAGATCAAAAAGGGTGATGGCGGCTGGTTTATGTATGATGCTTTAGCTGATATTGAGAAAAACAAGGAGGCATTATTCTCATTCATTGAGGGTGGAACATATCTTGAGTTTGGCAACGCCTGGGTTACTGAAGCAATTAGAGTAGACCGCAAGTATCTCAAGGGGGTAATTCTGCGGCCTATTTTGCCAGATATTACAGTTGCTGAAACGGAGGAGAAGTACAACTTTTCTCCAGATTCAGACAATTGGGATTTGATGGCATCTGAAGATGGCACTACTGTGGATATGGTGCAGAAGTTGTCAGTAGATGGGAGTGATGATCCGCAGGTATCTTATGTTCGCTATGATGGGTATCAGTTAGAAGAGGATGCTTATGTAGGAGCTTGTCCAAATGTGTTTTTCTTCGCAGGTGTCAAGCGACAAGCTCTCTCAGATGAGGAAATAGAGGAGTTAAAGACAACGGGCTACTCGGATGCAGAGTGGACTAATATAATTTGGGGCAACAATAGTTGGTGCTTACATATTCCGCTGGTGGGGCGTCCTCAGCTTTATGAGAATATCTCTACTGCTTCTAAGCCATTTGCTTACCAGAAGATATGGCCTTCGGGTAATGGCAAGATACTTGATGAATGGGTTCCTCGGAAGTGGACTGAAGGAGAATTGTCTGAGATTAGCGCAGAGGGTGCGGCTGGGAATGGATATGCTTATAAAATTGGCGTTATCGGTAACGCTATTGCTGTATCTGAGAGTAATTTTGAGGATAGCTTCGCTTATTATGTAGTGAACAATAGAGCGCAGCCAATTGTCCCCGTGGGATCAATAACTATACATAATTGGCCTGGGCAAGCTGTGTTTCGCTTATTACCTCTATTTTTCCGCAATGCAACAATTTACCGTTTCCCGTTTTATGTAGAGACGGTCAGAAAAAGTGATGTAAGCTATCAGATTTTTGGTCAACCAGCTACGGACTTGATTGGCCCAATGCACCCTGCCGGAGTAGGCGTCGGTGCTAATGCCTTTTTTAGGCAAGTGCCTGATTATTCTGCTTATCTGGATTATCAGATCGAGATTTTGCGCGGCCAGTATCCTGCTGCGATTAGAAGTGGCGATATACGTACTTATACTACCCCGTTTGTTGAAGCAGTAACTACTTGGCAGCAGCCTCAAATTACGGATAATGGTGAGCCGGTTTTCACTGACATAGATTTTCCTTATCAACTCTCGCTTTCCTCAGAACTTGGCACAAGCACAGCACAGACTTATAGAATTACAGTAGGCAACCGATTAGCCTTGAATGCGGAAGCAGCAGAAGCAGGGGAGTCACCCACTGCCGATTTGAAGCCTGGTGGTATAGTTAAAGCTATAGCTGGTTGGAGTTACACCAATGACACCGAGATCACTACTGATTTGGGGCATTACTGGGTTGTAGTGCCGCGCCGTGATGCTACATTAGGTGACTTTGATTTAACTGATATTATGGGGATGTTAGCATTGTCAGAGTGGGATAGGGGCCGACTATGTTTTGTGGGATGGAATCCCGCTGAAGCAATTGAGTTTATATTGAAACTATACGGTATTGGCCCTGACTGGTATGATATAGAGGATTTGGGGCTAACTCTTTGGGGAGGCCAAGACCCCAGCAATCAATTATGGACGTGGGAAGCAGGAGTATCTATTGTCCAGATATTGACGGATTTAGCAGAGAAGGGGGGACGTGGTGCAGCTATTTGGTATGATGGTAGCGACAATAAAATTAAGACAGGCTGCAAATATTGTCGCACAAAGCGGTCAGCTTTTAACTGGCAGTCTCATCAGGATAATGGGTGGAATTCAACAGGCTGCCGAGCAGCGGATATTACACGAGTTCAGGGAGCAACAGGTCGTACAGACGGAATTGACTATGTTATTATTGCAAGTCAGGCAGATGCTTCTAACAAAACCAGCTTGAACTTTTCGGAGGATTTAGTTGGTGAGGTTCAACTTTTGCGGCGTGGCCAATATGCTAACCGAATTACAGTTGTAGGCCAAGCGGTAGACGGACGGCCTTTAAGTGCATATTGGCGAGATGATGATGCGCTATATGAACAGCCTGATGGAAGTTTGGGAGATAAGTATATTGGTTTTCCTGTGAGCCGTACAGTGACAGATCATAATTTACAAACGCAGGATGCAGTAAATCTTCGGCTGGTTGAACTTGCTCAGGAATTAGGTGCTTGGCCTTTTACTATTCATCTTACAGTTCCGATGCACACCTCGATAGAGCCAGGCTATGTTATAAAGATTGAAGGTGGCAAAGCCTTAGAAGCCAATGGCAAGATATTTAGAATCCAAAATAGGCAGCATGATGTGCGTGGAGGCAGAAGCGAAATATTGGCACGACATATGGTGACTGCTGGAGATATTTATACTGGATCAAGTAGTAGCAGTAGTTCGAGTGCATAGCTATGAGACGATACCCTGATGATGCTAATTTAGGTTCAGAAGCAGCTAGTGGTGGAGAAGCTCCCGAAATCCACTTGGCTGATTTGTCGCCTTGGTGGGTTTGGGCAAATCCTCGGCCTGCTGGCTATGATCGTAATGATAATTTAATCTATGACGGTGTAGTGTCCGCTGCGGATATTTGGCTTGTCTGGTACGATGGTATTGTGCCGCCCGATATAGATACTCCCGCCTGGACTGAATTTCTGGTGGGTGCTATCACGCACGGGTCAACCGCTGGCATCTTTATGATAATTGATAACATTGGCCCAGTGGGTTATTTGTTTTACGAAATAGCTGCTGAGGTAGCAACGTTGGATAACTATGTGGGAACGGTTCTTGAAAGCCGGATGCGGATCATTGATAGTACAGGGCATGAAGGGCAAGGCGTGGCGCTGAGCGTTTTCGACGGAACTTACAAGTTTATTGCTTGGATACGCAAGGATGGGGTGAATATTGATGGTGGGGTGGATGTGGCGATTGATATGACCCAGTGGCGGGAAGTAAGGTTTGAAGCACAAGGTGTCGAGGCGAAGCTATACATTGATGGTGAGTTACAGCAGACAGGAAGCTATACAGAAGTGAATGCTTTGCACAAAGTAAGTTTCGGGACTTATGTAGACCTTTTGTAAAGGGATGACTGATGGCTAATTGGACAGTAACGCTTGCAGGCGATGCCAGCTATAACCACGACTATACAGCAAGCGGCGAGTATGGTGGCAAGACTGCTTATGTCTACGATGATGGCGGTGCTGGAGAACGTTGGCTTTATTGGGACCCAAGTCTGATGGGGGCTGGATGGGTATTAGACTCCTCTAAATATGAAGGAATGGGAAGTGGCCAAACAGAGCATCCTTATTACGGTGATGGCGCAGCGGATCTTCCTGATAATCCTTGGCATGTTGGAGCAGGTGGTACATCAAACGCACCAACACTCTCGACTTGGAGCAGTTCTTCTTCATCAAGCAGTCAATCATCCAGTAGTTCTAGTTCGAGTAGCCAATCATCAAGCAGTTCATCCAGTAGTTCAAGCTCAAGCAGCCAATCGTCAAGTAGCTCTTCGTCTTCTAGTCTTAGCTCATCATCAAGCAGCCTTTCTATCAGCTCCTCGTCCTCAAGTTCATCATCATTGAGTTCTTCAAGCAGCTCAGAATCGAGTTCGTCTAGTAGCTCATCATCTTCTTCATCCAGTAGTTCTAGCGAGTCCAGCTCATCTTCTTCCTCGTGTAGCAGTTCCAGTTCGTCTTCGAGTAGTATCTCAAGTAGCAGTAGCTCAAGCAGCAGTTTGTCAAACAGCAGTTCGTCCAGCAGCAGTTCATATAGTAGTAGTTTATCTAGCAGCAGCAGTTCATCAAGTAGCAGCTTGTCCAGCAGTAGCAGTTCATCGAGCAGCAGTTCAAGCAGTAGTAGCTCTCGCGCACCGGGGCAAGTCACTGTAGAGTTTGATTGGGTGCGAGTGCGACGGATGTCCGACTATGAAATGTTTAGTTCATCGTCATCGTCAAGCAGCTACTCGTCGAGCAGCAGTTCTTCCAGCGAAAGTAGTTCGTCATCGTCGTCTTCGAGTACCTAAGATGTTTAATAAAAGAAATGAGTGGGTAAGATGGGATCAGCGACGCAAAAAATGATGCGAAAGGAATTGATATGAAGGCGACAGAAGTGTGGAAGCTATGGGGAGTATATCAAGTAGCAATTAGTAGCATAAGAGAGAACGCACAGCATTGTTTTGAGCAACGGTATCCACGACCCAATCCTGATTCAGTTCTTATTGTGAAACAACAGGAAGGCGAATATGGACAAGCAACATTTGCTTTTGGTTGGTGCGATGAAGATATTGGTAATTTGTCTGGTAGCGTTTTTGATTTCTTTTGGCGAGCACATGAGATAATCACAGAACAGATAGTTTTGCCAGATAATGCTATACTTTATCCAGCCGATGTAAGGTCTATATTGGATATCTATGTTGTTGAGAAGAACGTTGTAGCCATTGAGGTTTGGGTGCCAGTTGAATGAAAATTACAATTAATATTGGTAGAGACGATGGCGAAGGTACGCAAGAGTATTGTCTTATTATTCCCGAGGCGCTGAAAGATATTCCGCAGGATGCGCGGGATGAGACACTTGATGCTGTGGCTCGTGTGCTTGACGGTGTTGATATTACAGAATGAAATGCCCCTTCTGCACAAGTCCGCATATACTGCCTATCACTGGTGAGATTGTAGAGCATCTGATCGTGGTGAAGACCAGTGACGGCCAGATTCACGTACACGGGCCGCTTAAGAACGAAAGCGCGTTAGACGAATTGCTAATAACCGTATTAAACGAAAGGATAAAGAGCAGATATGGAACATCCACTATTCAAACCGACTAATATTGAACAAGCAAAGAATATGTCAGTAGGTGCTTGCAAGGGGCTGAGTATGCAGCAGCGATGGGATGAAGAGACGCCGGTGTTTGCTGAGGCGATTTTGAACTTGGTTTCTGCTGAAGCCTCTATTGTAGATTATGGTTGCGGACCTGGACGAATAGCGAAGGCTGTCATAGATAAAGCGATAGAAAAAAGATGGAGAGAGCTGTGGGTGCTTGGTGTTGATGATTCACCTGAGATGCTGGAGCAAGCTAATCAATATGTTGAAGGAGGCGATTGGTTTACAACTTGTGTGCCCCGTGAGGTTAATGCTCCTCGTCAAGCAGACCTTGTATATTCGGTCTATTGTCTTCAACATATGCCTGCAATCGAAATACGCGATGCGCTTGAACGTATTTGGAATCATTTGAAAGATACTGGTCTTTTTTTCTATTGTAGCAGTGAAAATCGTATGGCGGCCCGCTTTGACGATGGCGGTTTCTTCGACGACCGTTTCCTTGGTGTGGATCTCATAGCTGAGGTTTCGCGGTTCTTTGATTATGTCGGGCCTGCAATTCCAGAAGAGTTGATGAACGATACAGTGCGACAGATGGTAAGTGGTGAGCATGCACACCCAGCAACGCTATGGCGCAAGAAAAAGATTAAAAGGAACTTGTTTAATGCTACTCCAGCATCTGCTACAAGTATTTGGCTGATTACTCATACGCCATCGGAGGTGATGCCCTCAAAAGTCTCTGACAACGCAACTAGTGTCACTGAGAGTGTCGGCGAACCCGTCATAGAACCAGCGTCGCATATCCAACAGTCTAACCTAACTGCAACGGCGGGTTCGCCAACTAAACTCATTCTCCAAAACCGTCTGTCCCCTGGCGATATTCTTGTTATGTCTTCGGCTATTCGTGCTTTGCATCAAGCTTATCCTGGTGAATATCTAACTGATGTGCGAAGCCCCTGCACCAACATCTACGAGAACTCACCTTATCTTACTCCCTTGGACGAAAACGCATCTGATGTAACTGTGGTGAAATTGGGTAAGGTGGATAAAAATGGAAATCTTGTTGACAAATTCACAATACAAGAAGTTTTGGAACAACACGCTTCTGCTGACAACTTGCTTTTTGAGATAGACATGCACTATCCTGAAATCCATTTTAGCGGGCAAAGTGGTCGGCATTTTTCTGATGGTCATCGAATGTTTTTGGCTGAGCAAATAGGCAAACCCATTTCCCAGAATGGCATACAACCCGATCTGTTTCTGAGTGAGGCCGAGAAACGGCACCCGTTGGTGGAAGAACTATCTGGCTGGGATGGTGATTACATCGTACTGGACGCAGGTTACAAGAATGATTACTCGCTGAAGAGATATTTCTTTTACCAGGAGGTCGTTGATCTGTTAGCTGCTCGTGGCATCAAATGTGTTCAAGTTGGGCTATTATCGCCAGAACACACTCATCCAATTCTCAAGGGCACGATAAATCTGCTTGGAAAAACTGATAATGTCCGTGACCTCTTTAGCGTGATTTACAACGCCGATGTTGTGATTACACCAGTTAGTTTCCCGATGCACATTGCAGCAGCACTCAAGAAGCCGTGTGTGGTAGTAGCATTGGGGCGTGAAGCACCACGGTGGGAATATTATCCAAATCACCGTTACCTAACAGTAAATGGAGCCTTGCCATGTTGTAGTTATGATGGCTGTTGGAGAAATACTATTGCTGACTGTGTTGACTTAGTAGATACTGCCTCTTATGGCAAAGTTCCTCATTGTCAACTACTTATACCGCCACAAATGATTGTGGATGCAACAATGATGTATTATGAAGGTGGAATGATGAAACCTGTAGAACTATCTCTAAAGAATACTGTTGAGCGAAAGCCAACTACCCCATCCAACGAAGCTGTTTTACAGGTGCTACGTGATCTCAAAGGATATAATCCAGGCGATCCATATCTTGAGAATTATCAAGGGCATATCGCTAAATGGGGTGATAGGTTTTACGATATTTATCATTTCATCTGGGAGTGGTTTAGCGAACACGCTCCGAGGAGAATACTGGAGATAGGTACGTGGACCGGCGATTCGTTAGGGCAGATGCTGAGAGCGCATCCTGCTCCAGAATCAATTGAGCTGCTTATAACTTGTGATCTGTTTGATAGGGCAGAAACGAATCCATCTATAGTACAACGGAATATGTTGCAGCTTGGTATAACAGAATCGGTAGTAAATCGGATTGGATTTCTTATGGGTAAATCTCAGGAGGAAATACCAGAATCGCTTCCTGAGTATAAGCAGTTTGATTTCATTCTTGTGGATGGTGCCCATTATCCGCCTGAATTGCCGCGTCGGGATTTAGACAATTGTGCACCGTTGGTAGCTAAAGACGGCGTGATAGTTATGGATGATTTGGCCCCTGATGGGATGAACCTTGATGCAATTTGGCAAGCGTGGAAAGCTGACCAGGATGCAAACTGGGAGTTCTTTGAAAACTATGACGGGAAAGGATTTGGCTATGGCGTCCGAAAATGAGAATGTTGCCAAGCAGGTATCTGGTTCTAAGCACGATGACATTACAGCAGTGATCCGCGACCTCGCTGAGAAACATTTTGGCAAAGTTCGATCTTGTGAGTTGCTGGGAACTGCAACGCACAAGGTGGTTTTGGCAGATGGCACAATTATAAAAGCGCGGTGGAGCGGCACAAGCGATACTGATGTTTGGCTTCGTCAGCAATTGGATCATATTCCTAAAGTTTTGCTGACTGTGGATTTGGAGGATTGGTCGTGGGGCGGTAATGGACGGGTGCTTTTCATAGAATGGTGGGAAGGCAAACAGTTCCCCGTGCAACTTATAGACGTTCACGAATTGCATCCTGACCTCTTCTACAAGTATGGTGAATTTATCAAACAAATGAAGTGGCGTAGTATGCACGTTAAAGATGAAACTTGGAAGAATGTCGTACATTCTTCTGACCGTGATATGGTCTTTAACTGTGATATACATCGGATGGAACTGGATGACCGGGGCTACCTTGATATTATTAAAAGACGAGTTACAGATGAACAATGGGAGGCATTTCAGGGTGGGCTTGTTACCACTCGTACCGATCTAACGGAACTGGCTGATAAAATGAAAAAGGGGTGGATGGGTGGCCGTCACTATCAACCAGTGGATGTTGCAGATATTCATATTCCTGGCAAACGGTCTGCATATAGATTCGATTTAATGCAACTGGGTTCACTGGAGGGAAAGAGTGTAGTTGACTTTGGCTGTAGCCTTGGGCAATGTTGCTTTGAGGCAGCGAGACTGGGTGCAGATTATGTGATGGGCATAGACAATGCAGGAGTCGTTCCATACAAACTTACTACTTGGCTTAACTCCTTAGCTGATTATGCAGATTATGATCACAAAAATCTGAACTTCCAAGCTTTTGACTTAGATAAAAAAATCGACTGGCAACATTTCCTGAGTCTTGAGCATCAGCGTACTCGCCATAATGATTGCGATAAACCTAAGTGGGATATAGTGTTTTGCTTTGCTGTAATCCGCCACGTCAAGCAGTCAGAACGGTTGATGAAGTACATCGAAGATAATGCTGGAATGATGTACTTTGAGGGACAATTATCTGAGACACAAGAGCAGGTAGAGAATGCGATTCGGCGTTATACCACATTTACCAGTTTGGAGTATCTAGGTAATGCTAGCGAATTCGATTATACACCTTGCGTCCGGCATCTCTACCGTTGCACCAGATGAACCACGGAAGGCGTTAATAATTGCAGCGAGTGAGGGTTATCTGCCAGGATTAGTCGCTACACTGAATGGGCTTGACTATCACGGTAACAATATGGATGTGTACTGGATCTATCTTGATGAGGGCAAAGGTGAGATAGCTGCTGCTGAACATTTGATGAACCTCATTCCTGACGCTGGATTGTGTTATAATATCTATGCTGTTCCTATGAGTGCGCTAATGCGAGAATGGCCTGAGGGAGCCGAACGATCACGGGGCTGGAAATTCCGTTTCTACAAATACCCATTTATGCTCAGTTTGGCAAACCGATATGATGTGGTCGGTGCTGGTGGCGGCGATGTGCTTGTTGTCAATCATATAGAGCCTTGGTGGGATATGATGGCGAATACCAAGTATCTTCTCACCACCAATCACTCATTTGCTGGTCGAGGCCACATACTTCAGCTTACTGCTGAAACTGCCAGTTCCCAGACGTGTATGACTGATGTTCCACTAGTCTTCTCACCCGCAAAGTGGGGAAACACATTTCATTCGTTATGGGAAAGAGCCTGTGATTCCAATGTAGATGCTTCGGAACTCAAGGCATTGAATTGGGCAGTTTGGCACGAGGGACGAGGTCGCGATGTTGTCTACTCGGCAGAATGTCAGTGGGTAACACACCATCTTTGGTACTTAAACATACATCGTGTGGATGTTGCAGGTAAATATATGTTCTGCGGTGATGATGATATTCGTTATTGGATATACACCATTCACGGCAAGTGGGCATCTTACTCTAATTGTAAAGCAAAAGCGTCAATAGGCAATGAGACGCTAGCTAACAATGTCTGGAAAATCCACAATGAGTATCGTCGCTTGATTACCGACCACAAGCTTAAGCCAGGTTATGAAAACGATCACAGATGGGCCGAGGAGTTGAAGCCTGGTGTCTAAGACAATAGCAGTTATTGGCAGTGAGGGATTTATTGGCAGTGCTTTTTGTCGGATGGTGAAGGGGTTTTATGATATTGTACGATATGATCCAATAAGGGAAACTAATGCTCTGTGTAATGAAGTTAATGAGTGTGATGCAGCAATCATCTGTGTGCCGACACCGATGGACGAGTACGGCAGATGTGATACGAGCATCGTTGAAAAGGTTGTTAATTGGCTTGATACACCGCTCATTGTCATTAAGTCAACGGTAGCTCCAGGTACTACAGCACGACTCGTTGAAGAAACCAACAAGCCCATCATCTTTAGCCCTGAGCATACTAGTGCTCGCAAGTATTATGTTCCTGGCGAGTATGCGAGTGGATCTGATATGACTGTGCCGCCGATGGTAATTGCCGGCGGGATGCCTTGGCTTTGCAAAGAATACTTTGACCTTCTCGTACCAATACTAGGTTCCGAGAAGCAGTATATAGCAATGTCTTCTACGGAAGCCGAACTTACAAAATATATGTCCAATCTCTACGGCGGTGTAGCTGTAACTTTCGCTAATGAGATGTACGAAATCTGCAAGGCTTTTGGTGCTGACTGGTATAAAGTCTGGAGTGCTTGGGGACTTGATCCAAAGATGCCAACATTCTATACTGCGGTGTTCCCTGAAGATCGTGGCTTCGGAGGAACCTGTTTGCCCAAGGATATTTCTGCATTAGGAAAAGCATCAATAAGTGAAGGTTATTATCCATACTTTGTGCTTGAAGTTATTCGCTCAAATAAGCGGTTTCGTGATGAATAATTCTTGTTATGTTAATAGGAGGTCGTTGTTGTGAGACTTTTCAGCATAGTCGGAACACGACCAGAGTTTATTCAATCGTCAACCATTTACCACGCAGCCGAGAGCTTTGGCGATATTTCTCATTGTTATATTCATACTGGTCAACATTATGACAACGAGATGTCACTCACATTTTGGGAGCAGCTGGGTTTGGGTACACCAGAGTATGAGCTAAACATAGGTTCTCATTCTCAGAGTAATCAGATGGGACTTATGCTCAGTAAATTGGATATAGTGTTTGCAGATCTTAATCTTATGCCTGAGGACTGGGTTATTGTCTACGGCGATACGAATAGCACATTAGCTGGAGCATTGGCAGCTGCTAAATGTCCAGCAGGGCTTGTTCATCTGGAGGCTGGTATGCGTAGCCACGATTGGAATCAGCCTGAGGAGGTTAACCGCGTTGCTGCTGATCATCTGTGTGATTTGGCATTGGCACCTTGTTGTAATGCTGTTTCTAATCTAATAAACGAAGGGCTACCAGAACATCGTGTGGGAGTCGTCGGCGATACCATCCGGGCAGCTTACGAGAGGAATATGTTAGCTGCTCCATTAGACAGTAGAATTTGGGAGAATCAAAACCTTGAATTTGGGAATTACATACTTGTCACCATCCATCGTCCAGAGAACACAAATGACAGTCAGCGGCTACTTAGAATCATTACTGCGTTGCGAATTCTGCAACAGCGGGGCCATCAACTAATCATACCACTGCATCCACGAGTAGATAGACAGCTTTTTACTGGTCTTCCCGTGATTGATCCTGTCAGCTACTTTGATATGCTATCTTTGGAAATGGGTGCAGAGTTAGTTATTACTGACTCCGGTGGAGTTCAACGAGAAGCATATTATAGTCGGGTGCCTTGTGTGATTTTGCGTGACACAACAGAATGGCGTGAACTTCTCAATATTGGTTGGTGTGAACTTGTATCGCCTCTTCATAATGATGCAAAAGTAATAGCTGATATGAGTGAGCAAGGAATAGGCACAAAAGGTAATAATGTAGATATTTATAATGCGCTGGACGGCATCAAATTTATTCACACGCTAAGGATGACCAATGGCAAATTGCTACATACATAAAACAGCAGTTATTGATCAGCCGGTCCACATCGGCGACCACACCAAAATCTGGCATTTTTGTCATATTATGCCGGATGTAAGTATTGGCAAGAATTGTGTGCTGGGCCAGAACGTCTTTGTTGCTGAAGGTGTAGTGATCGGCAATAATGTTCATATCCAGAATAATGTTTCTGTTTATGCAGGCGTTACACTCGAAGATGATGTTTTCTGTGGGCCAAGTTGTGTGTTTACCAACGATCGTTATCCACGTGCAGCTTATCCCAAATCGTATGGTGAATTTGGCAAAATAGTAGTACGCCAAGGAGCCAGCATCGGTGCAAACGCGACCATTCTTCCTGGTGTAATATTGGGGTCTTGGTGTTTCGTTGCTGCTGGTGCTATTGTGACAAGAGATGTTCCAGCTAATGCGCTGGTTAAGGGCAGTCCCGCCCGTATTGCGGGCTGGGTTAATGAGGACATAAGTAAAATCAGAAGGATAGGAGAACGGCGATGACACAAATAGTTGAGCCGTGGAAAGATGAACAAAACCGTAAGCTGGTAGATTTAATAACCCCTGATGTCAAGAAGGTGCTAATTTTCTTCTGGCACGGTCTTGGTGATGCAATTATGTTTCGGGAACCATTCGCAGCATTGATAAAGCAGTTTCCAGAAGTGCTGTTTGATATAACCGTAGAGGAAGGGTTGGGGCAAGAGGATGTTATCCCTGGTGCTATTCCGTTGACTTTAGAGGAAGCAGGGGAGTTTAACCAAGGGCGCACACCAAAACGATTTCAGGGGTATGACTTAATAGCTAAGATCAATATGCCAATGAGCGAGGGGCAAGATGACTACACAAAAGCTGAATGGTGCTGCTTAACTGAACTAGGAATTGAACCAGTATGTGGTCATCCGCCCCTCGCTCAAATTGCTCGATTAGTCGGGGTGCATTTTCACCTGACGGCTTTACCTGAAAGTGGTGGTATTCCTTACGATATGGCAGAACAGATCTGGGGCGAAATTATTGAAGCAGGATTTACGCCAATAGAACTGCTGATGCAACATAAGTGGCATAATCCAGTTAATGAGAAGTATGATTTTGTGGATCGGCATATCCGAGATTGGCCAGCAGAGATTTCTGTGCTTGCAACGTTGTTGCAAGATTGTGAGGCATATATCGGTTCTCTGGGTGGCAATTTTCACTTAGCCTTGTCGGTAATGCCACCAGAGCGTATAATAGCACTTGAGCGGGATTTTACCGTGCCAATGTATACCAAGCTACCAGTAGCAAGAGTCAACATAAAGGAGTATGAGAATGGAACAGTCAAAGACTGGCTCAAAGAACTCTAAATTTGCTTACATTGTAACAGCAGATATTCGCTATCTGCCTGAGGTTATTGGCAACCTTAATAGCCTGCATCTTATTGGCAACCAGCAGGATGTTCACTACTTTGGCTCAAAGATACCTGATGATGTGGTGGAGCAGTTTGATAAACTGTGCTATCGGCTGATTTATCATCCAGTCTCTGATGAAGAGATCAAAGCGGCACACGGTAATTCGGAGGTGATGTGCCGGAAGCGGTATTGGTATGCAGCAGAGTATGGACAGGATTATGAGGCTGTTTGCATATTGGATGCAGATATGTTGTGGAGTCATCTGCCTGATGTGTTCTTTGAGATTGCTGCTAAGACGGGACTAATAGTAGGGGCTTCCAAAGAACAAAACAAAGTCTACAACGAACCGAACCACGAGTATGATGTCGAGGGCGTTCGTGGCTGGAATTGGCAGTTGCCTCACGGCTATTACAACGATGCCGATTTGTGTAACTGTCCTACCTTCATAGACGCTCGCTTATACGAGGATGCACTTCGGAAGCAGTGGGAGATTTTCCTTGAAGGCTATCCCTTCAAAGATGAGATACCTGACACACATTTCAGGGCACCCGACATGGATGCGATGAATCTCTGCTTCTTAGAGGCCGTCTGGCCTCACACGGAGCGTATACTGCCGTTGCCTGGCCTTATGTTCCTGGGCACTAATGAGCAGCACTTTAAGCCCTACATCAACGCCACAATGCGCGAGAATGGCCTCTGGACGAAGAATGGGATCAAGATATACTCCGTCCACGGGCATTTTCATCACAGGCAGTGGTGTGGAATACAGTTGAGTAATCGTGAGGGCTGTATAGAGGGACAACTTGATGGCTCGCCGTCAGCGTATCGGCAGGCAGAGGGATCGCTGGCGGATTTGTGCCGCTATGCTCAGCATTGTCTCTGGGAGGGGCCGATACGGATAGAGGAAAGGAATTATAGGCATCCTGATAAGCCAGTTGAGGAGACGTATATCTGGGCTGTCTGATGAGTGAGCAACTGATAGGAGCGTGCCGCTCCGAGTCTGACGCCTGTGGAGAGCAATGTGCTTATTGAAGCAGGAACCTCATAGTATCGAGGAGGCAACAGACGCACCTAACGATAGTTGTACTAAAGACTCCTAATGATGATTGTTGGGAGTCTTTTTGTTTATAGTAAAGAG
>Ga0207997_1000206_pt1 | contig 29026 bp, 23 predicted proteins | sample AntAceMetag02UKN_FD_184777 | JGI IMG/M metagenome (GOLD analysis project Ga0207997, IMG submission 184777) | Saline lake microbial communities from Ace Lake, Antarctica - Antarctic Ace Lake Metagenome 02UKN (SPAdes) (version 2) | ecosystem: Environmental > Aquatic > Non-marine Saline and... | reverse complement strand
CTGGTATTGCTGACATAGCAAGAAGACTCTTACCCGCTGCTCTTAGGGCAGCTAAAGGCGCTAAGCGTATTAGTTTAGCTACTCTTAAGAAACTTATGAGTAATGCTAAAGGCGTGCGCACCGGGGTAAAAGCAAAACCAAGCCCGGCATTATTACAATACCTGAATAAATTATTGGGCCGTAAAGCAGCGCCCGGAGTAGCAGCAGGTAAAGGTATCAGAAAAGGTATTGATAAGGCTACAGGAGCGGCAAGGGCTACAGGTAAGGCCATAAGCAAGAACAGGTCTGCTATTGCAGCTGGCGGTGTTGCTGGTGCTGGTGCTGGTGCTGGTGCTGGTGCACTAACGCGTAAAAAGGAAGCCGGGGCTATAAGCGAAGAACTTACAGACTCAGAGATGAGTTATTTTAAAGGCTTTACGGATAAATGCGCGGAACTTAATGTTGATCCTGATGTGTTGTTTGAGTTTGGAAAAGAAGGACAGGCAGCTAATCCTATGGTAGGAGAATTAACTACTCCTACAAGTCTTGCTGGTAAATGGTGGAAGAATAACGGGCCAGGCATGATTGATAAAACAAAAGCTAATCCTCTTACACGCGGACTTATAGCTGGTAAATGGTGGAAGAATAACGGGCCAGGCATGATTGATAAAATAAAAGCTAATGCTCTTACACGCGGACTTATAGGCGCTGGTGGTGCTGGTGCTGGTGTTGCTCGTTCACGCTTGCTTCGAAGAAAATAGGTATAATAACTATTCAAACAATTAATGGAATTATTTTCTATTCATTTTGTGACTATTTACAAGGCTGGGTGGGAAAATACGTGGACAACAATAGGAGACTAGACAATGAAGTTAGACGAATTAAATGTGTTAGATTTAGCATATCTTGAAGGCATGGTACAGAAATGTGCGGAAAATAAAATAGATCCTATGCTTTTTTTACCCGTCTCAAAAGACGCTGAAGGTAATTGGATAGTTTCTGAGGCGGGATATGCACAGCCTGGTGTACGTGATGGCTCCGGCCCGGCAGCAGGTAGTTTGCGTAGAGAAGGGGAAGGCGAAACAATTGGACGTAGACAAGCTGCAGGAGAAGAATGTCCAGCTGCTAAAGCCACCGATATACGTACTGGTACTGGGCCAGCTAGCGGGAGTTTTCGTAAAGAAGTCGAAGGCAAAACAATAGGTCGTAGACTTGAAGCCGGCGAGGAATGCCCAGCTGTTGAAGGTGCTGGTGGTTTAGACAACTTAAGTGCTGAAAAGCTTGCATATTTGGAAGACATGATACAGAAATTGTTAGCTGCCATGAAAGATACTGGAGATAATGGTATAGTCACGGAGGCTGGTGCTAATCAGCCTGGTGTCCGCGATGGTACGGGGCCAGCAAAAGGTAGTTTTCGTAAAGAAGTTGAAGGCAAAACAATAGGCCGTAGACTAGCTGCAGGCGGGCCGTGCCCGGCTACTACGCTTGCTAAGGGCGTTAAAGCACCTGAGCTTCCGGTAGCCGAAGGAGTGAAAATGGCTACGCTATTAGAAGCATTGAGGAAAACTAAAACGGCTGCAATCTTAAAGCAGGCTATTATTACCGTAAAAGGCGAAAACATAGGAAAGAAAGGAAGCATAGTTGAAGACATTCTTACGCGTGCTGGTATAGTTTAATAAGCTGCACGCGCTGATTTAATAAGGAATTTTTTATGCATAAACCAGAATATACAAAACTGTTATTGCCTGCAGAACGGCTATCCTGTATAAAAATGGGCGTAGCCGCGCAACTAGCAAGACGCGGGATAAGTTTATCTGATATGGGTAGCTTGAAGAAATCTGCCTTCCCTAATTTATCTGGTATTCCAGCTAATCTGTTTAAGGCTGTTATGATTGCGGCTGCAGTAGGTGCTATACCGTTAGCTGTTGCTGGGCATGTTATTGGACGCTTAGGACAATCATCCAAAAACAAGCAATTCGGGACTAGGGAAAAAATTAAATATTATCAAGAAGCCGCTAAAGGTATAGAAGCTGGATTAGCTAAACCTAAATTAAAAGAGGAGGAGGAAGATGCTAGCAGGATTGAATGATACTGGACAATCTATGTTTCCGCGTTTAATGTCAGATATTAAGCCTTCGCCTGAAGATATGGAGAAAGAGGCGCAGAAAGCGTTATATAATAAAAATGTAAAATTCAAACAATATTATGTTAAAACATTTAATTTAGGCCACCCTCAAGAAGCAGTTAAATACGCTAAATTGGTGTCCGAATTATTTGTAGGCTCCCAGGCATTAACCCATGTTATTTTCTTTAATAATAGACAATTTACAACAGCTGGTGATAACCCGCGATGGATTGCGCATATAGAATGGGCGGAATTAGAACTTAAAGTAAGGGCGACTCCCATTATTGGGACGAAGGTAAAAAGGATGCACAAATAATGAATAAAGAAGCAATGGACCCAAGATTGGAATCAATATTACGCGCAGCCGGAAGTGGTGCACTTGTTGGTGGCGGAAGCATGGCATTGCTTAAATTCGTGCATATGTTGAGCGAGATGCGTCAGCGTAAGCGCGAAGAAATGGAGAATAAAGAAGAAAAAGGGACCATTACTTTAACATTACCACCTAAATTGTCTGAAGTCACAAAAAAAGGATACGGTTGGCCTACGATGACTGCAAAATGGTTAGCTGGTTTGGGCGGATTAGGCCTTGGAGCTACTGTTGTTAATAAACTATATAATAAGATAGAAGAGCAGAAATTACAGAGAAAGCTGGAAAATGCACAACAGGAATATTTGGATCTATTAACACGAGGCGAGCAGTCTAAATATGCACATTGTTTGGATTCACTTTGCGGCGTGATTCCTAATAAGGTTGAGAAAGAAGCTGCTTCCCCTCTTGACCCTGGGATAGCCGCTTTTGCGCTTTTAACTATTTTAGCTACAGGCAGCGCGGGATGGTTAGGGAAACGTGTACTTGATGCGAAACTTAGAGAAGCACAGGAACAAGGATTAGAACTGCCTAAGCTCAAACGCGTTGTATTTAAAACAGCACCAGCGCAACTTACCGAAGGCGATGAAGAAGAGGAAGAAGACAAGGCTGCTGCCGACATTAACGTCTTGCCTGCGGCATTAGGAGTAATGCTGGACAAGGTTGGCAATAGAACGATTGTACTAAATGATAATAATGTTAAAAAGGCTATGTTGAAAGCAAATGTTACCATACGAGGACTGTTTAAGCGTGCTACATCAGGTAACTCTTTATTTGATTTCCTGGAAGTAAATCCAGAGTTAAGCTCTGCAATTAAGCAAGCTATGATAAAAACACATCCGTTTATGCCTAAGACGCCTGGGACTACGCCTGAACCTGAAACTATGCCGTATACGCCTGGGACTACGCCTGAACCTGAAACTATGCCGTATACGCCTGGGACTACGCCTGAACCTGAAACTATGCCGTATACGCTTGGGACTACGCCTGAACCTACACCAATGCAATCTACTCCGGCTAGTACGTTCAATATACAAAAATTGTTAAAATCGTTACAGGCGCCTGAAACGTCAAGTGATACGTGGTTTAAAAATCTTAAGTCCCAACAGGAGAATATACCTAAAGCACCATTGCCGCAACTATCCCCTAAAGCAGCGAGTCTTGCTGGTATAATAAGCAGTATAACAGGTTCTACTATTGCTAAAAGCATAGCGGATAAAAAACCAGCCCCTGAAGTTATACAGAAAAAGGAGCCGGAACCTATTAATATTGAATCCATTAAATTAATTGCTAAAGATCCTGAAGCTCAAGCATATTTAGACGCACATAAAGAACTAATTTTGAATGTACTACGTAAATTGCGGAGTCAGGGTAAAATCTAATGTGGAGTGTCTCATGCCTAAGTTGCCCGAAAATCTTCGTGAATTCGACGATACTGATAAAACCCGCGAACTAATCTATAAGAATACCCTTGACGCTATTAAGAATCGTTTCCCTGTAGAAGATGATGACTATAGTTTACAACTGTTAAATCCCAGGTATAGCGGCCCCCGTGCATTTACATTAGAACAGCAGAAACAAGCCTTAATGAAAAACCGCAATCTTCGTACGCCAATTAAAGGTACTTGGCGCCTTATCCATAAACCATCTAAAGAGATTATAGATGAACGTGAAGATATTATTATGCATGTGCCGTATTATACAGGGCGCGGTACTGTTATCTATAATGGCAACGAATATACTATTGCTAATCAAGCTAGACTTAAACCTGGCGCCTATGTACGTAAACAGCGGACAGGCGAGATCGAAACGCATTTCAATATAAAGCTGGGTACGGGTAAGAGCTTTCATGTACAATTGAAACCTGAAAGCGGGATATTCCATATCAATGTAGGGCAATCGCGTATTCCCATTTATTCGCTCCTCAAAGCACTTGGTATAAATGACCAAGAACTTATGAAAACATGGGGCCCTGAACTTCTGGAAGCTAACATTAAGAAATCCGACCCTAGAGCGCTTCAAAAATTGTATAAGCGCTTTTCCGGTTATTCATATGATCCTGAATTTAGTCCTGAGCAACAGGCACAGTATTTGGTTGATGCATTTCCTAAAGCTGAAGTTAATCCTGATGTTATGACACATACACTTGGAATGGCTAATGTTACCGGTGTTACTCCGCAGGTGCTATTACGTGCTACGCAGAAAATGCTGAATGTCTCGAAAAAAGAGGAAACGCCTGACGATCGTGATTCGCCGATGTATAGCAATATATTAAGTATTGAAGATTACATACAGGAGCGGATAGATAAGGATGCCGGCAACGTAAGCCGCGGGTTATTGAATAAAGCTAGGTACCGCCGTAATCTTAAACCTATTCGCAGCGGGGCATTAAGCCCCTATGTCTATGACCCTGAGCGCGGGCTATTGTTAAGCTCCGGATTAGCAATGTGTTATGATAAAGATACACTGGTATTAACTCGGCGGGGATTTATACCCTGGCCTCAAGTAACTATGGACGATGAGTTTGCTTGTAAAATGGATGGATATCTTAGCTATCATAAAGCTAAACAATTGACCACCGAATATTATGATGGTCCTATGTATTCTTGCTGGACTAGGCGCTTTAGTTATTTAGTTACTCCAAATCACAGATGCTATTGCAGACTTCCAGGGCATGGTAAATACGGTAAATTTAAATTTATTCCAGCGAATAAACTTTATCAAAAAGGAGCAAATTTTGTAGCCACTTTAGATAGCCTTTCTTCAATATCGAATATGCCCATTACAATAACTGGAAAAATAAATCATTGGACACCGAATAAAAAACATTGGCAAACTTCCAAATCTTATACAATTGATCCTAAATTATGGGCGGAGTTTTTAGGCTGGTATATAGCAGAAGGTTGGGTAAACAAAAATAAAGATAAAGCATATGATTATCGAATTTCTATCGCGCAAGACCGTAGTGCCCATCCTAAAGAATGCCAAAAGATTCAAACAGTATTAAAAAAATTGCCTTTTCATTTCCGTTATCATAAAGGAGGACGATTTGAAATAAATGACAAAATATTACATAACGAGTTACAACAATATGGAACATATGCTTATAATAAGCGTATCCCGCGATATTTATTTAATTATGACACAGACGTTCTACAAGAGTTTTTTGATGCTTATATGGCTGGGGATGGAAATTATTATAATGGATATATGAAAGCATCTACTACTTCGCCAGGCCTAGCACTAGATTTGATTGAGCTCGCAGGCAGACTTAATATGCGAGGACTTTGTAGTATAAATAATAAAACAAAATATAATCCAAAATGGCGTAAAGAATATGTAATAACATTTTCAAAATTACAGTTTCCATCTGTACGATCCACAGCAGCTGCACGTACAACGGGCCGCCCGAATCCGTGGAGTATTATACCCTATAGGGGGTTTGTTTATTGCGCGACGGTACCCGGCAGTCTACTTTACGTTTTGCGTGATGGAAAACCCCATTGGTCTGGAAATAGTTTGGAAGAGACAAATCCCCTGTCTACGCTGGAACAATTACATCGTATTACTAAACTCGGTCAGGGCGGTATCAGCAGCGTCGATTCCATCACAGAAAGCGCTAGAGATGTCAATCCAGGACAATTTGGAATAATCGATCCGATCTGTGGGCCTGAGGATACTAAAATCGGTATTGATACACGTGCTGCATACCGTACGTTTAAGGGTAATGACCGAGAGTTATACGCAGAATTTCGTGATTCTAAATCGGATAAACTGGCGTATCTCAAACCCGCGGATATAGCTTCGAAAGCTGTAGCGTTCCCTTATGAAATGGCTAAACCTGGAACTACGGCCATGATTATGCAGAATGGTAAGATAAGCCGTATTCCTAAGAAAGATGTAGAATTAGAAGTGCCGTCATTTGGGCATATGTTTTCGCCTAATGTAAATTTAAATCCTATGCCGACGGGCGTCCAGCCCGGGAGACAATTTTACAATGCCAAATTCTGGAGCCAGTATTTACCACAATTGCACGGTGAAGTGCCGTTAGTCGATAGTTTAATGGAAGACGGCAAAAATACATTCTCCGAATATTACGGTAGGCGTATAGGAACATTTAAAAGCAAGGTTGGTGGTATGGTAACATTAGTTACGGATAAAGGCGTAACAGTTACTGACGATAACGGTAAAAAGCATGTTACCGAGCTTGTAAAGAATTTTCCTTTCAACAGACTCAGTGCTATTAGTTATTTTCCTACGGTAACCAAAGGGGATAAAGTCGCTGTAGGCGATATGTTAGCACACTCGAATTTTACAGATTCTAAGACAGGCGCTCTTAATTTAGGTATCAATCTTAAGACTGCAATTATCCCAGCTTCCGGAAATACATTTGACGACGCATATTTGATATCAGAATCAGCTGCTAAAAAACTTGCTACTGATCGCCTGTATGGCTATGATCAGGAATCCAGGCATGATGTCAAGTTAAATAAAAACAATTATATATCATTATTTCCTGACCAGTTTACTAAAGAACAGATAGAGACAATTGATAAAGACGGTATTGTTAAGCCGGGAACGATTGTGCATAAAGATGATCCCCTTATTTTAGCTGTCGGACCCAAACTATTAACCAGCGCGGATGCGCAATTAGGAAAGTTGCATAAAGTCTTACGAAATGCCCATATTGATAAAGCTTCAGTATGGGAGCATACGTTCCCTGGTACGGTTGTAGATGTAGCGCTAACGCAGACAGGAGCTAAAGTAAATGTCAGGACTACCCCTCCAGTCCAGGTCGGTGACAAACTTAGTACAGGCGGGCTCAAGGGGGTAGTTGCGTGTTATGATGATCAAACTGAGGTGTTTACAGATCACGGTTGGATATCTTGGTGCGATATTGACAAATCATATAGATTTGCTTGTTTAATAAATAATCACGGGGAATTTCATTATTCCGAAAAATTAGTTGACTATAATTATGAAGGAGAATTAATACATGCTTATAATGAACAACTTGATTATTGTGTAACACCCAATCATCGGATGCATTGTCGCATTGAGCATTATAGGGGTAAAAAAGCAAAATATAGGATAAGAGAAGCTTCTGAAATAGAACATAAGAGTGTAATTCATTTATGTGCTGCTGAATTTGATTGGACTTCGGATGGCGATTCAAAATTTGATTTACGAAAGTATGTAGATTATAATCCAACAAAAGAAAGAAAGAAATCCATTTGTACTTTTCGTTTAAATGATGTTGCTGAGTTCCTTGGATGGTATTTATCTGAAGGATGTATTTCATATTATGAGGGCTATGGAATTGGTGCACAAGGTAACCATGTTCGGAGCTATAAAATACTACTATCCCAATCTAGAACTGCTAATCCTGTTAATTGTGCCAAGATAGAGACCTTGCTTTCAAATATGAATTTGAAATGGTATTATCATGGCATGCAATATACGTTCGGTAGTAAGCCATGGTTTATGCTGTTAAAACCGTTAGGTAAATCAGGAACTAAACGAATTCCGATGTGGGTTTGGTCGTGGCCGAAGCGCGCATTACACCGGTTATTTGAAGCTCTTATAGCCGGAGATGGACATTGGACGCGCCATAAAAGTTGTCGTGATTCATTTGTCTATACAAGCACATCTTTAGGTCTGTGCGAAGATGTTGAAAGATTGGCAACATTGCTTGGTTATAATGTGATTATTAAGCCTAGATCAAATGATGATCATGCACAACGTTGGCAGGCGGAGGGCAATGCTAAAACTGAATTAGGGCAAAGTACTGCTACATTTGAACATATAGATTATAAAGGCAAAGTATATTGTGCACAGGTCCCAGGTGGTCTAATGTATATAAGACGGAATGGAAGACCAATGTGGTGCGGTAATAGCCTTATTCCTGACGCTCAAATGCCCAGGGATATTGCAACGAACCAACCTTACGAACTCCTATTAAACCCGATGGGGATATTATCACGTGTGGCGCCTAATCAGGTTATTATGATAGCTCTTGCTAAGCTTGCAAAAGCTACAGGGAAGCAAATCAGGCTTCCGCAAAACCCACCGTCCGAGGGATGGGTATCATGGGCACAAAAACAGTTAGAGTCAGCCGGGCTAAAAGATAATACTGATATTTTTGATCCCGAAAGCGGAAAGACTATTAAGAACATAGGTGATGGTTATACTTATGTCTCTGCGTTCCATCATATTGCTGAAAAGAAATTATCAAGCCGTGGTGAGCAAGGAGCATATACTGTTGACGAGCAGCCGGCTAAGGGGCCAGGTGGCGAAGCAAAAAGAATGAGTTCGATGGATATTAACGCATTACTTGCTCATGGAAGCAAAGCTATTTTAAAAGATGCTATTCTTATCCGTGGTGCGCGTAATGAAGATTTTTGGAAGGCGCTTAAAATGGGTCGACCTCTACCTGAACCCAAGGTGCCGTTCATTTACGATAAGTTTTTGAATACGTTAAAAGCAGGTGGTATTAATATCCAAGAAAAAGGCGATACTTTATCCCTTTTACCTATGACAGACGGTGATATTAAACTACTTTCCAAAGGTGCAATTAATCCTAAAAATCCAGGCGAATATATAACTCCTGATTTTGAGCCTATCGCCGGTGGTCTTTTTGACGTAGGCAAGACAGGCGGCATGGCGGGTAATCGTTGGACGCATGCCGATTTAGTCGAACCTTTACCCAATCCTGTAATGGAAGAGCCGATTAGACGGATGTTGGGTTTAACCGTACAGTCAATGCGAGATATTATAGCAGGTACGGAGAAGATTGATGGTATAACAGGCGGTAGAGGATTGAAGAAAGCGCTTGAGAAAATAGATATTGACAAGATGATTAGCGAGCAGAAAGCAAACGTGTTTAAATTACGCGGAACAGGTAGGGATAATGCTGTTAAAATATTAGGGTATTTAACTGCTGCAAAAAAACAAGGTATACATCCTGCTCAATGGATAATTACTAAAGTTCCAATATTACCGCCAATTTTCCGGCCTGTATCAAGATTAGGCTCAATTCCACTAGTGTCCGATATGAATGATTTATACCGGGACTTGCTTAGTTCGAACAGCGCAATACAGCCACTACGGGGGGAATTACCTGAAGCGGAACTAGCCGAAGAGAAATTGAATCTATATGATTCTGTTAAAGCAGTATACGGATTAGGTGAATCTATTACGCCTAAAGGTAAATCTAAGCGGCTTAAGGGAGCTGTGCGTCAGATAATCGGTACTTCACCAAAACTGGGATTGTTTCAGCATAAAGTAATATCCAAGACAGTAAGTGGAGTAGGCCGCGGCGTAATTACACCGGACCCTAGTCTTGATATGGATAATATCGGTATTCCTGAAGATGCGGCTTGGAATATATATAAGGATTTTGTAATACGCAGATTGCATAGACATGGGTATCCAACATTACAAGCCGCGGAGATGATAGATAAACGTACACCTGAAGCTAAGGAAATGCTGGATGCTGAGATGGCTGCCAGGCCGGTTATTGTAGATAGAGCACCAACGTGGCATAAGTTTAATCTATTGTCCTTTTATCCACATCTTGTTGATGATGATACTATTCATGTATGCCCGTTAATAACAAGCGGGTTCGGGGCAGACTTCGACGGTGATCAAATGAATTTCCATGTTCCTGTATCAGATAAAGCTATGGAAGAGGCGAAAGAGAAAATGCTGCCTTCGCAGAACTTATTCAGTCTTACTGATCTAAAATCAATACGGCATGCTCCAAGTAAAGAAATGACAATAGGACTATGGCAATTGACAAAAGAACCTTCTAGAAAGCAGCCAGTAGTTTTCAAGACAGTTGCTGACGCGGAGCATGCGTATAAAGAGGGTAAAATAAAAGTTAATGATCCTATTACAGTTTTAGAAGAATAAATAATTTACTTGCTTTCTGTAGAAAATTATAGCAGAGTAATATTACAAAATTGTAATAGAATATCGTGTAGTAATAAAGAAGCGATAGATTATTCGTAAAAAGTGATAGATTATAAGTAAGGAGTGATAGATTATGAGTTTGGATAAAAAACTTTTGGAAGAAGTAAAACTTGGTTTTGTGGCGATGCCGGCTGGTGCTGGTGGTCCTGGACCTGTAGCTGGCGGAGGCTTAATGACACAGGCGCAGGCAGCGCCTATGGGCGGAGGCGGAATGCCGATGGATCCTGCAATGGCAGGTGGGGGCGGAATGCCGATGGATCCCGCGATGATGGGCGGTGGAGCACCAATGGACCCTGCAATGGCAGGCGGAATGCCTCCTGAAGCTGGCGGTATGCCCCCTGAAGCTGCCGGAATGCCACCGGAATTGCTTGAGGCTTTATCTGGCGCGGGAGCAGGTGGACAGATTACACTTAGCGTTGATGAGCTAATAAAACTGATAACCGGTGTATTAGAAGCATCTAAGAGTAAACGTGCACCGACTACACCAACTGCCGCTGGGGCTGAAGGTGGAGCGCCGACGGATCCTGCAATGATGGGTGCAGGGCCGGGCGGAGGCGGAGATCCTATGGTAGGGATGTAAGTTATAAACATGAGTGCCAAACTAATCGTAAGAACGAATAACGTATTGAGTCCACCGCTTCTGGAAACAGATGAGGCCTCGATAATTGAATTTAGAGATAGCTTTGGGGATTTGCAAGCGCTCATGATCCGAATATTTACAGAAGACTTGTGGGGATTAGTGACAAAAAACGATTTTGACTGGGAAGCGACACTTGTAAGATACGGCTATCTAAACGTTAGTAAGCCTGTTAAAGATGTGATTAAAAACGGACTCTGAAAGGAAAACATAATGCCAAATAGTAAAGAACCCGATTTCGCTATATTGCTAGATGAAGAGCTTAAGACATGTTTTTTACCCAGGGTTACTGATACAGCGCACGCAGAAACGGACGCCATTATAGCAGACATCCATCGCGTACTTTCGGGAAATGGTGGATTTACAAAAGGCTTGATTTTCAAAACTGCTGCTACAGCCGTAAATGTAAAACTATTAAAACGGGATATTCAAAAAATTAATACGTTCAAAACTTCCGTAGAGAACAAAGATATCGCAAGCGTAGCAGTTAAAAAATATAAAAGCAAAATTAGTAATTTTCTTTGGGACAATAAAGGATTTATTTTTACATTAATATTAATAGGATCTGTATACGTTACGGCGGCTATACAGAATAATTTAACATCAGAGAAAGCGCTACACAGAATAGATAAAATCGTAACTACTGTAACCAAATTAACTAAAAAATAAAATGCAGACTACATTAGGACAATTACTGATTAATAAGATCTTACCCCCGAAATTTAGAGACTACAACCGTATTCTAACCAAGGATACAGCTGACGAACTTCTGACCGAAATTGCAAAAGATGATCCATCGAAATATAGAGACATATCATATAAGTTAATGGGATTAGGACGAGAAGCCTCATTTCTTGAAGGCACAACTTTGAAATTATCCGATTTACATACGCCAATAAATAAAACCGAAATTCTTAACCATATTACTTTGCAGGAACAAAGGATTGCCGCGGATAAAACAATGAGCAAAGAGGACAAAGATAAAGCGCTTGAGCTTGTATACGCTGCTACGCATAAACTAATGACGGACCAGACTTATAGCACAGCTTTAACACAAAACAATCCGTTCGCACTACAAGTAAAATCTAAAGCCCGTGGCAATCCTGTACAGCTTTCAGCCTTATTAACATCTCCAGGCGTATACCAGGATGCTGAAAATCGCACTATACCAGTATTTATCAGGAAGAGTTATGCTGAAGGGCTAGACCCGCACGAATACTGGGCCGCTACATATGGGGCGCGTAAAGGTGTAATAAGTACTAAGCTTTCAACCCGCGAAGCTGGGGCGTTAGGTAAGCAATTAGGCGGGGCTGTTTCGACTATGATAGTTACGGCGCCCGATTGTGGTACACTAAATGGTATACCCGTAAAAGCTGATGATAATGATAATATCGGTGCTGTGCTTGCCAGAGCGGCATTAAATTTCCCGGCGGGGACCGTAATAAATAAAGAAGTGTTATCTGAGCTGAACAAGAAAAACGTTGATGAGATTGTAGTTAGATCACCGATGACATGCGCCTTGCCCGAGGGGCTATGTAAACAATGTGTAGGTCAACGCGAAGACGGTAAGTTTCCACCGATTGGGTATCATGTCGGGTTGAATGCGACATCGGCATTGACAGAAAGAATGGCCCAAAATTCTTTAAATCAGAAGCATTGTTTATTTGAAAAAACACAGGTATATTTAGCTAATGGTAGTATAAAAGAAATTAAAGATATTCAAGTTGGTGACATTGTTATGGGGGCTGATTTGGAGGGTAATTTAAAACCCACGAAAGTTTTGCATAAGTATAATAGGGGAGATCAAGAATGTTACCGTACTACGTTTATTGCTAATGGTACGCATAAGCGGAGGGCTAAAAAAATAGAGCTTATATCAACACTAAAGCATCGTTTACTTGCTGCTAGGTACGTTAGTAATCAATTAGATGCGGTAAATAATAAGCTGCCTCGAAAACTAGAAATCGGGCAGCGCAGCAAATATTTTTTCGCGCTTGCGCCTAATACTACTGATACTGCACAAAATGATGAACATATGGCATTACTTGTAGGGTTATTATTAGGTGATGGGTGCTATACGGAAGCGGTTGACGGAGTTCATTTTAGTACGGCGGACTTGCAATTGGTAAAAGAACTAAAAGCATATTTGGCAAGTTTGAATTTAAAGCTTACAAAGCTTAAAGGCCATAAATATTATTATAATGTTTCGCTTATAGAAGATATATTAGATCGTGACGCAAAAGGAAGAGTTGTATGTGGTACGCGTAATCCTATACGTAAATATTTAGAAAATAATAATATGTATGGGAAATATTCATATGAAAAGGAAATACCAGAAATTGCAAATACATGGTCCAATAAATCAGTTGCTGAACTACTGGGGGGATTAATTATAACTGATGGTTCAGTATATATCTATAAGGATAAAAAGCCTGGTATTTCTATGTGTTCTACTAGTCGAATATTATTAGAAGGAATGCAAAGACTTTTACTTTTGCGTTTTGGTATTTTAGCGTCGTCAATAACACAAGTTGGACATAAAGACTCTCATTATAAGCAGTATTACCACAAACATGATGCTTGGGCGTTTACTATAACCCAGTGCGTACAAGTACTTAAGTTCGCAAAATATATACCTTTATTTGGCGCAAAGAAAGATAAATTACAAAAATATATTACTGGGTATGTTCCGCATGTAAGAACGCATTTTCCGGGATTTAAACGCGTAGATCAACAGTATGTTGGAGTATTGCCCACATATGATATTGAAATAGATCATCCTGATCATTTATTTCTTTTAAACAACGGATTAATTGTTTCTAATTCCGGCGGTCAAGGCAACAGTAAGGATGACATTGTATATTCGGGGTTCGACATAATTAATAATCTTGCTAATATACCAAAGACATTTCCGAACCGCGCTACTATTGCGGAAATAGAAGGTAAGATAACCAAAATCGTACCCGCGACACAAGGCGGTACTAATATTTATATTGATGATAATCCAAAGCCACTTTATGTATCCCCTGATTTACCGGTTAAGGTTAAAGTAGGTGAGCAAGTAGAATTAGGCGACGCACTTTCCCAGGGTGTTGTCAATCCTGCGGAGGTCGTTAAGTATAAGGGAATAGGGGAAGGCCGGCGCTATTTCGCGGAGCGGTTGACACAGGCATTTCGTGATACTAATTATGCTGTAAACCGTAGAAATACGGAAGTGCTTGCACGCTCGTTAATCGATCATGTAGCTATTAACGAACAAAAAGGATTGGGAGATTATTTACCTGGTGACGTTATTTCCTATAATGCATTGGCTAAGACCTTTAGGCCGCGTAAAAGTTCACGTATGCTAGCACTTAAAAAAGCTAAAGGGCAATATTTGGAAGAACCGGTGTTGCAATATACGCTTGGTACGCGTGTGACCAATAAGATGATTAAGCAATTGGGTAACCACGGCGTAGAATCTGTAATGACAAATTCAGAGCCTGTAGGTTTTACACCCAATATGGTAAGCGCGATAAAAGTGCCTCAGTATGAAAAGGATTGGATGGCGCGGTTAGGTTCTACATACTTACAATCAAGATTGCTTCAGGACGTTCAGCGCGGGGCGAAATCGCAGGCTCATAGTTTGAATCCGATACCCGGAATTGCAAAAGGAACTTTCGAATAGCATATAAAAAGAATTTATGTTTTAATGTTGCATTATTTTTAGTTTTGTGCTATATTTATGGAAAATGAAAAAAGGAGCGATAACCATGTCTAAATTCGCATCATTGTTGGCAAAGATGCCAGAAGGTTTAAAGAAATTTGCAGGAATAGAAAGTCCCGACCAGATGCAGTTGGAACAGGATTTTGGGCGTTTGGCGTATAGTTTTCTATCCGACAGGGCAGGTGGTTTGCTTCCTTACGTGCTTGGATTTGAAGTTGTTGACAGGGAAGAAGACGGATCCAGGGCAATCGGCATTTTCGGGTTTAAGATAGGGGACGATTACTATTACGTGCCTGCGTTTTTTATTAATAACCAGATTAAAGGGATGGATTTATTATATTCTAAGCGTACAAACTTGTTCGTGCCGCTGCGCGAATCGTGGATTAACTATATCACTAATCGGCAGACGGTTTCACTAGGTAAGAATGTAGACGAGTCTAAAGAACTGCGTAAAGATTTCGAGAACCCCAGATTTGATTTTCTTACTACTCCTCCGGAATCTTCTTCCGGGACTCCTAAAACTGCAGAGAGTAAAGATGCAAGCGCTGCAATCGATTCTATTCATGATGGTTTTAATAAGTGGAATATTATGCAGCAGTCATTGGTAGATTCGCTGGAGAAAGATTCTGAATTCCAGACAGCGTGGGCGTGCGCAGTATCACGATTGGAAAAACATGATTTACCGATTGAAAAAACAGCTGATAATAGCAGATTAATAGCTTGGTTAGGAGAAAAGGGCGGGGTAAGGGCCGTTAATAGTTTAATGCGTACATTGACATTAAGCCATGATTTTGCCAAAGCAGCTATGACATTTTATCCTAGACCAGAAACATTGATGATCAATGAATTTTCGAAGGATCTTGAGCCGGAGAAGAAGGCAACTAGAATTACAGTTTTAACGCAATCAGACTTAGACTCGGGTGATAGCAGCATATCTGAAGACGGAAAGAAGCGCTTAGTACGAGACGGATTTACGATTCATGATACTAGAGATAATGAAGAGAAATCCGAAGCCTATGAAATTGATTATGAACAACGTTTCCATAATCCGGATAAATCCGGTCTTTATAATGTGCTTCTGCGTAACGGCGGTACAACCAAATCATGGGTATTTATGCCGTCAGGATCGGCTAAAAGTGATAGCTGCGTAGTAGTCGAAACAGCAAATAAGAATTATTTTTTGGCAGAGCCAGGGGCGATATTCGTACGCGGTGACGAGATTGAGGATCAGGATAAAAGTGCCTATAGCAAAACTATAATGTTATCACGGATGAAGATAGGCCAGACATACATTATGCTTGATAAGAATAATTGCAGTTCATTACCATTCAAAATTAACGCTGTTATCGCTGAAAACGGTAAGCGGACTAAGATGCGTATCAATTGGCACAGTTCTTCTAAGATAAAACGACCGACATACGGGCATGATTTTGAAACATTGCATACGGAAGACAAGGTAGTAGATTTGGACAGTTCCGGGGATTATATTCAATTAGCTGAGTATGAAAATGGGGCATTAACATATTCTGGAACTGATACTATAGTCGCACCGTCAGGCTGGCGCGCATTCAAATTAAATACAGGCAAACGTTCTGCGGTAGATAGTTATGAAGCGCGACAAATAATGGAAGATATGTTCCAACCTGGAACATTAACTGATGTAACTGAGGCATTAACCAAAAATGCGCTTCACACTTTGCTGGTCGGTAGCGATGATAGTCTTGAATATTATATGCGTTTCGATAATGATTTCGTTGACGGTCCTCCGGTCAATTATAAGACCGCGGCAGTTAAACTCGTATCCAGATATGGCTTAAAGGTTGATGACGCCGAAACAATGTTAAAGGAAGCGCGTGAAAATTTCAAGTCTCGTAGGCTTATAAAGTTAGGACAGATGGTTGGCGTAAATATGCCTCCTGCTCCACCTCAAGCAATGGGTTCAGATCAGTTTACAGGCGCAACTACTGTGGCGCCACAGGTGAATCAAATGCAAGGTAATATGACGGGCGTACCACCATTACAAAACCCGGTAACGCCTGGCTTTAATATCGGTGGCGAAGCACAGATGGATATAGGCGCGGCTAACGTAGCTCAACAGGCAGCTGGTGCAGGGCAAAAACAAGTTTTTGATCACGCGGCAATAGGAGGCTTAGCGCACTTATACGATTCAGGTTCTGTTATTGATAGTTATGTGCCTGAACTGATGCAAGCATTAGATCGTTTAGGCCGTATTTTATTCCTTTTTTACTGGAAAAATGAGGAGTTTGCAGAACGTTATGGGTCTGAAGAATTATCGGAAATGGAAGATATGATACGTGGTGTCTTTAAGAGTTACGGAGATTTAGTGCTTAAACTACGCCAGCGTGCCATTGATTCTGAGGACGCTGATAATAGCGTAACATAAAATGGAAATTTTTGGAACACAGGTGATAACGCCTTATGATGACGATTTTCCAGAGAACGCCGACTGGCGCAATACGATAGCGCTGCTTTGGGCCGATCATCCTAATTGGCATCCTGAAGTTCCGGAAATACGGGAAGACAAATGGATTATAGAGCATAAAGATTTTTTTCTGCATTTCCGTGCATACGGCGCGAAAAATTTGAATTCGCCTAAATGGCGTGCGCACAAACGTGTGTTGGCCTGGCATGGCGGGGAGACTATTAACGCGTTGAAATTTAGACTTGAACCTCTATTATTAACGGGGGCATCGTTTGAATTGATTGCTGAAGATTTAGGAGGTTCAAGGCTTACGGCACATGAGATAGAGTTATATTGTCGTTTGTTTTTTGATTTACGTGAAGAAGATGGTGCGCTATTGCGGTCTTGTTTTATTCGGGCGTATAATGCGTTGCCGGACACTGGACTGATGGGTGCGGATACGCCGTTAGATATGTTGTGGAAAACTACAGGAATGTATTTAGGATATGGCGGGCTTATTTATATGTGGAAATGGCCTATTGACCCTAAGACTTTAGGCGGAGAGAAATTTTTATTTCAGGAAATGATGCGGGCGGCCCAAGCTATGCAGATGGAGCGTATTATGCGTAGCCAAATTAGTAATTTTGATTTAAACGCTATTATCGGTAATTATACTAATTATGAGCGTATGTTATCAGATACTGGAACTAAGACTCAAGAAGCGGGCGAGGCCGAATTAGCTATGCTAGGCGTTATGAAATTAGTGGCGCCTAAAATGTTACCTGCTGCTAAGACTGTAGATAAACAAAGAGCAGAGACAGCAGCAATACAAAGTAGACTTATGGCGGATCACAATATAGCACAACAAATGATTATGGATGCCGGCCAATTAAAAGGGAAAGAGCAAGTGGATGAAATGTTGAAACAGCATCTTTCCAATAAAAAGTAAGGATAATTATGATAACTTCAGCGTTTAAGGATAGACTGATGGGTGCATTGCATACTTCGGTTCAATATTTTAATCATGATAATGACCCTAACAAAGCCATATTGAAAACAGCGGAAGAGAATAATTTTAATATTGATCAGACAACGCGACTTGTCGAAATGTTCAATACTGCTAGGACAATTTATCATTATAAAACCGCAGCTGATAGGACTGTTCCTTTTTCATTAGCCGATTCTACTGTTATTATCCCCGCATTATTTGAGCCCAAAGAAAAAGCGGCAGCTCCGATTGGAACTGGTCACGATTATAGTGGCTATGATAAACCTGAAGCACATTATGAAGATGGTATGTTAATAGATAAAACTGGCGTGCAGGAAGTTAGTTTAGGTACACCGACAAAATATAGTGATACTAATCTTGAGGCGCAGGCAGCCCGGGCACAAACAGTTATTAGTGTGCAGCACGATTTAGCTAATACAGCGCGTTCCGAGGCTAATATCTCTGCAACAAAAGCAGCACAGATACTTGGTAAAACGGCGAAGCAGCTTACTTCGGGGTATGAGGAAGATGTCAAGGACCAGTATTCAAGGTTGTTTGGCGGATATGCTAGAGCCGTTGAATATGGGCCAGTCATGGCGAAATTGGGAGAATTTATTCCTGACTATTTTAAGGCAGCGGTTTCCAAGGATGCGGTAATTGATGATCGCGATTTGGGAGAATATTTAATACTACTTAAAGAAGCTAGAGATTGGATGCAGGCGGAAGCTGAGATGCTTGCTCTTGCTGGAGAATTAGATAAGGAAGCTAGTGCATTCGAGATTGAATGGAAAGAAACTATAGCTCCTTTATTTCCTCAACAGAAAGCAAAATTTGGAAAGGCGGCTCAACTTATACATATAGCACAAAGCCAATCAGGAGTTGCACCGATTTCACAATGGGTTACAAATAAAAACAATGACAAAACCGGGGGAAAATCTGAGGGATCGTCTGATGGAAAATCTGAGGGGCTATCGGGGCTAATAAATAATTTAAGTGGCTCAGCGCCGGTTGCTGCTATACAAGGGGGTATACGTAAAGGATATGAACAGGCATTAGCGTCTCCTGCGACTGCGGCAGTGGAAGGAGGAATCGGAAGCATAATGCAGCTCCCGCGGCCCGAAGAAAATAGAGCTTTATCGGAACAACTGAAGGATGTGCAGCGAAAATTATTATTAGAAGATCTAATGACTAATGATCCTGTATTGAGTGAAGAGAACCCACAGACTGTCGTTGACGCTTATAGCGCCGTTCTCAACTTGGCGCCGGAAGTGGCAGCTAATAAAGAAGTTATAAGGGCGATACTTCGCCAGGTAGTGCATTCTGTTGCAATAGGCGCATATGACGCACAATCCTGGACTGAGTTGGAAAAGAATTTGAGGAATATTGCGGGAAAAACTGACGCACGCGGCGTTCCCACAGAAAGGGACTAATATGAAACTTAGAAAATTTTATATCTTAAATGCTGATATCTACAAGGTCTCGTTATACACACAGGAATGGAGTGAAGCCGATCAGGCTTTAATCGAGCAGTTCGGAGAACCTGAAATTGATTTAGGCGGAAGTTTTACAGGACCACCCGCGTTTACGCTTCCCAGCAATCTTGTTAGAATAATGTCGGAAAGCCCGTTTACGCAGTCTTTTGATTTTAACGATTACGCCGATGCTGAAGACCGTGCGGGTATATGGAATACCGAAATTATAGTACGTATTAAATCCGCTGTTACAACATTACGGGCCAATACTGATGATTTCAGCGGCGAAGCAGTGGAGACAATATGATAAACAAGGGGAGAAATCAGATGTCTAATACTAGAATGACTGTAACCGAGTTACAGGAAGCGGCACGCAGAGTAGGGCTGGATAAAGTAGCAAAAACGCAGCCTAATATTCTAAATAATATACTCGGGTGGTGGATGAAGTTGAAAAAAACGAATCCCGATGCTGCTAATGCTCTTATACGCGGACTTATAGGCGCTGGCGTTGGTGGTATAGCAGGCGGCGGGATGGGTGCGGCAACGCGGGGACAAGGAGAACGCGGCGGTGTATTAGGTCCAGCCTTACTCGGGGCTCTGTTGGCCGGTGGCGGTACTGCTGCGGTATCTTATGGGTCTAAATTATATGGCGGCAGAAAACCAAAAAAATCTTTAGCAGGTGGTATAATATCTGGACTTGCTTATCCTGTAACAAAAGGCGGTATTTTACCGGTAGCAGGTGGTATATACGGTGGATGGAAAGGATTACTTAAAGGAAAGTATGGATATCCCACTAATAAAAGTAAGCCGTTTGCTACGGGAGCACGGGAAGCGATAGGAAAAGCTTGGAGAGGTGCGCTTCCTTCTAGTAAAGCACGACAACTAAAGCTAGATTCACTTTTTACGCAACCAGCGGGTAAGAGGATACTAAAGCCGCTTAGACCGCTTGGTCGGTTTGCCGCTAGGGGTCTACGGGCTGTAAAAAATATGCCGCCCCGGGGTAGACTCGGATTAGCAGGAATACCTCTTGGCATATTGGCAGGTTGGATAATTAAAAAGCAATTAGCTGGAGAAACTTAAAATGAAACTAGATGGTGGTTTTGTTAAATTAATATACTCATCTGCATTTGATAAAACTGTAGGTACGGGTGTACGAATAGTTGAAGATCCTTTAGCGTTGACTAAATCGGCGGAGACTATATTCGACTGTGAATACGACGCTATAAAACCTGATAAAGATCATATTGGCATTCATGCTGTAGCGTTAGGAGACGCTGAGCATTATGGTTTTAATCGTAATGCCGATGGGTTTTCGAAGAAAGCCTGCATAGGTTATCATCATACTTTCGTAAAAAATGGCAATGTATATCGGCATCATCAGAATAAAGACCCAGAGAAACGGATAGGGCAAATAGTTAAATCCGCTTACAATGCTCCGATGGGTCGTATTGAATTATTTCTTCATCTTAATAAGGACAAGGCAAGGGATGAACTACAGAAACTCGCTACAGATGGTGAGCTTACGGGTAGTATGGCGTGCGTTTTGGACCCAAACTATCCTGTTTTAACAACTAGTGGGTATAAAGCTATCGGCGATATTAAAGTCGGGGAAATTGTATTTACGCACGCTAAAAAATGGCAACGTGTTAAACTAATAAATCGGCGTAAATATACGGGATTGGCTTATACTTTTCATTTGAATGGCTTGTCAGTACCGCTTGAGTTGACAGCGGATCATATGATGTGGGCCAAAACTTTTGGTGGTAAAGATGTAGTAAATAAGGCTAAGCGTTACTTTAAAGACAGCACAGCTTTTGAAAAAGTCCAAGCTGATTGGATGCATGTGCGGCATTTGCACATTGGTGATAGATTTTTTTACAGCCCGATTATACCAATTCCCGGTGTTGGAGTTATAGATTCTACGGATCTGGCCCAGAAATACGTAGGTGCTGGCTGTAAAAATAAAACTATTTGTCCTGAGATGTATGCTGCAAATGAAGATGTAAAACTTGCATTTTTAGGGGCTTGGTTGGATGGAGACGGTTTTATCGATAAAAAAGGCGCACATTGGTCTTCAGCCAATCTTGGTTTAGGTTTACAAGGTAGGGATTTACTTGCAACAATTGATATTCCATCGAGTCTTTATAGGATTGACCATGCTAAGTGCGCAACCTCTGGCAAGCCAAATAGCGGAATGGAATATACGTTAAATATTGCGCATAGGGATATGGTAGAATTGGTACCTTGGAGTGCAAAAGTTGCTAACAGTGAATACACATTTGTACAAAAAAAGCGACATAATCCTGCGAGTATGCGGAAGTGTTCAGATGGTTTGTATGCGTATAGAATTAGTGCGATTGAATCTAGAAATGTAAAAGATATTCAAACATATAATCTTGAAGTTGAAAATGATGAATCTTATACATTAGCCGGATTAATTAGCCATAATTGTAGAGTAAGTTCGGATCGCTGTAGTATTTGCGGTAATTTACGCAAATCCGCACATGATCCTAAGCAATGCGAGCATGTTAAATTTGATTTAGGTAAGATGGCCGAAGACGGTAAAATCGTTGGTACGTATAATGATGAACCTCATTTTTTCGATTATAGTATTGTAACCAGGCCTGCTGATAGGATTGCATATAGCTTGAAAATAGCGGCCGATGAAGTTGTTGATTCGGCTAAACTTGCAGAAGCTGAAGGTATTTGGGTACCCGATAATATTGCGATTCAATCTAAAGACGCGTTAAAGAAACTTGAATATTTAAAAAAGGCTGCAGAACTTGAAACTCTATATTGTAAATTGGCAACGCAATCTGCTCAAGACAATAGAGAGCGTTATCTTAAGGAGTTATATAAAGCTGCGGAAGGAAGATTAGATGATAACACTATATCTAAGCTTCGGGAATATGCTCCTAAAGATGTTTTTTACAAGCTGGCAAAGCTCGGTATTATATTAGATGTTAATTCTTTTTTTAAGTATGCTATGGGTATTGATTATGGGGAACTAGCGCCGCACATGGCTGAGGCACGGGTAGCAGTTAAAAATATTTATACTAATGTTTTGAAAGAGAATGAATGCCAGAATCTGTGTAATGAAAATAGTTTTGATGTTGCTACGGATTCGTATAGCTCGACAAGCGGACTTAATGAACTTAATAAACAAGCTGATGACTGTAGTTTTATAGAGAATGTAGATCAACGAATTATAGAGCAAACTTTAAATCAAAAAAAGATTAAAATACAGCTTGACAAATCTGCTGAAATAGTGTTTAATACTAATAATATAAAAAATAAATTGGCAGAAAAATACGCTGCTTATAAACTTTCAGCTATTAAAGCCATTGAGGATTTACGTAAAGATACAGATACGGAAGCATTATTGGCACTTGCAGTAATGCAAAATGTAATAAGTTAATATTAACAGGAGTTAGAAAATGGAAACACCGACAATGAAATCGATTTTGGACAGTACACGCCAATTTATCGAGGTAAAGCGGGCGGAATTTAAGGATAATTTAGATAAAAGCGCCGCGGACAAAGAACTAGATATGTCAGGCGCCGGAGACGATAGCCCCAAAACACGTGGACAGGGATTAGAAGCCGATCAGCCTGCGTCTATCAGTGTTAAAAAGGAACCTGCAATTACAGCAGATGCTAATGCAGAACCCGAAGCCGGCGGTAGCGGAACAGCGGAAACTGCTGCGGGTAAGGAAGAGGACAATAAAACAGACCGTAAGGATAAGCTCGAAGCTGAAGATGCGGCCCCGGTGAGCGTAGAAAAGAAACCTCTCATTTCGGATAATATTGATGCGAAAGTTGCAACCGGTGTTTCTAAATTGGCAAATGAGATTCTAGACGATATTCACGGCTGGCAGAAAACACAACAGGTAGCAGCGCCTGCAAAGAAAGCAGAACCTGAGAAAGAGAAGAAAGATGATAAGCAAGCTGCCGGTCCAGAAATGGAGCTGACAACTGATGTTCTGGCCAAAATTGCAGCTATGATACTTTCGACAGAGGAAGGCGCAGCTTTTGTAGAAGGATCGCTTGCAAAAGCGGCTGGCGCAGAAGCAGCACAGGAAACATTAGGCTTTCTAGCTGAACAGTCAGAATTAGCCGAGAAAGAAGCGGCTTACGGACAAGGACAGTCTGATGCTGAAGCGTTAACACAGCAGGCTATATTTGATGCTGGTGTGGATTCTGTCAAAGCTCCAGTGGCCAAAGCCACAAAAGTAGCGGAAGCCGGGACATTTTCTAAACTTGGGCAGGCAGTAGCAGACGCTAGTATAGCCGATCTTATGGGTGGTGGAGCTGGAGTCGATGCTGGTGCAGAAGGTGCTGGCGCAGAAGGGGCGGGAATAGCTGATCTTATGGGTGGCGGAGCTGGCGCAGAAGGTGCCGGCATAGAAGAAGCTGGTGCGGAAGAGGAATTTTCAATAGAGGATATTCAAGCCGCGCTGGAAGCTATGGTAAGTGAAGGCGCAATCTCGGCAGAAGAAGCACAGCAAGTTGTGGAATACATTACCCAGGCGCAAGAGGCAGAAGGTGAAGTAGCTCCTGAAGGGGCAGAGGGTATTGTGGCTCCTGAAGAGGGTGCTGTAGCCCCTGAGGGTGAAGTAGCTCCTGAAGGTATTGTGGCCCCTGAAGCCGGGTTAGAGGCAGTGGCAGCGGATAAGTCTAGCGCAGCGTCGACTTTGATTGATGCTATTCATAAAGCACAGAAAGCCCGAAAATAAATAAAATGTAATGGAGGGCGGACTTATGGAAATTAAAGATACATTACAAAAGATTGCTAACTATATTGCGGTTACGCAACCTTTACTGGATAAAGCGGATGAAAATCGAACCTTGTACATTAAACGGGCACATCAGGTTGCCGGTGTACTAGCGAATAGGGGCATTATTGCCCACGACGTAATTAATGTGTTTGTGGATAAAATTGCGGCGGACGAAACCGGAAACGAGGCTTGGAATATAATAGAAAAACTGGCAGAAGCGTTACCGGCAAACGATCTTGGCAAACAAGCCGAGATTGCGGCAAGTGGAACAAAGCTCGATGCTTTTGAGAAACTTGCGCTATACGGAGACGCACGTGCCGATGTTAGAAGTCCAGGGGTAATTGATTAACAAGAATTCAATTGTACAAGGAGAACTACTATGAGTTGGTTCAATGTACTTAAGGGCGCGTATCCGTCTCTGCAGCAGATCGATAAGACACTTGATGTCGCATCGGGTGAGACAGGGATTGTGCGTGGTTCCCTTATATATCAAGTTGGGACCACATTTAAACTGGCCACAGCGACGCAAAAAGCTGACGTTACAGCGTACATCTACTTTTGTTTGATGGCGCAGACTGATCTTGTTGCGGGCATGGCTGGAAGTGTGGGTCAAGGAGCGGCAAATGGTGTTGCAAGAGTTAATGGGCTTGCATGCGGTATGCCGTTTGAGTTTGAAACGGATCAGTATAATACTAGTGAAAATTATACTGTAGGTACGTTACTGGAACCTGGTGCTAGTGGTAAACTTACCACGCATGTCACCGGGGATAATTGCGTGGCGCAGGTTACTAAAGTTGTAACCTCAAGATGGGTCAATGATGCCATTGCAGTAACAGGATATCGTACAGGTGCAAATGTGAATGTGCTTACCGCACGTACACTTTGGATTCCATTATTCGCAACTACATAATCAGCGTAAGCTGACTATGGTTGCCTTAAAAAAGGAGAACAGTCATGGGTACACAAAATGTTCCTACTTCTGTAATCAATGCGCGAATCCTTGAGCATCTGGACAGAGGCGAAGTGAAGAAAGCACAGGACGCTGCTACGGATTATACCCGTACACAGATCCGTGAAGAATCATTCGTATTCAAGATTCTGCCGCCTGAAAAAGCGACAGATGATATGCTGGACAGGGCTCTTGATGAGCGCCTTCAAATCATTTGCGAGCTGGAGCCGGATTCTCCAGGCGCTAAATGGGTTCCGTTGCAGACGATTCCGGATGGCGAGTATATCACAGGATCACGATATCTCGTTCCGTTTGCAAGAATACTAACACCGAAATTCGTGAAAGATATTGATGAACTGCGTACATATCGGCAGGATATTAGAAAAATCATAACTGATAATTCTATTAAGGATGGTTTGGCCGAGGTGGATGGTAAGTTCATGGACACAGTTAATGCGATTGTATTGGATGCAGCTTCGCAGGGTGCTGCTAACAATGTGAGCGGAAAAGTTCAGTGGATCGAAACATCTGATCCTTTGAATCGTTCATCTTTTGCTGAAGCCAAAAAAATGCTACCTCGGGGCAACTCGGATGGCAAATATAGGCTTAAAAACTACATCTGTCTTATGAACGATGTAACAGCACAGGATTGGCTGAAGCTCGATCGTGCGGAAGTCGGTGGTGACCTTTCGGAGGAATTCTTCCGTAATGGTTTAACGACAGATACATTCCTTGGCGTGAAAGCTATTTTCACGATTAAGGATGATCTTGTACCGGATAACTATGTCTATTTCTTCGCGGCACCTGAATTTTTAGGCAGGTGCTTCTATCTAACCGATTGGACAATGTTCATGAAGAAAGAAGCTTTCTTCATTGAAATGTTCAGTTACTGGCTGGGTGGTTTCGCGTTTGGTAACATAGCCGGTATGGCTCTGTGTAAGTTTAACCAATAATAGCAAACATAATCAGCAGAGTCGGGGGGTTATTCCCCGGCTCTGCTTTATCCCTTTAATCTATAGGAGTACTATGGATAAAATTTCAGAACAGTGGCTAGTGGGGTTTGTTAAAGTCGCTCATGATATGGGCGCTTCACCTGAAGAATGCGAACAACTATTAAAAGTAGCGTTAGACCAAAATATCCAAAATCAATTTCCAGAGAAGTATGCTGAGGGTTACAACGAAATAATAGAGAAAATTGCACAACTACAGGGAACAACGGCTTGGGGGCGTAAATGGCATGACCTTTTTGGCAGCAGAACGTCTAAAGCAAAAGACGTGTATCAAAGAAAGCTTGAAGCAGATAGAAAGCGATTTCTTGAGAGTAGCGATTTCTCAAGATGGTTTCAACAAAATCCTAGAGGTATGCCTATTAAGCGGACAAGACCGAGCGGCGTATCAATTGTTACTCCCACACCGCAGGAATTCAAAGGTTGGACTCCTGAGCAGCAAGAACTATTAAGGGCAAAGCAGGAGGGGGAAGTAAAGAGCATAAACGAGCTCAACGCTATTAAAAATATTAGCGCCAATAAGGCCCCTCGTAGGTATACACCAGAGCATAACCAGTGGGTAATGAATCTTTCTAGGCCAGATTGGATAAAATACAGAGATAGAATAATGTTACAGAACCAGCGTAGAGATCTTCTGTCTCGTGTGCGTACAACTAGCCAAGGATACGATAGATAGGATTAATTATGATAACTCCACAGGGTAATGATCAGTATATTACTGAGCTGGATGTGCGTATTTGGTTGCGCGACAATGATCCTTCTGCCAATGAGCTTATTGATGATGTCGAATTTTCTCCAGAAGAAATCAGAACTGCTATGACATTAGCAGTTGATAAGTGGAATGATACACCTCCCTATTTAGGCGCATACGAGTATGATAAATTCCCTTTCCGCAGTGCTTTACTGACGGGCACAACCGCTAATTTGCTGTTTATTGCGGCAAACCGTTATCGTCGTAATAAACTGAACTATAATGTTCCAGGGGGCGCTGTTAACGATAAAGCTAGAGACGCTGATTATGATAGTGCTGGCGAACGATTAAGCGCCAAATATGACAAGTGGATACAGCATAATAAACGCGCCATTAATATGGATAACGGCTTTGGAATTATTACTTGAAAAATCCTTTTACTACTGTAAAAATACTTCCGAACTATGCAAAAGGCTTTACTTTTTTATGGGAGCTATCCAAAAGCTTCTATGAAAAGATGCCTTGGATTTTTCAGGTAGAGGAAGCACCGAGTGACAAAGGGCCCTGGAATGCTATATCTCCGGAGCTTACCAATATTTTTGTTTTTTCGGAAATTGATAAAAAGCGTTTGATAAATAAAGACTTGGTTTTGTTCTTTCGAATTACACTAACGACTGCTGAGAATACTTATATATCGAATGTAAGAACCCCATACGGGGATTTAAACAGACATGATTATCTAATCGTGCGAGATATAATGCGTCGCGAAGTTTTGCAGCAGAAAATGTTAGCCGGTACGCAGGCAATTATGTGGAATCGTGCGACATGGGGTCCGCGGTGTACACATTGTAGGGATCCTATTACCGGTAGCCGCATTAAAAACGATTGTGAATATTGTTATGGCGTAGGGAGGATACCTGGGTATCATGGACCTTATGCCATATATGCTACATTTAGTCCTACAAAGCGTAATACGGAACAAAAGCCTAACGGTAACGGAACTGTGCAGCTTTATTCCTGGACAGTGCGCATGATAGGTTATCCTTACGCTAAGGATAAAAATATTATTATCGATACAGAATCAGACAAACGGTATATTGTGGATGGCGTATCAAACCTAACTGAAATACGTAGGATTCCTGTAGTGCAATCCTTAACTGTTAAAGAATTACCAGTTTCGGATCCTGCGTATAAATTGGGTAAGCAAAATGATTAAAACAGCAAGATTAAGTTCAAACACACCGTTAGAGGTTGAAGACAAGCCTTTAATGGATGCTGGTATTGCGGACAAAGTAAAATTACTTTGTCATGTTCGAAAAACGCCTAATGTATTATATGGGATGTTTGTAGAACTAACGCGGCAATTTTATTCTGATAAAAATAATTTACCCGTAGATGTTCAGACTGTATGGGCACCAGAAATGGAAAAATCCCAATTATGGATTGATTCTGATTATATTTGGGAGGATATAAATCCTGAACAGCGCCCGGCTATTTATATAAAGCTGGGGGAAATAAACTATAGTTCTTCTCATGGCCGACATGATGGTAGGATAGGAATAGATCTAGAAGAAGCTGAATATCATTATGCATGTAAAGGGGCTGGCAATATTTCCTGGGCACATATAGGCAGTACCAGCGGAGAAACAATTGTACTTGCGGGCGCTACTTTAGATTATTTTGATGCTGTAAGTAAACTGATTCAAGAGGATTTTAATTTTCAAACGTTTGAAATTGTTCAGATAAGCCCATTGAGTATGACAAAAGAGACTAAAGAGCGTTATCTTAGCACAGTAACAGCAGCTTTTACATTTGAAGATACGTGGACAATTAAAAAAGAAAGTCCTAAGCTTAAAAAAATTATATTCGCCGCGGGACAGAAGGTTCTGGACGCACTATAATGCACATAATTTAAAAATAAAAAAAAAAAG
>Ga0207997_1000205_pt1 | contig 29075 bp, 41 predicted proteins | sample AntAceMetag02UKN_FD_184777 | JGI IMG/M metagenome (GOLD analysis project Ga0207997, IMG submission 184777) | Saline lake microbial communities from Ace Lake, Antarctica - Antarctic Ace Lake Metagenome 02UKN (SPAdes) (version 2) | ecosystem: Environmental > Aquatic > Non-marine Saline and... | reverse complement strand
CACCGTCCAATCAATCACCTATGGCGCAACAGTTACCCCAGTATGGGCTACAGGTAACATCGCATTAATCGGAGCGCTCACAGGCAACGTAACGCTTGCTAATTCAACCGTTGACGCAACCGCAGGGACATATATTGAAGTCAGGTTTGTTCAAGATGGCACAGGTGGCAGAACGATCACGCTTGGCTCAGACTATATCTTGCTTGACACTAACGCAAACTATGACACCTCGGCCAATGCTGTCACCATCTTCCAAGGAACCGCACGGACTGACGGAACTATCGAGGGCGGGTACTACCCGACCACAGCATCTGTTGGAGTAGTTCAGGAAATCATCACAGCCGCAAGTGATGAGACAACAGCCTTGACCACGGGTACAGCCAAGGTAACGTTTAGAATGCCTAACGACATGACCTTGACCGGAGTCCGGGCAAGCGTCACCACAGCGCCTACGGGGGCCGCAATCACCGTTGACATTAACGAGAGCGGAACCACAGTGCTATCAACCAAGTTGACGATTGACGCAACAGAGAAGACAAGCACTACAGCGGCAACTCCGGCAGTCATTAGCGATACAGCACTTGCCGACGATGCAGAGATCACGATTGATATTGACGTTATCGGCTCAACAATTGCAGGTGCAGGTCTTAAAGTTACGCTGATTGGGACGAGGGCTTAATATGGGGATGATTGTAAATCCATATGCGTTTGACTTAGGTGGAGGAGTATCAACTTTATTCTCACAGTCCGAGCTTCCGACAAGCACCTCAGCGCTTGACGGATATAATATCAGAATAGTGTTGGGTGCAACGAACTTATCCGGAAGTGGTACGAAAATAAGAGTTGAGATACAGGCAGGAACAACTAGCGGCTATGATCTACCGTTATCAGGTGCTTATATAGGGAAGATCGCTTCGTCTGGTAACGCATGGGATTTTGACGGGAACCAGGTTCAGCTTCTATTTGGTGGAACTACAACAAAAACTATATCTTCAGGAGAAAAGTTCTTTTCAGATTGGGTTACGTTTTCACCAGATGACACAAGTTCTGTTATCATATCGTTTGCTATAACTGACAGTGAGACAAACTCGTTATCATTCACTTCATCTGTAGGGAACGCAATGTATCACAAGGCTGCATCAGAGGCAGACGTCGGGACATCTGCACCATTAGGATATTCTTCTTCTGGAGCGGTAAACTACTGCATAAAGTCAATAGAGGTCAAATAATATGCCAAGACTATACGGAAATAAAGTAAAGCAGTTCACGCCGACACCAGCGACAAAGAAGTTGAATGGATTAGTTCTATATGCTCAGGGCGCTTCTGTAGCAGATACGTCCGGTACTTCTAAGGTGCTGACCGCGTATGGAGACGCTTCTGCGAACGCTACAGGGGGTCCAGTAGATGGGGGTTATTATAGTTTTGACGGGACAGGGGATTATATAGCTACACCTAATACCACAGACCTGGCACTGGATGGAAATAAGTGGGCAATAAGTTTGTTTGTCTATGCGGACACAAATTTAAATATGACAGCCCTCGGTAAGGCAAACGCAGGGACATACGCGACTTTCGCTATCACTATCTATTCCTATAATTGGAGAATCCTGATAGGGTCGGGATCAAATTCTTGGGCTATCGTCGCATCTCTGGGTGCAGTAACTACAGAACAATGGGTACATATCGCCTTGGCGTATGATGGAACGAATGTCTATATGTACCTAGACGGGGTACTCACATCCACCAATGCGCTATCGAGTATGTGGGATAATACTGAATCCGTTACAATCGGATCAAGAAATGGATCTGGTTTTTGGAATGGAGATGTTGGTGATGTTCAGATTGTTAATGGAGATGATCGAGGATGGACAGGGGCGACGATTGACGTTCCGGAAGCCCCATTGTCTCTAACAAAGAATACGGTATCACTTCTGCATGGAGCCGACTTGCTTGACTATTCTGGTAATGGTCATGCGGTGACAGCCGTTGGAAACGCGTCTGCTAACAACTCTGGTAATCCGTTCGGATTTGGGGCATCGTTTGACTTTGACGGTACTGGCGATAGCCTCACAATCGCACAGTCAACGGATTTCAATGTAGTTGATAATAAATTTGCTATTGACGGATGGATGTATCCAACGGTTGAAACAAGGCAGTGGATAATGCATAGAGCGACAACGGATTACTGGCTTGCTATAGACTTTCATAATCTTGGGACCAGGAATATATGCATATGGGCATCAAGCAATGGAACTAGCTGGGACTTGATAAACGCTGATAGTGGAGGTAATGGTATAGGTACTATCTCATTGCCGCTCAATGCGTGGAGCCACTTTGCGTTTCGTCGTACATCTGCGAATTTGTGGTCATCATACATTAACGGAGTTCGGGACGTTAATGTTACAGTAGCGGGTTCAGTTATTGATGCATCCGAAGATATAGTCATAGGGCGGCACGCTACGGCTAGCCTAGATTTAAATGCTAAACTTGCAGAAATTAATTTCCGAAACGGTACTGACAACGGATGGACAGGCGCAACGATTGACGTACCGACTTCCCCTTATAAGGTTGTATAAAATGGTTACTATCGCAAACTTATCTTTTGATACTGCAGGTGAAAAAAACCTTACCTTCGATGCCGAGGGGCAGAAGAACCTCATCGCAAATTATGCCCCTCTTCCTTATTATGAGGATATGACGGTCACTCGGGATAATGATGACAGGTGGACGTTCACTTGGACTTCGACAGACACTCCTTTCGAACTTTATCTTCAAGGAGAGTTTATTGCGTCCACTGAAGACGGAACCTATTCTTTGGTAAGCGAAGAAGAGATTGCTTTAGAGGTTTATGCTTACTCAGAGGCGGCAGAAGCGCTCACCCTAATCAATAAGCCCTACGCTGATCTGCAGTGGTTTTCTCCTGCCGAACAGTCTTATTTAGTGGATCGGTACATTGACCCCCTCTGGAAGCAACAAGGGCAACCACAAGGAGATGCAGGTACGGGTTATTATTCTAGGAATACAGGATTCCTCGGGGATGACTTAGAAGAAAACTGGAGTGTTACTCCCAGGAATGAATGGGAAACTGAAGGAGACGCTGTTGAGCACCCCTTCAATGTTATAAGCCATCCAAATCCACCAGAATTCACGGCAACAATTACAGCCGGAAGCATTGTGATAGGGAGTATCTAAATGTCAAGTGCATGGACCAGCGCTGATTCCTTGAGGGTCTTGAATACCGGGGCCGCTACTGCAGGGGCCGATCAAACTGATCAGCAACTATCTCTTGGGGGGTATCTGTCCGCTACGTTTGTGAAAACTATGAAATACAATCCAGATAGTCTCCCTGTCAATATTGAGATCCTTTATGTTTCAGCGGCTAATGGGGAAGGGACCGGAACTCTGGCTTTCTCCGGGGCTGCGGTAACATGGACAGCGCCCGGAAGCTCAGTGGGTGCAGCAGTCACTATTCTCACCGGGGAGACAAAAATCATCGAGGACGGGGCCGACCCAGAGAAGTATGTTCGGATTTCAAAGATCTCTGCTGATGAAGCGTCCCAGGACGCTACTCTGGCTTTAGAGTGGAATGAGAACAACGCCGTGACGGGAGATAATGCTGATGAGGCCTTATCGTTGGCCGGAGGGTTCAAATACAGGTCTCTGGGCCTCAGTAACGGCTCTTCTGGGGCCATTACGGGCATAAAGGTCTATGCGGGCCCTGTAGTCGCCGCTGTGCCCTCGGACAATGAAAGCCTCCCTGCCACTGGGCTAGGAGAGCTCCAATCCTCAGAATACGTGGGGGTTTTCCCTGATGACTGCCATTTTGCCATCTACAGTAATGCTGGAGTACTCAAAGAAGTAGTCTACGGTACGCGCTCTACCTTTGGATATGATGTAAGTGCCGCCAACAGAGGTCGATGTGGCACCACAGCCACCGCTGGAGCTCTTACGGATACTTTTGCGCCTGTTTACGGAGTGGAGTTGGCCGTAGAAGCCCCAACGACAGATCAAATTACCGCTTCGGTCGATGAGGACACGGCTCCGGCGGCTATTTCCTTCACTGGGGCGTTCACTGAGGCCACTGCAGTTACCTTGGCATCTTTGGCCGCAGGAGATTGGGAAGGGCTTCATCTCAAACGAGACACCCCTGCCGGGAGCGTTCAGACGCCGTCCCTCTTCTCCTCTCTTCAGGTTGTCTTCACTGCAGGGGGCACGGAGTACTCGGTTCCATTCTCTTCCCTCTACGGGGTAGCTAATGCTGTCCAGTGGCAATTATTCGTGAGTGAGGACGGAACATTTGATTTTACTGCAGATCCTGATTCGGTGAGCGCGACATTGCCGATCAATCTCCCGGTTACGTTACCGGTGTCTGGAGAGAAAGTTTACTGGTATGTGGTCCGGTATCGGAATCGGTACGGGCTGACTTCACTCAATCAATATTCTCGGAAGCTATCAGTGGATGCTTCAGGAGATCCAGTGGTATTGGCTCCCGGTTCACCATATGATACGACTCTTGCCGATACCTATGACGGGGAAGTGCGAGTGCGCACTAATTATTTAAAGGGGAATGATGATGGGTTTGCCGCCAATAGGTGGTCTATCTGGGCGTCGGTTGGGGTTGATCCAGATCCCGATGTGGATGTTGCGGTTAAAACTAAGGGCATCCCGGACATTAATTTAATTGGGGATGGCCTAGAACTGGTGTATAATATCGGGCCATATGATCCCGGTGATGATGTGAGAGTAGTGGTGAGGGTTTATCGGTCTTCTGATCTGGTAACGGACGGGAATACTGATGTGATAGCTCTGATTACTGCTACTGGGCCTGATGCGCCCGAGGATGTAACAGCCATCATGTAATTTGTGCCCTCCCTGTTGGTCCTCTTCGTCCTCTTCTGCCAACAGGGAGCGGTGCTTTTCAAATAAAAAAGAATATCTGTCAGTTCGGCTTGCTACCTCGTGGGGAAGTAACACCATTAATACAAAGTGCAACCCCCGACAGATATTCTAAAAACCATAGTTTTGGCCGCTCTATGCCATGAGGGGCAACTAAGAGCCTAGTGGCATCCCACTATGGAAAATAATTACGCTTTCCCCCACCAACAAGGCGCGTTCACCTTCGGAGCAGACCAAGTCAAGTACCGCTGAAGCTCCAGACCGAACATTGCCGCCAGACGGCGCTTAGCTGCGGGATCTGGGCAGTGAATAATAAGCTTTTCCTTAGAAGTCATGCTTTCTCCTCCTTCCCGTGGATTTCATCCGCGATCTTGGTGAAGTAGACCGCGCACCGTTCTCCGTAATCAGTGATGAGTTTTCCATCGGAGTCCAGGGTCTCGGCAAACTCTTCGGGAGCCCCTTCATATCGGCGCCCCCACTCGTTAAAGACATCCTTCAAGATCTTCTCTACAGGGTCGCTCGTTTTACCGTCCTTCATGCTTTCTCCTAACCTTTGATAACAGCCAATGGGGTGAGTTCTGTAACAACTTCCACAAGATCAGTTTGATTAGCCATCACCTTAGCGATGTCCTTGTAGGCCCCTGGTGCCTCATCGAGATCACCCGCACCCCGCACGGCATGTAGAATGCCCTGATCGTCAAGTGCTTTAATTTCGTCCTCCAGGTTTAATTCTCTTTGCGCCTTCTTGCGAGAGAGCTTCCTGCCAGCCCCGTGTGAGCAGGAGTTAAAGGAGTCCGGGTTCCCGAGCCCCCGCACAATATAGCTTTTAGTCCCCTGTGAGCCCGGGATGATCCCAAGTTCTCCGGCACGGGCGGAGGTCGCCCCCTTACGGTGTACCATAACGTTCGCCCCAAAGTGGTTTTCCATAGACGCGAAGTTATGGTTTTTGTTAATGATAGTGCCGAATGTGCAACCGACTGTTTTGGTAAATGCATGCTTCACCTGATCGATCATGCTGAAGCGGCTTGCGAGGGCAAACTCAAGCGCATAATTCATCGCTTCCATGTAGTCCTGCCCTTCCTGTGTATCCAGGGGGAGGAAGGCAAGCCCGTCCTGTCCCTTAAATTCAGGGACAGCGGAATACCACTTTTTGCAAAGATCTTGCGCTAATTGGTTAAACACCCTTGCAATTTGATAGCCGAAGTTCCGGGAGCCTGAATGGAGCATGATCCAAATATAACCGTCATCGCTCTCCTGGATTTCAATGAAGTGGTTGCCTCCTCCAAGTGATCCCAATTGCTTTCTGGCTGAACTCAACTGCGCAGTAACCACCGGGATGTTGGGTGCTCGGTCAAATCCTTCCCATTCCTGTTTTTTCTTATGGTGGGACCGGCCCACGGGGATATGGGAACGAATGCCTCCTTGGCGTTCTTTTGATCCTCCCAGAATCGACTTGAGGGCTTCCTGTGAAAAATCTCGCGCCGTGATAGAAGTCCTCACGGCGCACATGCCGCAACCTATATCAACTCCTACTGCATTGGGCACCACTACTCCCTTGGTCGCCATTACCCCGCCGATTGGCATACCGTATCCTTGGTGGCTGTCGGGCATGATGGCGATGTGGTGAAAGGCGAAGGGTAGATTGGCCAGTGCTTTCGCTTGTACCAACGCCCCATCCTCAATATCGTCCAACCAGAGCTTAACGGGTATCTTCTCACTGCAAATGACGTTCATGCTTTCTCCTACATTCTAATTACATTGCCAATTTCCAAAGTATTCAAATGGGTCACCATAATAAATTGGATTCCCAACTTGTCCGCCATTTCTTCCATGAGTTCTGCGACTGCGGGAAGGTAGTTTTCGGAGACACACGAAAATGGTTCATCGAGTACAATGATAGGGGGCGGTTTTTCCGCAGAAATAAGGAAAGCGGATAGGCGCAAAGCAAATGCGGCGATATCAACTACCCCCCCTCCGGAAGCTGTTAAGGGATCAATCTCTTCTCCGCCCCGGGTAAAGAACATAGCCGCTTCAGTCTTTCCCCGTTTGATTTCAAATTCCACCTTAAACTCATAGGGGTCCGGAAAGATAGAAGCTAAGGCATTAGTGACCAGTGCCGACACTTGAAATTCCAATTCTTCCTGAGTCTGCTGGGCAACCTCTTGCGCAATCAGCAGTGCCTCTTCCATATTGGATTCTAGGCGCATAATGGAACGCTTCTTCAGTGTTTCTTTTTTTAATAGGTCAGAAGCATACTCAAGTTGTGCCTGGGCCTTTTGGGTAATGGAAAGCGCCCTGCGCACCTTGCTAGTTAATGAAGTCTGCATATTGTTCCTCAAATCCAGTGAGTGCGGCAGTTAATTGGGCCTCCACTTCGGCCAGTTCGTCCCGGAGTTCTTTCAACGTATCCCGAGCCTCCATTACGTCATCAGTCCCGCAGAGTTCTATGAGATCCCGGCGACGTTCAGCCAGGGCTCCTTCCTTCTGTGCCCGGGCCGTGGTGATTCCCTCTAGGTCTTTTTTAAATCGCATGATCTTTTGTAATGCGCTCATAACTGCTCTCCCCCCGTAAACAACGCCTTGAAGAACTTGCCGTCTTCATCAGTGTCATTAACCACCAAAGAAAACCCGCCCGCATGCCGCTTACCTGACAGTTTGAATAAATCCCACCGTATTCGTATCTTCATGTCCCAACTCCTTCTTGAATCAGCGGAAGCTTCATCCCTTGCGCGGCGAGAGAGGCAAGGGCGTTTATGTCAGGGATTTCTCCCGAAAGTAGCAGAGAGGCTTTAATCTCGGTTATTTTAAATCCTTTGAGTTTGTAAACGGCTATTGCTTTTGTGCATTCCGGACAATTATCTCCGGTCCAAATTGTTACAGTGTTGAACTCCCTTGTCATGTCTCTTCCCTTTACTATGTCATTTGAAGTTAGATTTTCGTCATTAAAATTCAGATTGGGGTAATTCGATGCCTCTTTCTCTTAATAATTGGGTAAAAAGATTTCGAATAATACTACTTGCAGTCACTCCTTGAACCGAAGCCATATCATCAAGCTGTTGTTTTTCCCAAGGCGTTAATGTGACCTGTACAAACTTACTTCGGATCTCTGCCCGTGGTTTTCGTTTTGGTCCTCTTCGTATTTCAGGCTCATCAAACATTCATTGCCTCCTGTAAAATAATTATGATTTCTTTATCTACTTTATTGGCCTTGCAGAATCGAGTCATATTGGTCTCATAGCAGAGCTCCACTTCGATATCCTGGAGGCGATTAACAAATGCCTCCACTCTGGCATCCTTGGCGTTCTTCTCATCCCGATGCTCCCGAGAGAATACATCGCTCTGGATGGGGAGGCAGAAAGGCTCGGCGGTCTTGTCATCGTAGAGAATGTATGCCCTGGGCTTGTAGTTCTCTTGGTCTGAGGAACGACGCATCATGCTTCCGCAGTTTACTATTACGGTATCCCCTACAGTTTGGGAAAAGCCCTTGTGGTTGTCCCCGGCCACAATGAAGTCGTACCCCGGCATACTGTCTACGAGGTTCTGTGTGTTGCCTCCTTCAGGCGCCCCAGGGTATGGGGGTTTTCCACGCCATACTAGATCGTGCATGACGGCGATGTGGTTCTTGTTTTCTGTGGGGCACGCCTTTCCCCTGTCCTCCCCGTAGCTATAAGAAGTGCAGGCAAAGGCGTCCCCAAAGTGGGCAAAGCAGTCGAGCATAGTCAGATGGGTGCAAACGACCCCATAGGAACTGCGTCCGACATTATCGATCGAGTGGTTGGGTAGGTCGTGCTGCCCGGGGATCATAATTAGCTTTGTCCTGCGAAGGCAATCCATGGCAAGGATCTCCATAGCAGGAGTAGCCCGGGCCTTATGGAAGAGATCTCCTGCCATAATCAAAGGCACATGATGTTCAAGGGAAGCATCCACAATGAAGTTTAGCGCTTCTTTTTGCTTCTGGTGCCAGTTGGGTTCATCCCCACGGGCCACAGGGGCCGTGTCAGAGAGATGGATGTCACTACAGGCTACGGCGATAGGTTTTCTCATTCTATACCTCCTGTTGCTTGCCCACAGAGCGGGCACGTTTCTCCCATAATTTCGTCCAGTTCAGCTTTTAGGTGTTTCTCGCTTTCTGCCATATCTCGTAAATCCCCTTCAGTCTCCGCCACGAGCTCAATAGAATCCTGAAGCTCGGCTAAGTGCGCTTTATCCTTAGCCTCCTGCCTAACTGTGGTCTCTAAGGCAGTGAGCGCTTCGAGTCCTTCAGCGGGGTTCGGAAGCGCCTTTAAATCTGCAGTAAGTCTTTCAAACGAATCAACAGCAGTAGCAAGAGATGTCAGCTTCTCTTCAAGATCCACGCAACTACTCAGTAACACGGCGAGGCTTTTTGAATCTAAAATCATGGCTGGAACTGTTTTATATCGGGTAATTTCTTCTCTTTGTTCGGAGATAGCTTCAACGGAATGCTGCAACTTTCCAGTAGCGTTTCGCTTCTTCGTGTTCAAGTCATTCAGCGTGCGGTCAATAATTGTAAGATCTACGCATTTATTGAGCATGCGGCCGCACTCTCCCGCAGTCTCCGCAAGCATGAATGGGCTATCGTGCTGCCCTTGGAAGTTGATCTCTTGCATAGGGCAGATTTCCATGACTTCTGGCGGAACGTCTCGGCCAGGAGCTTTTAATGCGGGGTTGGCGCCTACCTGATATTCATTCTTAGACTTAGTGCGCAAGCGTTTAACTATTTGCCCCGAAGCCATCTCTGCTTCTACTCGGCACTCCTTAGCTCCATGACGAATGTATGCTTTACCTCCCGGACGATTAAAGAAAAGTAGTTGCAGTGCCCGAATAATACTGGACTTGCCTCGATCAGATCTACCGACGATTACGTTCACCCCTGGGGCGAAGTCGATTACAGTATTTTCGTGCGCCTGGAAGTTTTTAAGGGTCAGCTTTTTGAACATGTTTTTCTCCATAATCTTTTGACTACCTTGGCCTCGACGATATTTAGGAAATCTTCCCAGGGGACCGCTCCTATCATTCGCCCGCCAACGGTAAGAATGGCGGAACTGAGAAATACTATTCCTGTGTTGATCTTTGTGAGGTCTAACAAAAACCCAGGAGTAGTGTAGAGCATCGGCTGTTTGCGGTCCCTCTTATGGATCATCCACCAGTAGGGAACTTCTGCCCGCAGTGCATCCCGAGAAGCTTGATTGATAAACTCCAGCAGAGAAGCCTTAGGGATCTTCTTGGCGTCAAGGAACTGCATGATGTCTCGGTTATTGTACCCGTTCTTGGCCTCGATGCTCACCAACTCAATGAGGGGCTGTCCTATGGGATCGGTGGCGGTGATGTCCCCGTACTGCCCTGTGGTCTTCTTCCCGGACTTCTCCCGGGTGGTGGCCCTGCCTCCGGACTGAGAGGTGCGCCAGAACACGGCATCACTGGGTTCGTCTTCGTCTGCTGTCCACCACAAGGATAATTGTTTAGAGAGCTCCCGCTCAAAAGGTGCGCCTTTAGCCACATTTTTCTCCTATTCCAAAAGTGTTTATTGCTTCGGGAGCATCCCCTTGAAGCACCATAGCGGCATCCTGCGAAAATGAAGTGAACCCCATCATAAGGGATTCAGGGTGATCCGCACGGCACCCCTCAATAAATGATCTGATATTGCCACTAACTTCAGAAGCTTTTGTCCAGCAGGCAAAGACATCACGCACTTCCCCATCTTCTTTAAAAGAAGTACGCAGAGAGAGCCCTATAGAAGAACGCACAGCTTCCATGTGGAGTGTCCCTGAAATGCTAATCTTATTCATACCGCTTTTTCCGTTTATGGGAGCAGGCGTCATTAATGGCATTCCACACCATGCCAGTGGCCTTGCGCACTTTCGCCTCCAGGTTTTCGCTTTCTATTTTTTCGATCAGCTTCTTTTGCGTTCCCTCAAAAGAAAGCTCCGGGGCCTTGATCTTTTGTCCAGAAGCTTCCCAATGGTCCTCCTCAATTAAATAATTGATGCAGGCTTCCATGTCATCGATCCCGTAGCTGGGGTAAATGGGAGTCTCCACCTTACCTTCACGCCCTGTATGACGATTCTTCTTTGTCTCGATTTGGATTCGCTTTCCGACATTGCGCTTCTTTCCCTTTACGCCCTTTTCGATCTTGCCGATGACCGAACTCCAGATCTCACAGGTGCTGTAGAATTTCAAGGCATGGCCGCCGGAGCGCACCTTAGGGTTAAACTGTGCCCCGAAGCCTATGTTGTCTCGGGTCTGGGAGATGACGATCAGGATTGATTCAGTTTTCTTGAGTCGGTTGACGAGGGTTCGCATACCGGCGGAGTTTTTCTTGGCTTTCCCGTCACCGTAGCTTCCGCCTTGGTCTTTTCCTTTACGGGCAAGCTTTTTGTTGTCATCAAACTCAGAACTTTCTTTCTCAGACGTGAGACAATCCATCGAGTCAAGGACATAGATGAAGGGGCGCCCATCGGAGAGAGCATCATCGATATGAAAATAGAAGTCTTCGATGGTGCTGGAGAAGACGTTTTCCTTATTAACGACCCGAGGCGCTTCCAGGCGTTCTGCCATAGTCTTTCCAAAGAATCGCTCCATGTCCATAAGCGCACCGTTTTCCACATCATCGAAAATGAAACGGTGTCCACTAAATATAGGACTTTGCGCAGCTTCTGCAAGCGAAGTGCAAGACAAAAAGGTCTTTCCGGAAGAAGAGTCCCCAACAAGGTAGTAGTAGCAACCCTTCCGGAATGCGCCGTGGGGACTGTCAGTGAGTGCCAGATTGAGCATGGTGCTCCCGGAAGAGAGGTATTCACTTCGCTTAAACTTCTCGGGAGCTTCTTCCTCCGGGGCATCGATGGCCTCCTTAATTCTATCTGACCGTTTCTTTGCCATTATTTTCCTTTCGTTAGTCTGTTTTTCGGTGAGCTTCGCCGTGACACTGCGTGCACAGCCACTTAATAACTAATTGGTGTAAAAGATCGTAGCCTGCGTAATGGTGCCCGTGTAGTTCCTCTGTAGCTTTCCCGCATTGGGCGCAGGCTTCGGGTTGAACGATAATGCCTTCCATAAGGGAACGCCGAACGTTTCGGTATGCTTGGCGCTTTAACTTGCCCTCAGGCGTGCTGTAGTACGCTTGGTCTTTCACCCGTTTTTTGGCCCTGCTGGCATTTCCAAGCACTCGCTTTCTTTCTTTGTTCGCGTCATGATATTTATAGTACGAAGCACGCTCCGCCCGTCTGGCGTTCTCGGGATGCTCTCGCCTTTTCTTTTTTTGGCCGTCAAGGATCTCCTCCCTGTTGTCCAAATAGTACTCTTTGCGGTGTTCCTGTATTCTTCCTTTGTGCTTGGCATAACTGTCGCGTGAAGCTTTCCTGGCTTTTTCAATATTGGCGTCTCGCTTGAGGCGCATTTTCTCGTTCGCCCTCTCCCATAGGGGCCTATTGATAACAACGAGTTCTCCATTCACTAATGACTGCCCCCGAAGATTGCGCCCTTGTTCCGCCCGACACGCCTTGCATTCGCCAAAAAGCCCGTCTGCTGTGCCCTTGCGCTTGGTGTATTGGTCAAGGGACCTCCATTCTCGGCACAACCTGCACTTCTTCTCGCCTTCCATCACATTCTCCTATTCTCTCAAAATCCCCCTACCCCATGTAGAGGTAGGGGGATTATATCAGAAAGAACTTACTGTGTCAAGTTCGCAACGCCTTTTGTGCCTTAAAGCAAAGTTCCCAGACATCGCAATCCGTGCAGTCGTCTTCTTTATCGTTGTCCGTGCCGTAAGTGTGCCCAAATGGACAGGGGTTATCCCCCTCCTTGGAAGCCTCTCCATCGGAAGAGCCGTCCTCGGACCCCTCGGGAGCATCGTCATCACCCCCCGCATCTTCTTCGGCTTCGGCTTCAGCCGCGGCTTCGGCTTCTTCCTTGGCTTTTTCTTCAGCCGCGGCTTCCTTCTTGGCCTTTGCCCGGATCTTTGCCTTGATCCTCGCCTTAGCTTCCTTATCGTCCTTGGCTTTGGCCTCTGCTTCGTCTTCGGCATCCTGGGCATCGTCTTCCGGCTCAGGCTCAGGCTCTTCCTTCTTTTCAGCCTTTTTCGAGGGCTTCTTGGCCTTTGGTTTGCTCCCAATTGAGTCCTCTTCCAGTGATACCTCAGTGCCCTCCAGCAGGCATTTGATGGTATTGTAAGTGTAGAGAACCAAGGCGTTATCAAGGTCGATCGCGGCAGGATCTTCGTAATCGGTCTTACGGTCTTTAAAGTTGATGCTGGAAGCCGTATAGAACTTATTTGGCCCCATCTTCTTTTCCTCAAAGGCGATCTTGAGTGTTTTTCCGTTTTCCCAATCAGCGAAAAGATCGTAATCATCTTCTTCGTCCGCGTTCTGTAGCTCAGCGTCCAACTTCTGGCCGAAGAGGAAGAAGCTCTGGTCCCAGATCTGGACGCCCTTCTCGGTATCGGTAACGTCAATTACGTTCCAGAGCTGGCGTTCCTTGAGCTTCATGTCCTTGGCAAGCTTCGCCTCGTTATCGTCACTGGGGTCCAAAGTGGCGATGTACTCACAGATCGGGCAGGGCTTATTGAAGTTCTTCATGGGGCAGAGGATCTTGGCGCTGTACCCCTTGTCGCTCATAGGGTCCGGGATGTTGTGGCAGTAGTAAGTCCGCTCAAAGTGGAAGTCGCCCTTATCTGCAAAGGGATTGTGATCCGCTGTCACGTCATACCCGATAATGTCGAACCGACGGGGAGCTTCGTCATCAATCTTGATGAACTTGGTTCCCTCCGGCACATTTGCCCGCTTGATGAAGTCTCCCCCGCCTGTCTTGTGTTCCTCAACACGGCGCTTTGCGTTATCCCGTGCTGACCTTCTCCGTTTACTTTTTGCCATTTTCCTTGGTCCTTTCTAAAGACTCTTTTTTTGCGCCCAAGATAGCCAACATGACCGTCTTTATAATAGCGTATAATGCAATTAGCATGCCACAGTAACAAGTAATGAATAAAAAGCCATTCGCTAGATTATCCATAGCTACTCCTTGCTTTTTCTGCCCTGGCGTGCCCTTCGTTTTCCGGCCTCTGCAAGATATTCGGTATCAAGGTTCCGGGGTTCTTTCGGGCTGGCGAAGTATTGTTGTCCGTGAAGGGTGACTAATGACTCCAAAGCCCGCTTCTTGTGATCGAGGGCACCGACACAGGCGGAGAGCATTGCTACTTCGTATTCCTGCTCAATGATTTTCTTCCTGGAAGATAAAACATCTTCATGGGTGTCCACGGCTCCCTTTACATCAGGGATGGTAGGCTTGGCCTTAAGGCCAAACTTCTCTGGGTCCTCCTTAATTTCTTTAGCGGCATCCGCTTCTCGCATATCCGCTCTCATTTGAAGCTTCTTTAGCTTCTTCTTTTCCTCGACCAACTCCATGGACACTTCCATGAAAATGCCGGGGTGTTCGATCCACTCCACATCCAATGCGTTGTGGTCGATTTCTGTTATTGCCTTTAGATCCATATTACTTTTCCTCCTTGACATGCACGAATCGAATACTGTTGGGGGCAAGGGCCTTCAGGGCATCCTCTAGGGTCACATTCTTGAGTTTGTCCCACCTAAGATCCCCACCAGCTTGGGAGATGGCTGTTTTCAGGCTGTCCTTCATTTGATCTTCGTGGGACGTTTTCGGCTCAATAACGAAGTCGGTCCGGAAAAGATCTTCTCGTGTGATCCCAATAGCACGCCAATCGTGTGTACTGTTTGGGTCCCAGAGGGCGCCTTTATCCAGGGTAATTTCCCGCAGGAAAGGGGGCCCCGTATCCTCTATTGCCCATGCCTTTCCTCCGGCATTTAGGCAGTCAAAAACTTCAACCAGTGTTGCATTTTTCTTTTTCATTTCTCATCTCCGTTCAAAACTGACCAACAGGCAGCGGCCAATCCCGCGTGCTTTGAGTCATAAAAATTTTCCTGGAAGCAGTCAATTACCACAAAAGCTTTGTCGGCGCTCCCACCCGCACCAAGGAGGACAGTCCTTGCGTAGGCCAGAACATGGTAGCGGATACTCTCGGGGTCATCTTTGAGTTCCTTTAAGATCCCCGCGACCTCCTTCCACTTGGCCCCCGCGAGGAGAGCGCGACAAAGCACAATACTTTTGGTCTCTTCATCCTGCAGATTTTCAACGTAAGCCTTCTGGTCCTCCTCGTCCAGTGCAATAAGTCCTTCCAATGCTACCAATGCTTTTCGGGGGCTCCCTGCCGACTTCTCCGCGATGGCCTCCAAGGTTTTCTTGCTGATGTCTACTTCCAGGTGATCCCCCATGAACCCCGCAAGAAATGATACAAGTGCTTTATTACTGAACTCTTTTAAAGCGAATTCCGTGCAGCGGGTCCGGGTGGTCTTCAGGAGCTTAGAAGGGTCAGTGGTGCAGAGAATGAAGTAGACATGCTCCGGAGGATCTTCCAGGAGCTTGAGCATCGCCTCTTCGGCTTGGCGAGAGAGTGCATGACATTCATCGATTAGCCAGACCTTCACAGAACCGCGCATGGGGGCATAGTTCACGCTCTGGCGGATCTCCCTGATCATCTCGATCCCCCGGAAGTCAGCACTGTTGATCTCAAAGAACTCTTCCTTGTGACAGTCTAGCTCAGAAGCTATGATGCGCCCCAAAGTAGTTTTGCCGACTCCCGAGCCTCCCGTGAACAAGAGGGCATGGGGAAGCCTGTCATTCTTCAGACAATTCTTGAGTTGCTTTACGGTGGAAGTCTGCCCTACTACTTGGCTGAATTTCGTTGGTCGATGTTCCCGGTAAAGTTCCACCATTTTGTGCCTCCTCGATTTTCTTTAAGATTTGCGTGGGAGTTTCTTTACAGTACATATAATCATTATCCGACTTTGTAGCTATGGTGAGTCGGGTAATAAAATTAGATTTAAAGTTAAGTTTATTATCTAAACGACGCATACAAATTATATTATTTGGCCTGACACCTAATTCTAATGGAGTCTCTACATCGCATCCGGTCAGTATGATAAACTCACTCATCCTTAAACTCCTTCTCTCTCATAGCCATCTCCCTCTTTACTTCGTCGATTACTTCCGAATCAAAAACAAGATATAGGGATTCAGACATCCCACAAAAAGGGCAAGTGAGGTCACTTCCTCTGCCCTCTTCAATCACTTCTTCAGGCGCACACGTTTTCCGACACTCCCGGCACTTGATTACAGTCATCTTGTGTCTCCAATGATTTACGGTAAGCGGCAAGGGCTGAGCAGAGGGCCAAGATATGAGGAGCATTCTCGGGAGCCTTAATCACTTCAGCTTCTGGGGGCTCTTCTGCAGGTTCTTTAATAGGATTAACGACTTCATCCAGGAGAGTGGCGTACACTTTGATCTTTTCCACATCTCTTTGGAAGCTTCCCTTGAAGTTGCACCGACAAGCGTACTTGATGATGTTGGACAGCATAGCTCCCGTAAACTGCTCTTCAGTGAGCTTGGCCTTTACGATGGGCATTACCTCAATTCCCCCGCAGTCGTAATAATTTGATTTTGGATCAATTGCCATGTTTTTCCTTTCAGTGCATCAAATGAATCTTAGAATTATGGCGCCTCTTTTGGTTTTAGAATTAAAATTCTTTGAATTCTCTTTTTCTTCGCTTCAAGCCTCGTATCTGGGCTTCAGTATACTATGTCTTTTCACTTCTGATTTTCGTCATCTATCTTTATTTTTTCTTTGCAGGACCCCAAATACCGTTATCTTTTGTCCATGCGGCTTTTTGGGCCCAGCTTCCTGCCTCTGGGGTGACATCGGCATCCACTTCTAAGGGAACGATAATCCATTTCCATTCTTTCTTCACCCGCTTAGCCATGATATCGTAAACCAGATCCAAATAGAATTGAAGTTCATCCATATGGACCAAGGCTACAATGGAGTCATGAATTTGCCCGATTACCCGCGTTTTCATCTTCCTCTGGGATAATTCCCCCACAAGAATTATTACAGCCTTAAGCAGACAATGAAATGCCGATCCCTGGGTGCCGAAGTTAATCACCTCATTACGTCGAAAATAGCCCTCGTATCGGAAGCCTGTGAGGGAGTCAAAAAATAAATCCTCTTTATACTTATCGTAAATTTCGTGGCGCCAATTATTGAAAACAGGGAATCGTTCTTCCCACAATATTCTTTCCATCTGCTGTACGTGGTATTCAAAAGTGCCTGTTATAGGTTTTTCTTCGGGATCGCACTCTCCCCGGTCTCCGATGCCTACTCGTTCCATGTGCGCCTCTAAAGAGCTTCCGTCAGCTAACTTTAGGCCAAGCTGCCCCACAGAATCATAAATATTTTTAGCGCATTCCACATAATAAGAACCGTAGAACTGGGGAAAAACAAACCCGCTCTTAATTGACTGTCTGATCTCTTTCGATACCTGATCTTCAGACAGCTTAAAGATATCCATGGCGCTGTCCCGGTGCATGTCCTTTGACTTATCTGTGATGTATTCGACCATGTTCCGATCTTTGTGGGAGCAAGCGCCAATGCCTACCTCCATGCCGGAATAGTCATTCTCCACGATGCAGTACCCCGGAGGTGCCTTGATTGCGCCTCGAACTACTTTGCCCATCTCCGGGTCCCGCAAAGGTAATTGCTGAAAATTCGGCGCGTTACTCGAATTATGTGCTAAAATCTCGTTTACAAAGAAATTATGGCAGTCCTCCACTTCCAAATCGTAGACAGGGACAGTCTTCTTAATCCATTCCACGCTTGTGATAACATGATTTCCAGGAGCAAACGCACCTTGGGCATTCCCCCACTTTCGCTTTGTGTCCATGCCATAGTGCTCGTACAGTGCAATCAACTTATAATGATTGTGTCCGAGCAGATTAGATACCGCTTTGCGCCCGAGTGGGTGGAGCTTCTTCAAGCGTCCGCGAGATATATACTTCCCATTTTTGTCGTATCGCAGTTTGACGATACGCCAATCAATGCTGTGTATTTTTAGGTACTTTTTGAGTGTGTCAAAATCGGTGCCGTTTGCATCGGCCCCTGCTTTGATTTTACCTCTGCCTCGCGCCAGTATCCGCAGACACATTTGACGGGACAGCCCGAGATAATGGGCGTGTTCTTCTCCTGTAGGAGGGGGATACCTTCCTTCCTTATGCGCTTTTTTCACTGCAATCAGATTGTTTGCCCTGCTTGTGGGGCTCATTATCGTCTCAGGACAATGATGAGAGGCATGTTCGCTTTTGGTCATCTTTTGCAGATTATCTAGCTCGTTGTTACAGTGGTTATGGTCTTTATGGTGGATTACTTCATTTTTTTTCAATGGCCCGATAAGCTTTTTGTACAGGAATCGATACTCTTTCATGCCTCTTCCGTGTTTTAGGTGGTTTGTGAAGAAGACTTCGTCACGAGCGCGACTGCAAGCCAGGACACGATTGTTGCGCTCTTTAGGGCTTTTCTTCTTATAGTGGTCGCCCTTCATCAGGTCTTGGGCTTCGACATAGCTTCCGTCGATCATTCTAATCCTGTGCTCTGGGGTGCAGTCTATGTGCCCTCGCTTGCCCTTACGGTAATAATGCACCCGGATTACTTCCCGGTCGCCCGTCTTCCCTTGCCAGAGAACCTTCTTGATCTGGGGATTCAGGTCATCGTCCATACAGTAAACCATATCCCCGACCTTCACGTCCTTGATGGGGACCTGTTGGGGGCTCTTGGTCCCTTCTGGCACGACAGTAATCTCTTCGTACTCGGCAATGCACGATCGATAACTGCGCACGGTGTGGAGGTTAAAGAATGGATGAACCACCCCATTCACTGACTCTCTTTCAAAGGCCCGGAGGTAGGTCCCTTCAATCTTTAGGAGCTTTTTCATGCGGATAAAGTCTTGCACGAAGGGCAAGTGATATCGGGTCTGCATTATGTCAAGGGCCTGGGCGTCCAGTGACGGCTTGCCTGTCTCCGTGAACCCCACTGGTTCAAGCTTCAGCTTGTTGAAAAAGATATTCCGCATTTGGTTGGGGGACTTAAAATTTAGCCGGGGGCCGTAAATTCGCTTCCAGAGTTGGCCTGTATCGCTGTCTATGATCTTCTCTTTAAGCCTCTCCGCTCTCATGAGCGTGCGCCGGGACTCACGCTTACAATATTCTAGGTCCACAGGCATTCCTGCCCTCTCGACTTCAGCAAGGGCCACAGAACCATCATGGAGTATCTGGTAGGCTTCAACTGTGCGAGGATTCATCCGAAATCTCCTCTGACAGCTTTAGTCATATAGGGTTCGGGGTGATTTCGGGCGTGCATGGCGATATCGTCATCAATGACTTTGGTGAAGTAGGATATCTTTTCAGTCCGGCACCTAGGGCAGAGATAATTGTACTTGGCCTTATCGATTGCTATCTTATACATTTGTACCCCACAGTTAGGGCACTCATATATTACAGGCTCTTCACTCATCGCTCACTCCTTTTATTTTTCTTCTTTTTCCTACGATATTGGCTTTCCTGCCATGGTATCCCGCATTCTCGCATTTGGTCAACGGCTACATGATATTCTAAAATAGAATCCATGCCATTATAGAGCAGGAGGTCTCCGACATCGAGCTCCCGAATATTATTGCATTCATTGGAACCCTTAGCGGTCAGGTATTTGTGGATGTGGCTATTGTAATCCCCTATCCCGTACCGCAGGTAAGCTTGAAACTTTACCGAATTAACTTCTCTTCGACAGTCCTGGACATGAGAAGCCAGCATTGTATCCCAGACCCAATTCTGTACGGTGGTCCCCATCTTCTCTTGGGTCCAGCGATGTTCAAATTTCATATTAGTAGCTATCTTTCCAGTGGAGGGGTCTTCCAACAGCTTTCTGGTCTCGTCTATGACTTCAGTATCATCCATAAGGTATGCAATGGTTTCCAGGCCGTTATAACAGACTGAGTTGGATACAATCTCCATGTGAGAAGCGTCGGGCTTAAGCCCCGTTGTCTCATAGTCAAAAGCAATAGTCCCTCCTGTCTCTCTGTAGTACTGCAGTCGTTCAATGATCTTTTCTGGTTCCATGAGAACTGTAACCTCAGTAGAAGGTTCCCACGAATTATCCGGGCGGGTGCCTAATAGACAAGAAGCGTCTTCCAGGTGCTCCTGTAAGATATCAACTAATACTTCATCGTCTTTTTCAAGAACCCAATGTGGATGGTATGTCGGGCAGATCCAAGCATTCAACCGCCGGGAAGGGATTTGGAACCCTACCCAACGAGGGAATCCCCCCACCTTAGCGCCCCACTCAGGTGCCAGAACAGATTTGATCGCCGCTGACCCCATGGGAATGATAACTTCTGGATTGATTTCTTTAATGGATTCATCCACAAATAATCGGCAGGCATTAATTTCATTATCTGTCAGATCTTCGGGAGCATAACAGCGCACGGCATTTATTTTAGTGCATTCATCTATCCTTATTCCTGCTTTGCGTGAGAGTTGTTTAAGCATCGAACTAGCAGGGCCTTTCATTTTAACCCCATCGGTATCTTCTACTTTCGAAGGGGAGCTTCCGATGAAGAGCACAGACAGAGCGCCGGAGCCATAAGATTTCTGATAAGGCCGCTGGCATCCTAGATTGAGCTTGCAGGCCCCGCCGCATTTCTTGGTGGACGTGGGGGCTTTCTTGCATTGTAGTTTACTCTCAGGTAGGAATCCCATTATTTAACGGCCTGAAGCATGGCCACGTATTCGTAATCCGGAGTGGTCACTTTGATCCGGTCAGCGGAGATAATCGTCTCTTCCGCTTCCTTGGAAAGCTTCTGGCAGATTCCAGGGTTGACAAAGAAGGAAATGGGATCTCCTTCATAGTCCACCAGAGCACGTTCTTCATAAATGACAGCACTGCCTTCACCAGATATAAAGATCCGCCCCTCTTCCAGAGTGACTTTTACGCCATCATCTTTAGCGGACTCTAAGAAGCCCGCAGCCCGAGAGGCGCATTCCCCGATGTCCGGAGGGAACACGATTGGAGTCCCATTCACTTCAAGGAACTCTGAAATATCAGGGTAGGTGTCTTCATGTGTTCGAATCGAATAGACAAGTCCCGTATCGTCCTTAAAGTGGAGCCATTGGTCAGTGATGCCTGAGTCCGTAATATTATACTTTGTTAGCATAAGTGCTGTTCTGGCTGAAATCAAAGCGCTCATCCGGAGCCCGGTTGTCATGGGCCATCGCATGAGCTGGATATTATCAGTAGCCTCAATCCGGTCCTTCGCAATATGCACGCAAGTTAAGGTATACTTATTTTCATCCCTGCCTGCAATCCGGGCTACAGTTTGAAGGGCCTTGGTAAATTCCCCCGGCACCGGACGCCATTTCCGAGGCAGATCCACAATGCTGATCGGAAGCTCAATGTTTGAATTAATCGCATGAGTGGTCTGCCTTTTCCCTCCTCGACAAATGATATGGTCATCCTTTTGTTTAATTTTTACTGTATCGCTATCAAAACTTTGCAGAGCCAATAAAAACTTAGACGCTTCAATTGCCCCTTCGAAAATGAAAGGCACTGCCGTGCGCATGGCAACCATGTCGTTGAAGGTGTAGGCATTCCCATCCTTGAAGACGATACATTCGGATTGCCCTACCGAGCTTCCAGAAGAATCAGTTCCCGGCATGATGCTCCGGATAATTTTGATCATTTCAGTTCTGTTCATTACTTGTCATCCTCTTCAAGGTCATCAACATTCCCAATCAATATTTGGATAACTTCAATAAGGGACATATAAATCAAATACATAATCCCCATAATTAAAAGAGTGCATCCAACAGCGATGATTTTATCCATCAGCTTTCTCCCACGGTCCAAACAAAGACACGCGGAACATTCCACAGTCTCTACATACTTGCCTCAGGTCAGCGCAATTATGAATTGACATAGTTGTTTCGGTATTCTTGTGCTCACAAGGTTCCGGCTCGATCTTGCGAAGGATAGGATGCACTGCTGATGTGCCTCCATTGCCAATGCCTCCTCCTCCTGCTAAAAGGAAAAGCTCATTTCCGACGGGATACCGAAAATCAATCACCTCATACCCTTCAGGGCAACCGTTACCTGTAGCCGACTCCCAAGCCTTCATGCCGTGGTGCGCTCTGTATTCTGCTTCTGTGACTGCAAGTCGGTATGTGTCTAAGCACCCGAGAGGATCAATATTGTTACTCCTATTTACCCATTCATATTCGCACTCACACCAGAGCTCAACACCTTCTGGCACGCCATCGGGCTTTTCGTTTCCCGGCACCCAATAAATATACTTCTGTTTGCTTGTCATCTTATCCTCATCCTCGTTAACGTGCCCAATATTGGTTCCATTTTTAAATCCGGAACCGTCTGGCATTTCGTCGGTCATTTAATTATCCCCAACGTAATAGTGAATAGTCCGTAGCAAAGATCTGTAATATAATAAAGCATGCATATCGCTCTGTCTGCCCTTTACTTCGTGTAATCTATCTTGGATCATTCTCTCTAATGTCTCTAGTGCCTCTTTAGCGTCTTCGTGTGTTTCCATTGTTTCATTCTTAGCTTTTGCCATCTCTTACCTTCCTCTAATGATAAAACACACAGGTAACTTCAGCATCCGGCCAACGCTTCAGAAATTTCTGTCTGGCCGCTTCGTGATTATTCTTTTCGTTTACGCCATGTTCGACATTAACATAGACAGATTTAATACAGCCGCATTCCCAGTACCCGTCTTCAAGTTGGTGGTTATATCGAATATCATAGCCTTCTCGAAATGTGTCTTTTTTCTTTTTGGGCTTCCTTGGCATTACTTCTCCTCAGTAAACTCTGCAACGGGCTTCGCCACACATACCTGTTTAGCGATAATATATTCCACAGCCCCTTCTCCGAAACCGCACTCTTCAGCTATCTTTTTCTTCGCCTTCTTCAAACTTTCTACGCTGATTATTAATTCGTACTCTTTTGGTTCTGTGATATTGTGTGACGCTAAAATAAAAAACATCTGCTTCTCCATTTATTAAAGGGTATAATACTATGTCATTCACTTCTTCGTTTTCGTCATATTTTTATCATCTTTTGTTAAAAATCCAAAACAATCAAAGGAAGGCCCGTTTTTTCCAAAGACAAAAGACGCCTGAGGTCCATGAGTCAGTGATCCCTCACGGCACTTCATGATATGAGCCACACAATTTATCTTTTCCATAGAACAGAGCCCATCATCTCCGATTACCTGAGTCGGTTCGGCGTTGATATTCTCCAGACCCACAATAGAGAATGCCAAATCACCAAACCTCTTGGAGGCTTCTACAGAATAGATGGAGCCATAATTTCCCCCAGAAGTCTTACTGAGGTGGATGATCATCAGGATCGTAGCTCCCGACCTGTTAGCGATCCCCAGCATCCGGCGCCAGAATTTGGCTTGGTCCTTGTATTCCTCGCGCCCAGAGAACTCAATCTGGGCCAAGGAGTCAATTACAATCAGCCGAGCGCCGTCATCGCATGCCTCTTCTGCCCAATCTAAAATCCATTCGGAATCAATGGCCATAATTTCCCCATCTTCTCGGATGGTAGGGTTCTCTTCAACGATGTCGCCCCAGTACTCGAAATGCTCCCCGTATTTCATAGCCATGCGTTTAAGGTATCGGCCTCGTTTATCCACATCCATTTGAGACACCCGCTTGCTGGGTCCCCAGGACCCTGAGCTGATCGCGGCACCTCGCTGCAGATAATAGGCAAGGTCATCCTCTAAGGGGAGATACTTCACCTTGTGCCCCGCGTCTTTCACGGTTTTGCAGAGGTGCATAGCGAACCATGTTTTACACGCCCCAGGATTGCCTGTGATGATCCCGCACTTCCGAGGGTAGAGAATTGGACAGTCTTTTGCCAAATCCCGCCAGGGGAGAGGGACAACGTTCAGTTTGCCTTCCGCCTGTTCCCGGAAGCGCTCTAACGCAATCTCAGTATATGTCTTATTTTCGGACACTTTCTCTTCTTTTTCACCGACTACACGTTCTGCACGTTTGCGCCCACGTTGACGGGGTGCCCGTTCCTCTTCTTCCTCTGCAAACTCAAAGGGCTCACATCCGGCATCTTTCCTGGCGTATTTGTATCCGCTCTGTACACAAGCGTACAGTTCTTGGAGATCCATGGGGGGACCACATCGGTTATTCCATCCATCTCGTAGAGTAGAGTATGTTTCAGATACATCAAGGCCCTTATCCCTTAATCTTTTGGAAAGCTCATGGGCTTTGTTATTTCGACCCTCTCCTTCGCTCACTGCGGGAACGGCTTCTAGGTAAATGAAAGCCCTTTTAACCACCTCTAAGCGATTAGGGGGTGTAGAAGTGTCCTTAGGCAGTTTGCGTTGCGTAGCGAAGCCCGGTAGGGCTGTGCGTGGAAATTTAGAGGCAAACTCTGAGAGCGAATACGTTAGATCGGGCTCAAAGTGGATAATTTCACAGTTTTTGACTGAATCCGTGTATTTTGTGTTCCGGTATCCGGGCAGGCGCATTACCCGAGATGGATTGAAGACTTTGGCATCGCTCAGAATGTAATTGGCTAACGAGTAAACACAAATCGATATATCCTCAGGATACGCAAGTTGATCTAGCTTCCAGTAAGCGTGGACGCCGTTACCGGAGTTCAGGGCCATGGTGGGAGAGGGGATTCCCAGGCGTTCGAGCCTCCGAAGAGCTGTTTTTGCTGTCATTTCCTCAATATCAGCCCAAATCACTCTCCCCTGGAGGCAGTCCTCATCGGTGCCTCCTCCTTGGTGCGTACGGGGGAGAACCCCCACAAAGATGTTCTTTCCCTGCTGATTTAGAGTCTCTAAACGTTTTTGCGTGTCAGGAATATCCTCTGCCAGAGCCCAAAACTGTTTGGGGCGTTCCGCTGAGTCCCGAGTTCGCGGAGTGCATCGGATCTCCACCAAATCATCCAGCTCGAAAAGTACGGATAGGAACTTGTCTAACATTCAAACCTCCTGTCATAGGGCGAAAGTAGCTGTGCCGGGGAATAGCCATAGCGTTGGATTAATCGATTCGTGTTATACAAATCAGGCCATCCACGCTTCATTTTCACGGGATCTTCGTGGATTAAGCTTCCATAGGCGCCTTTTAGCAACTTGAACCACTTCCAATCCTCTTCGTCGATGTCTGCTTTATAGCCTTTTACGAGATATTCTTTGAAAACGGCTTCTTTCCCAAAGAAATTGCCCATGTTTTTGATGTATTTGCTTTCAGTCCAGCAACTTCCACGAACGTAATCGACTAATTTCCACTCACCTCCGGCCCATTCTGGCCGCATTGCCGCCTCATAGCGCTCAATGGCCAGAAGCAGACGCTTCACGGTGTACCCGTTCTGCAAAAGTTTCCTGACGTGCCCCCGGCCCCGCGCCCGGGAACTATCATCCGTCGGCTTAAGCTCTTTGTATTCTGTCTCCACGTAAAGCACCTTGGCGTCCAGGTCGGCCAAGGTGACCAGCGGAAAAGGCCGCATAGTAATTCCGGTGGCTAGCGTCCGGACATGCCTGATAGTTTCTGGGGCGTCGGCCCCGCATACTTTTGGAGAAGATCTTAGCTTCCGTGTAGCTGTGTCGTTCTTGGGAGCTAATTGGGCCGGGCTTAGAAACCCCCCGGGCTTTTTTTGCTTGTTTTTTATCTCTGTAGTAATCTCTGTGAGAGATGGTGGGGTTTCGCACCATCCAGATGGTGGGGTTTCGCACCATCCAGATGGTGGGGTTTCCACCCATCTAGTTAGGTGATTTTTGATAGCTGCCTCATAAAGTTCCCAGTTTATTTCATAGTACGTTTTGGCAGGGAGACCTTCTCTGGTGGACACAATGAAGTCGAGAGATTTAATGCGTTGTTTGGCTTGTTTCATTTGGTGTTCGGTAAGTCCTATTTCTTCCCTTATTTCATCGTTAGTTTTGTATATTTTATCCTTCTTGGAGAACCAATACATCAATTGGGACAGAAGCACAGCAGATTGTATTGAGCCTGTCAGTGAAGCATATAGCGGATAATACGCAATGGGTCGCTGGTTCAATGCCTGTAGCATTTCCCTACTCATAATTTCCCTCCAATAACGAATAAAAAAGCCTCCCCGGAGAAAACAACAGGGAGGCCGACCGCTGGCGAGCGGGAGTAATGAGCCAAAAGTGTTTTCTCAATATGCCGTACCTGTCGCCACAGGATAATAATTTAATGAGTTGGATCATAGCCCTCCGGGAACTCTGGGTCAAGAAAAACGTTAAATTTCTTCTCAATCTCCTTGGCATACGCCTCCATGAACCTGCACATAGATCGTCGTTGGGTGTCTCCGTTCATCCTCACCGCTGCGGCATATCGCCGTTTAAGGCGCACGGGGACTTCCGCGATGTGGAGGACTGTCACATAGATGCCTTTCTTTACATGCTTCTTATAGCACCCCAGGGCGTCCAGATCAGGTCCTGCAGGGGTCAAGGCCCACTTAGTCTTCCGTTTGGCTGTCATCGGGAGCTCCTTTCATCTTTTTTACAATTTCGATAATTTCTCTTTGCTTTTTGATCATACAGAGAATGGTATGCTCTTTAGTTGCAAGCCGTTCTTCAAATTTCGCAATGATTTCAGCCTGATCCTCAATAATCGCCTGGAAGCTATCTAGCAAAGGATCTTGATTGGGCTTCCCTTTGGGGCCGAGCGTCCAGTGTTTGATGGCTTTAGACGTATTGGGCTTTGTGTATCTGCTAATGCGGTTAATCATTTCTTTCTCCTTTGCAGGGTTTTAATGAGATTTTCGTAAACATTCCAGTCTTCGACTTCTTCCTGTCCGTCGATAATCTTCTCGATGATGGCCTGCTTCTGTTGGATCATGTCACAGATGGGAACCTCAATGGTATCCTGCGCCACGAAGTAGTAGCATTTGACAACATTCTTCTGTCCGATACGGTGGGGCCGCGATTCCGCCTGTAAATGCTCTGCAGGAGTCCACCCGAGTTCAAGGAAGGCAATGGTGGAGGCCGTAGTGAGGGTCAGGCCAACGCCCGCCGCCTTTAGGCCACCAATGAACACCCGAACCTTCGGATCTCCCTGGAAGGCCTCTACGGCCTCTTTTCGCCCTTTCTGCGATGTCTTACCCGTCAGCAGTACTGACTCATTACCAAACTCCAACTTTAACTGGTTCAATATTTCGTGGTGGACCGCAAAGAGAATGATCTTTTCATCGGTATTACTTAAGAAGTCACGAATCCAAGCCACAGCCTCTTTGACTTTCCCACTGGCGGCTAATCGCTTGAGATAGCCGATTTTAGCTAGAGCCTCAGCATTCTGGGCGCTCTTAGCTTTCAGCGGGTCTTTAATCTTAAGCCACCCAATGAAGTCTTCTTCAGCTTTATTGTACTCTTGCATGGAGATGCCCAGCGGAAGCACACTTCTAATCTTCGGAGGCAGATCCTTGAGCACATCACATTTCTTTCGACGTATCATGACAGTATTGATGAGCTTCTTGTGTAGTTCCTTGGTATGACTTGCCCCCTTAAATTCCCAGCGCCCAAATGAATTCTTGGCATCGCAGTACCGAAAGCCAAAGTCCCAAAAGTTTGGGAAGAGACTCGGGGTAATGACGGAAAGCTGCGGGAAAAGTTCAACGGGACGGTTATCGATAGGGGTCCCCGTAAGGCCAATGAAGTAGGGGATCTTTTTTCCTAATTTAATGGTAACCTTAGTTCTTATGGCCTTCCGTGATTTACAATAATGAAGTTCATCTGCAATCATAATCTGAGGTTTGTGTTCTTTCAAAAGCACAGGAGCCCATTGCTTGAGTACATCGTAATTGATAATGATGTATTCATGGGCGGGAAATTTGTAAGGCTTCTTCCCAGAGAGAATAATGGAATCCTTGCCCAAATGTGTCCTGATTTCATTCTGCCAGTTGAATTTGAGGGAAGCGGGACAGACGATCAGGACAGGGCGCCTTTCTCCATAAAGTGTTGACCAGCCAAGGGCTTGCAAACTTTTTCCTAATCCCATTTCATCGGCTACCAGAGCACGGCCATGGGCCTTATCAATGCCATAGATCCCCTTGAACTGGTAAGGATAGGGGCAATGGTTCACCCGCTCCATGACAGTCCTTCGGAGGGCCCTGAAGACACGGGATTCAGCGCGGGTTGCTGGTTCTGATATGCTCATTCTTGGTTTTCCCTTCGTTTACCTCATCAATTGCGGCTTCTCGTGGTGTCATGCCAATAACCAGACGCCGATACATTTTCAGGAGTCGCTTGTGATACTCAACGTGTTCCGGATAGATGTCTTTGTACTTTGATTTCATGTTGCGGTACTGAGTTTCCAAATTGCCACAGGGCTTGCAGACGTAATCATGCCCATCTGCTGAGGTGGTGTGTTGCTTAAAGTCCGTAAGGGGCAGGACTCTCTTGCAGATCAAACATTCTTTCACTGGTATGCTCTTCTTAACATCTTTCATGGCACTCTCCTATAAAATCGAACGAATTTCCTTAAAGCAGGCCAAAATCCTCAGCTCTGCCCATCCCATATCCTTTAGAACTTCTCTGAGTAGCCCTCGGCTTAGGTCCTCCGGCGCCGTGAGAGCAATAGTGACAACCTTCTGGGCATCCTTACCGAATTTCCCCAGGTATTCTTCTGTGTCAAACTCCCGGGAAGCAGGGGTATCCTGTAGTTCTCCACCAAATTTCTTCTGTAAATGTACTGCGCGCCGGGAGAAATTGAGTAGCTTAAGACTCAGATTTCTGAACAACCAAGTGGAGAGAGTTGCCTGAGAATCGTCGAAGCTTTCTACAGCGTCCAGGAAGATAACGTTGGCCTCGCACAGGAGATCATCTTGACAAACAGCGGGAAATCGCTCGGAAGCATCTCTAACTGTTTTGAGTATCATTCCTTCAAATTTCCGATAAATTTCTGCCGACATCTTTTAGTTCCTTTCAAAATTTCTGACGATAGTGTACTGTAAAAAGCTCAAAATTTCCCCGGCGCTCATATGTACCTGTTGGAAAAAACTTCAAAATTTCCCTGGGTACTGTACTGTAAAAACTTCAAAATTTCCCTGGGTACTGTACTGTAAAAACTTCAAAATTTCTGAAGGCCTCTATATGTAGGGCACTAAAACTTGAATGTCCCGAATGTCCCGAATGTCCCGAATGTCCCGAATGTCCCGAATGTCCCGAATGTCTCATTCTTTACGTTTTTTGTGTTCCGTGGTGTTTT
>Ga0207997_1000204_pt1 | contig 29097 bp, 61 predicted proteins | sample AntAceMetag02UKN_FD_184777 | JGI IMG/M metagenome (GOLD analysis project Ga0207997, IMG submission 184777) | Saline lake microbial communities from Ace Lake, Antarctica - Antarctic Ace Lake Metagenome 02UKN (SPAdes) (version 2) | ecosystem: Environmental > Aquatic > Non-marine Saline and... | reverse complement strand
TTCTCTGGCAACAACTCATACGAAATATGTGTTGATCCAGCAGATGCTAATTATACAATTGATGCAGTCATGGAGTTTGAGGCGGATGGTTATTCTCACCGTAAATATTATTTGTTTGAGACAAGCCTAGATAGCGACACAGATAATGTAACACTGTATTTAATTAACAGCTCAAAAGCTAGCGATGTAATCATAAAGGTGTATGATCAATCGGTTGGATCACCAATAGAGGATGCTATTGTGAAAGTCCTTAGATATTTTCCAGAGCTTGATGACGGGACAGGTAACGCCTATAAGTTAGTAGAGGTAGCAAAGACAGATGGTGATGGTCAAGCATTAACCGATTTAGTTCTTGCAGATGTTTGGTATAAGTTCCTTATTGAATATCCACAGGGAACTACATTGTCGGAGACAGACATACAGAGAATATTATCAACGTCAGTTTCATTACCAATATCATTAACTGGTGATGCCTTTGAGCAATATGATGAGATTGCCAGAATTGATGGTGATGTAGTTTGTACGAGGTCAACACAAACATGTAGGTTTACGTGGAATAATGTTGCAAACACCAATGTAGTTGGTCAACTAAGGATTTACCAGAATACTGGAATAACTAAAGCATTGATACACTCAAGCCAATCAACCGCAGCAAGTGGTTCATTAGTTCATGTGATAGTGGGTGATACTACCAACAAGATTTATGAAGCAGAAGGATGGGTAGAGGTGAACGATTAATGAAAAGAATTATTTTTTTATTATTACTTTTTTGTGTTATGATGCAAGGAGTTTTGGCATTAAATACACTAATAGACAAAGAGGAGATGGATTTCAGAGAAAGTATATTCACGTCAACTGAACAGCAATCATTAGGATCATTAATTCCTTTTATACTGTTACTTGTTTGTATTGTCAGTTTTATGATTGACTTTGGTACTGTTGGGGTTACATTTGGATCAATAATAGCTTTAGTTGCTACGGTAACTGCTGGGCTAGTTAATATTGGGATGCCGCAAGTGGTCGCTTTTTGTGTGATGGGTGGTATATTAATATTCAAATTGAGGACTTAAAAATGCAAATCGGAGATTTAATAATCGGACTAATGGCAGCAATTGTATTTTTAGTTGTTCCCATGAATTTGGTTAGCGACATGTATACATCGCACAATCTAGACGTTGATTTATCACAATATGAAGAAACAGCAAGATTAGTTTCATTTAGTGATAACTTATCTGATAGTAAAGATGATCTTAATGTAATCAATAGGAATCTACAGTCAAACATCCCAGGTGGTGAAGATGTAGATTATTCAACTGGAGTCATAACCGAGGGAGACTTAGCTAAAGCCAGTTTATCAGCAATTAGTAATATCCCTAGATACCTTACAATATTTGTTTCAACAGTAAGCGGAATGTTGAGTACATTAGGAATAAGCGGGATCTATTCATGGTTCTTTACGACAGCACTATTAGTAGTAGTAATATTCATACTGCTATCATCCGTATTGAGGAACAAGATATAAAATGGCGCCAACAATAATCCCATATAATTTCACTAATATAACAAACGGTGGGAACAATGCTTTACTTAATTTAATAACATACACGAGTGAGGCAACTGGGTATTTACCTGGTCTAATAATAATACTGATGTTCTATTCTGTAATATTTTTAGGCTTAAAGTTGAGGGGGTATGACACGCTCAGTACGTTTACTGCAACTAACTTTAGAATACTATTAATTGCTATTGCATTATTTCCACTTGGCGCACTTAGTGCAACCATTTTCGCTACGGTAATTATGCTACAACCAATAGGAATAATGCTATTGTTTTTGCTGTCGTGACACGATTTAATATAAATGTTTAGCGTTTTACTGTAAATATGAGATGTTTTCTCATAAAAGAGGTAATTAAATGAAAACAATAGATAATAAAGGACAAGTTGTAGGTGGACTACAAGTTTTCGTAATGAGTATTGTTACAATCGGTGTAACATTAGCAATCGGACTATATGTATTAGAGCAAGTTAGTTCAAGTATGACAGCAGACGGAGCATCCGCAAACGCAACAGATGAAATCATCACTGCATTAGCAACAGCTCCAACATGGATCGCATTACTAGTAGTAGTTGTATTCGCATCAGCAATTCTTGCATACTTCTACATGAGACAGTAATTAGTACCTGGGCAAATGCCCTAATTTTTTTTAATTTTATACATAGACCTTTAAACTAATTCTACTCAATTATTACAAGATGGTATTTAACTTTTTTAAGAAGAAAACTATTGCCGAGCTAAAGGCAGAAGCAGAGATTGAGAAAGCAAAACTCGACATTGAACGAGAGAAGCTTATGATTCAGAAGGAGAGTGCAGAATTAAAATCTGAAATCCAGAAAGAAAAGGATGCAATAAAAAAAATGACACCACCTCACCCATTTGTTAAATTCGTTGATAGTGTAAAAAACGGTCTTTCAAGCTTAGCGCCTCCAGAACAAAAGGGTAAGTCAAAAAAACCAAAAAAGGATCCATTAAAGATGATGGGAGAATTGTTTGGATCACCAGAACCAGCAACTAAATCTAAGAAAAAAGGAAAGAAAGCTGAATCATTTGGAACACCGATTTTTGGAATGCCAGACCCAAAAGGCAAGAATTAATATAAATGATTAGTGTTTCCCACTATTAGGATGACAGCAGAAAGCAATTTTCAAAAAATTAAAGCCAAGCAGCAAGCAATACTAAAAGCTAAATACAAGTCAGCTGTTAGGTTTGCAAAGTCTAAGTCTGGATCAAAGGCTAGACAAAAGCTTGAAAAAGAATATAAAAGAAAAGTACCACTAAATTTGCCATTTCTTAATTCAGAACAATAAAGTCACCAGATAACACATTGTTATCAATGGGACAAACGGAAAATACTTCTTATTTTTAGCTTTCATATACATCATTAATACGCTAGATACTACCCCTAGTGTTATAAGAACTCTTCCAAACACTGCCAGTGGTGTGTATGCAGACACGATAGCCATTACTATCACATCAGCTCCTCCCCAATAACCCTTATTAAAAAAGAAATATCCAACAATAAATGTAATAATAAACTTTAATACAGCATATTTTCCACCAAATATCATAGCAAATACAGAAAATGGGATAAGAAAATCCCAACCAACCTTCATCTCTTTAATATCATCATATGACATTATCAGCAATGAAATAAAACACGTAATTGAAAAAACCATAGTTTCTTAAATAAACCTACCTTAATTTAATTTGGTAGAAGTTGCCTATATGGCATCTTCAAAACTTTCTTTTATCATTTCTAATATCTGTTTCTTTGTGTTGTATCTAAGATTCAGAGTATTTATGTTATCTCGAAAGTCCATTATTGCCAGCTCCACGTCTTCATATAAAAACGCCTTTCTCCCATCTTCTAGATAAGTTTCCTTGCCACTCAAGCTTTCTCCCATCATCATATTATCACAACCATTTACTCATATCGGTAGGTTTTTTTCTTGTACTATACACTTTTCTCAGTGAACAATTAACGCAATAAGATGGTTTCCAGATCCCTTCTTCTGGTTTAAACATCCCACCACACCTCTCACATCGTCTAAAATTCATCCTTATACCTCAGTGTTGCAAGAAAGAAGATATGTTATATTTTGAGGTTATAAAATAAGCCTTCTTGCAACATAATTAATTGATGAATTTTCAGTTATAAACTTTTCTAAAGGTTAGTTTTTTAAGTTGCAAACACTAAATATATTGTATTGAGGTGCGACGATTTCAAAAGTAGAGGTAGAGCAAGTATTAAAAAAAATTAACGATTGGGCGACAGCTAAAGAGCTATCAGAAATGCTGTTATTAAGTCGTGTTGCCATACATCGAGCGCTAAATTGTTTGATCTATGAAGGAACGGTTGAAACAAAAAAAAGTGATAAGTTTAGATCGGGGAGTGAGTATAGATGGAAAATGAAATAGATATTGATTGGGAAACAAAGCAAAATCCAACAGTTTGGAAGAGATTTATATTGATATTATTGATTGCACTTCTAATGTTTACATGTGGATATTTTGCTGCATATGAAAAAGCAAGCATAATGGCGCAAGGCGAAGCACAACAACGATTAGAAAAAGCTTGTTATGGAGGAAAGTATTTTGAAAATAGAATTGAAGAAAACGTTTTTGAAGAAGAGGATGAAGACACTTTTACAGGAAGCCTCTCATAAGTGGGTAGGTTATATACTACTACTAATCATGATGATTGTTGCAATTCTTGGAGTGATTGGTGTTGCTTCGGTTTTTGAACTTGCATTAACATTAATTGGATTATTGGCAATATTTATGTTTAACGATAAACGACAAACACAACTAACAAATAAAAGACTAGCAATTGCAAACAAGTATTTGAGGATAAAGCTAAATGAAATTGAGAAAGATAGAACCAGAAAAGAAAAGCGAAGAAAAAAGTGAAAAGATAGAGGGTTTTGGGAATTATATCTTGCACGATAGAAATAATGTGATGGGGATCTTAATCACGCTTTCAAGGTGGATGACTTTTTTTGTTACGGTGGTTGGAGCTATTATTGCTTGGATGTATGATTATAATACTTTGGCTATCGTACTTGGAGTATTGTCAGCTTTTTTTGCAAAAGCTATATACAAATTTTACAAATTAGGTGGGCGTAAGGCTACAGTTGGTATGAATGCCAATGATTTAATATACAAATCAAAATATAAATTAGGTGATACTAGTGGGAATGAAAGAAAAAATGATACAACAAGTCACGGAAGCGGGACTGACAGAGTACAGGAAGATCAACGAGAATTACAAGAATCTAATAGCAGTTCTGAACGAGAGTATTTTGGCGCAAATTACGATATACGAGTTACAGAAAGTAATGGCTTTAAAGATGGGCGTAGAGATTCCAGAACCAAAGATTAATATGGAGCATGAAGAAGATGAACATAAAATTGATTGAAAAACTGCAAAGAATGATTAACCTCATTTCACAAGAAAGTGAGTTTCTTGCTAAAAGTGAGCATTATAAGAATTATATTGAGGGTGCTACTATTGCACACTTAATCACTGAAAAAAATAAACAGGTAGATAAACTACTAAAAGAAATTGAAAAAGAAAAAACTGTAGTTGCAGCAAAACCAGTTGAATTACCTGTTGCTAATGCTCCGATTGTACAGCCAGCCGAGTCTTTTCAGCAACCTCAAGCTCCAGTAAAAGAACCAGAGCCAGAGTTTGATGATGAAATTGAAGAGCCACCAGTTGGATTTGATGGTATCCCAGCAGACATGACTGATGAAGAGATTGGAAAAGACCTTGACAACATGGAATAATTTTTATTATTATTCTTCCTTTGTGAAGTCAAACTCTTGATTTCCGCAGTTCGGACAAAGAAATAAAACACCTTTCTCCATAACCATAAACTTAATTGGTTTTTGTTCTCTTTCTTTTTTTGAACAGTTCGGGCAATATATCTTAAATCTTGCTAGTTCGCTAATTATTCTCATTTTTTTCCTCTTCGATTTCTTCTACCGTTGGTATCTTGTGGTTGTTCCAGCTTTCAGCTCCATCATATTCATATCTGTCCGAATAGCTATCCTCAAACAAAATACATCCAAATAGCTCCTGGGATCCAAACCCACCATAATAATTAAAGTATTATTATCAAAGTCTATCTGCTTTCTTTTTAGATTAATTAGTTCTGATAGTCTAATTCCAGATGAATATAATATTTGTATAATTAGCTTGTGCTTAATATTGTTACACCCATCTATCATTTTAATTATTTTAGATTTATCGATAACTTTTGGAATTTGTTTTGGTCGCTTGACGTTTGGAACTTGAACGTTGAATTGTTTTTGATTATAGATGTAAGTAAAAAGGAATTTAATTGCTGCATATCTTTGTCTCATTGAGTTGTAAGCCAAATTATCTTTAGTTAGAAAGTAGCTAATAACTGTACTAATGGATGGGGTAAGTGAACTTATGATACAAAATTCTAAAAACTTTTTAATCCAGTATGTATATGCTTTTATTGTTTCCTTTGATAGTCCTTTTAATTTGCATATATTTGTTACTTTTAGAAGTATTTCATTTATTTTATCATTATCAGTAATGTTTTCGATCATATATCATTAAATGGGAATAGATTAATGAATTCAATTAGAAAATAGTTGTAATTCTTTCATATATGTTAGATACTATTCAATCTATTAATTGCCCTTTCATAAAAAGGTCACTTAATAGGTGTTATATTCAATTGTATTTAAGTTCCCTTTTCTTTTAAAAAAAGAAACAAAAAGAATTCCCCCCGTCCTACGGACATATAGACTCCCTTTGGTCGAAATTTAAGAAATATGTTTTTAATTTTCTCACTGGACAAAATCTCACTAGACAAACTGGCGTGAGATATATAAAGAAAAACATTCTCTAAAAATTAATACAAACATTTATATAACGATTAGTCTACAATGTATATATGTCTGTAACTAAAGATAGTACAACCATAAGAATCCAAAACAATACTAAATCAAAACTTGAAAAGTTAGATTTTGTTAAAAAACATTCTTATGATGAAATAATAAATATATTAATTTCAAATTATGGCAATAATAAAAAAGGGAGGAAAAATGACAGATAAAGTTAGATTTTGTATTGAATGTGAAAAAGAAATTCCTTCAACTAGAAGCAAGAGAGCTATTACATGTTCTGTCAAATGTTCTAATAAAAGAGCAACTACTCCATCACACTTAAGAAAAAAAGCGAATAATAGTTTAAAAATAGCAACAGTGTTTAGTGGAATTGGTGCTGTTGAACATGCATTACAAAGAATGAATATTGAAACAAAACAAATTTTTGCATGTGACATAGATAAATTTGCTAAAGAAAGTTACCTCGCAAATTATGACATTTCAGTAGATAATTGGATTGACGATATATTTAAAGTAAATGGTAAAAAATACAAAGGCAAAATAGATTTATTTATGGGGGGTAGTCCTTGCCAATCTTTTTCAATGGTTGGAAAAAGAAAAGGTTTAGATGATGAACGAGGATTACTTATTTATGAATTTTCAAGATTGGTAGAAGAGATACAACCAAAAGTATTCATTTGGGAAAATGTAAAAGGAGTATTGAGTCATAATAATGGCGAAACATGGATTCATATTAAAACTGAATTTGAGAGATTAGGTTATTACATTCATCATCAAGTATTAAACGCGAAAAAATATGGAATACCTCAAAATAGAGAACGGTTATTTGTAGTTGGATTTAAAATAGAAAATAAAAACTTTTTGTTTCCGAAAGAGATACCATTAAAAATAACTATGCAAGATTTGTTAGAAGACAATCCTGATTCAAAATATTTTTTAGGAGAAAAAGGAATTGCATTTGTATCTAAAGAAAAAAATATTAAAAAGAAGTATACTCAAATAAATGGTGAAGTTGCATTATGTCAAAAGAAGAATCAACAATTTAATTGGCACGGAGATTTTATATTACATGCACCCAAAAAAAATGTTGATAAAAAATATTTTTTATCTAAAAAAACAGAGAAATATGTTACTTCAACTGGAACAAAAGGATTTTATAGTAAACCTGAAACAGACTTACAAATTGCTAGACCATTATTGGCCACTATGGCAAAAATGCATAGGGCAGGGGTAGATAATTATATAACTAAAGATTCAAAATTAAGAAAATTAACTCCTAGAGAATGTTTAAGGCTTATGGGCTTTGATGATAGATTTAAAATTGTTGTTAGTGATACACAAGCATATAAACAGGCAGGTAATGCTATTGTTGTAAACGTTTTGATGCATTTATTAAAATCAATGGAGATAAAAAAATATGGTTCAAAAAATTAAAATAAACAATAATGATTATGAAGTCATTGATGCTAAAGAAAAAATGACTGTTCCTGATTGTTGGGTTCTTAAAAATAAACTTGGTGGAGGTCATGGCGAAGCTAAGTTTTATATCGGAAACGAAAATGAATCATTGTTTGATTTTTTTGATGATTTTACTAGAACTTGTTTTATTCTTAAATCTGATTTATTAAAATATTTAAAAGAAGTAAAAACAGAGTATCATAATCCTGAACAACCATATAGAAATAAAAATGAACTTGTAAAAAATTGGCAAGATTATTTTGATGAAATTAATGCCCTTCCTAATGAGATTATAAAGTTTAATATTTCACATCAAGACCAAATAACTCCTCCTCGTGTTTATATAAATTCTACAGATTCCACATATAAATTAATTAGAAAAATTTCATTACCAAACATAACGTATCTTTCTACATTAAAATTAAAGTCACCAGCTGGTGAAATAACTTATTATTGGAAATTATTTGTTGATTATTTTGGAGAACAATCTCCAATTAAAGAAATAACTAAAGAAGAAGAAACAATCACAAAAGATGAAACTTTATCTGAAAATGAAAAAGAAATAATTGTTAGGGCTAGAAAAGGTCAAGGAGAATATAGAAAAAAACTTCTAAACGAATGTCCTTTTTGTCCAATTACAATGGTTTCAGATGATAGATTGTTAATTGCCTCACATATTAAACCATGGGCTCGTTCTGAAAAAGATGAAAAGACAGATCCTAAAAATGGATTTATGTTTACGCCTACTTATGATTTTTTATTCGATAGAGGATATATTTCATTTAATGAAGATAAGAAAATGTTAGTCTCTCCATGGTTATCTAAAATGACTTGTAGTAAGTTAAGTTTAGTCGATGGAAAAACATACTCTTTATTACCTATGGATGAAAAAAGAATTTATTATTTAAAATACCATAAAGACAATTTATTCAAAAATTAAAAACATTCTTTCTTTTAAAAAAAGAAACAAAAGGGGGGAATTCTAGTCCTTCGGACATATAGACTCCCTTCGGTCGAAATTTATTGGAACTTAAATACAACTTTGATTTTTTGCCTACGGCATCGTTGCACTAAAAATCAACCCTTCGGGAAATATAACAAGGATTTAACGGTTTCAAAATCTTGCAGATTTTTCCACCCAAATTTCCCTACGGGAAACTTCGTTAAATCCTGATGTTATACGCAATTAAATTTTCACTAGTCTAAATCTCATTTTTCTTTTAAAAAAAGAAACAAAAGAGGGGGAGTCCAGGTGCTACGCACATATAGCCTTTTACTTTGTAAAAGAAATTTATTAAGAGGGGGCTTTTAGTCCTTCAGACATTTACACTTACTTCGTTCGAAAGATTTATATTTAAACAACAAATAATACATTTATGGACGATTCAATAAAAACTGATATCAAAGAATCCTTTAAAGAGAATCAATTAATGAAAAAAATAATTGGTAAATTTTTTGATGAAAATTCTTCAGAATTTACTGAAATAATTAATTCTTATGTTGAGGAAAAAGTAAATGAGATTAATTAATTTAAAAGTTGCAGGAATTAGAGGATTTAATATTGAACAAGAGTTTGAACTAGATGATGATCTAGTCATAATCTATGGTCCAAATGGACAAGGAAAAACAAGTTTTGCTGAAATAATAGAATACTTATTTTTTGGAACAATATACAAAAAAGAAAATGCTTGTTCAAAAATTGAATTTAAAGATACTATTAAAAATATTCATTTTGATGGAACTCCCTTCGTTGAATCAATAATCAAAATAGATAATGATAATAAAACAATTCGTAGAGAATATATTTCTGAAACAGAATCAAGAGTTTTAATTGACAATGTAAGTTTTGATAATTTAAATTCATTAATAAAACAATCACAAGATAAACCAATAATCTATCAACATGGTTTACAAAGTTTCATCAATACTTCTCCAGTTGAAAGATACAATCAATTTATGAAATTACTAGGGATTGAGAAGCTAGATATTTTTCTAAAGGTAGCTACCAAGAAGTTTAATGAATTTAAAATAAATAAACTAGAAGAAGAATTTAAAGAGAATATTTCCAAATTAAAAGAATTTCGAGATTCCAAATTATCTGAATTAATTGATAGTCATAAAGCTAAGATTATTGAATGGTATGATTTATTAAATCCTAATGAAGAGATTAGAATTTGTGATATTGAATGTAATGGTAGCAAAATTAATTTTATTGCATCTTGTTTTGGCGTTAATAAATATGCAGTTCCAATTCTAAGCGAAGCACATCTAAATTGTTTAGGATTAAGTATCTATTTGAGTCAAATAGTTGATAGTAATAATTCTTTTTCATTTATATTAATAGATGATCCAGTTCAATCAATGGATGATGCACATACAAATAATTTCATTTCAAATATAATTGAAAAACTTTTAACTAAAAATATTCAAGTTTACATCATGTCACATTTAAAACAATCCGTGTCGGACGTTGTTATAACTAGGTATAAACATAAATTGCCAAAATATATTGAATTTTATGGATTTTGTTTAGAGGGTCCTAAATTTACTATTAAAGCTTCGAATCATTTTGAAGATTATATAAATCAAGCTAAAGAAACTTTTAATGGAACTTCAGAACAAAGAAAAACTTGTGCCAATATGATAAGACAAGCAGTTGAAAGTTACACAAAATTATATTATAAGAAAAGGTCAGGAAATACAATTCCTAATGATTGCAAAAAAGCACAATTTTCCATATTAGATAGTAAGTTATTAACACGAATAGATATAAATTCTGATGAAAAAGGAAAACTAAGGATGATTAATGGGAAATGTGATAAGCGTAGTCATGATGACGAAATGACTGAAATACCAACTAGCGGAGGATTAAAAAGTTTTATTGATATTTTGGAAGGGTTGTATAAAAAGCATATTAAATAATTTTCATCTTATAAAAAGGTATAATTTTACTTTGTAAAATAATTTATTGTTTTTTCTTTAACCATTAAAACGTCATTTATTTTAGTTTCATATTTTTTAATTTCTTTACTCAATTGTTCCATTTCTTTGATTATTCTTTTCTGTTCTGCAATTGAAGGAACAGGGATTTTTATTTTCTTCAATTCATTTGTTGGAATCATATTTTTTATTCCTACACCTATACAATCTTTTACTAAAAGTCCTTGAATTCTTTTTGATTCTAAAATTAATTTTAAATATTTAGGAATAATTTTAGTTTCATTTACTCTAAACCTCATCAATACAGAATTAAAAATACCCTTCTCAAAGTTTTTAGGAACTAAAGCAACTTTTCCTAATGTTCCCGCACAAGTCATGAGTATGTCATTTTCTTTAATTTCAAATCTTTTCAAGCCTTCAAATCTATCTTCAGTTAAATAATATCTACCCATGTCAAAATTTTCAGAGATTACATTACTTTGTTCATATATTTTATATTCTCCTTCTTCTTTACTAACACAGATAGATTTTTTTATTGAACTTCCGAAAGGCCCTCTAACTATGGAATCAGTTGCATCTTCAAGAGATAAAAAATCATCCCCTGACATATCGTCTTCTTCATCTCCATGTATTGAAAATTTAAGACTATAATTTAATTGCTTATTTTCTTCCTCAAGAATTTTTTCTTTTTTAGATATCTCTTTTAGTTCATTTTGTATTTCTGAAATTCTATTTTGTTTTTCATGAGATTGCTGTTTCTCATTAATTTCTAAAAGTTGATTTTTCATTAATTTTATTTTTTCATTTAATTGTAATTTTTTTTCTGTAATTTTACTTAATTCTAAAATATTTTTATTATTTTTTTCAATATCAATTATTTTCTTAGAATTAATGTAAAAAATGCTTTTTTCTGAAATTAATTTATTTTTATTTTTAAAATATATTTGAATATCAGATTCTCCCCTTAATTTATCTCTTGATTTATTTAAGGTAAACCCATCATTTTGCAAATCAAAAAATTCGATATCATAATCAGAAATGGGTTTTTCTTTTTTCCAAAAGATAATATATGTTTTAGCAAAAGTATAGGGTGCGAATACACCTTGTGGGAGAGAAATTAATTTTAATAGTTTACCTTCAGTAAGTAATCGTTCTCTCACTCGAATATAATCTTTTTTTGATGTTGTTCCAATAATTCCAGAAGGAACTATGAAAATTGAATATCCTCCTTCTTTAACTACATCAATAAAGCCTTCGACAAAAGAAGATTCTTTAATCTTTTTACCAAAAGGCATATTTCCTAATGCCACATTATATTTATTTTTATTATGTTCCTTGTACTCTAAAAAACTTTCATTAAAAATATTTATGTGTCCATCTCCAGCTAAAATCATATTCATTTTTGCTATTTCAGATGTTCTTTTACTTAATTCAACCCCATAAACACTTTTAGTTTTTATGTTTTTTAATAATTGTTTATCATCTCCTATTTCCTGTAATAATTTTTTAAATACACTTATTAAAAATCCACCTGTCCCACAAGTAGGGTCAACATAAGTCATAGTTTCTCCTTTTTTATCGGTTAACCATCTGTCTTTTAACTCTTCATTTAGAAGTTTTATAATAAATTTAACTATATGTCTTGGAGTAAAGTACTCTCCTATTTCAGATTTTATGCCACCATAATTAATAAAATATTCGAATGCTTCTCCTTTTACATCTAAATCATAATTATCTAAATCTAATTGTTTTATAATCGTCCACAAATCAATTAATAAATTATCTCCAAAATAGTCATCTATTGTAAACGAGAATTTATTATCAAATATTTTCGAAATGGTTTTAAATACATTACCAATATTTGTTTCAGAAGGCGTAACTTCTAAATTCTTTAAATTATCATCTAATTCTTTTGTGAATTTTGTTTTTCCAAACAAATCCCTATTTTCACTAATTAATTTTAAAAATAAAAATGCCATAGTTAGATGAAGTTTTTCATCAGAACTCTTACCATATTCCCTTAGTTTATTATTTATTTCATCAAAAGTTTCTTTTAAATTTCTTTGATTTTCTAAAGAAATAAATTTTTCTTCATTCAAAGAAGAATTTGTTGAAAAAAAATCTTTAGTTAAATCTTCAAAACAATCAATATAATTTATATCTTCTAAATATTCAATTTCCTCTTCTATTTTATATTTACTAACATAAAAAGACTTACCATCAGTAATTATTAAAATAAAATGATCAGTTAATAAATTATTTTCAAATAAAAAGTTTGCATATCCTAATGCTTGTTTTTTCGCATTAGGTAAATTTGTGTATCTTAATTTATTTTCAATTATAAAAGAATATTTTTCTTTATTCTTGATATTTTTAAGGATAAAATCGGGTCTTTTTTTATTTTCAAAAACAACATTATAAAAATAATCTAAATCAGGTTTAAATTGGATTTTTGTCAATTGTTCAATAATCTTAGAATCAACCTTATTTGCTTCTGTTTTAGAATTAATAATTTGTTTAACCATTTTTTTTAACATACCCCTCAATAAGTGTTTGTATTCGTTTTTCATAATTATCACCCATTACTAAGGGATAATTATTTTCTTTTGTAGGTTGCACGTTGAACGAACCACACATTAAACTTTTTGGCTTTTTTGCCGAACAGTTTAAGTTAAGTGGTTTGTGTGTGCTAACCGTCTTTTTTGTTTTTACCATTTTTCTTTTGTTTTTTGGAAACTACCTACTTTAGTGGGTAGAGGGTTTCATTTTTATTCTTCCTTTGTGAAGTCAAACTCTAGATTTCCGCAGTTCGGACAAACAAATAAAACACCTTTCTCCATAACCATAAACTTAATTGGTTTTTGCTCTCTCTCTTTTTTTGAACAGTTAGGGCAATATACTTTAAATCTTGCTAGTTCGCTAATTATTCTCATCATGCTCCTCCAAATCTTTCTTATCTCTCTCTCTTTGTTTTCTTCCAGTAACCATTAAACTCAACAACTCAGCCTTAGATACATGACTATATCTTGATACCATTGCAGTTGATGCCCAATTAAAAAACAGTTTAGTAGGCTGTTCTGAAAACCCATAATAATTAAGTAAATCTGATGCTCTCATATGCCTAAAAAAGTGGTTATATACCTTAATATCAACTCTTTTTGTGACTAGCCAAGCATTGGCACGAGCGCAAGCAAAGACTGGTGTATCTGGATCCATAGGTAAAACATCAAGCCATTCCTTGATATATTTGAAAAACTCTTTTTCTGCCTCAAGCTCAATTATTACATCCCTAAATGCTGTCTTTTTCATTGATACACCACTAAGATTGACAACCTCAGTCTCAAGTTCTTTACCACCCTTTGAAAACTTCTTATATTTTTTTAATACTGGCATATGTTTTATTTCCATGTATTTAGTGGATCCAATCATACCAAATGAAATCTGTTTTCTTCTTAATGGTTCCACCGTATATTGTTTTGGATCCTTTCTGTTTTTTCTTGGTTTGTAAACTCCAACTAGTTCACTGACACGCCCACCAGTAAGAAATAAAAGTGATACTAACGCTAAATCTCTAATGACTCTTTCTGATCCAATAAAACCTCTCTGAAATTCTCTCATACGATAATCTTTAAGTTTTTTTAATAGCTTGAATCTATCCCATAATTCATGAGTTTGTACCGTAGCTTTCTTTCTTCTTGTGTTTGCAGACAACTCTTCAACTATTGGCTTCTTTGTTTCAGTTCCACAAAGTCTGCATCGTAAATCCTTTGTTCTTTTTCTATAGTGTTTTAATACATCAAGTACATTATTACAATTCGGACATCTAAATCTTTTTCCTTGTTGTATTTTTGATAATATTGAGAAGTTGAACTCCCATCCTTCTGCTTTTCTTTCCATTGTCTAATCCCTCTTTTGTTTGTATTACTTACAAAGGCAGTATCTTATCTATTAATGATTGAAATTTCTTTTCAGCTATATCATCAAATGCTTTCGCATAAAACTCTTCTAGTGGTTCATCATCAATAAATTGGTTAGCGTACGCATAACTACAACCATGACTATAGTCTTACCCAGCACGTTTGTTAAGCGATATATTCAAACCATAAAACCTATTCTTTTCATCAATGCTACTGATAAAATATAATTTATCTTTTGGCATATTTCTATCTTGATCTTCTTGCAGCTCATATGTTTCTCCATTCATTTTAATTTAACCTCATTGGACGTCCATGTCTTACTATTTTTAGTAGTTTCGATATATATAAACTTATCTAACGCTAATGTGTGGACTAAACCAAAAAAGATGTTAGACATTTTGGTTATAATGTATAACTATTATTGAACCACCGAAAAAACCCCCCAACCCCACCATTAGTAATTGCCAGCATATCGCATAATGTGACTTTTATGTCTCACCTTGTTCTGTAATGTATATACTGTAGTGTGTGACTTAAATGTCTCACTGGTAAATCGTTGTATATTATTACAGCAAAGTATTAATAACACTAGACTTTTAAGCCCAAACACCTGAATCTATATATGAATCTAAGATCAACGGAACTTACTGCACTTCAAGTAGAAAAAGATAATAGACAAAAGAATGATCCGTATGATATGCAAAATAATATGGATACATTAAACATGAATAATGGTTATCTATTATTGATATTGCAAGCCTATGAAACATATGTGAGATTGAAGCTTTCTGGAATTGGAGACAAGGGAAAGAACTGTCTTGATTACTATTTCGTACAATTTGACAATCTACATCTGATTGCAGAACTACTTAGTCCGAAAATGAAAGATGAAGATAAAGAAATGATTATGGGACATATGGAGAAAACAAGACCGAGACTTGGAGAAATCTATAGAAAGACAGGCGAACAACTAAGAGTTAATACGCCATTGAAGTTGGCTATTGATAGAGTGTTTTCTCAATACTTTCAATTTGTATTAAAACAAATGCAAGATAGAGGAATGCTAACACATGTAAAGATTCAAGCCGCACAGGCTGGATCACAATTTGAGGAATAAAGATGAAATTTGAAATGGGAAATAAAAAGCTAATGTTAATAACAGGAAAGGTATCTATATTGCTAACTATATTTTACTGCATAAGTCAGATGTTTTTTTATTTTACAAGTGAACTAAAAACTTTAACATTATTTTTGCAAAACATTGATCCAACACCAGAGATGGGATTGATTTTAATTTGTTTAACAATATATATAACAATACAAGTTATGATGTTCTTTTTTAATGCACTGAGAAAAGTCTATGACATACTTGATAGCGAAATGAATAAACCAAAAAAAGAAGATAATTAAATGGTAAAAGTATGCACTGACAAATGGTATGTCAAACCAAATGGCATGAAGCTAAAAACTCCTGGATATTATTTGGATAATAACCTTGCAACAAACTTTGATAACTATGTAATCAAGCCATTGAAGTTGGCTATTGATAGAGTGTTTTCTCAATACTTTCAATTTGTATTAAAACAAATGCAAGATAGAGGAATGCTAACGCATGTAAAGATTCAAGCTGCACAGGCTGGATCACAATTTGAGGAATGAAGATGAAAAGATTAATTGTTAGAGAATGGGATGGATCAATAAAGAGGATTTCAAATCCAAAGAAGATTAAGTTTTGGAAGAAATTATGTAAGCAATATTCAGGATCATATGCTCCAAAATTAATAAAGGAGGAAAAATGAATTTAGAAATTAAAGATAGAATAAGAGTAACTAAAAACTCAATACTAATAGATAGTGCTATTAGCAATGTTTGTTATATCCTTACTGTTGTGTCGTTATTGCCACTCTGGTTTTCTGAACCGAATATTATTATAGATAGCATACTGATAACAATTTCACTATTGTTTTTAGTTGCTGCACACATAAAAGAATCAAATGTAGACACATTAAAGAAAAGAATGATTCTACTAAAACATGTTGTGAAAAATAAGCAATGATTAAATGGTAAAAGTATGCACTGACAAATGGTATGTCAAACCAAATGGCATGAAGCTAAAAACTCCTGGATATTATTTGGATAATAACCTTGCAACAAACTTTGATAACTATGTAATCAAGCCAGTGAAGAATGGTCATGATGCTGTTATATTAGTGTCGGGAATGGAGGGTTCGGGTAAATCTACTCTCGCCATGTCTCTAGCATATTATTGTGACCAATCATTTAATGTTACTAGAGTAGTTTTCTCAACTAACGATTTAATTGATGCAATTGATAGAGCAAAAAAAGGACAATCAATAGTATTTGATGAGGCAGTTATTGGAATGTCCGCTGGTGACGCATCAACACAACTACAGAAGATATTAGTAAAAAAGTTCGTTACAATCAGAAAAAAAAATCTATTCATATTTCTAGTGATCCCTTCTGTATTCATGCTTAAAATCTACTTCGCAATATTCCGTACTAGGCTTTGCATACACACATATTGTCCCGATGGAGACATAAGAGGATACTTTAAGTTCTTCTCATACAAAAGAAAACGTCAATTATGTATTAGGGGAAAAAAGGAGATGGATATGGGAGCATGCCGACCAGACTTCCTGGGTAGGTTCTCAGACACTACAGGATTCTTTTTTGATATGAATGAGTATGAATCAAGGAAAGATGCAGCAATCCTAAAACTAACATCGGAAGATGAGAGTCCAGCAAACAAAGTTAGGAATGCAATGAATGCCAAAATGGAGGACTTGAAGGAGAAGTACAAGGAAAGTATCAATAAGTACAAATCTCAAATGAACTCGATGAAGTCTCAGATGTCCGAATTTACCAGGGAGACTAAAAAGGCAATCACTAAAGATCGTAATGCAACAAAACTAAAAGTTAGGGATGAGTATAAAGATAGGGTTGTGAAGGCAGAGGGAAAATATCACAAGACTTTGATTTCTTTGTATGATTTTATTAAAGAACAAAGGGCTAACTTGAGAAATGAGGAGTTCTCTGTTAATTTGTATAGCACGTTTTTGAGGCACAATAAGATAGATAAGGTCACTGCTATAACTTTAAATAAGATGCTTGATGATGGTAAGTTCCAAAAGGAGCTTTGGCGTGAATAACACGATTTAATATAAATACTCTCTTCTTTACTATTACCACAATGGGTAAAGAATGTATTACTAAAATAAAATCTAAATTAGATGAGATTCCACTTGAGACTAAAAAACATGTGGGGTATGGGTTTGAAGAGGAAATAGGATGACAACATATCAAGCATACAATAAGAAAATAAACGCATGGGTCAAGTACAAATATAGTGAGAAAGGTGGCTGCAATATTACAGACGTCAAGCAAAACGAACCTATGAAAAAATTTATAGGAGTCAAAATCAGGGGACAAAGAAAATGAATTTAAAATCAGGATATAAGATAATGAGACCAGTAGGATTTGGTCAGAATGGTAAGAGAACTTACTCTACTGCTGCACAAAAGACATTTGTTGCTATTCAGCACGCTAAAGAATGGGCTAAAAAGTGGCTAACTACAAAACCATGGGTTGTTGCACACACTAAAGACCTGGTAATGTTCAAACCTGGAAAGTATTACATAACGAGGAAGTAAAATGAAACAAGACATAAAAGCCATAAAAAAATTAAGAAAACCATGCCAACTAATTGATTGTTTCAGTGAAGAAACAAAAGACACAGGCAAAAAAAAGTACACAATTAAGTGCAAGTAAGCTTTCTCCGAGGATATGATCTTCGGTTTTTTATTTTAATATAATAATTCCTCAAATCTTTCCAGATAATTGCATTAGATGCTCCTATTATCATGCAAGACAAAAGCCATCTGGCAATGTTATATTTTACAAAGTCATCAAATAAAAATCCAAGTAAAAATATTACCGCAACCATGCAAGACATTTCTGCAATCGAAAGTAGTGATCTGGTTTTCATTTTACTTCTCCCACAAACATTGGATTACAGTCATCCGTAATAAAATTTCTAGCTCTATCGTTTTTGCCAATACAATAATGATCCATGCCATACATGGTATGACTATCATAACCCTTGCTTTCACAAAAGCCAACATACTTGCTAGTGTTGCACATCACTTCATTCAATCCTTCAAGGTTTCCATACCAGCCCATAAATAAAAGCAAGCATCCGCCAACTGCAACTATTCCTAAAAATACTCTTATAATAAATCCTATCATTTTTTATTTTTCCCCCACCATAATCCAGTACGTGAGATTTCTGAAATTTCAGAAATTACGTCTATTATTTTTTGCTTCAACTTCTCATGTTTGAGTTTAGTAAAAATACTAAATACTTTCGCTTTCCTTGTATTTTTATTAAATATCCTAATTTCGTAATTTGCTTTTTCTTGTTTCATTTTTACTATCTCAAACAAAAGGCGCTAAATAGTGCCGATGTAAAGGTAACAACAATGAATAAACTAATCCAAAATGTTGTTGTGGCTAGTATTGATGTTATTTCAACTATTGCATTATATGCCACCCCATCCGCTATCATGGACTCATTCATTTTTTCCAATATGTAAAATCCCATCGTCAGTGTTAAGCAAGCGACAACAATCGCTTTTACTGCCGACTGAATACCTCGAATTGACATGGAGCTGCTATAACTACTATAGCTGTTAGTACCTCCAAACTTGTTTTTTATAACTTGGTTAAGATCATATGCTGTCGAATCTTTTTCCTTTGAAATATCATGCGTTTTAGTTAGAAACGACCTTGAGCTATCTTCGCAAATTTGCTCTTTTAACCTTCTTATATCTATACGCTTTTGCTCTAACTTTGATTGCTTTTCTGCTTCTTCCTCAGCTAAGGTTTTTCTTGTGAACCATCCCATTTGTCTATCCTCCTAAATAAAAGTTTCTCCTCTGAATTAATTACACTATGTAGCTCCCAGCCATTACTAAATAAAAAATTGAAATCATTCTCATCTAATAAGTATGTATGAATATAGGCATAGTGTTTTTTTTTGTTCATTATCTTTAATACTTCTTTGATATCACTATTATTCTCATACTCGTCGCTTTTGTGCTGCCAATCATCGTCCCTATTTGTTGCGTTAAACAATACATATATAAGTGCAATAATCACTAAAACAAAGACTAGAACATATGCAATAATAACCCATGATGAAAGTCCAGAAGATGTAGCCGTAGCTACAACTACATCACTTGCATTCATTTTTTATCTCCTATCATTGACTTTAAATCAGATAAACCTAAATCGTTAGGTCTTGCCAATTTATTTAATATTGATTTTGCTGCATCTGGATTAGATACACTCATTGATTCAATCATCTTACCTAAATCAAAACCCTGAGAGTTCTCACCGCTTCCGCCAGAGAATACTTTTACATCAGCTTCCCTAAGTGCCTTCGCAGTCTCAACTCCTACAGTTTTTTGCATGTCAACAACCTTTTCCGCTACTAATGCTCTAATTGCAGCATCTCCAAATTTGTTTAATGCTTCCTGTAATTTATTTTTAGCTTCTGCCTCTGCAATACCTTTCTCTCTAATTGGTGCAGCATCTCCCTTAGCTTTTTCTTCTGCTTTCGCACGGTCACCCTGACCTTCTAAAAGTTTTTGCTCCTTTAATATAATTTCAGTTTCCTTTTTTTGGTTTGCTTCAATAATTGCTTTTTCTTTATCAATCTCAGCCTGTCTGATTGTCTGTGTTTGAACTACTTTGAATCTCTTTTCCTCAGCTTCTTTTTGCATCTCAGCAATTTTTTGAGTTTTCAGTTGCTCTTGCTCTCCAATTACTTTATCTTTCTCGATCTCTCTTTGTCTTGCTTTTTCTTCTGCTTCAGCTTCCTTCATCCTAGCTTGTTTAAGCTTCTCTGCGTTCTGCTCTCTAGTTGTTGATTCAATTTCAACTTCTCGTCTTTTTGAAATGTCTGAAATGATACTAGAGTCTGGCGTGTCTTGGAAGTCCACTAATTGGAAGCTAATTAATTTAAGCCCCCATTTTGCTAAATCATCTTGCATCTCTAACTGGATCTCTTCACTCATCTTCTGCTTTGAAGCCCTTGCATCAACAACGTCATATTTTACTGTTACTGCCCGAACTGATGCCCGAACTATTTCGGTAAGTTGCTCTTTTAAGCTAACATCGTTAATGAATGTTTCTGCTGCTGTTTGAACATCAACAATCCTATATTTAGTGCTTGACTTCACATTATATCTTGCTTGGTTTATTTCATAAGTTTCCTGATTAACTACAAGCTCTTTTATTGTAACGTCCATTCTTCTGATTGCTCTCCCAAAGAATGGTATGATGCTTGGTATTGCAAAGTATGTTTTTCTTTTGTTTGTTGCTACCTTATCATCTGGTGACACAACAAACTTTCCTTTTGTTGTTACCACTAAGTGCGCTTCACTAGGATCTACTATTCTGTACCATGAAAATGCGCATAGCGTTGCTATGACAAGAGCTATCGCTCCAATTATTATCATTATGTTTATCATTTTTTTACCTCTGTAGATCGCAGCACGATCTCTCCATTCTTAATTTTGCTTGATATGTTTGACGCAATCATTAGCTCTGATTTTATCTCACCATCTTTGTTCCATTGTAATATAAAGTTTTCATCTTTCTCAATAAGATTAAATACTTCCTCTATGCTTTTCTGTGATGAAAGCACTATGTGAAATCCATTAATTTCTATTGCTTTTATTGTTTTCATCTCACCTTCTCCATGTATCCGCACTTCTCGCACTTCTTATAGAATTTTGAATCAATCTGCAAATCAACAAACTCATGCTGACATTGTTTTTTATATTTAATTGGTTTTGTCATTTCCTAACCTCATTAGAATATATTACACTATAATATATAAAGGTGTCGTATGTTACAAGCTATCATCGCATTTATCAGACTTAACATGACCTTCCATCTTCCTTCTTTTCACAAAACCCAAGATTGCTTCTCTCGTAACCAATCGACAAACAATAGTTATGTGCTTCTAAATCTCTTTCTTGAAACTCTATAGTTGTATAAACCATATAAACAACCACAATTAAAAATAACAACGTAAAGATGAATAATGTTAATTTTTGAAAATTCATTTTATCTCCCTAATTTTATCGTACAACTGTTTGGTTGCCATTATGTCATTAACTGCATCATGAGCCTCAATCTTAATTCCGAAATGGTCGCACACATCTTTTAGTTTATGGCTTATCAGTTTTGGAATCTTTCCTTCGATCTCTAAAAAATCAACTATCCTAATCACATCTAACTTTCTATAATTAAAGTATGATCCAAAGAATGAACTACCATTTTTTTCAAAGAACTTTTTAAGAAACTTTAAATCGAAATCAACATTATATCCAGCAATATATAACTTGTCATCTTTATCATAACGGTCAATAAAACTGTTTAAGTTCTTCATTATCTTAGCAAACACAAACTCTGGTGGCTCATAACTATTTATTTGCTCCATAGTTTTTCCATTAATCTCAAGCGCCTTTGCATCGACTTCATCGCTTTCAAATACTTGAATATCAAAGTTCCTTGACGTTACTACTTTTTTATCTATCTCAATAAAATAAGACATTTGAATTATCCCATTCCTTTCACTATCAAGACCTGTAGTCTCAAGGTCTATCCACATTGTTTTAGTTGTCATCTTCACCCTTCCACAAATAAAAACTCTTTTCTTAGTCTTTTGTCAGAGTCTTTAATTTCTTGAATAACAACACTAGCATCAACATTGTTTTTAAATTCAAAATATCTTTTAATCTTCCATGTGTATGTTCCCTTTGCTGATCTCAAAATCTCGATACTGTCCTGTTTTTCTGGTAATGTTTGTTCTTTCATTTTAACTTTTCATCCTCCATTAACTCTCCTTTCTTCATCACCTTTCTTGGTGTAGTATTTCTTCTGCATTTATCACAAACAACCGAAAACTTATTTTCAGTTCTCACAATATCTCCACAATAAGTACAGTTCCTCATCCTCATTTTATTCTCCATAAATATAAAAACCCCGAAGGGCAAGGACTACAAAATCCGTATTGAATATTTTGTATCATCCTTTGTTGTACCTGTTTTTATTACTTTAAAATCTCAATTTAGCTTTATAGTATTGCTCAGCCATAGTATTAAACTTTACAGCATCACCATTAAGCATATCTGGATGTAATTCTTTTGCATGAAATTTATATCTTGAACGTAATTCTTCCCTAGAATTTACATTTTCAAAATATTGTGTTTCATTTACAGTAGTCGGATTATATGGTAATGCCTTAAATCCTGTAAATAATCCATCTAAAAGAGAACTTCCACCCCATCGTTCTAATCCACGAATAGCAGAAATAGACAAACATAAAGCCCAAATATTATGCTCTATCTTATCCCATTTATCACAAGACATAACTTTATTGTCTCCTTTTAATTTGAAAAATACAGAAATACCAACATCATCAACAGATTGGTTTGCATAGAATCCATCTCCTCGCATCCTAACCCTTAAATTACTACTAATAATACATTCTTTTGCACCTAAACGCTTTAATTCTCTAAAAAGCTCATCACCTGCAGAACTAACACTTTTTATTTTAAATGCAGCTCTTTTTCTTATTTTTGTTCGTGATTGGTTTTGAGTCCATTGTAATGGATATTCAAAGTTTATATTATTATTTATCATTTTTTCATAAGTAAGCCCTTGAAATATGCAATAAATAGACGTTCCAACTAACTGTTTTCAATCCATGCAATTCTGCTAATTGTTGTTTTGCCTTTTTCAAAGCATCGTGATCTGAATCATTAAAAGATTCATTTATTCTTTTTACCATTTTCTATCCTTATCTCTTTTAATGCGAAAGTTGCTATTTGTATTCTACAAAATACACAAGGAGTCATTCTTGGTTTTAAATTCATTATTTTTATTATTTCATCTAGTTTTTCATGATAAAAAGCATCTCTATGATACCCTAATAGTTTATTAAATTTAAATTCTTCTTTCTTGTATTCTGGATAAATTTCATAAGCTATTTTAACAATATCATTATCTTCATTAAAACATATATTTCCACAAATAGGACATTCTTCTTCCATTTTATTTATTTTTCAAAAGATTTAAACCATCCTTCATCTTCTCTAAAATTACAGTAGTCGCAATATTTTGTCCCATTATTATTTTAATATGATCTTCTAAATCTTTACCTTCTAACAAATTCAACTCATGCAATATCGCATTACCTATAATAGGGGTTAACTTACACCAATGCTTAACTGCGTTTATTACGCTTTCTTTTTTTATCATTTGTTGTCCAACCCTTTTTTAAAAACCGCTAACGCATCTCCCATCTCTCGATCTATTTCATCAACCTGTTCATCCAGCTCGCTTATTTTTAACTTAAATGGTTCCTTTATTTTATTGCACTCATTACAATAATAAGTTGAATAGTCGCTATTAGTGTCCTCTTCTTTAACAGTATGTTTTTTACATATCTCACGTTTACATGCTCTACAAACGGTATACCAATCACCACCACATATGTCACAAAAAACTTTAGTCACTTCTACTTTTTTCATTTGTTTAACTATCTTTCTCATCCTATCCACCAAAACGTATCGCGCGCCGCAAAGTAGAGGAAAAAACACGTCATAAAACCAAACCAAATTGCCGCAACACATGTTATTGCCGCTAGTATTGTTGTTTTATATAACAATAATAAAATAAGTGTCATTATTACAAATACTCCATATAACACAAAGTATATATAAATTTGCTTGTCTGTTTTATTCATCATTTCCACCTCTTAAAAAGGTTTTGCTTATCTGTAAACAATTTTAATTGACTGAACATCCATTGCTTTTCTTTAGGCACTATTCCTGTTGCAAACGCTGTTGCTGTTCCCATTGGAATCTCTGTCATACCTTCATCAATATATAGATGATGTTGGACGCCCCATTGCTCACAGTATTTAGCAATACCAAATAGTTCTTGTTGAGTGGGGCATTCCAGAACAATAACACACATTCCAGATTGTTTCCAGTCTTTTACGAGATTTCCACCTTCGACATCTACTGCTCCTGTGCCATCGAATCCTCTTTGTTTTTCTAATGCCACAAAGGATGCGTGCGCCACTTGACTTGCAATCTTTCCTCTGCTCATGTAGGGCTTTTTAGGCACTACAACAAATTGTTTATATTCAATTTCCATTTTTCCCTCCTAATTTTGTTCAATATAATATACAGACCCTGTTTTATCGTTAAATATTTTTTTTATATGTAATATTTTAAAAAGACTCTTTTGTAGTTGTTCATTCCAAGTATGAAATTGTCCTACATCTGTAAGTAAATGTTGTACTTTCCAGTTATCACACCTTAATTTTTCTATTCTTTGTTCAATTTCTTGGTCTGTTATTTTTTCCATTTTTATCTCCTGAATTTATTTTAGTTTTAGTTATTAATCCATCTTCCATAGTCTCTTCTCCTTTGTTTGCCTTCTATCTAGTATCTCAATATATTTCTCTTCTGATATCAATAGCGCTGGTTTACAATCAGCAAATAAAGCTCTCGTACAATCAGGACAACACTCAAAAGTAGTATAGTATGCTTTCTTATAATAGTCTGGATCTGACAAATACAATCTATTTCTGTTTCTTGGATGGTGTTGCTCTATGTCTTTGTCAATGTAAAGTTTTTTTCTATGCCCATAAAATCCACACCTACAAAATACATGGTTATCTACCATTGGTGTATTAATTGTCTCAGAAGTCTCTTTACCATATTCAGCATTTATTTTAGTTTTAGTTTTAACAAAGTGATGAATGTCTGCTTTTATGTTTTTTAAGTCTCCTTCTTGAACAAGTCTAAATATTTCTTTCAATAACATTCCTAATTCTTTTCCTTGTTTAAACCCATATTTAGTTATAAGGTCTTTCCCGCTTATCTCTAAGTCAGATATTTTGAACGGCTCTTTTGTAAACTTCAGTTCGTAATACTTTTTTATGTACACATTGTCTTTAATGAAGTCTCCGAACTTGATTCTTGGTTTAGCTAGATTGCCTTGATTATCTGCATACAACTGCATAACATATTCTTCTATTGTTATCCCCGCATCATCAAGAGCGACAAACAATTTCAGGTAAGATTTCTTACTTGGATCTTGTTCTGTATATCCGTGCATATGATTATAGATGAATGTAGTTACATACTTAATCTCGGCACTGCTAAATTTATATTCGTTCATCCATTCTTTTACATTATCTGCACCAACTTTATGATGCTCATAGAAATGAACTACGCCATCTTCTTCTGTTCGCGTATCACTTTTCCCATTATCATGCAACAACGCAACCATTCTCAATAACGGATCATTTGTCACCTTGCTCATTTCTAAGAACGAATTCTCAGCGTGCGCATACGGAGTTTCATTATGCCAATGCCCCCCTGGTAAAAACGCTTTAAAATGAATTATACTTTTAGGTAAGAATCTCGCAATATATTTTAAAAAACTACTAGCTAATTCCAACGAAAGTATTTTCATAAGTTCTTCCCTAATTCTTTCTTTAGGGACGTTTACATCATGACTTAGTAATATCTTAAGAGTATTCTTGTCGCACATCATGTTATATTTTAATATGAATCTGATACCCCTTAAAACTCTAAGTGGGTCTTCATCAATTCTATCTTGTGCATTACCGACGAACTTTAATCTATTTTCTGCAATATCATTTAGACCTTGTTCATTGATTTTATTATTTTTATCAATAACTCCATTTATATCACAAGCTATCGCATTCATTAAAAAATCGCAAGTCTTTTGATGATCTTCTAGATTATTTCCAATTTCAGTCCTATCCCCATTTAATCTAAATGTTGATACCTCTACGCCAGCAACCATAACAGTCAATATCTTTTCTTGGCGTTCCTCACCACCAATCACATTTCCTTCTGGAAACATCTTCAATAGTTCTTCTCCTTTTGCATTTGTAAATATATCATAATCGTGTGGCTCAAAATTCATTTTAAAATCTCTTACCGCACCACCGATTACATATGCTTTATATCCGTGGCTAATTATGTGTGCCATTATGTTTGTTATTTGTTTAGGTAACTTTATTATCATCTCATTCGTCCTCTTTGTCCATTAACAGTGCCAGCTCATTTTATACTGAATATCTCCATCATTAATTTTGTTTTAAGTGCATCCAAACACTTTCTGCAATATGGGAATTGTTCAAAATCCATCATATCTGGATACCATGCAACAGCCTGTTGTTTTTCACAATAATGGCACTTGTGGTTTTTTGCTTCTCTCATGTTTTTTGTTTCAGTCATCTTATTATTTGTCGTTTTATTAATTTTGTTTCTTCAATGTCTCGCCATTTTGTTCCACACATCTCACAGTGATTATAATCTACAATGGTTGGCCACAACAATACATTATTTGACCACAAGACCCATCATTTGTTTGTTTACAATATGGACAAAAGCTATAATTTCCTTTTTCATCTGGTACTATATCCATGTCAGATTTCTTTATATCCTTAAGTAATCTACCCTTTCTTGGTATATCTAATTTTAATTTAACACCACAGAACGGACAAAATTCAACATCCCACATCTTTACACCACTAATTTCAATATATATTTCATCCTCATCTCTGACATTAAATAAACCTCTTGCAAAGTATAAGTTCTTACAGCATCTATGTTGAATCTTCATTCTTCACACCTCTTCAAAAAGTTAATTAATTTATTTTTACAAACTTCGCACTCTAAAGTAAAAGGATGGTCATTAAAATGTTGACCCTTTAAATTTTTTATATTCATTAATTTGTCGCAACACTTTACACCTATTTCTGAATTGCCACGCCCATAACTTCTAAAAATCATTTCTTCACTCATATTTGCTCTCCTCTTTGTCTCTGGCTATAAATTCATTTATATTATCGTTTAGTTCGTCTAATCTGTATCTTATATTGCACTCGAAACACTGATTAAAAATTTTAGTCATTTCAACAAACTTATATGTTACAAATTTTCTATATGTATTCAGACACACAATATCAGTTAAGTCTTCTTTAACTGTAAATTCGTGTTTCATCATAAATTCATGTACAAGCAATTTTCTATTCAGTTTTTCCCACTCTGACAGTTTGTATTCAGTTTTCATCTTTTTTCCTCGTCTTTGCGTACTAAGTATTGTTTTTTCCATTCTTCTGATTCAAAACCTTCATCAATTCGATCATTGCTTCCTTCTTCATACATTCCTAAATACTCAAGCGCAAATGCACTTCCACAATTATCACATATAATTTCTTCATCGCACGTTGATAAATTCATTTCGTCGCATGTTGGGCATTTGTTATTCATCTTCTTCCTCTATTAACCAAACTTTGTCGACACCTTCTGCTATAGAATTTATTTCATGTCCTTGTAACTCTGCAAACTTGCTAAACGATTTTGTTCCACTAAATAGTTCTACTGTTTTCATCTGTCGCCTTCTACTTGCCATTCTCTTTCTCCTGTGTGTCTAGCTGTTGAACCAAATCATTTGATAGAGTGCTTTGAATCCTCGCCCAATAAGTCCCAGCATGGATTTCACTTGGAAAATCAAACTGAATTGGATTGCTTTCTTCGTAATTGAAAAAAATACTTTTTCCATTTATTGTTAATGTTTTTACATTATTTAAATTTACTAATATGTTGTCTTTTCTTGCATATGTCATTGTTCTCCCCTTTTGTTTGATTTCTTTTTCATTAATTCTCTTGCTCTTCGCAGAGCCTTAATGTCTACGTCCTTCTTTATTATTTCAACCGTCTCTGTATATCCTTCCTCTATTAAATCATCGTAGTCAGTGACATTAATATAAAGCTCTGTGCCTTTCTCCATAGCGTTAGTGTCTTTAATGTATCTAACTAAGTGGTAAAACTTACTTTTCTTTTTTGGTTTTTTCATAATCATTTTCATTGTCTTCTTCCTCGTCTTTCTTTTGTGCTACACAATATTCTTCCAAAAACTTTTCATAGACTTCAATATTGTAATTGGGTTTTGATAATAGCCCACCTGAAAGTAAAAATATTACCTCAGAATTTATTTGTATTAAGTCATAATAATCTGATAAATCCGCTCGCAGTTTTTCCTCAGTAGATAACTCCTTAACCATCATGTCAATCCATTCTTCTTTTATTTTAATTTCTTTTTCATTCATCGTCGCACTTATATTCTACATAATAAAAATCATTTTTATACGCAATATATTCTCCATAAATATAAAAACCCCGAAGGGC